>Ga0209013_10001543_pt1 | contig 21255 bp, 21 predicted proteins | sample Cruoilmetagenom2_FD_187291 | JGI IMG/M metagenome (GOLD analysis project Ga0209013, IMG submission 187291) | Oil polluted marine microbial communities from Coal Oil Point, Santa Barbara, California, USA - Sample 2 (SPAdes) (version 2) | ecosystem: Environmental > Aquatic > Marine > Oil seeps ...
ATTCCAGAAATTGACATCAATGAAGATGAAATACCGTTTTAGGAGAACACCATGGCAGAAAGAAGAAAATTTAAAAAAAGATTTTGTAAATATTGTGAATCAAAAGTAGACTTTATAGACTATAAAGATCTGGCACAACTTAAATTCTCACTAAGTGAGAGATTTAAAATTATGCCAAGAAGATTGACTGGTAACTGTAAAAGACACCAGGAGCTTGTAACAGTTGCGATCAAAAGAGCAAGACAAACAGCTTTGATCCCTTACATCGTAGATAGAAAGAATGTGGTAGAAAATCCATTCGAAAATTTAAGATAGGTTAAAACCTCTCTTTCTAAAGTCCATCTTCACTGATGGGCTTTAACTTCAAACACACTCCCCTTTTTTAAGTACCAGAAACCTTTTATCCGCATTTTCTAATTCATAGAGATTCACTTCATCATTGACCAAGAGTTCCAAGCCACTTAGCTTTACCAACTCATCCACAGTATGATAATATTGTTTAATTGTCTCTTGTGATTTCTTAAAAGTGTTTCCCTCTTTTTCAAAGAGCGTGAATTCTGAAATATATTCACCCTCTTCAAACTCACTGTCTACGGTTAAGAATCTCTCTTCATCATCTACAATATAAGAGCCGACTGCCACATTTTCAAAACCGTAAAGTGTATTGATATCACAAAGAAATACTCCGCCCTCATTTAAATGCTCGGCAATACACCTTAAAAAGCGTTTGAGCTGCACTGTGTCGAGATAGTTAAGCATATCAAAAACAGCCGTTATAACATCGTACTGATCTTGCAGGTCACATAAGTCTATACACTCTGCATCATAGCCCTGTGCGAGTGTTTGAGAGACCATAAGCGGACTTAAGTCGATACCTTTTACCCGGGGAATGTCCAATGCTCCATGCATCTGACGCAGGAAATCTCCCGAACCGCATCCTACATCCAAAAGGCTGTCAAAATCTACAGAGTTTAAAAAAAGAAGGTAATGTGCATAGAGGCTTGGAGCAGCTTCTTTCACACCGAGAAGATCCTCTACTTTTGCGTAGAGGTCAAGAGAGTCTGCTCTAGGATCAGCCACGGCTTTCTACAACAGTTTTTATTTTTTCATACAGTGAAAGAATCTCTTCTTTTTTTGCATAAAAACTATTTTTATTTGAGATGAGATGTGCAGAAGAGTCCATGATATCTTCTGCCACTTTCAATCCGTTCTCACGCATGGTATTGCCTGTCTCAACAATGTCGACAATGGCATCAGCCAAACCGACAAGTGGTGCAAGTTCAATGGAACCGTACAGTTTCACCACTTCGACACCTACCGCTTTTTGGGCAAAGTAGTTTTTAGTGATATTCACCATCTTCGTTGCCACTTTTATATTCGGACGTGACCAGTCAAGTTCATCTTCATTCTTAATACCGATGGCCACTTTACATTTGCCCAGCTGCATATCTAGAAGCTGTATAATATCCAACTCTTTTTCCGTGATCACATCCAGACCAACCACACCAATGTCTGCAGCACCATGTTCCACATAGGTCGGCACATCCTGGTTACGTACATTTAGAAAACGGAATTCACCCATATCTAAAATGAGTTCTCTGCCTTCAAATTTAAATTCTCCGCCGAAGATCTCAGCAAATATCTCTAAAGTCTGCTCTGCAATTCTTCCCTTTGGAAGTGCGACTGTTAACATAATTCATCATCCTTTAACGCTTCTCTCAAACCTGTGAAAACCAACATTTCATCATAAATGGCATTTTCAAAATATCCGGCAAGAAATTTGCCGTCTCCACCGGTAAAGTAGAGTGTTTTGCCTTCACTGTGTTTCTCTATGAGTGCTTTTATTGACGCGATTATACCATAGCTTATCTGCTCTTTGGTTGTAAGCGGGAGATGATTCAGGTCTATCTTTGTATCTAACTCCGCAGCGAGAGAAGGAGAGATCTTTTCATAACTCTTCAGCATGGCTTTAAGTCCGGGAAAGATGTACCCTCCCCGGTAAACACCCTCTTCAACTACGTCTACCGTAATGGCAGAACCGGCATCGACAAGAATACCATTTTTGTGACTGAGACACAAAGCCCTTCTGTCTACACCCATCGTTTCATAGTCCCCTTCAATATGCACAATTGAAGAGATATTTACCCACTTTTGGATACCTGCTATTGCTGAACTTAACTGATGCTTCACTGAGATGTAACAGAGTTTCTCCTGACTGTATTTTGCAATAGCCTCTGCATACAAAAGGTGTTCAACATTTTTTCCATCATAAATATGAAAATGTGTATTGCCTATATCTGCTAATAACATATCTTTTCCTGTAGGGTCTGTTCATCGACCCGTATTAAAAATCTTTTCCAAAAGGTCAGTAAACCGACCCTACACATTCTCGTGCCATACCTTCCAGCCATTCTCTTCCAACAATGCTTTAGCCTTGGAACAAAGAGGTGCATTAATAATAATATATTTTTTTGTCACTTTACTGTCTATATAACTTTCCAGTTTTTCATGTAATGCCAAAAATTCACCTGCCTCTTTTCGAAGTACCCTGCTCTTCTTTTCAACCTGCATGACCAGGGCATAATACCCTTTTAGATCAATGCCGACATAGAGTGAAACCTTTTTACGCGAACCCAGCTCTTTTGGCAGGATCTCTTTAAGTGACTTAAAAATAATATTTTTCTGGTTCAGATATTCAACCAACTCTTTCATAATACGCCTTTTAAAGGATGATAACGATGCATCGTATCGGACAGATTCTGTTTTTGTATATGGGTATAGATCTGCGTGGTTTCCAGCGAAGCATGTCCCAGCAGTTCCTGTACCACTCGCAGATCCGCTCCGCCGATAATGAGTGAAGAAGCAAAGGAGTGTCTCAAGACATGAGGAGAGATACCCAAATACTTTTTAACGATCTTATAGGCAGAGATACGGCTTAAGACCTCACCTTTGTAATTTAACCAAAGATAAGTACTTGTCAACGCTTGCGCTTGCATATAAAGTTCCAAAGCTTCAGTAGCGACAGGTGCAATAGGTACAACACGTTCTTTTTCACCTTTGGCAAAACGTATCTTCAGCCATCCATCTGTAATATCAGCTCTTTGCACAGCCAAGGCTTCAGAAATACGGCATCCGCTCGCATATAAAAAGAGTATAAGTGCATAATCACGCAAGCCTTTCACTGTAGAACGGTCAATACTTTCGAGGCCCTGAAGTATCTCTTCATTACTCATATATTTGGGTAGATTTTTAGGTACTTTTGCCATGGGGATATTGATCTTTTCATAGCTGAAGTCCTGCAGGTGGCAAAAATGGAAAAAAGCATTGATGGAAGAGAGTTTTCTGTTCAGTGTTCTTTTGTTCTCAAAAGTAGCTAAAAATGTGAGTATATCTGTGGTATCCAGCTTGGTAAGGTTTTTTTGACTCAACGCTTCCAACTGTGCAAGATCACTTAAGTAGGAAGAGACCGTAAGCGTATCGAGCGCCTTGCTGACACTCAGATACTCTTCAAAAGCAGTTAATAGATCACTCATAACCTAATTTGGACAGTTCAATGATATCACCATCTATGTAGAGCTTGCTTCCTGTGATAAATACAGGGTCAGTGATCGCACCGAGATCATAGACCTTATGTTTTGTCAGCTTACTGTCCATCACAATAAGTGAACCTTCCTGATCCAGTCCATATACTCTGCCGCCAAAAGCAGTTCCTGCAGCAAAATGTGCAAACTTATATTTTGATGTGCCTACTGCATCGAGATTGCTGTCCAAAGCAAGTACTTCTCCCTCTTTGGTAAAGAGATAAATGATATTGTTACTTACTGCCACTTCAGAAATATTCGCTCTGTATTCCTGTTGTCCCTCATTACCCAGTGTGATGAGTTTTTTAGGAGTTGCTGCCACCATGGTATTGCCTGTACGAGAGAGGTGGATGACATTATTGAATATTTTTTCACTGGAGAGATAGACGACTTTCGCATTGTCTGTATAAGAGGCATTGACAATAATAAGTTTTCCGTCCAGCATAGGGATCACTACCAGGTTGTCTATGAACATAGGGCTGGCTGCTCTGGTATCGATGGCAAAGGTTTTCTCTGAACGACTTTCTACCACTTTCTGGTTATTTGACATGCGGTAAAGACCAAAGGTATTGTTGTTAAGTACATACGCGATGAGACCGTTTTTCATACTCGCAGAGACCACTGGTACATGCAAAGAGACCGCACGTACAGGTTCTTTGGTTTTTTTATCGATGACCTGTAAAATACCTTCATCATTTGAAGCCAATACATAGGTATTGTTCTCATTTAAATATCTATACCCTTCACCCAAAGTAAATGTACTTACACCGGACTTTCCAACGTATTTACCACTTTTAAGGGTCCCCCCCTCACGACTGAGATCGACCATAGTTCCGCCATATGAAGTGGAGGCACTTGAAGCAGAAAATGTATTCTTCGGTTCATAATATTTTTTAGAACTACACCCTGCAAGAAGAAATGCGACAATGGCAAATGTGACAAATAAAATGCCCCTCATTACTTTGCCTTGATGGTAATGGTAGAGTGTCTAAGAAAGCTGGCGATCACCCCCACAGGCGAACGTTCATCTATGAGTTCCAGTTTCTCCTTGGCCGTATTTGCATCACCTGCCTCGATCGCCAAATAGGCTTCTTCAATCAAGGCCATCTCTCTGTAGAGTTTTGAATCAACAGGTTTTTTATTCAGTACGCCTGCAGTATATTTACTTGAATCAGCTACAACACTGTTGCTGCTTTTACCTAAAGATTCCAATGCTTTGAGATCTTTATTTTTCGCTGCCTGAGCATAAGAGTAAAGCTCAAAAAGTGCCGGATTATTCTCTTTGAGTACTTTCATCGCAGTCGCATCATCACTTTTACTTTGCAGTGTCAGGAAAGCCTCATTCGCTTTTTCAAGCTTTGCTTCATGCATCGCAGACATCACTGCCTGACCGCCAAAATACAAAACAAGTGCAGCGATCACAGCCCACAATTTATACTTATGCTTTTTATAAAGCGATTCCAGATGAAAAGCACTTTCAAGTACCTTTTCATCTCCGCTTAATTCTGTTTTTACATATTTAACATCATCTTTAATGCTCACAAATATCTCCCACGATTTTTAATTGCTATATTATACCTTTTAGAGTTAAAAGAGGGGTTATACCTCTCCTATAGTTCGACTACAGTGATTCCTAAATTCCCGGGCATCCTGTAGTATTTCCCTATTTTAGGATGGTTTTTGAGATACTCACCTACCAGTTTGGACAACACACCTCCGCCTGTTCCGTGAATGATCTGCACTTCATTGAGTCCATTTACCAGTGCATCGGAGAGGAACTTGTCTACAGTATCTATCGCTTCATCGGCATACATTCCCAGTAATTTCACCGATACGGAGGCGCCGGATTTTTCCACAGATACCTTGGCCTGTTTTGGCTTTGGTTTGACTTTGATCTGGGGTGCATCTCCTCTTCTTTTGAGTTGAGACAGAGGCACTCTCATCTTCAAACCATCCACAATGATCGTCGCATCTTTTCCGCGCAGACTGACCAACTCACCTTTATGTGAACGGTATTTGACCTTATCGCCTTCTTTTAAAGGAATTTCATCAACCGCTTTGATCTCTTTTTGTTTAAACTCTTTACGCTGGTGCGCAACATTCAGTAGACGTCTCCCCTCGGTAGACTCTTGTACCTTAAGTGCTTCTCTTGCTTTTTTAGTGGCGGCATTGTAACGGTTTTCCAATGTGGCTATAGCTTTTCTATGGCTCTCCTGCAGCTTTATCTCTTCATCCTGAAGTCTCCGTTTTTGTTTCTCTACAGCGTTTAACTTCTCATCGATCCTGGCGATCTTCGTACGCATTTCACGCTCCAGCGAAGTAGATTTTTCTATCAGTTCATTCAGATTGTCTTTATCTTCACCATACACTTCTTTGGCTTTGTTCACAATGGACACTGGCACCCCGTAACGCTGCGCTGTTTCAAAAGCATAAGACTTCCCTATGCTTCCCTGCAGGAAGGTATAGGTAGGCATTCTTCGCTCTTCATCATAAAGGGCAGCAATGAGTTCCACCTCATCATCAGAGGCCATCAAAGAAGCCAAACGTTTATGGTGCGTGGTGACGATGAAGGTAATACCTTTTTTACGAAGCTCATCCAGCATCACACGAAACAGACTTGCCGCTTCATCACTGTCTGTTCCAAGTTCTATCTCATCTACCCCTACAATGGCATCTTCTTTACTGAACAGTTTTGCGAACTCCTGCATACGTCCTGCAAAAGTAGAAATGTCATTTTTAACCGATTGCGGGTCATCGATCACTGCTTCTATACTCTTGTAATGCCCCACTTCTGTTTTTGAAACATCACATTGGTACGGCAGTAGATATTTACTCATATACACTGCAGAAAGCATCGACTTGAGCAACATCGTTTTTCCCCCGGCATTGACCCCCGTCACAAGCATGATCTGTTTGGAAAGATCCATCGTGATGGGTACAGGATCTTCTATGGCAGGGTGTGCGAAATCCTGTAATTTGATGCACTTGTGCTTAGAGGGTAAAATAAACTCATACTCTTTTGCCCTGGCAAAACTCACACGTGCCTGATAGTGGTCAAAGCGGTCATACTCTTTGTTGATGAACGCCAAAAAACGTTCCCACTTGAAAAAGACGGACGAGATCTCTTTGCAATACCTGTAGATCAGCTCTTCCTTGTTGCTCAAAAGTGCGGATTCTTTCTCTTTTAAGTGGGAAATACTCTGGGGAATAATATAAAAAAATCCGCCCGGAGACCGTGCTGCCACAGTCGCTTTAATAGCATTATTGAAACCGCCGCGTACCAGCAGTGTCTCCTCCCCGCCATTAAAATGCACCTGCGTATCTACCAGATAGTCTCTTAGTCTGGAAGAATGCGCGAGTTTATACAATGTCTCTTTAATATCGATTTTATTTTGTTTGATGGCACGTTCAAGTTTAAAAAGATCAGGATCTCGTTCAGGATTGATCTCTCCCTCTTCTGTAAAATACCCTATGATCTCGACGATCTCTTCAGGTATTTCTATACCTTGTATCCAAGAGATGAGCGGTTCGGTAAAACCTACAGTTTTCAGTGTATTGAAATATGAAAACATGGTTACAAAAGCATAAATCTCATCTAAGGTCAGTACAGCCTGTTTTTTGATGCGTGCAAGTTCTCTGTCCAGATTCGGTACAGGGGAAGGTGCAGGAAATTGCACCTTGGAAAGTGCCTTCAGATAGCGATAATGCTGGTTGATATCCCCCATCATCGCCACAGGTTTCTCTCTGGCTAAAAAGTGTTTGAACTGATGGATATAGCCGTCGAGGTCCAGTTTTTGGATAATGGATTTTTCATGTCTCAGTTCTTGCACTTAAGATCCTATACCTTCACCATTTTACGTCTCATATAAGCGATCTTTGTCTGCAGCGGCAGATCTTTTGGGCAATGGTCTTCACATCCCATAAGGCTCATACAGCCAAAGACACCATTGTCATCACCAATGAGTTCATAGAAATCATCATCAGATCTTTCATCATGCGGGTCGATGGCAAAACGTGCTGTTCTGTTAAGTCCCACTGCACCCACAAAATCTTCTCTCATGATCTTGGTGGAACAGGCAGCCAGACAGATACCGCACTCAATACAGCGATCCAGGTCGAACACTGCCTGCGCGACATCCGGTTCAACCGGTTTTTCTATGGCAGCGATATCTGTCTCCTCTTTGGTATGGATCCAACTCTCTACCTTTATACTCATGTCATTCATCCAGTTTCCTGTATCTACAGAAAGATCTTTGATGTGTTTAAAAGTAGGCAGAGGCAAGAGTGTGATCTTCCCGTCTTCAAACTCGGAGGTACGTGTTTTGCATGCCAGTCTCGGTTTACCGTTCACCACCATAGAACAGGATCCGCAGATACCTGCACGACAGACAAAATCAAAACTCAAATGATGATCCATCGTAGACCATATTTTAATAAGTGCAATATAAAGCGTCATCCCCGGTGTTTCGATCAATCGGTAAGTTTGGTATTCCGGTTTGGCGTCTTTGTTCTGTGAGTTATATCTGAAAACAGTGATCTCGATCTCTCTATAGCCTTCTTTATTTTCCGATTTTTGAGCACTTTTATTAATCATATCCCACTCCTACTCTCTCATTTTTTCTTTTATACTCTTTCTGCAGATCAAAAGGCATGACAGCTTCCTGGACGGTAAACCGGTCTACTGCTCCCAAAGTCTCTTTGATCTTCGCTATCTCATCTTCTCTTTTTTCACTGAGCGGATTCAAAATGATCGCTCCTTTTTTACCATACCCTCTAAAGGCAGGAGGCATTTCCATTTTAGAGATATCGATCTCTTCATAAGAGAGTGTCGGCATCGTGTCATTTGGATTGGTCCAAGTTGCGATGGTTCTATTGAGCCAGTTCTCATCATCTCTTTTTGTAAAGTCTTCCCGGAAATGTGCCCCTCTGCTCTCTGTTCTTTCCAGTGCCCCTTTTGCTACACATAATGCCAGTTTAAGCATTTTTGTCACACGGTAAGCTTCATTCAGCTCAGGATTGTTACAGAGTGATTTATCTGTCACAGTGATCTCTTTGACCATTTTGAGCAGTTCTTCAAGCTCATCAACTGCGTCGGTCAGATCTTTACCGTTACGGAAAACGCCCACTTTTTCCTGCATGATGGTACGCATTCTGTCTTTGATATCAAAAATATTTCTACCGCCGTCATAAGAGAGTATCTCCTGGAGATATACCTTTTGTGCTTCAAGGAATCTTTCGATCGTAAATGTATTGGTAGTGAGATGTGTCTGGGTACAATAATTTGCAAAATATTCTCCGACTATCATGCCTGCGACCACTGCTTCACTCACTGAATTTCCACCCAGCCTGTTAAAGCCGTGCAGATCCCAACAAGCAGCTTCGCCTGAACAGAAAAGTCCTTTCATCGTTGGTGTCTCACCTGTTGGTTTTACGCGAATACCCCCCATAGAGTAATGCTGCATAGGCAAGACTGGCATCCATCCTTTTTCACCCTCATCTGCCGGGTCTATACCATTGAAGGTCTTGGAGATATCCTGCACATCATGCAGGTTTTTTTCAATATGTTCACGACCTAAAATAGAAATATCCAGCCAGAGGTGGTCACCATACGGTGACGGCACCCCTTTTCCTTTACGGATATGCTCGATCATACGGCGGCTTACGACATCACGCGAAGCAAGCTCTTTTTTCTCCGGTTCATAATCAGGCATAAAACGGTAACCGTCTTTGTCACGAAGTACCCCACCGTCACCGCGACACCCTTCTGTCAGCAAAATACCCGAAGGTACGATCGGTGTAGGGTGGAACTGTACCGCTTCCATATTACCCAGTTGCACAATACCTGTTTCCAGTGCAATAGCCACACCGATACCCTTACAAATAATCGCATTGGTGGACTGTTTATAAATACGTCCATATCCCCCTGTAGCGATCATGGTACCTCTTGCGACATATGCAATCAGTTCACCAGAAATCAAATCTCTCGCCACGACACCGCCACAAATACCATTTTCATGGATGATCGAGATAGCTTCTTTTTTATCATGTATCTCTACATTACGCTTCAGTGCTTCGTTGGCAACTGCATAGAGCATGGTATGCCCTGTCGCATCAGAAGTGTAACAGGTACGCCATTTTTTGGTTCCTCCAAAATCTCTGGCATTAATGAGACCATGTGCCTCATCTTTCTCCACTATCGTCTCTTTTTTCCCATTGATGATCACCTCTCTGGGACCCTTACCGATACGGTTCCAGGGAACACCCCAGGCTGCAAGTTCACGAATGGCTTTCGGCGCAGTGGTTACGAACATTCTTGCTACATCCTGGTCACACCCCCAGTCGCTTCCTTTTACTGTATCGGCAAAGTGCACATCTTCATTATCACCCTCACCCTTGACACTGTTTCCCAAACTCGCCTGCATACCACCCTGCGCTGCTGCTGAGTGTGAACGTTTCACAGGGACCATAGAGATCACGATCGTATCAAGTCCTTTGTCTCTGGCGGCAATAGCAGATCTTAAACCGGCTAACCCACCTCCTACAATGAGGGCATCTGTATATATTATCTTCATTTGTGTCCCTCCGGAATATATCTCTTACCATAGTCCTTTTGATGATCATATCCTATTTTCATATACGTTGCAAGCGAAACAAGCCCGATCCCAATATAAAAAAGTATCAACACTTTAATGATCATTTTGGATCGTTTACGGTTTTTGAGAGGATCTTTACCGTCGAACCAGCCCCACTTGATGATCAGTCTGTAGATACCTGCACCTGCATGCAGGACCACTGAGATCAATAACAGTAGATACATCGGCCACAGCACATCAGAGTATACTCTGTCCGAAGAAGCATAAGGACCTATTTTATCGGGTTGTGTCATCATCATATAGAGGTGAATGGAACCAAGGAAGAACATGGCAAACCCTGTCGTGACCTGAATGAACCAAAGGTTCGTATCGTTGTGTTTCAGGAGTTTTCTATGTGCACGGTAACGCTGATACTCTTTGTAGGAATCCGGGAACTTGCGCATAGCGACGGCCGCATGAAAAATGAACATGGAGAATATCACAAATGCCAAAGCACTAATGATCAAAGGTTCTCCGCCTTCGATAAAAGGCTCCCCCTCAAACATTTTAGTCAGTTTATACATGGCACCTTTGCCGAACAAGATCGAAGATTCAAACAGGATATGGAAGGTGATAAAAAGTGCCAGGAAAAGACCTGTCGCACTCTGTAAATAGTCCAGTCGTGCAGGCCATTTACTTTTTTTTCCGGCTTTATCCTTGCCAGTCAAAAGCTCAACAGTACTGTCATCATGAAGCATGCTTGTCCTTTTTTATATAGATAGTGAATTATAGCCAACATTTAACAAAAAGTAAGAAAAAGAAACTATTTTGACAAGAAGATATTTTTTTCTCATTTTTTTACACTTTATCTGATATAATCATAGATATATTAGCACGAAGGATACAGTAATGCCAAAAAAACTCATTTTGCTTATCGGAGCACCGGGATCCGGAAAATCTACAGATACCAAAAAGGTCGCAGAAAAACATTCAGAAAGCATCACCTCCTATTCTACGGGTGATCTTATCAAAGAAGAAATCAAAAAGGGAACAACTATCGGGCATATAGCAAAAAGTTATGTGGAAAAAGGTGATCTTATACCCACACAAATTGTTGTTGAGCTCATTGTTGACGCTGTAAACAAAGCCCCTACTGATGTTGTACTACTCGACGGATTCCCGGGTAAAGAGAAACAGTTGCAGTACTTCTGTGACCATATATTCTCTAATGCAAAAATTAAACTTATCTCCGTCCTGGAGATCAAAGTAAATGATGACCTGGCTAAAAAACGTTGGATAGAATCAGGAAGAAGTGAAGAGATCTTTGAACATGAAATGAAAGCATACAAAGAGTCACTCTCTGAGATCGAAGCACACTATGAAGACAAACAGGTACTGAAAGTCATTGACGGAGAGAAAGATCTTGATACAATTATTTCAGAGATCGACACCTATCTGAAAAGTAAAATTTAAAACACAGAAGCGTAATCTGAATTACGCTTCTCCGCGTATCTGATACGTAATATCCCCTGCACCAAATGAAGTCACAAGCCCCTCAGAGTATTCTCGTATGACATGCCCGTCTTTAAATACTTTAACGATACTGTTTTCTTTTGTTACGGAATCTGCCATAAGCAGTTTATAACGGGAAAATGCACCTTTGAGATCGATATCTACTTTTAACTCTCCTGCTGCCCATATAGGAAGTATCACCAATTCATCAACCCCTTCAAAACACTCTACGAAAGCTTGAAGATTATCCATAGTACGACTGTACTTATGGGGTTGCCAGATCACATTGAGTTTGGAAAACCCGCGCAGATCTTTATAGCTTTTCAAAGATTCCATCGTAACTTTTATCTCTGTGGGATGGTGTCCGTAATCATCTATGACCACACACTCTTCCTTGTTCTGCACGATGTCAAAACGTTTTTTTATCCCTTTATAGTGAAGAAGGTTGGATCTGATATCTTCAAGCTCTTCTCCCAGTTCCAAGGCTGCCAATATTGCCAATGCTGCATCAAGTGCGATATGGTTACCAAAACCGAAGACTTCAAAGGCACCCAGGTCCAAAAACTCAAACCTTGTATGGGGTTCACCTTCTACAAGAACAAATGCTATATTTGATATGTCCTTTGAAGGATAGAGTTTAATGCTCTGCATCTCCAAAGAAGAGAGGAATTCATCTTCTGCATTGATCACACGTATCTCAGCCAGTGATAAAAAGTTTCTGTAGGCATTGTAAAAACGCGCTTCATCATACTCATAATACTCCATATGCTCAGGTTCAACATTGGTAACTATCGCCAAATACGGATTGGAATTCAAAAAACTCTCATCACTTTCATCTGCTTCAAACACCACTTTGTTATTGGGATAATTACGTACGTTTGAACCAAATTCTTTAGAGATCGCACCTATGAGCGCATTGGACGCAGGCAGTATGGAAGCCAACATGGCGGAAGTCGTACTTTTCCCGTGTGCTCCACCGACAGCATAGACTTCTTTGTCACCCAAAATACTTTTTAAAGACTCTTTACGCGAAAGCAGTTCTATACCTAACTCCTGCGCTTTCTGGTATTCAGGATTATTGGGGCGTACGGCTGCGGAGTAAATGACCCTGTCTACACCTTCTACCGCATCTTCATGGTGAGGGATGGTGATCTTGGCATCAAAATTCGTTGCCAGGTCATTGGTGATCTCTGTCTGTTTGATATCTGAACCAGAGATCTTATGCCCGTCATTCACCAAAAATTTAGCCAAGGCAGAAAGTCCGATGCCGCCGATGCCTATAAAATGTATTTTCATTACTTTGACTCTTCCAAAACTCTAAGTTCTTCTTTCCCCTCTTTAACTTGCTTCGCAAACATATTCAGCAAAATATCGGTTGGCTGGGTAAAGGTTTGGATGAAAAAGGCAAGGGGATCATTTTCATCCACTGCGCTTACATCCACAAGGTTTTCAATGAATTCTTCAAAACTGTGCCCTGCCATCACTGCTGCAGCATGTACCATCATGGCATCTTTCAAGTCCTCGTGTTCCACCGTATAATGCAATACCAGAAAGATCTCTTTGGCACCCTTCTTGTCATTTTCACTATAGCGCTGTATACCGTGTTCATAAATGGCTCTTGCTGTTGCCATATCTTCAATGTCATTCATGTCAAATGATTTTGAGCCTGTGAGTGTTTCCGCCAGTCTGTCAAAGGCTGCATTGACAATGAAAGTAAATATTTCGTTGATCTCATCTTCGGGTGCTTCGATGATAAGCTGTGCATCCAAAAGCTGATATCCTTTGGCTATGCTCTGCTCTTCTCTGCACTCCTCTTCAAGTCTTTTGATATTTGCCAAAAACTCTGGATCTTTTTTTAACTCTTCTACATGTATTTCCGGTGTTTGCATTATAGTATCTCCATTGCTGATTTTATTCTTTCCAACGCTTCTCTTGTTAACTCTGCTTCATAGACAAGCGCCAGTCTCACATAGCCTTTTCCTTCACCCCCACGTCCCAAAAATGAACCGGGGATGACTTTAAGATTGTACTTTTCAAAGAGATTGACAGTAAAGGCTATCTCATCGTCTACTTTAAGCCAAATATAAAAGGTCGCTTCCGGTGCATCCAGACCCAAAACCTCTTTAGCCACTTCAAAGTTTGCTTCATACTTGGCTCTAAACACATCTACATGTGCCTGGTCTGCCCAAGCTGCTGCTGCTGCATGCTGTAAAGGCAAGGGGGAAGCACAGCCTACATAAGTTCTGTAAACCATATAGTCTTTCAGTATCTCTGCATCCCCTGCGATAAAACCGGAACGCAGTCCCGGAGCGGATGAACGTTTGGAGATGGAGTTGATCACCAGTATATTTTTAAAACTTTCGTTGCCTACTTCTCTACTGGCATTGAGTAAAGAAGGTAAAGGCTCATCCAGATACAGGTCTGCATAACACTCATCATTCATCAGTACAAAATCATGTTTAAGTGCCAGTGTTACCCACTTTTTCAGATCATTCATAGGCATCACGGAAGAAGTAGGATTGTTAGGAGAGTTCAAAATGACAAAGTCTGCTCTGGAGAGTGCTGCTTCATCTACCAGCGGCTGAAACTCATTGGAAGCATTCAAATTCAGGTAGATCACTTCAGCCCTGCATGCCTTGGCTGCCCCTTCATAGATCTGATAAAAAGGATTGGGGAAGACCATGACAGGATCTTCTACATCATGCAGTAAGAACTGGGGGAAGTTAAAAAGTACTTCTCTGGTACCAAAGGTAGGGATGATCTGTGCATTGTCAAGCGTCAGTCCAAAACGGTTTTTGTTATAGGTCAGCATCGCTTCTCTCAGCTCTGCTTCGCCTGCCGTTTTAGGATATTTATTAAGCAGTCCGGATGCCTCATTCAATGCATCAAGTATAAATCCGGGAGTCTCAAACTGAGGTTCCCCTATCGTCAGGCTGAGCGGCGTATAGTCACTGCTGGGTTTCACATCCTGAAGCAGTTGGTTCAGTTTCTCAAAAGGGTAGGTTTCAAAGTTCATTTTTTCCCTGTTATTTCTATTTAAATTGCTAGGATTATAGCGTAGTTGGGGTTAAGAATTAAAACGTACTGATAAAGGCTTTTTTGTTCAAACTCTTCTGTACTCTTGCCAGTACTTTTCTTACATTTTTTTCATTCTCATAGGGACCCACAAGCACTTTGTAGTTCTTGCCTCTCAAGACTTTATACGCCAGTCCGAAACTTTTAATGTCATTTAAATACTTCTTGTTGGGGACAGAGGCAAAAGAGCCTACCTGCACATAATACTTTTTAGACAGACTTGAACCAGTTGCCGGTGCTTTTGTTTCAAGCCCTGAAAATACATTCTGTACCGTAGTCTTTTGGGCTATCGTTTTTTTTCTCACAGGCCTCGGGGAGACTGCTTTTTTCATTTGCATGATCCGAGCAGGAGATTTAACAGAAGGTTTCGCAGAAGTTTTCACCAGCCATGCGATGATCTGATTTTGAAGTTTGGCACCGCGATATCTCGACTTTGGACTATTCACAAGGATAACTGCCGTGTAATACTTCCCTTTTTTGTTCTTTACATACCCGCCTATGTTCTTGACTCGCTTGACAGTACCTGTCTTCATCCATGCACGTTTTTTGACAACCGTATTTCTAAAACGACGTTTGATGGTCCCGTCCACTCCTGCAATGGAAAGTGTCTGCATCCAGCGGGATCCGTAACGGTCATAGGCATTATCAAACATATCTGCCAAAAGCTTGGCATTCAGTTTTGCGACACGTGACAACCCGCTTCCGTTGTCAACCCTTAACACACCATTTCCCAAGGCACCTTTGGAACGCAAGATCTGCACGATCGCTGATCTCCCTTTTCCAAGGGTTGCAGGAGCACCATAGACTTTTGCACCCAGAAGTAGTAACAACTGCCGTGCATAGAGGTTATTGCTCTTTTTAGCTGTTTTTGAAACGATCTTTTCCAAAGAGCTGGAATAATAGGTAAAAAGATCCCTGGCATCCTGCGATATTCTTTGCAGTTTTAAAGTCCCCCCTACTTCCACGCCTTCACTCCGAAGTTTCGCTTTAAGCGCATAATAAAATGATTTATAGGGTTTGGTAATGACTTTACATACGTTGCGTTTCCCGCAGCGTTTGGAGATCTTGCCTTTAAGTATCACTTGAGGCATCACATCATTTTTATTGATCTTGACACCCGGCCAGGAGTATCTTCCTTTACAGGGCTTGTTGACATATTGAAGCTGGTTGATCAGCTTGTAACTTCCGTCAGAATTTTTTTTATAGGCAGACTTTTTATTTGGTGTAACACATACCGTACTGACACGTTCATTAAACATCATAGCATCGGGCATGGCATTATAGGCACTGTAGGTATGCTGATCAAACCCGGAATTATCTTTATTGCCAACCTTGAAATAAGTTCTGTCTATCACAATGTTCCCTGTGATCCTGCCTATACCCTCTGCACGTATATACGAAACGATCTTTGTAAGATCCCTGTCATTCAGAGTAGGATCACCAAATCCTTTGACCATCAGATCACCGTAAAGTACACCGTTCTTCACTGTACCTCTTGTGTAAAACTTCGTAGGCCAGCGGTAATTGAATCCCAGTTTTAGCACAGCCGCATAGGTTGTCATCACCTTGATGACAGAGGCAGGCGTACGTGTCTTCCCGGCATTCAGGGAAGCAACTACTTTCCCGCCTCTGCCCGCTTCTTTGATGTAAATACTGATATCTTTCTTCGCAATGCCTGACTGTCTGATATATTCCGTAATGGCTTGTGGCATTGCATGCAGCCATAAAGACAGGAGGATAGTTACAAATAATATTTTTCTCACTCTTCTTCCTTATAGGCATGAAGCAACCGTTCCATCGCTTCTTCCAATACTTTTCTTGATGTGCCCACATTCAGACGCATAAAACCTTTTCCGGCATTTCCAAAACTTTTCCCGTCATTCAAGCCGAGTTTTGCTTTGTACCAGAAAAAGTCAAGCACTTGTTCATGAGACAAACCCATCCCTTTACAGTCAAGCCACATCAGAAAAGTCGCTTCCGTAGGGACAACTCTGATGGGTATCTGATGTTCTTCTAAAAACATTTTAACATAAGTAATGTTTGAGTTTAAATGTACTTTTAAACGCTCAAGCCATGCTTCCCCCTCACTATAGGCACTCATCAGTGCTTCTATGCCAAAGGGATTCCCATTGGTAATACCTGACCTGTCCTGTTCCATTCTGAAAGCCTGACGTAATCTTAGATCAGGGATAATGGCATAAGAGGTGTTCAGACCAGCCACATTAAAGGTTTTGGAAGGAGCATTTAGGATGACACAGTGATGCATCATCTTTCCAAAACTTCCCACAGAGTGATGCATTTTTTCATACACCACATCCGCATGGATCTCATCTGAGATGATGAGTACTTCGTTTGCCAGACAGATATCGATGAGCTTCTCCAACTCCTCCTGACTCCAGGCACGTCCTGTAGGATTATGCGGGGAACAGAGTAAAAAAAGTTTTGCCTCTTTCGACTTGATTTCAAAATCCTCATAATCTATATAATATTCACCATTTTCATAGACCAGTGTATTATCAAGGACTTTTCTGTTCTTATGTTTGACAGAACTGGCAAAAGGGGCATAGAGAGGTGTCTGTATTATGATGCCGTCCCCTGTTTCACTATAAGCTGTGATCGCAAAATTCAAGGAAGGAACCACCCCGTAGCAAGGGACGATCCACTCTTTTTCTATCTGCCAGGAAAAACGCTTCTGCATCCAGCCTTGGATCGCCTCGTAATAGGCATCAGGATAAACAGTATACCCGTAGAGAGGATGTGCTGCTCTTTTTTGCATCGTTTTTTGCACACAGACAGGAGAAGCCAGATCCATATCTGCGACCCACAAAGGAAGCAGGTCCTCCGTACCGAATTTCTTTTTGGCATCATCCCATTTGGTCGTATAGGTGCCTTGACGGTTTATAGCTTCAAACATCTTTATCTCTTTTCCCAGATCGTCATATGCGCGATGGTGTACTGATGTTTTCTGGCTGTCTCCTGTATGACAAAAGGAATATTCTTCATAGCTATGAGTTCAAACTCTTTACCCAGTATCTCTTCAAGACCTTCCTGTGTCGTGACATTTTCACCATCTTTTTTATAACCGCCTATCCACTTCTCTTTAGGAGTTGACTCCTCCTGCCAGGTATACGGTGAGGTCAAAATGAGCATACCGCCATCATTGAGACGTGCTGCCACATCTTCTAAAAACTTTTTCGGGTCATAAAGTCTGTCTATCAGATTACCGGCAAAAACAAGATCAAACTCTTTATAGATCGGTTTCAGATTACAGGCATCCGCTTGCCAGAAAGTGACTTTTTTCCCTGCCTCTTCCAGGTCAAAATCTGCAAGAATTATTTCATGATAATTTTCCAGTTCACCCTCGGTTGTCATCGTATAACGAAGTAGACCATTTTCTTTGAGACTCTCCGCTTCCTGTATGAAACGTGCAGAAAAGTCTACCCCTATGACCTCATCAAATCCCCGTGCCAATTCAAAAGAACTCCGCCCTATGGCACAGCCTATATCAAAGGCTTTTCTCTTAGATTTGTCCTTCATATACTCCAAAGCAACACGTGCACATTTGGCAGGATAATTTTCAACACCTAAAGCATTTTCACCCCAGCCAAAGTGACAATACTGGGAAATAATACTGTCTGTCGTATACATATTCGTTGTCACTTTTTCCTCATACTCACTCTCTACATATCTAAATCCTGCATGTTGGTAAAAATGTCGTCTGAACCCGTAACGGCTCTTTTGAGTTGCAAGGTTTCCGCAGCTTATCCATGATCCGCCATTGATGAGATTGTGTTTCCCGTCAAAGGTCGGTACAGTAAAATCATCATAGACAGGATGTACCTTGAAACCTTCAAAAGGGTAGATAGGTGTACGGGACCACTGCCAGACATTCCCTATGACATCATAAAAGTCCCCGTGCCTATACCTGTCCACCGGGACACAGGAGGCAAAACCTTCAAGATCGATATTTGCTACACTTTCGCCTTTTGCCATCCACTCCAGGCAGGAAGAGACTTTACTCTCATCACGCAACCTCACATATTCATCTTCTGTAGGCAAGGTAATATTGAGGCCCTCTTTTTGACTTTTCCATTGACAGAAGGCTGCTGCTTCCAGGTGATTGACCTCTACGGGCCAATTCAAAGGAAGCTCTATCTCTCGGCTGAGTGTCCGGAGCATATATCCCTCTTCTGCCTTTCGCCAGAACAAAGGATGTTTCACCCCGGTATAATCCCTCCATGCTTTGCCCTCTTCACACCAGAAAATATCATTAGCATATCCATCCTCCTGAATGAACGCAAGAAATTCAGCATTGGAAGTAAGCATTTTAGAGGCTCTGAATGCCGGTATGGCGGCTTGATGATCCCCATACTCATTATCCCAGCCAAAGAGTTTGGCATCTTTATTTTTACCCAGGTTCACTCTGCCCGCAGGCACAGCCAAAAGTTCATTTTTAGGGGGATTTTCATAGCTGCTGCACTCTGTCCAGTTTTTATCTTCCTGCACAACCTCAAAAGGCAGTTGTCGTATAAGTACGGAAGAAGTTTCAAGATGGATATTCTCATGCTCTATCCCCATCATGATCACCCACCAGTGAGAGTCTTCGGTAAGTGGAAGTTCCAAAGGGAGTGTTTCTATAAGCTCTGTGACAAGCATATATACTCTGTCTCGATAGGCTTGGGTCTGAGAGAGTGTAGGCCAGTCATAATGTTTTTCATTCAAGTCATCCCAGGACATTTCATCCACACCCACAGCGAAAATGGATTCAAGTCCGGGATCTATACGTTCATCGATGATCTTGGCAAGATTAAGTTTATTGATGAAAAAGGTCGCAGTATGTCCGTAGTAAAAGATGATAGGGTGTCGCAGTGGATCTGCTTTTTGGAAATAGGCTTTTTCATCTGCAACGATGTTAAAGAGAGATTCATAACGTTTATAAGAAAGTTGAAAATACGCTTTGATCTCTTTTCGTTTTTCTTCAGGATCTGTCCCATAAAGTGTAGGCATCTTTAGCAAGTTACACTCCTTTGGAATTATATAAGGTTATTAGAGAGACCCAAACTGTAAGATATCGCACCAGTACTTAAAAAAGCAATTGTTAAAAATCTGCCTTTTCTTTTGCACTCTCTATCATAGAGATGAAAATGGTGTATAAGTTCGCAATCACTGCACCTATTACAAGCCCTACAGCCAAAGGATGGTTACCATAAAACTGTAACGCAAAAAATGCAGGGACAAGATGCAGGTCTGCGACCAGAGAACCAGCCAAAAGTTCTGCAGAAAGTAAGTTTCTTACTCCGATCTTCATCAGTGTAGAAATGATATTAACTGAACCTGCAATAAACAATGCTACCACAGAATGCTCATACAAAAATGCCGCTGATGTCGTGAGTGACATCAACGTAAAAAACATATAAAAAACTTTACCCCAATTCATACAAATTCCTTTTTTCTTTGTGCTTAATTAACCGTATTATAACGTAATTACATCGTTCCATTTTCATACATCGCACGCATTTTTTCTTTCTCTTTCTCTCTTTTGAGTTTTGCAGCTTCTTTTTCTCTAAAGCCACTTACTGAGAAACCAAGCCACAGCAAGATCGGTGAGGCAACAAAAATGGAAGAGTAGGTACCTACGATAATACCCACAAGCAGTGTAAATGAGAATCCGTGAATGATCTCACCACCAAACATGAAAAGTGTCAATACAACAAAGAATGTTGTCAATGAAGTCAGTGTCGTACGTGAAAGTGTACGCGTAACAGACTCATCAATGATCTCACCCAGATCCGGGTTTTTAATCGTATTTATCCCCTCACGGATACGGTCAAATACAATGATCGTATCGTTCAGAGAATACCCGAGTATGGTAAGAAGTGCAGCCAATATATCAAGGTTCACCTCTATGTTAAAGAGTACGATCATTCCCATCGCAATGGTTACATCATGTACAAGTGCCATCACAGAAGCCACAGCAAAACGCCATTCAAATCTGAAAGAAACATAGATAAGGATACCGATAATGGCAAGTACCATTGCCATCAGTCCCTGTTCACGTAATTCAGACCCTACTTTGGCACCTACCATATCAACACGTCTTACTTCAAACTTGCCTGTATCTTTCAGCAAAGTACGTACCTGATCACCCACATCCTGACCCAAATTCTGCGAAGACATTTTTGTTTTGATAACCACTTCATCTTCACCGCCGAAGAAAGTAACTGTAGCACCTTCGTACGCTTTGTCAGTCTCTATGGCTTCTCTTACTTTCTCAAGGGGTGCTTTACCCTCATATTGGACTTGTATCAGCGTACCGCCGGCAAAGTCAATACCGTAGTTAAACCCTTTCCCGATGATCAAAGCAAGTGCCAGTATCACTACAGTGATGGAAATCAGACCAAAACGTTTACTTTTATTCATCAGTGAAAGAGGTTTTTTGTATTTAAATATTTCCATTATTTCGCCCCTTCAGTTTTGATACCAAACCAGAAGTTCAGTTTTTTCTTATCGATCTT
>Ga0209013_10001544_pt1 | contig 21251 bp, 16 predicted proteins | sample Cruoilmetagenom2_FD_187291 | JGI IMG/M metagenome (GOLD analysis project Ga0209013, IMG submission 187291) | Oil polluted marine microbial communities from Coal Oil Point, Santa Barbara, California, USA - Sample 2 (SPAdes) (version 2) | ecosystem: Environmental > Aquatic > Marine > Oil seeps ...
GAACGGCGCCAAGAGGAAAGACAAACCTTCGGGCGCGGTGGCAGTGCCACCCGCTACCAGATGCGTCAGAAGGTCTTCGCATTAGGGCAGGATTTTTATATTGAGAACGAGTCCGGCCAGAAGGTCTTCAAAGTAGACGGCAAGGTGTTGCGTGTGCGCGATACCCTAAATTTCAAAGACATGCAGGGTAATACCCTATGCCAGATCCAGCAGAAAGTAGCTCGCATTAAAGACACTATGGAAGTGGATGGTCCAGATGGCAAGAAGGTCGCCGCGGTTAAGAAAGCCATTATCACTCCGGTGCGTGATCGCTGGACGGCGAAGATCAAAAACGGTCCAGATTTGGACATACAGGGCAATATCCTGGATCATGAATACAATATCGAGGAAGGACGCAACAAGGTGGCCGAGGTCTCAAAGAAATGGTTCCGGGTGCGCGATTCCTACGGCGTTGAGGTCGCCCCGGACCAGGAGGATGTCATTATCCTGGCGGTAACCGTGGTGGTAGACATGATGGCCCACGAGGGGCGGTAGTAGAAATACACTCTTTTGAGGATTATCTACAAGCGTGGTTCCAACCGATCGCCAAGAACAAGATAGAAAAGATGTGTAGCCTAGCAAGGCTACACATCTCAAAGTTCGAAACAGCTGGAGGTTTCTAAGATCAAATTTATCATTCCAAATAGGTAATTTCTTCGAGACTTATTGCCCCTATTGATAGTTTTCTAGGCAAAAATCATGGGGAGGACGGTTCGGTCGTGGAGCTTCGCTCCACTTACAGGAGAATGGGAAGAAACATCCCATTCTCCACGCATTTAAGGGGTAATGAACCGCTTGGCGTGCCCTCGAGCAGTTTTTAGCTTCATTGTGCTTTGATCAAAGGGGAAAGGTGGATCAATTGGGGATCGAAATTGGTTCTTTTGATTGAAAATCAACTAATTTTAGTTTGAGTCCTATACACTATTTTAGCTGTCAATATTGATGGTAAGGATAAATTCTGTGCGTTTTTCAGCTTTGAACAGCGAGATAACCTAGCGGAATTGACAATGGACAGTTATTTCGCCACAAAATGGACTGGGAATATTTATATGTAGGTTATAATTTGAAATATTAGACGAATCAATTATCAAGGAGAAAAAACATGATTGAACCAAAAAATCCGTATGGAGCCCGTCCGGGGGGCGGAATCAGCCTCCCTGATTATTACAAACCCTGGCCCGCAATCACAAACCGAAACATGTTCCTTCCAGGCACGGAAATCCTGCCCAAAAACGAAATGCGAATCACGTTCCTGGGAAGCACGCCATGGCCGCCAACACGGACGCAGAAAGGCACATCCATTCTGGTCGAGCTTGGGAACGGCGAACCACAGCCGCGCCGCTTCTTCTTCGATCTGGGCAACGGCAGTGTGAGCAACGCGGTCGCCCTACAGGTGCCGTCCCCGTTCATCAACGATATCTTTCTCAGCCATCTCCACGCCGACCATTTCGCCGACCTGCCCTATTTTTATCCCTTCCGGGCCTTTTCGGGAGGCTTCCAACCCCTACGCGTGTACGGGCCTTCCGGCAGAACGCCCGAACTGGGCACCAAGGCGATGATCAAGAACATGCGCGCGATGAATCGCTGGCATGAGGAGAACTTTCATTCCTGCCCTGTCGGGGACGGCATGGAGATCGAGGTCACCGAGTTCGATTGGAAAGAACAGAATGGTATCTGCTACGACCAGGACGGCGTCGTGGTCCGTCACTGGCCACGCTCGCACGTCAAAGACGGCGCATCTGCCTACCGCCTCGACTGGGAGGATGCCGGCCTGTCGTTTGTCTGGACCGGAGACGGCCGCCCCGATGAGCTGTCCGCCAAGTACGGCAAGGGAGTCGACGTGTTCGTCACCGAAGGGACGGTTGATGTGCCCGCTCTATCGGCGCTCAAATTGGGCACACCAGCCGAGCTTTGGGAGTACACCATCGACATTTATCACACCATGTATTATGCGGCGGGCTACCTATTCAAACAGGCTCAACCGCGCATGGGCGCCATCTGCCACTTTGAGTGGTCCGGCGATGCGCTGATGGCTGAATCGGTGGCAGAGGTCCGATCTCACTGGGATGGGCTGTTCATGTTCGGCCTTGATCTCAATGTCATCAACGTGACAAAGGACGCCATCTGGTCCCGGGAAGCTGTGATCCCCCACGGTGCGGCGCCGGCCAACATGGACCCGCGCTGGTTCGTCAAGCCGGGCGAAAAGCTGCCGGAGACAATCCAGTTCCCGACTCCGACGATGCCGCGCGAGGTCCAGCAGGAGCAATTTGTGCGCGATCTGGAAATCGACCCGGAGAAATACTACCCGTCCGATGCCAATCGCAAGCCGGTCCAGCAATGGCCAGACGTCATGCTTAATCCGCGTGAAATGCTCAAAGCGAAAGGGATCGAGATCGACGACGAAGAATAGACAAAATTTAGATCGAGTGGGCTCAGCGAGAAGTACCTCGCTGAGCCCACTTCTTTTTTGGAGGTATTCATGACGGATCGACCGATCCTTGCTCCTGCCCCGCGCAGCGAGCCCATCGTCATCCCAGGGCGGGACCCGGTGCCAGTAACGCTGCTGATCGGTTTTCTCGGATCGGGCAAGACCACCCTGCTCAACCGTATTCTCAATGGAGAACATGGACTTCGTGTCGGTGTGCTGGTCAACGATTTCGGGGCCATCAATATTGATGCAGAACTGATTGAGGGCGTTGAGGAAAATATGATCAGCCTGACTAACGGCTGCGTCTGCTGCGAAGTTCGAGATGATCTGGTCATCTCCTTAGAACAATTACTCATACGGGAAGAGCAGATCGACTATGTGATCCTGGAGGCCAGCGGCGTTTCAGATCCAGAAGGGATCGTAATGACTTTCCTAGATCACAAGTTTGAGGGATTGCTTCGACTGGACAGCATTACATGTACTGTGGACGCAGAAGCCATATTTGCAGATGGGGATAATGCGGACCTTTCTTTTCTAAAAATCCGCCAGATCGGTTATTCAGATCTGGTGATATTGAATAAAGTAGACCTTGTAACACCCACACATATCGAGGTCATTCGGGAATGGATTGGCGCGCACCTGAGCCGGATCAGGATCGTTGAAGCAGTCCACTGCAATGTGCCGTTGGAAATTCTGCTTGCCGTTGGCCGGTATGATCCGGCCAATATGATTCGTCAAGCCGACGATATTCATATCGAATTTCCAGATGCCGCTCATCATCATTCCGCGAGTGAAATGTTCGAGACCTGGAGCTTCGAAACTAAACGGCCGCTATCCTTGGAGCGCCTCAGGGAGATGGTACGCAGAGATCTACCTGCCTCGGTTTTCCGCTGTAAAGGCATTTTGTACTCGATCGATAACCCAGAAAAACGTATTACGCTTCAGATCGTGGGACGCCGTACTGAGATCAAAGAGCTTGATGAGTGGGGCGAGCGGACGCCACATACCAAGATCGTTGCGATTGGGTCTTCCAACGAGATTAATCCTGGTTCATTAACGACACTTTTCGAAAGCTGCATAAGTGAACCTGAGGGTGCACAATATTGATCAATATCCGGGTAACATGCATGGCCATTTCATGCTAATCATACGCTAGAGTTGGACGCGGATTTTGATGGTGAAGAATTCGCTGCGAAACTCAATGCTCGAATTAGCGAAAGCCGAATTGCTTACACGAAGCTTGGGATTAGGTAACGCCAGCATTCCTTGACGATTTTGGCTACGGGAATTATTATTATAAACAGGTAATTTCCTCGAGACTCATTACCCCCATTGATGGTTTTCTAGACAAAAAGCGTGGGGAAGGCGGTTCGGTCTTGGAGCTTCGCTCCACTTACAGGAGAACGGCTCCGCCGTTCTCCATACATTTAGGGGTGGATGATCCTCTTGAAATGCTTATCAAGCGATCTTACGTATTATTCCGCTTTGAGGTTATTGGGAAGCTGGATCGCTGAAACAAGGTAACATTAAACCGCTTGAATTTAAAGGGCGGTTTGTGGGTTAATTAGGCAAAGATGATATAAATATCTTGTTAGCTTTGTATCTCTCTTGTAACATTTACACTTAAGATGTATATTTATAGCGTTTGGCACCACAGGCTCAGCCGTATATTGTTCCAATCCAGGAGGAGAAATGACCAGAAAAATCTTTACAATCCTAGCAATCGTCTCCGCAATTATCACTATATTCGCAGAATATCAATGGCCGGCGATCGTGACCTACGTCTTCAAACCACTTACAATGGTATTGATCATCATCATAGCGCTGATGGCAAAAACACCTCCCAGTCGCAGATACAAGTACGCAATCATCGCTGGTTTACTCTTCTCCATGGCAGGAGATATCTTCTTAATGCTTCCAATGGACTTATTCATCGCTGGTTTATTGAGCTTCTTAACCGCACAATTGATTTACACCTATGCTTTCAGAACGGGAAGACCCTTACGGTTTAACTTCATCGCCATACTGCTCCTCCTGATTTACGGGGTGCTTATTTATATAATCCTGCTACCGGGTGTAAATGAAATGGCAGTCCCCGTCGCCGCGTATATCGTGGTGATTTTAATTATGGCCTGGCAGGCCTGGGATCAATGGGACCAAGTGCGAACCCGCTGGGCATTGCTGGCATTCATCGGAGCTGTCCTGTTTGTGATCTCGGACAGCATCCTGGCCCTGAATAAATTTGGGGAGCCTTTCCTGGTAGCCAGAGCATTGACGCTTGGGACGTATTTTTCTGCCCAGTGGTTGATCTCGAATTCCAATTACACGGAAGAGATAATCTAAGGAGTGATCATTTGCCCATAATTCTGGCAACCTTCAGCTTCACGGTTAACCTGCTGACTGGTTCCCCTGAGCGCGTTTTGTGAGTGCCAAAATGGATAGAAATTCAAACGCCAGGTTGGCAGCCAGGATGGCCGTAATGTCGCTGTGATCATATGGAGGACTAACCTCAACAAGGTCGATACCCACCAGGTTCAACCCCTTCAAACCGCGTACTAGCTGCAGCATTTGATAGCTGGTAAAGCCGCCTACCTCTGGAGTCCCCGTGCCCGGTGCGAAGGCCGGGTCGACCGCGTCGATGTCGAGCGAGACGTACACTGGTCGTTCACCAACGATGCTGCGCAACCTGTCTATCACCGCCGATGTGCCAATATCGAAGGCTTCGTTAATGGTAATAATCTGAGCCCCAAACTCCCGGGCATCATCCAGATCATTGGCGTGGCTGATCGGTCCGCGAATCCCAATCTGTACATATGCATCTGTGTTTATCAGCTTCTCCTCCAGCGCTCTGCGGAAGGGCGTACCATGACTGTAAGGTTGGTCAGCAAATTCGAATTCCCAGGTGTCAGGGTGTGAGTCGAAATGAACGACAGCTAAGGATCCATAATTAGCTGCGTGGGCACGCAGAAGCGGGAGAGAGATCGAATGGTCGCCTCCCAATGAGATAACGGTCGTGTTCTGATCTAATATGGTGCCGACATCACGGGTAATGGCATCCATGCTGGCTTCGATATCGACCGGGACCACTTCGATGTCGCCATAATCAATAACTTCCAGGTGTTCAAGCGGCTCAACGTCCAGCACGGCATTATAGCCCCACAGCAGCAACGAAGCCTCGCGGATTTTTCGCGGGCCAAAGCGGGTGCCGCTACGGTAGCTGGTACCGCTGTCGAAGGGGACACCGACTACGGCCACATCAATTCCTTCGAGGTCTCTTCTGGCTGGTTGGCGCATGAAGGTTGTAATGCCGCTAAAGGGCTCCAGGTGCGCGCCGTAAGCAGGGTTCGATTGTTGTGGGCTCATTACTGTCTCCTTAACCAGATATGGTGTGATAGTACTGGCAGCAAAGAATCATATTGCAGCGAAATTTATTTGATTGAGATGTATTGTACTAAAGAATTTGTGCGGCAAAAAAATCCAGATATTCGACGGTTGAAATGTCGAACATCTGAGTAATTTAAACCAGTTCGAAACGTTAAATTTACTTACTGGGCTGGGGTGTAGAAATTATCGAACAGATCGACCATGCGGTGCACGATGGGGCCTCGATTTCGGTCCATCAGGTCACTCACATCGTCGCCCAGATCATCGAGACGGTCCGCGCATATCTCGTACACGACGATTTCGTCGATCATTCTTCCGCTGGACCAGAGAATCTCGGATGAGAAAACCGCGCCGCGCTCTGTGCACGAGAGGGACATGGTAAGATCGATGCTCTCATCACCGGAATTGATATGGGGGTTGAAGGAGAGAAAAGCTTCCACTGTACCGTTGCCGTTGTAGCGGCTACCAGATTCGAGATGTTTTTTTAATCCATTGCTTGAGAAGTTAGCGTACACGTTTTCTTCAACGTTTTTGATTTGAGTTAATAAAATACTCGTATATTTACCTAGATCTTGATTCTGCATTGCTGGCATCCTTGTAAGTTCACAATCTTATTTATAAAAAAAACCTATGGAGTTTATCACGTATGTACGCAATATATAAATGACAGATGCCCCCATAAAGGCGGATATTCAACACTTTTAGTTGACAGCCAGGACGGGAGCTGCCAATTTTCTAGAGTAAAATACTTGGGATGATGTTTTTACACACTAGGGACATTCAGACGAGTTTATCCACGGCCTGAAAGAGAACAGATGAAACACATCAATGAAATATCAAAATTTATTCCTGTTATTGCAGAAACCGATGTTCTTGTTGTGGGAAGCGGCCCAGCCGGGCTCGCGGCTGCTATGGGCGCTGCCCGAGAGGGTGTGCCCACAATGATCGTAGAGCGATACGGATGTTTCGGTGGCGCAATCACCCAGGTAGGTGTGGAAAGTATTGCCTGGTACCGTTATGATGGTACGACAGACGTAGAAGGGATTGGAATCGAATTTGAGAGAGTAGCGGTAGAGATGGGTGCAGCCGAGAAGTATCTTGATTCGCACAGCCATGCCATAGATTCGGAAATGTTCAAATTTGTGGCCGACAATTTGGTCAGGGAATCGGGTATTGTACCTCTTCTGCACAGCCTGGTTGTTGAACCTATCATGGATGGTGAGACAATCGCAGGAATTATTATAGAGAGCAAATCGGGGAGGCAAGCGATCCTTGCCAAGAGGATTGTTGATGCCTCCGGTGATGCGGATATTGCTTATCGCGCTGGTTCTCCTTGTCACAAAACTCCTAAGAACGAGATGATGGGAATCACGGTTAATTTCTCCTGTGCAGGCGTAAACAAGGAAAGGTTTTACGAATATATAAAGCAGAACCCATCGACCTTCGGGGATTGGGGCAAGAAATGGGAAATCGAAACAACTGGCAAGGAAGACGATCTGCTCAGTCCATATCTTCAAGAGCCCTTTGATCAAGCCAGAAAAGATGGCCTGATTCCCGAGGACTTACCGAGTATAGCCGGAACCTGGAGCACCATCACCGACGCAGGCGAGGCCACAAACCTGAACATGATTTATATGACCGGTTATGATTGTACAGATGTGTGGGATCTTACCGAGGCTGAGATGAATGGTCGAGAGTTGGTTGTGTATGCAATAAAAGCTTTGAAAAAATATGTACCCGGATTTGAAAAAGCCAAACTCAGAAATTTCGGTATGACACTGGGGACGCGGGATTCGAGAAAAATCATTGGCCGATACAATTTAACTGCGCGTGATGTCAGGAACCAGGCTCGATTTGATGATTCAATTGGTATTTTCCCGGAATTTTTAGATGGGTATGGCGTGCTGGCACTGCCAACGACAGGGAGATACTTTCAAGTCCCTTATGGGATCATGGTCCCACAAAAGGTCCAAAACCTGCTTGTCGCGGGGCGTTGTGTGGCCGGAGATAACATGTCGCACGCCGCGACCCGCAGCATGATGTGCTGTACGGTGACAGGACAGGGCGCAGGAGTTGCAGCCGCGGTTTCAGTCAAAGATGGTGTCAGATCAGGTGGTGTCGACATCAAAAAAATTCAAAAAGCACTACGGGGACAGCAGGTTCGGATATTCTAACATTCTGGGGATATTGAACGATAGGTGGCGATGGGGTGGATACCCCATCTACTTGGCAGACCGCTGAAATTTCAAAAGTTATGATACCATTCACAAATGGCGATAACGATTGATGAAGCCGTTGAACTTGTATCTGAATGGCGGGGGAAAGAGATCTCCATTAATCCCTATTCTGGCGGGATTACCAACAAAAATTATAAAGTTATTGTGAATGGGTCTTTGTTTTTCGTTTCGATTTCTGGTAACAGCTCACGGTTGTTGGGCGTCGATTGGCACAATAAATTTAATAATGCCAAGGTTTGTGGGGAGGCTGGTCTATCACCAAAGGTTCTACAGTTCTTCCCACTTCAGAGGGTGCTCGTGCTGGAGTTTCTCCCGTTCGAACTTTGCTCAGTCGATTTGTTGCAGAGTCTTGCCCTTCAGCGTCGTCTTGTACATACGGTGAAGGTGTTGCATAGTGGCGTTAGTTTTTGGCAAGACTTTGATATGTTTTGCTTGATCAAGTTTTATATGAAGATTGTCAAGAATCGAGAGCTTGCTCTTCCTAAGAGTTTTGCAGACTACAGAGAACAGACCTGGGAAATGGGAGAGGCTTTGGTTCCATACCGGGAGAAGCTTGTGCCCTGCCACAATGATCTGGTGCCAGAGAATTTAATAAATGATGGCAATCGAGTATTTCTAATTGACTTTGATTACAGCGGCAACAATGATCCTTGTTTTGATTTGGGCAGTATCAGCGTAGAGGCAGGGTACGATGATACACAGGTTAGAGAACTGGCGAGAGCGTACTACGGTCTGGTTAATGAGAGTATTGTAGCGAGGATCCATTTGCACAGTATCATGGGAGATGTTGGTTGGTCGCTGTGGTCGGTGATTCAGGCAAAGATTTCGGACATCGATTTCGATTTCAAAGATTATGGTTTAACACGTTGGAATCGAGCTGTAAAAAAGATGGAATCAAGCGAATTTGACAGATGGCTGCAGAACGTGAGGGCAAACAGGTGACAGGCGCACTCACTCCTTGAATATGAGGAAAAGTGTATTGCTAGTTACCCGAAAACTCGGAGTTTCCTGGTAACTATTTAAGCCATCTTAGTTGATTGAACTATATGCCCTCTTCCATAATTCCAAATAATTTTCCTCTTCGCCCCGCCAGCGCGCATCGTCCCACCCCAACTCGGGCTGGGCAATTTGCCGGATTTCGGGCAGGTATTCGGCGGCACCATCCGGCAGCAGCAATCCCAGGCGAACTCGGCGCAGCAGCAAGTCGTCAAGGTGCAGGACGCCTTCCGCTTTGGCCGCCCAGCGTAGCTCCGCCCAATGGTAGGGCGTTGGACCAATTCTTTCCATGTCGCCTGGTTCTGAACGATTGAGCACCTGCACGCAGTCCATGCCGTATCGTCCAATAAAGCGTTGTAAGCTCTTTTCCCTTAAAGTACTCTCTGTCAACTCCAGAACAGTCTCCTGATCGATGGGATCAAAGACAGGGCACACTTTTGCCTGCGCAGGAAGAACAGGCAATTCTCTACGGGCGACCCGCAGTGCATCGCGCGCCATCACCCGGAACGTGGTCAGCTTGCCGCCGGTCACGGTGAGCAGACCGTCCTCCAGCCAGATTGCGTGTTCGCGCGATTCATTGGAAGGATTGGCTTTGCCGGTGTTGATGACCGGACGTATGCCGGACCAGGTAGAAATAACATCTCTCTCGGTGAGCTCCTGACCGGGGAAAGCGGTTTGAATGTACTCAAGCATGTACTCAGCCTCCAACTGGCTGATACTGGGGTCAGGTGGCAGGTCATCGCCAGCATCCACATCCGTTGTCCCGGCAACCGTCACGCCTTCCCAGGGGAAAACGAAAACCGGTCGGCCGTCGCGCGGGTGGTTGAGGTTGATGGCTTTAGTGAGCGGTAAACGTTCGTGAGGGAAGACCAGGTGGCTGCCGCGCAAGGGTCGTAAACGGGCGCCCAGGCCTATTTTACTCCGCAGCTTATCTCCCCACGCCCCCGTCGCGCTGATAACCAGTCTGGCACGCACTTCAGCGGTGCGTCCTGCGCCTTCTATACTGTGGTCCTCCAATGCAATGCCGCGCACTCTCCCACGATGGTCTTTCAGCAGGTCAACGGCGGAGGCATAATTGATCGCCGTGCCGCCGTGGCGGACAGATTCCTGGATTACACGCAGGGTAAGGCGGGCATCGTCCGTCAGCGCGTCAACAAACGGGAAACCGCCGGTCAAATTTTCACCTGTAAGCAAGGGGTATTGATCCTGGATTTCTGAGCGATCGTAGTGCGCGTACTGCCAACGGCGCGCCATCAGGCTGTAAACGATGATACCAAAGCCCATCATCCACGCGGGTATCTTGTCTCCGCGTTGGCTGGCGAACAACATGTCCATCTTGTGAACCAGCCCTTTTCCCTCGTCGATCAAATATTCTCGTTCTGAGACGGATTCGAGAGTGACCTTAAATTGAAAATTTCTGAGATAGCGCATGCCGCCGTGTACAAGTTTGGAAGAACGGCTTGAGGTACCAGTAGCGAAGTCGCCTCTCTCCACAAGCAGGGCATTTAGTCCGCGGCGAGAGGCCTCACACAGGATCCCCGCTCCCGTAATACCCCCACCGATTATAATGATATCCCACTCTTTATCCAGGTTCGACCAGATCCGGTCTCGCCATCCTTTCTGCCACATATCTTCCTCGTTAATCAAGATGTTGGGTCTGATCCCTTCGTTCCCGGTTCGTAATTGTGTATACCCCAGGATTTGTGGGCTTGTTCCGAAGTCATATCCAACCCCAACGTTCCCCCCGGGTTCATGATGTTGTTGGGGTCAAAGTGATTCTTCAAACTCTTCAATAAAGCCATTTGCTCGTTTCCCACCTGATCAGGCAGCCAGGGAGCCAACGCCTTACCGAGACCGTGATGGTGGCTCATTGAAGCCCCGCATTTCTGGATCGCATCCAGAATGCTGTACTGAAACATGAGATATTCCTGGATGCCTTTCGCTTTGGTGATGAAGATGAAGTACAGGTTTGCTCCCTGGGTGTAGGCATGAGAAATATGAGTCATGCAGATCGTGTCATTACGACGCTTGACCACTTCTCGTACACTGGCGTGTACTTCTGGCATAGTCGCCCAGGTGACCGAACATTCCAGTGTATCGATTAATACGCCAAAATCGGTGAGACTGTCGCGCAGATACGGGTCGCTGAAACGCCCGTGCTCCCAACGCTGCGTGACCCCGAATGCGCTCAAGTTGAAAGCGCCGAAAGATTTACAGATTTTCCTCATTTTTTTATTTAAAGTTTTGCTGAAGGTCTTATCCCCATCTGTGTAACCCAGCATGAGACACTTTCTGCCGGGGCGGAAACCAAGCACAGAGAGCAGAGTTTCTGCCGGTGTGCCGGCGATGCCGTACAACTGCATGGCGATGTCGGTCTCCTCTGCGTCAGAGATGCGGAAAACGGAAGGGTGGCCGGCCTCAGCCTGCATGATCTCACGGGCGGAATTTTGAGCGTCAGCCCAGTTCTTGAACATATAGCTGAAACGGGCTCGACTTTTCGGCGTGTGCCGGAAGACTTTCAGGGTCACATCGACCAGCACACCAAAAATGCCCTCGCTGCCGATCATAACCTGGTCGATGTCCGGACCGGTGGCCTGGCGGGGGAAGTCCTGGGTTGTCAGGGTCCCTACCGGTGAAACGTATTCCTGGGAGACGACCAGGTCCTCGATCTTGCCGTAATAGGTCGAGTTCTGTCCAGCCCCGCGGGTCAGTACCCAACCCCCAACGGTGGAATATTCGAAGGACTGCGGGAAATGACCGCAGGTGTAAGCCCGTTTCGCAGCCAGAGAATTGGGGGCATCATTAAGGACACGTTCCAACGCTGGCCCAAAGATTCCCGGCTGGACGGTGATGGTCTGGTTGGTCTCATTGAAGCTGACCACCTGGTTCATGTGAGTGCTGATGTCCAGTGTGACCCCGCCTTTGACGGCTTCGTACCCGCGTGTGACCGATGAACGACCGCTAACTGTATAAACCGGGATACCTTCGGCGCTGCAATAGGCTATGATCTTTTCTACATCGTTCTTATCACGCGGATGCAGAACGATGTCCGGTAAATTTTCGACGATACCCTGGCGCAGGCGCAAACCATCAATCATCCCCTGTCCGTAGCTAGCGCGCAGCCGGGCATAAGTATCTGAATTTACGTTTTCAGCCCCCACAATATCTGCGAGTTGGTTTATCTGCTCGGGAGATAGCTGGACGGGTGAGCCGTCCGGGACGGTATCCAACCCCAGAGAGACGGGGGAGCCGAGTTCCTCATCCCCCAGCTTGAGCTCCCTTTTGATCAATGCGACTAACCTGTCATTGGGGTGCTTGTATTCTTCTGGATCCCCCCATTTGAGGATCGAGCGGAATGATTTGGGGGAGAAATCACCTTCAAACCAGGGCGGGGATTTTTTATCGCGCGACATGTCTTATCCTTTTGTGATCCTGCGCCAAATCTCCAACGAGTCATCCATGACTTGCTCGGTCAGCGCCTGGGCTCGAAGGGCATCACCCTCCTGGGCACAGGCGAGTAAATCCCGATAGAACTGCTTCGAGCTTGACCGCGCTTCCGGGGACCGAAAATATATCTCGCCTATCGCAGGGTAGAGATCTTTGAAGCCGTTGAGGATCAGAGTGAAGACCGGGTTGCCAGACAACAAGGTGAGCTGACAATGCAGGTTCCAATCGGCAGCCGCGTAGGCTCCGGCATCTTCCGACAGTGAGGCTAGTTTTTCAAGCAGGGGGATCAATCCATCAGCCTGTTTCTCTAATGCCAGCCTGGTATAAGCGGGAGCTAATAATCCGCGGACGCTCAGCAGGTCATAGATGAAGTTATCCGGCAGGTGATCATGATGGCTGGCTATAGAAGCCAGGACGGCCAGATTTCCCTCCTGCAGGTAATTGCGCACCCGGGTGGGCTTACCGTGGTTGATCTCCAGCCAACCGTCGCGCGCCAGGCGCTGCATGGCTTCGCGCAGGGTGGGCCGCGTGACGCCCAGCTGTTCCGCCAGATCCCGTTCACCTGGTAAATATGAATTGATTGGGAAATGTCCATCCATGATAGCCTCGATCAGGCGTTTTTCAGTGATTTCTGCCGGTTTTTCCGGGGCGTTCCATTCCATAGTAGCTCCTTTACTGGTCAATGGTCATACCAGTCGTGGGTGAATTATAGCATAGTTTTGGCTGCCATCACACCCAAAGTTGATAAAATCGTGGGGGTGCGATCGTCCCAGTTTTTTTGTTAGTCCTTCTTTGACGGATTATAATATGTTGAAACTTAGCTCATTGACTACACGCACATCACTGTGATTTTCCTATCTCACCACACCTTAATCACCGGTTAATCATGGGATGTCCTTGACTGGTGTATGATTGCCCGCATGATTTCTATAAATCGAGCGTCGGTTAGAATTAGATGAGGGTACAGCGATGGCATACGAACCAAAGATAAAGTCCTATTGGGGTAATGGCATCGATGTCACTTATGACGTCAAACGCTGCATTCATGCAGCGGAATGTGTGCGTGGTTTGCCCGAGGTGTTTGATACAAAGAAACGACCCTGGGTCATGCCCATTAAGGCTGATGCCGACATGGTTGCGGAAGTCGTCATGCGCTGCCCGACCGGAGCGCTGCATTTCGAGCGCAGCGATGGTAAATCAGACGAACCAGTACCACAAACAAACACTATCGTGGTCAATGAAAACGGCCCCTTATACGTTCTCGGGGACGTAAAAGTTGTGACTGCAGACGGTGAAACGCTGTTTGAAGATACACGCGTGGCACTTTGCCGCTGCGGGCATTCGAAAAATAAGCCGTTTTGTGATAACAGCCACTGGAAAACCGGGTTCAGAGCCAGCGGAAATGTCTCTGTTAAGCTGAAAGATAGCGATGGTTGGACAGAAGGCGGCCATCTCGTTGTGAAAATGAAAGAAAATGGCCCGTATCACATCCGTGGAAACTTCGAAATTCGAGATTCTGATGGGCAAGTACGGTTTCGGGGTGAGAAAGCCATCCTTTGCCGCTGCGGTGGCACTTTAACTAAACCATTCTGCGATAACACGCATAAAAACATTAATTTCATAAGCGAATAAGCCTGTAAGGGCGAAAAATATCCACTACGGGAATTAATTCCCGCTTAATGGGTAGGCGGTTATAATGCCGTTTAGATAATCCGTTAGTATAGTGAATGTAAAGGAATAGAAGAAATGAAAAACAAACGAATATTGTTAATCCCACTTTTTTTGTTGGTGATCTTGCTGGCAGCCTGCGGTGGAGGTGAAACAGAAACACCGGAAGCGACTGAAGCGCCTACCTCGGTTCCGGTTCCCACAGAGGAAGTGGAAGAAATTACTGATGTGACGCCGATAGCCGTCGAGGAAGTACAGAACATCACCTGGTTGTGGTCTGCGCTGATCGAGACACAACCCGCCGGACAATCCGTGGTGCCCGATCCGGAGAACTACACACTGGCGCTGTTCTCGGACGGCTCTTTCGCGGCCAAGGCTGACTGCAACAACGTCTTGGGCTCGTACCAGGTTGAGGGCATCAACATCACGCTCACACTTGGGCCCACAACTATGGCTGAATGCGGCGAGGGTTCGTTATACAATCAGTACATGTCATTGCTGGGCAGCGCGATCAACTTCGGCGCACGAAATGGTGCCCTGGTGCTCGGATTGCAGGATGCAGGCAGCGAGATGCAGTTCGCCAACGGCGGACCAGCAGAGCAGCAGCCGACTCCTGAACCTGATACATGCGATGCTGGCATCGACCCAACCACCGTAAAAATCAACACACAAGGGTTATACACATCATACCTGGCCGAATGCATCTTAGCAACACCGTACGATGCCACGCAGCCACCCGGTCCGACCGGGCTTCCGGATAACATACAGGTTTACTTCGACCTGACCGACCCAGAGGGTTGGCAGATGGATGACCCCATCGTATACATCATACCCGTTGTGGAATACGTAGCCATGTGGGAGGCAAACGGGAATGACAGCGTCACAAACAGCATTGAGGCGCTGCGGGAATTGCTGGCTAATAAACCTGAACCGGTGCCAACCACCGGTTTACCGGTACTGCCCTACGAAATGATCAGCGGTGTGTCAGACATCCAGATACAGGGCAAGTACCTGAAAACCGAGATGGGGGAAGGTGTGCGCTTTGTGACCCGCTTCTCGCAGGGACCCAACCCGGTGACCAGCGATAACCCGCCATTGTATTACACCTTCCAGGGTTTCAGCAGCGACGGCGAATACCTGATCACCTTTTTCAACCCCGTAACAACTGAGTCGCTGCCGACTGCAGGTGAAGTGACAGATGAAGAGCGGCAGCAGGTGAACGAGGATTCCCAGGCGTATCTCGACCAGAAGACCACCGAACTCAATAACTTATCGGCTTCAGACTGGCAGCCGAATCTAGACACGCTTGATGCCATGATTATCTCCCTCAGATATGGAGAGGAAGAGCCGGCTCCCCCGGCGAACCCGCTGACCAACATCAACTGGTTGTGGACAACGTTGACCGAGACCAATCCCGCAGGTCAATCGATCATCCCTAACCCGGAGAACTACAATCTGGTTTTCCATAACGATGGCAGCCTGTTTTACAAGGCTGATTGCAACTTGGGAAACGGCACTTACACCACCAGCAGCAGCGAAATGAGCATCACGTTAGGACCCGCAACCCTGGTCGATTGTGGAGAGGGCTCGCTGTCCAACCAGTACATGACGCTGCTTGGATCCGTGGCTGCTTATGCATTCGAGGGGGGTAATCTATCGCTTGGTTTGAAGAATGACGCTGGCAGCATGGGATTCGTCAATGGTGGACCAGTGGATCCTGCTACGCCACCCGGAACTGGTGTACCCACAGCAACGACCGTGGAGCCGCTCAACGTACGCAGCGGACCCGGCACCGCATATTACTCGTATGGTATCGTACCCGCTGGCACCACTTTCGAGGTGACCGGCATCAGCGAAGATGGTCAGTGGTGGGTGGTGAAGGTCCCCACAAGTGTGGCCGCAAACGGCCAGGGATGGATCAACGGAAATTACGTGGAGACCTCCAATGTAGAGAATGTGCCGGTGGTCCCCAATCCACCCATCGTCACGCCCACCCCCACAGGCGCGCCTTCTCAAACGACCACTCCTGCGCCCGGCGCTACTGAAACGCCAACCACGTCCCCCGGGCCAACGGCAACACAGCCAGCACCAGCCAACCCGCTGCCCGGGACCTCATGGACAGTGAGTTCGATGAACGGCCAGGCACCTCTGGCAGGCACCTCGCTAACGCTGGCGTTCGCCGACACGGCCGTGAGCGGTAACGGCGGATGCAACCAGTTCTCCGGATCCTACAGTGTGAACGGCAACAGCATCTCTATCGGATCACTGTCAACAACCGGCGCACTTTGTGGTGCTGACATCGACCAGCAGGAGCAGCAATACCTGGCCTTGCTTGGGTCGGCTGACAGCTACCAGCTCGACAGCGGCCAGTTGATACTCTTCAGCGCGGGATCGGAAGTATTGAGATTTAATTAATACGCGAAGATGAATTAAACAGGGCTATCCGTATCCCAAGTCATGAATAGACCTCCTGCAAATTTGATGCTTGCAGGAGGTTCTGGTTTCTCTTCATTCAGGCGACTGCCTGGAGTTTACTTGGGCCTGAGATTTCACATATATCGAGTTACTTTACATCCTATGAAAATCTTGTATAACATTAGGCTACAATTAGGGTATAATAAGATCAAATTAATTCACTCTAGGAGAAAAGGAGATTTAAAATGTGTTGCTTTTTTACTTCACTGGTATTATTCGGACCCCGCTTAGCAGGTTTGATCTGGTGGCTGATCTGGCCGGCTAGCTGGAACTTGGCCTTCAACAGCTGGATTTGGGCCATATTGGGGATCATTTTCCTGCCGTGGACGACTCTGATGTACGTTCTCGTATACGGCTCCAATGGGATGGTCGGTCTTGATTGGCTGTGGGTCGGTCTGGGTGTTCTGGCCGATGTCGTTTCATACGGCGGTGGTGGCTACACCAACCGTGATCGCCTGAACATGTAAATCTGACCAAAATCTCGTACATTTTCAGGTAACACCAGTAACTGGGACAACCTGATACCAAAAATCACTCGTTCCCACGTTCAGGCGTGGGAACGAGTGATTAAACAAATATTATAAGTTCGAAGGTGTTTTTTGAGCCCTGGCAGGCTTATTAGAGTTTCACAAATTCATTCATAAATATGTGGATTAAAATGGCAAAATTGGTGTAAAATAGTACCAGGGTACGAGAACGGTTTTGTGTGCATGATTGTTGCAGGCAATAACACCCAACCATATCAATCAAATAGAGACTAGGAGGTTTCAAATGGAGTATGAAGGTTATTGTGTCAAGTGCCGCACGAAGCGGACAATCACCGATGGTAAGGTAGAGCGAACGGCTAACGGTCGTCCGATCGCAAAAGGCAAATGCCCGGTGTGTGGAACAACGGTTACGCGCTTTATGAAGGAAGAAGACGTCAAGTAACCCGACCATAAATAAACATTAATCTGCTAAGAAATTACGACTCAAATCTCGGAGGTATAAAAACCTCCGAGATTTGTCGTTTGAGGTGCGGGGTATAATCGAGAATGATGCGCTATCGGATAACTATCTATTTAATCATCCTGCTTGTAACTCTACCCTCTTGTACAAATTATACATTGAGGACCCATAGAGAGACCTATCCTCTCACGTCCCCGTGGACTTATACCGACCTAAGAGCCCTTGATGAGAACGACGCATCAGAACCCGGTATGGACATGCTGGCTGCCTATGTGCGCGATATTGGCGACGAGCTCCAAATCCGGCTTGATTTCCTCGATTTGAACGAAGTACCAGACTTTGACCTTTACCTGGTTATTGATTCTCAACCAGGTGGGAAGCTTACCCTGTCGAATAAAGCTGCTGCGGACCTGGAATGGGACACCCTGTTCATCATCCATGCTGCGGGCGATATCCGCATCATAAACAATTCGTCTGAGGGCAATGAAGTATTGACTCCAGATGCGGGTGTGCGTGTGATGCGCGATCCGGTGCTGGATACGATCACGATCGCTTTCAACCAAAACATCATAAACGTCTATGGCTATACGCAAGCCCCTCAAAGTGGCAGCTCAATCCACCAACCCTTCGCTTTCCAGGTGTTCATCACAAAAGCAGATTCACCAGATATTGCAGACAAATTAGACGCTGTCAGCTCGGATGCCCCCCCACCGCAGCCAGTGCCGGTGCTGTTTACATTCTGGAACAGCTACCCGGCTTACACACCCGCTCTGGCATTAAGGCGCTGGGACGGCGCCCACACCGGGCCTCAAGGAGGCCGCCACGGTCTTTACAATCTACTGCGCACCGCCAGGAGCGCCGGTATCCCGCTGCTGCTGCTCGACCTGAACAACCCATTCTCAATGTCCGCGTTAGATTATGCGGGCAAGCTTGACATGGTGAGTGACATGGTGGATAACGGTCAGCTCTTACTGCCTGAAGCGCTGCCGGCCTCAAACGCCCTTTCCACTCCACCCTCTACCGGGCTATTAGCACAGCTTCACCGCCAGAACCAGTCGGTGTCAACAAAATTTAATTTCCCCAGGGATCAAACAATTTTTTCTCCATATGGGCTAACGGGTCTCCGGAATTGGGTTGAAGCAGGCGGCGGAAAGGATATTCGCCTTGTCTTTGTACCTTCCAACTCTGCGGAAGCATTCAGTTCTGACGAAAACCCCACATCAGGAGATCGAACCACCGTTTACCGCTGGCGGGAATTCAAAGTCGTCCCTGTTCCAGGCTATGGGTCTTCAACCGGCTCACCCGAACAAGCCACATCCAGTGGACCGTCACTGGAAACGCGTCAGGCGCTGATCAATACGGCACTTGCTAACAACCAAAATACGTCTGATAGTTCCCCGATACTCGTCCTGGGTGGTGAACTGCCCGGTAGTTCGTGGGGCATTCCCCAACTTGCGCGCGCCACGTTTAGATACATCAACAATCGTCCATGGATCAAACCGGTAAGCGCGAACGATCTGCCCTTCGAGACGCCAGATCCCCTTCCCGAAACGTTCACGATCACTGATCCTGATCTTTTAGTTTCCGACCCAACTGAAGAAGAACTGCTCACTCAACTGGTAGATGATCTTGAGTCGATTCCCCCCAACAACCTAACCACAGCAGCCTGGCAGGCCATCATGTCGCTTTACGCACCAGTTTATCCTACATCTTCAACGCTGCCGTCCCTGCGCGCGGGTTATCTGGGCCAGGCAGGCGCCCTGGTGAGCGCCGCGCGTTGGGCGCATGACCCGCTAAGCCAGGCGGACTGCACCTCGGACCTCGATTACGACGGACTACCCGAATGCATCTTAGCCTCGAATACCCTATACACCATCATCGAGATCGAAAACAGCGCACTCACCTATACGTTCTATCTCGACCAGGACGGGGGCGCCCACCAATTGATCGCCCCATCTTCGCAGTTTATAACAGGGCTCAGTGATCCAACCCGCTGGGACCCTGGGACAGGATTGGGCGCCGATCCAGCAGTGATCGACGGCGCATTCGTTGGACCAAGCAACCCGGACAAGGTGCAGATTGATAATGGTTACCTCACGTTTAGCTGGAGGGATAGCAATATCGAGAGCAAAACCTACAGGCTGCTGGAAGAGGGGATCAGGATAGAGTACGTCACTCCCGAGGGAATCGAACCGACCAACACACACCTTCCACTGGCACTGGATCCCTGGAGGCGCTTTGAGTCCGGATGGGCAGAAGCCTACCGTCCGGAAGAGGGGCGAGAGAATCTTTCGTGGGAAATTGAACCGGGAGTTTACGTCACCGTGCACAGTTCCGCACTCGTCACACTGCACTCGTTCATAGATTCTTTGGATTTGTTATCCTCGCCGGAAGACCCCAACCGCGACTATCCAGCGGGGCACTTTACCCCCTTCCCTATGGTCATCCTTGAGCTGTTCTCAGAAGGTGATTTTTACACTCAAATTGATATCAGTCATTAGCGGCACCCGATCTCCCAGTTCTCCCTTAACGAACGAACCGGTGTGAAGTATAATGCGTCCAACGACCGCCCCCGTAGCTCAATGGATAGAGTACCGGACTTCGAATCCGTAGGTTAGGTGTTCGAATCACCTCGGGGGCGCTTTTATTTACGCCTAAATGTCCTATCTTTTGGGGCATTTTCTTAATATCGCCCTTTTCCTGTGCAATCGCTTTGCTATTAGTCTCACTCTTCTCTACTCTTCCAGTAATCAATGCCCGCCTGCGAAATCTTGTATTTTGGACAATTAGAACCCTCTTGCCTCTTCTCTACGTATCCCCGTCTTATAAGCGCCGATACCGTTGAACGATATCTATTCCCAAGAATAATCCACCCACCATCATTAGCTGCAACATCATACAACATTCCCATAACTATCTCTTGATATTTTGTGAGCTTTGTCTCTTTTGTCATCTATTTACCCTCCGGCTCCGCTGACACAGCACCTCTCGCTGCCTGGGTAATCTCGGCCATTGTTTCACAAGTTCTGAAACGATACAAGCAAGCATCATTGGAAGTAGCATGAAAACGAGTGTTAATATAGTGAATAAATTTCCTTGAAACATCTCATGTACGCCTCGATGAGATGAAAATATCTGAATAGCTCTACATAATTATATACGACTTCTTAGCTGACGGATAAAAGATAGAACCAATCCAATGTATTGAGCTCGCGCAAGACATCCTGCCCTGTGGGCTTGATCTCCAAATAAACGTTGTCAATATTGAATTTGGCGGAAGTGATCTTGGGTACGCCATCCGCAAAGACCACTATAACTATCAACACATTTCGTCTTGTCGATCTGTAGAATTTTCAGCTAATGAATTATACTTACATAGTTTACACCATTACTTCAGGAGCGTAGGATGTTTGACCGCACGCTCAAAGAACAGGTCAATACAAAAATTCAAGATGGCGAATTCGAAATCTCCGACCTTCCCGCTTTTTTCGAAGTCTTCAGCCAGCTAGGCAACCAGGTTGAGGACCTGAAGGACGAAGTTGATGAGTGGGACTGCGTCGTCGAATTCGAGATGGTAGAGTCAGGTACATACTGGTTATCCATTGAAGACGGTCAATTCACCACCGGGA
>Ga0209013_10001545_pt1 | contig 21250 bp, 29 predicted proteins | sample Cruoilmetagenom2_FD_187291 | JGI IMG/M metagenome (GOLD analysis project Ga0209013, IMG submission 187291) | Oil polluted marine microbial communities from Coal Oil Point, Santa Barbara, California, USA - Sample 2 (SPAdes) (version 2) | ecosystem: Environmental > Aquatic > Marine > Oil seeps ...
CTATTTATTGGGGGATTATTGCTGCATGTATTGGATTTGCGGTCGGTTTCGGCATTCGGTTGTTTACGGAAAAGGTCTACAAGAAGCAAAAAAGGTTAGCCAGAGGGCAGAACGCGGATGTCATCCTCATTGTGGATTGTGAGGAAACACTGGGAGAGTTGGTTGAAAATATTCTTTGGGAGCACTTGGCGTTGGGAGTGGCGAAAGTCAAGAATGCTTGAAAGGCTTGCGATTCCATGTGTCGTGAAATGAACTGAATGAAAAATAGGGCTTCTAATTGAAGTCCTATTTTTTAATACAAAAACAAAGACAGCCAAACGATGCCGTTTACTTTAAGAAACTTTTACGGAAGTCAGTCGTATTAAAGATAGAGGGTTCTTTAGATGTAATCAAATGTTTGGAGTAACACTTCACCATTTATGACGGAGAAATAAAAGGGAGGTGTAATCGTGTATTACGCAGCACTTACATTTTTCATCATCGTAGCAGTGTCATTCGTAGCAGGAAACATAAAAATAGCGTATCTCCTATACAATCTAGGATTTAACTTCGAGGTTGTGAAGTTTCTAGTTTTAGAGGCGATAATGCTGACATTCTCAATCATTAGTGTACACGGTCTGAATTACTCAACGTCTGGATTTTGTATTAGTGGAATTTTATTAGGGTGTATCGTCCCTACCATATTCATATCGACAAAGAAGAAAGTAGATCCCAAACAAAGGAAGACGAAGCCAAAGTACATGTCACAGCAAGAGTGGAATTGGCGACACTATGAAATAGGTAGAAGTGAGTGGGTAGATGGGGGTTATGGAAGTTGGTAAATGCCGATAAAAGTGATGTGTTTCTTGTGCAAATACTGGATTTTTAAGTTTGAAAACTGTGATGCAAAATTGGCTCACTTTCTTATTGAATGGTTTAAAGTGGTAAAGCATTTCTTCGTAATGAGAAATGCTTTTTAACTTGGTCAAAAATGAAAAACATATTTCTAAAACAATAACCATACATTACTAAACAATACTTTTTTATTGCAAAACGATAAAAAATGTATTAATATCAAATTACAATAAAAATGTGAGGTGCTTTTTATGAAACGAGGTTCAACAATTTTCTTGAAAATAGCTGTTTTTCTTATTGGAGCTCCGGTTCTTGCCTTGGGAATATTCGGGTTGACATGGTTGGCTAATAATCCGGCGAGTCCAGATTATGACCAGATCCTATATCCCATTGTTATCGGTATGTATATATCCGTGATTCCGTTTTTCTTTGCATTGTATCAGGCTTTTAAGCTTTTAAGCTATATCGACAAAAACCAAGCCTTTTCTGAGTTGTCTGTTAAGGCTCTACAGAAAATCAAATTCTGTGCAATGACAATCAGTGGATTGTATGTGGTAATTTTGCCATTTGTTTTTCTTGTTGCAGAGCTAGACGACGCACCGGGTCTTGTAATAATTGGGATGGTCCCTATTTTTGCTTCATTGGTAATCGCAGTCTTCGCAGCTGTTCTTCAAAGGCTTTTACAAGAAGCCATCGATATAAAATCAGAAAATGACTTAATGGTCTGAGGTGAAAACTATGGCAATTATAATCAATATTGATGTGATGTTAGCTAAAAGGAAAATGAGTGTCACGGAACTTTCTGAAAGGGTTGGAATAACAATGGCTAATCTCTCCATATTGAAAAATGGAAAGGCAAAAGCGATTCGATTAACAACTTTAGAGGCAATTTGCAAGGCTTTGGAATGTCAGCCTGGAGATGTTTTGGAATACAAAAGTGACGAAGGTACTCAAGAATAATGGAAAACAAAAAGAAAAACACTAGTAAAAGTAAATCTTACCAGTGCTCATACGGTTTCCAGCTTCTGAAGCTTGCGGTCAAATAACATATTGCCAAACGGAATGAAGGCAACGATGACAGCGATGATGCTATAGATGAAAGGCCATTTTGCGATAAACGTCATGTAAACAATCGTCAGGCAGTAGCTGACAAACAGAAATCCATGAATTGAACCAACGACGCTTACGGCTTCGGGCAGCTCAAAGAAATATTTCAATGGCATCGCAAGGAATAACAAGACTAGCAGGGAACTGCCTTCCAGTATTCCCATGAAGCGAAATCTCTTAAGTGATGTTTCAGACATTCGTACCCCTCCTGCTTTCTACCTTCTCATTATAGAGAGATGGGGGGAAGGTTGCAAAGACATGCCTTCCAAACCAGTGATTTTTCGAGAGGGTCTTCAAGGATTTGTCCGCAAAATTCAAAGACTGCCAAATCATAGCGATTGGCAGTCTTTTTGCATGATTAAATTCAGATGAGAAATCAGATTTCCTGGGGGCTAGATAACGGTGCAGGATAATTGATTGTGACTAACGAATATATTGAATGAATGAATTAAATTCACTTTACTTATCTGAAGATAAAAGGGGCAATAACAATTGGAAACTAACAGTGTACACCTATCAATCGAAAATCATGTTGGAATTTTAACATTAAACCGCCCGGAAGCAGGGAATGCAATTGATTTGCAAATGGCAAGGGAATTAATGGAGGTGGCTATTTTTTGTTCGGAGAGTGAAAAAATACGAGCAGTAGTTATTACTGGAGCTGGAAATAAATTTTCAGTTGGTGGAGATTTAAAAAGTTTTGCAAACGAAGGAGATGAAATTGGCTCCCATCTAAAAGTTGTAACAGCTTATCTCCATCAAGCAATTTCACATTTCGCTAGAATGAATAAACCGGTGATTGGAGCTGTTAATGGGGTGGCAGCTGGTGGAGGAATGAGCCTTGCATGTGCTTGTGATCTTATCTATGCTTCAGAGGATTCAAAATTTGTAACGGCTTATAACAAGATAGGTTTAACGCCAGATGGAGCAGGAAGTTATTTTCTACCGCGACTTGTCGGCATGAAACGAGCTTTAGAGTTGTTGTATACAAATCGACCATTGGATGCGAAAGAAGCAAAAGAGTGGGGAATCATCAATCATGTAGTTCCTAAAGACCAATTAATGTCCGTTGTCCTTGAGTTAGCCCAAACACTTGTAAATGGACCAATGAATGCATTTGGCGCGACCAAAAAATTACTTTATCATTCTCTTCAAGAAACACTTGAGTCCCAAATGAGTATGGAGTCTGTACTTATAGCTGAGAGAGCAAGTAGTAACGAAGGAAAAGAAGGGATTTCTGCATTTCTGGAAAAACGCGAAGTTGATTATATAAAATCATAATAAGTATGACAGAAGTGGCAGATGTTTACGCTACTTCTCTTTTTATGATTTCAATGGCCAGCTGAATGGCTGCCCCTATCATACTCTAGAAGGAGAGTTTCAGATGGATAGTATGATACAAGCATATTTTGAAAATTTGCGATCTCAAGACAAGGACTTGCAATACGATGCCTACAATCAGATTATGGCCACTACGAAAGAAGCGGTGGACTGGGCTTATGATGTATGGGATCAATTGAGGATGGATTTGACGGATTCCGATAACCATCAAAGATCAAGGGCGGCACAATTTTTTTGTAGTTTGGCCAAAAGTGATCCAGAGAAACGGATGCTGGAAGATTTCCCGTTGGTTTGGGAAGTGACAAAAGATAAAAAATTCGTCACAGCAAGACATAGCTTGCAATCGATATGGAAAATAGGTCTGGCTGGCAATGAGCAAAAAGAGATGGTCATAAAAAGTCTAGTGGATCGGTTTTTGAATTGTTCTCATGAAAAAAACCATACCTTAATTCGTTTTGATATAATTCAAGGACTTCGCAATTTGTTTGATGAAATAAAAGATCAGGAAATAAAGCAAATCGCATTGGATTTAGTTGGAAAAGAAGAGGATGCAAAATATCAAAAGAAGTATGCCGCTGTATGGAAAAATGCATAGAGAATGCCAAAGCTGTATCTTTCCTGTATAAAAAGACTGCCAAAGCGATTGGCAGTCTTTTTGCATGGTTGGATTCAGTTTAAAAATCGAAGTTATCTGGATCTGGTCCAACACGAAGATTTTCATTCATACCATCAATTTTTGCCATATCTTCATCAGATAGGCTGAAATCGAATACGGATGAATTCTCGACGATACGGTGTTCTTTCGTTGATTTCGGAATCGTGACGACACCGTTTTGCAAGTCCCAGCGCAGGATAATCTGAGCAACGGATTTACTGTATTTAGCAGCGATTTCTTTCAGGGTTTCATTGTCCAGAAGTTGCCCTTGTGCCAATGGAGACCATGCTTCAAGTTGGATGCCTTGTTCACGGCAGAAAGCCTGAAGCTCTTTTTGGGTCAAATGTGGATGGAACTCCACTTGGTCGATCATCGGCTTGATGTCCGCATGTTTCATCAAATCTTCAAGGTGATGGATGTGGAAGTTACTGACGCCAATCGCTTTTACGCGTCCTTCTTTGTAGATGGTTTCAAGTGCTTTCCACGCATCGTTGTATTTGCCTTCCACAGGCCAGTGGATGAGGTATAGATCCAGGTATTCAAGGTCCAGTTTTTTCAGGCTCGTGTTATATGCTTCCAAGGTAGCTTCGTAACCTAAATCGGAATTCCATACTTTCGATGTCACAAACAGGTCTTCTCTCGAAATGCCCGCTTCTTTGAGTCCTTCACGGATCCCTTGTCCGACACCTTCTTCATTTCCATAAATGGCAGCAGTGTCGATGCTGCGGTAGCCTTTAATAATAGCCGTTTTGACGGCATTCACCAATTCAGGTCCTTCTTCCACTTTGAATACCCCGAGTCCGAGCCAAGGCATTTTCACACCGTTATGCAAAGTTGTTGTATCTTGTAAGTTTTTCATCATGATTGATTTCCTCCTGTACGTGTCTTTTTTTCCAAAGCAGAGCTGATGAATGTAAGCAGTGCAGCTCCAAGCACCATGACTCCGCCAATCCAAGGCGTGTGAATCAAACCAATTGAGTCGACGATCAGTCCGCCGACGAAAGCCCCGATGGCAATGCCCACATTAAAGGCTGCGATGTTCAAGGCGGATGCCACATCCACCGCGGAAGGTACATGTTTCTCGGCAAGTTGAACGACATAAATTTGCAAAGCCGGCACGTTCATGAATGCGAATATTCCAAGGAAGAAAATCGAGATAATCCCGACAACCTTGAAGGGAACAGTGAACGATAGGATTACTAGTATAGCCGCTTGTACCAGGAACATCCAAAATAAAGCTTTCAACGGATTTTGATTGGCCACTTTACCGCCAATTGAATTTCCAATCGCCACTGCCACCCCGTATACGACCAAGATGATACTGACGGCACTTGGTGCAAATCCCGTGATATCTTCCAGAATGGGTGCCAGATAGGTGAACGATACAAACGTCCCGCCATAGCCAAGCGCTGTGATGGCAAATGCCAGCATCAACGGACCGTTCGTCAGGATTTTGAGATTGTCCGCAAGTTTGGCAGGTGGTGCTTGTTTCAGGTTTTTCGGCACCAGAATGGCACTGGCGATGATGGCAACGAGACCAAGAAGTGCGACTGCCCAGAACGTCGATCTCCATCCAAAGGCTTGTCCGATGAAGGTCCCGAGTGGCACGCCTGTCACGGTCGCAATCGTCAAACCGGTGAACATGAAGGCGATGGCACTTGCCCGTTTATGTTCGGGAACAAGGTCCGCCGCTATCGTAGAGCCAATCGAGAAGAACACGCCATGGGAAAAAGCGGTGATAAACCGTGCCACCAGCAATAATCCGAAGCTTGGAGCTATAGCGGCAACGGAGTTCCCGGCAATGAAGACCACCATCAGCAACATCAATAAAGTTTTGCGGCTAATCCGGTTGGTCAATGCTGTCAGGATGGGTGCCCCGAAAGCCACTCCCATGGCATATCCCGATATCAGTAACCCGGCTAGCGTAATGGAAATATTCAAGTCGTCAGCCAGGGAAGACAGCAATCCCACCGGCACGAACTCGGTCGTGCCGATTGCGAAAGCCCCGATGGCCAGTGCCATCAAAGCGGGCATTCCGCCTTTTTTCTGTTGAGTATCTATTGTAGATGAATTCATAGGAAGAATCCTCCTTGTCAATTTTGTGTTGCGGGCCGTGTGAATTTGGCGCCTTACAATTTTTCATCACACGGTCCATAAATGCCAGTATGAAACAGTCGAGACCAAAATCATAGTACGTACTTTAAAGTGCTGTAGGAACTAAAAAGTGCCCATTGGTTATTTCTGGCTCTTTGTTTTCCTGGCATGTATGTTAGTATGTATTTAAAGATGCAAATTGGAAAGTACGTACTTAAAAGTAACGTAGGCACTAAAAAGTGCCTGTGAAGGGGGAACGGAAATGGCTTATAACATTCCGGTGGAAGCAACTCTGGATGTAATTGGAGGCAAGTGGAAAGTTGTGATTATGTGTCACTTGATGAAAGGCGAAAAACGCACGAGTGAATTGAAGAAGCTCATGCCTGGCATCACACAAAAAATGCTGACCCAGCAGATTCGTGAACTGGAGGCGGATGGCGTGGTGAACCGTCAAGTATTTGATCAAGTTCCACCGAAAGTCATTTATTCATTGACGAAGTACGGCGATTCGCTCAGTCCCATTTTGGATGCGATGTGCAGTTGGGGAGAATGTCATATTGAATTGACGGGCGAGGAAATCGCTAATTAATAATGATTCAAAAAAGGATTCGATTGCGATATAATCGAGTCCTTTTTTTGATTGATAAGAAAGAAACTGGAAATTGGCAATCACGATGATCCGTTTGTGTAGTGCCTAGCTTTTGTATACTTAATTGTAAACAATTTGGATAGGAATATCGTTTCAGAAAAGGTGAGTTGCGGGCAAACATGGTATGATATAAGCAATTTCGCTGAAGTATACAAAAAATGAGCGGGTGTCGAATGAAACGAAACATGAACAACAACACACATAAAAACGGCTTGATTTGGGGTGGCTTATTAGTGCTGCTCGTATTTTTAATCTTGAATCGTCAAATCATTATGCTTCTTGTGAATCGGGATGTCGTCGCCATTGAAGCATTTTTGGACAATAATTTGCTCTATGCCTATTTGTTTTTGCTGGCAATTATGATTATCCAAAATTCGTTCACGGTGTTTCCTTTAATCTTGGTCATTACCATCAACATTTCGTTGTTTGGGTTTACGAACGGCTTCTTGTGGAGTTGGATATCAAGTGTAATCGCCTCTGTCATTGTGTTTTATGGTGTCCGGTATTTATTCCAAGCGAGGTTACTCGGGAAGTTCAAACCACAACTACTCGAAAAGGTTGATGCCAATGGTTTTGCCTATGTTTTTCAAGCAAGGATTTTCCCTCTAGTGCCAACCAGTTTAATCAATATTTTAGCCGGACTGAGTACGGTTCGATTTTGGCCATTTTTGTTTGCCACGGCCATCGGGAATTTCATTTACTTCTTCATTCTTTCGTTAATTCCAGCGGGGATTTTTTCGAGTCAATTTAATGAAACCATTATCTGGATCGTGTTAGTCAGTGCTGTCTTGTTGTATTACTTGATCAAGCTTGTTCTAAAAAGAAGAAAAGCCTCTAGCTGATAAAAACCCAGTTCGCATTTAGTAGCGAACTGGGTTTTTAGGTAGGTAAATTATTTTTGATCCAAGAACTCCAATACGAAATCCAAAAACAGCATCGGTTGTTCGACATTCGGTGCATGCCCAGATTGGTTGAACTCGGCGAATGTGGCATGGGGGATGAGTCGGGCAGTTGCCCTTCCCACTTCTGGTGGATTCAACTCATCATAATCTCCGCTTATGACAAGCGTTTCCGCTGTCACACGATACAGATCTTCCCTGAAATCAAATCCTTCCAACGCTTTGTTGGCGGCGGCAATTTCAGTTGGCGTCAAAGCGGGACTTTTTTCAGCAGCTTCTTGACTCCACTTGGCGACCGCCCCTAAATCATGAAACATGTACTTTGAAGCTTTTAACACTTTCTCGGAAAAATCCAGTCCCTCTAGCTCATTTTCATGTCTTGTAAACAATGCTTCCATCGAAGAAGTTTTCCCTTCAGATTTCGTGGCAACTAGTATCAATTTTTTTACGCGCTCGGGTGAAGCAATTGCGACGCCTTGTGCGATATAACTTCCCATTGACACGCCTAATAGATACGTTTGTTCAATCTGTAAATGATCGAGCAACGTCAAGACATCTCCCACATGGTCATTCAATGTGTACGAAGCGGGTTTCGAAGACTCACCGTGCCCACGTGCATCCAACAAAACCACCCGGAAGTATTTCTTCAGGATGTTCACTTCATGAGCAAACATATGACGATTTCCGGTTAAGCCATGCAACAGTAGTATCGGTTCGCCTTGCCCATGTTCCTCGTAAGCCAATATGACAGGACCATTTTGCAACGTCTTCATAAGAACACCTCTATGTAAAATTTTCTTCTTACGATAATGTTTACCCATCTTCATGCTTGTCAACCCATTACCAATACTTGTCCAATTGAAAATGGGTGTTTGAGTGGAAAGAAAAATGAGGATAAGAGCGCTTCTTCAGCGCTCTCATGGGGATAAAGTGAGTGGTCCTTACGAGAATTTAATTAATAGACGAATGCTGCTCCAACAATAATTAATAGAATGAATAGAACCACCAGTAGAGCAAAAGAAGATCCGCCGTTTCCATTTTGGTATCCCATAGATAACACCTCCTGATTTGGTAGGATGATGTAGTGTATGCTGCATTTATTCTTGGCTCTGGGGTTTAGCACAGAAAGGCAGCGCCAACGATGATTAAGAGGATAAATAGAACTACAATGAGAGAAAAGCCATTTCCATTTTCATTTCCATGTCCGTGATCGTGATCGTAATCGTGCCCGTGCCCGTGTCCCTTGTTGGATTGACAACTCATAACAAACACCACCTTTCAGAGGAAGATAGTGTATGATATGCTCTGCAAATCTTGAGGGCGGGGCTCTAGCAGAAAAAATAGACCAAGTAAATTATCGTCTGTTTGCAGGTCATCAAGTCTTGCACAGTATTCGAAAGGGCGGGGATGCCTCCCGCGAGAAGCCAGGCAGAATATCACTGCCAGTCTTCTCGCGGAAGGCAACCAATAGAAAGGTGCCTGCGATGGTTTTGCTCAGGCATGTGATTGACGTCCAATTAAGTGCTCTTAAGTGACAGTAAGGCTTCATGAATCAGTTGGAGTTTTGTTTCCACTCGGTGCATTAAATAAAATGACACAAAAATCGGGAATCCTACTTCTGATATGAGCGTCAGCCATTCTTCCACGGTTCTTACCTCCTTTTCGAGTGTTATTCATAGGTTTGTCGGGATATAGAGGGTGCTTGTCTTGATATCCCCTCTCTTTGTCTTGATAACCATTCAGCTTGTCTGGATAAACCCTTGATTAGTCTTGATAACCCCTTAATACGTCTTGATATCCACGCGTGAAATGGAAATGCCACACCTCCGAGAGATGTGGCAGCCCTTTTGTTATACCAATTCTGTTACGTGACGTTCCACGATGCGTGCTTGGTTGGCAGACACTAAAAACCCGCCGTTTACATGGAAAGCGTTAGTGGCAAGCAACGCCTGCATGCCGGTTTCCACTTCCAGTGGTGTCAAATCATCACGGGGTTCGTCGACAGACAGTGTGAATGTCTTTCCATCGATTGTGTCAAATTGCATTTCTAATACTTCAGCCATTGGTTAGTCCTCCTTTAAATTAGTTTTGGATGTTACCGGTTTCAATCTTTTCAGCAGCGATTAGTGGGTATGAAGAGAACCCGGATAGAATGCTTGTTACCTCTGCCAATTGATCAGCGGTCGCACTTTGATTGACGTTTCGGTACGATTTCGAGCGTTTAATCACTCTGCCGTCTTGCGTTTGCCCAGCTTCATAAGTCAACTTAACTACCGCTTGTTTGAAGTCGATGCTTGCCATGTTGTATCCCCTCCTTTCACTACTTACATAGAAAGAAAGGGGTGGAAAGTGGACAGGTGAATAAAATTTTTATTGGAATGATTTAAAATTGGTTCCCTCCATTAGCACACGAAAAAGCCAAGCACGATGAATCATCATGCTTGGCTTTTCTCGTTTACTCAGGCGACCATTTCCCGGCAAGCCTCTGCACATTTGCGGCATGCTTCTGCACAACGTTGGCAATGATCGTGATCATGGTTTTCACACTCTTTTTCACAACGTTCACAAATCGTGGCGCACAGCTCACAAATCTCTTTTACAAATGGACTGTTCCTGGTCATGGCTTGTATCGCATAGCTACAGGCATCCGCACACTCTCGGTCCAGACGAATGCAAGCTGCCATCATCTTCACATCTTCCTCTTTCAGGCAGGAGTCAAAACAGACATTGCACGCTTCCAGGCACTCTTGACAGGCTTTGATGCATTCTTCGTATGTTTTCATGTTTTTCCTCGCTTTCCTTCAGTCGTTATAGGTATCGTTCCCCGAGAGAACCTCACTAAACATCATGGGGGAAATAAGCGAAAAACAAATGACTTGATACAAAAAGAGGTAAAATAACCTTATAAAAAAACAAAGGACTGATCACATATGAAACTAGCCATCATCACAGACATACATGGAAATGCACTCGCTTTGGAAGCGGTGCTTCAGGATATCGATGCTCGCGGGGATATTGATGAAATCTGGTGTCTCGGAGACATGGTTGCTATGGGTCCTGACTCGAACGAAGTACTGGATATTCTCTTTGCCCGTCAAGATGTCCACATGATCACCGGCAATCACGACGAGGCGATTTTGTCGCTGCTAAATGAAGAAGGGCATCCTGAAAGCTATAAGCATACACGCGAACATCATGAATGGATTGCGGGGCGATTACAACCAGAGCATGCAGAAAGACTGAAACAACTGCCCCGCGTCCTTGAAAAAGAAGTCAACGGTACGAACATCCTTGGCATTCACTACCATATAGAAAAACACAAACGGCAAGCGCATATTAAAGACGAGCCTTTTTACAGCATCCTGGAGCCAACGCTTGAAAATATGGAGCGTATGTTTGGGGACTACCCGGCGGATATCATTTGTTTCGGGCACAACCATCCCGAACACCTTTTTCAGACTGAACGCCATATCTACCTGAATCCAGGTGCGCTCGGTGTATCAAAAGGGGATACCGCCCCGTATGGCATCATTGATTTATCGAAACCGGAAGCTGCCGTCACCATCCGTCAAGTAACTTACGATAAAGCCGCATTTCTGAAGAAATTCGAAACTTTGCAAGTGCCGCAACGGGAAATCATGTTCAAGTTGTTTTATGTAGGGAGTGAAGATCGATAGTTGTGCCCACTGGTAAGTATTCTATTAAATTGAATTGATTCAAAACCTAGAATAACACCAAACAACCCTTCGGCAACTTACCGAAGGGTTGTTTTACGGTCACTATTGTTTGTCAGCCTACTTGAATGACTTGAAGCGTCACAAGCCTGTAGCTGAAGTTCTCCTGCAAGTTGGCAACAAGCTTTACAATATCTCCTTCTTGCAATGAAAACAAATCAGTAGAAGTTTGGCCCGACTGTCATGAATAGCCTCCTTATTTTTTGCAGAAAAAGACCTACTAACAACTCGATTTCAACGAAATGCACTTGGCCTTGATATTCCACTTTTAGCCTAAAACTGGTAGTAGTATATGTTGCGAGAAATCTGTAAGAGTAGGCATGCAATGAGGTGGACAAAGTTCTAGCGCGGTGCTTTTTTCATATGGTATGTAGAGGTGGGTCTATGGCTAAATTGACAGTCTTGCTGATACTGTATGTGGATATATGGATAGCTCTTGGATTTTATAGTTATTTACGAAGCGTTAAAAAGATGATTGGGTTTCAATTAGGGATGAATATCAGCGTGGTAATGGGGGGGATGACCGCTTTACTATCCGGGGTTTTGCTCATACAGCATTATCCTTTTCACTTCACGTGGATAACAGTGATTTCCACCATATTCGGTTTGCTAGCTGGAGCATTATTTGGTCTGTTATTTGATTATCAAACGTTTGTAACTGGTTTAACGAATGGAGTCATTGTTGGATTGATGTCGCCAATGATTGGCACCGTTATCGAAATGCCAACTATGTTTATCTGGTTCCTGCACGGCTTTTTTGTTTTATGCTTGCTCACAATTTTTGTTTCCATCAAAAGGTCGTGATGTAGTCTTGTTGTTGCTCAGTGTATTGTTGATGTGGAATGTAACCGAAACAAGTTCTATTTATCGGATCTTCAAAAAGAAACAACCATTATTTGATGATCGATTCACGAAAACGATGTGTATGGCCATCACCATGATTTCTTCATTTGTCATGGCACTTTACATTCAACTGATGTTACCTGCCGATCAACCATTGCTTTTTCTTCTACCCAACCTGGTTGGGCTATCCATCGGCTTGATATTCGGCACCATAGTTAAGGCTCCGGCTATGCTGAACGGGATTTACAATGGCACAATGGGCGGAATGATGGGAATGATGCTCGGAGCGGTATTGCAAAATCCAGCTCTGTGCAACATCCCGGTTGTATCTGAAACGATGCTTGCCACTAATATGTATAGTCTTGCTATTTTTGCAGCGTGTCTACATGCACTCATCAGTCAGTTCATTCGCTATTCATTTAGGGTGTGAAAGGGGTCATTTATGAAGGGTTTTGTTAGTTTATTGGTATTGGCCTGTGGATTTATCGCGATTTACTTCTTTTGGTCTGAATCCCCTAGCCTGCCGAATATCGGTACTGTGAATGAGTGGACATTGGAAGAAGTGAGTGGAGAAAAGGTATCCGTTCAATCTAAACCAAAGCTAGTCACATTCTTCTATACAAACTGTCCTGACATTTGCCCTACCACCATGTTTGATTTAAAGGATTTGCAAACATTGATGCAAGAAAAAGGGATATCCGATGACCAGTATCTGATTGTGTCGGTCACACTAGATCCAACCTACGATACGAAAGAAAGAATCCTGCAGTACAAAGACATTTTTGAGGTTTCGAGCAAAAATTGGTTGTTTCTAAGAGGGTCAGATGAAGAAACAATGAAGTTCACTGAATCCTTCAACTTCATTTACAAAAAGAACCAGAACGGGTTTCTCACCCACTCCACATCCATGTATGCGGTGGATGCAAATGAACAAATCAGGTCACACCACGATATGGCGGTAGGGAACAAAAAAGTGAATATCGAAGAAATTGCCGGGAATCTAATGCAATTGATAGAAGAGGCGAATTAACCCTATTTAAATGAATGCTCACATATTTATCTAGTCATGGATAATAGTAGAGGTGTCTTTGCAACTCCAACAATCCAGATTGCAACAAAGTCGGCGCATGAAAAAAGTCAGCTCTTTGAAGGACTTCTTCAGTTATGCTGACTTACTTTCAAGTTGTGAGGGAGTGTTTTTTGTTTCACTCGGGATGACAAGAACTATCCGATTCAATACATACAATTTTCGCAATTGGAAAGAGTAAGGTTCGACTAATCGAATACTCGCTATCTTTACTATGTTCTTTATAGTGTTTTGTCGGTAACCGCATTTCAATAAAATTGGATCCGACAAAAACAATAGTTCCGCCAACCAAAATGCCGTTATCCAATAGAACGGAGACTTCGCACCAAAGAAGTTCGTGTATGCGGTAGTTCAGCTCGTGGGTCAAGCCGGCTAAAGGATTGCCGAAATCATCATTGAATTGAATTTTGCAATCAAGATCGTAGCCAGGGCCTAGACTTGATTCATCACTGCCACGGTCCGGTGGATCATTTTTACCCAAATTACATATCCTCCTTTCATTGTCTGTTTAACATATGGATATTTTTTCAGTGGAACTGGTCAGGAAACCTATGAAGTCAGGGGTTAGTTCGCTGTGGAATCAGGAAAACGAAGGGCTGTGCCGATAATTGGGTCGTTGGGACTTCAAGCAGGGGTATTCTTGCCAATCCACTGTACGAAAATATAATAAGCCTGTGCAATAGCTTTTCATGTGTAAAAACATCAAATCCGGGAAGAGTATATGGGTAAAACTTTATTCGGAAGGAGTTTTGAACATGAAAATCTATATCTTGCATGCAAGTATGTTTGGTCACACAGAAGTGCTCGGAAGTGCGATTGCGGAGGGTGCGAAACAAGTAGATGGGGTAGAAGTTGTTTATAAATCAGTTGATGATACAGAGCCGGATGAATTGAAGGATGCTGCGGGTATTATTTGGGGATCTGGAGGCATTTTTGGAGAACCAAACCCGAAAATGGCCACGTTCTTTTCAAAACTAGGACAACTGTGGTTTACAGGTGCCCTCCAAGGAAAAGTAGGCGGCGTCTTTGCCACCACAACAACGCAGCATGGCGGAGTGGAAAACATTTGTAGAGCACTCCAAACACCGATGTACCACCACGGCATGGTGCTCGTTGCCAATGCCGGTCCGGTAAATGCCGACCGTTCACAATATGGGAACCCTTATGGCGCTACAGCAGTAATTCCTAGCGAATCGTCTAAAGATGCACCTTTAAATAAGCCAAATGAAACCGAAACGCAGATTGCGAAGGAATACGGAAAATTGGTTGCTATAACGGCTAAGAAGTTACATCAATAGAAATGAAGAGAGCTCGGAACGTTAACACCAACGTTTCCGAGCTCTTTTTTAGGATGTTTTTGCGACGGCTTTTCGTTTTCTTGGTGCTGGCTTTTTCTTCTTGGTTTTATCCAGCGAAGCTTGAAGGGCCGACATCAAATCGGTTACATTCGAAGGAACAGCAGCCGGTTGTTTGTCGCTTGCGGTGACGACGTGGTTGCCGGATTTCTTCTCTTCAATCAATTCCATCAACGCAGTACGGTAGTCATCGGTATATTTTTCGGGGTCAAATTCCGTCGTCAATTGGTCAACCAACATAAGGGCCGTATCAAGTTCTTTTTGAACAATGGTCGGTTCACTCGGGATATTTGGAACGTCTGCCGAACTACGAACTTCATCGGGGAAATGAATCGTTTCCATCACGAGCGTCTCTTTGTAAACCCGCACGATGGCGAGCTGCTCTTTCGAACGGATCATGATTTTGGCAATGCCGATTTTGCCGGATTCCATGAGAGCTTTTCGAAGTAACGAGTAAGCTTTCGCACCTCCACTATCAGGGGCCATGAAATAACTGCGTTCAAAATAGATGGGATCAATTTCTTCCAATTTCACAAAATCAATGATTTCTACCGCTTTATCTTCATTTTCCTTTTTTAACTTCTCCAGTTCTTCCTCATCCAAGATGACAAACTTATTTTTTGAGTACTCATATGCTTTTACGATATCTTCGCTTTTCACTTCTTTTTTACACCCTTCACACACCTTCTCGTAACTAATCGGGGTGTGACATTCTTTGTGTAGTTGACGTAACTTAATGTCCTTATTTTCAGTGGCGGTGTGAAGTTTCACTGGAATACTAACGAGACCAAAGCTAATGCTTCCTTTCCAAACTGTATGCATATCTCTTCACCTGCTTTTGCTTTTTGTCCTTACTATGTCATGTTTTACGTCTTTTTATGTATCAACTTTGGCAATTGGTCAAAAGATAATAGGTGCAGGCTGGCACTTGGAGCTAGACATAGAAGATTTTGAATGAAAGTAGGCTCTTTAATTGAAACCTATGCTATTAACTGCCGCAACGGATATTCCGAGAGGCAAAGACTGGGTATATGAAACCAAATATGATGGCTTTCGCTGCCTACTTGAGTGGGAGACAGACGGCGTCACTTTGACAAGTAGAAATGGTAAGGTACTCAATGCCATGTTCCCGGAAATGGTAGAGTTCTGTCTTGACATGCAATCCCAAATCAAATCCTATTTGCCTTTAACGCTTGATGGAGAATTGGTTAGTTTAACAAATAATTTTCAAAGTGACTTTGCGACTGTGCAACTAAGAGGACGAATGCGTAATACCGATGTCATTGCGAAACATGTACAGCAATTCCCGTGCCATTATGTGGTGTTTGACCTTTTGCAAGTGAAAGGCGAGAGCTTAACGGGACTTTCCATCACGAAACGAAAACAGAAACTGCAGAAGGTGTTTCAAACACTCAAGCTTCCAATATCCGTAAACGTTGAAGACAACAAACGACTCCAGGCAATTGATGTTTTTCAAGACAGTGAAGAGTTGTGGAACAAAATCATCGTAAGCAATGGGGAAGGAATCGTTGCCAAGCAAAAAAACAGTGAATGGAGCAGTGACAAACGCACGGTCCAATGGCTAAAGATTAAGAATTGGCGATACGTGAATGTACTCTTAACCAAATATGACAAAAGCAATGGCTTTTTTCATGGGGCCGTCTATCGCAATGAAGCGCTAGTAGAAGTTGTGACTTTCCGCCATGGTCTTAAGGAAGAAGAAGCAAACACTTTAATTGCACTGTTTCAAGCGAACGGCACCAAGACCTCCGAAACGACGTGGGAGCTCGAACCATCGATTTGTGCAGAGATTGCCTGCATCTCTTTCGATGGCAAACACTTGAGAGAACCAAGGTTCCATGCCTTCAATTTCGACAAGGAGGCGAGCGAATGTCACTGGCAGCACATGCAGCGGGAACTCTTTCCCATCCCCGAAAAAGTCCAGATTACCCATCCAGGTAAGCCGGTATGGCCGGCAAGCAGCATACAAAAGGACGATTACTTGTTGTACTTGCAAACGGTATCTCCCCATCTGTTGCCTTTTTTGAAAGACCGCCTTCTGACGGTCATTCGATTTCCACATGGCGCACCTGGAGAAAGTTTTTATCAAAAGAACAGCCCTGATGCGATTCCGGATTTTGTGGAAACAAAGGTGTCGGAAGATATCCGGTATATCATGTGCAATAACGTTGAAACCTTACTATGGCTCGGGAACCAACTTGCGCTGGAATTTCACATTCCTTTTCAAACGATTCATACGGAAAAACCGACTGAAATCGTTTTTGACCTGGACCCTCCATCGGTCAATGAATTCTCTTTAGCAATTGAAGCGGCTGTGAGGCTAAAAGCAATTTTTGACCAATTTGGGCTGCGTTCTTTTGTGAAAACCTCCGGAGGAAAAGGCATCCAAGTGTATATCCCATTACCTTTAGACACGTTTTCCTATGAAGAGACGCGCGTATTCACGAAATTTGTATGCACGTTTTTAATCGAGCAGGAACCGCAATGGTTTACGACGGAGCGGCTGAAAAAAAACCGCCACAACAAATTGTATTTGGATTATGTGCAGCACAGTGAAGGAAAAACCATCGTGGCACCGTATTCCCCGAGAGGAAACGACAAGGGCTTCATTGCGACACCCCTAAACTGGGCAGAAGTAAACGACTCACTGAAACCGGATTTGTTCCCCATTCCAGCAGTCATCGAACGCTTGAAAAATCAGGGGAATCCATTCCGTGACTTTCGACAAGGGATAGAAGAACAGGCATTTTCGGATGTCCTTACGCAACTGAACGAACTGGTAGATGATGAAACGTAAAGAAGGATGATGAGTGTCATGCAAATTGAAAATCCCATGGTTACAGGCATCGGTTTGCCCGAAGACCCCCAGCAAGCCTCCATTGTGTATAGCTGTGATTATTGCAGCGGAGAGATTTACGATGGTGATACTTTTGTTTCGTATGAACAATTTATTTTTTGCAGTAGCGACCATCTAGGAGAATACTTAGTGAAACATGACTTGGCAGAAGAATTAACCGCAGATAGCGATATTTACCATTGATATAAAACGTACGTTCGCATACAATAAGAACAAATGTTCTTAATTGGAGGGATTAAGGTGAAAGAAAACCTGTCAAAAGCGATGCGTTACGGTCAAATTTTGGATGTCATGTACTTGTCAAAGAGTGGTGTGGTCACGAAAAGGCGACTCAAAGTGCTGAAGCTCTGTGGCGATTCGTTTCAAGCGTATTGTTTTCTACGTCATACGAAACGAACGTTCATAGTCGACAGCGTCTTGGCGTGCATCCCTGTCGTGCGAAAAGAAAGTCAGGTGATGTGATAGTGGCGTTCAATAGCGATGTAACCATTTGGGGCAATGTACGTGATCGTGGAAAGAAAAAGTGGACGGCGATGATGCTACCGGAGCACATCGAGGAGCTTCGGAAGTGGCAAGCGGACATGGATAAGGAAAAACGCCCGGTGCTGGATGAGTTTGATTTGGAGACAATGCAAGAAGAAGTGGCACGTGCGTTAACGAGCGGACTGGAAACACGCATCACCACGTGGATAGACGGCAAGTTCCATTACCACCGAGGCGTTGTGCAGGAAGTCAGCACGCAGTATTTACGTTACGAAGACCCGTTTGGCAAACACAGAATCCCGATTCATGAAATCACCGCGGTGATGATTTTGGAATAAAAGCGGTATCCACTCTTGTTATCGTGCATTTGCGCTACCGCACGTTCCGCATTAAGCAAGGGGACGGTTCTCTTGATCAATCGATTCTCGAACATCTCAGACCTCCCTCCGCTTTTTTTCATTAAAAAAGCCTGTGCACTTGCTGCACAGACTCTCTTGTTATTCTTTTTTTCGATACGACGCCAAAGGAGGGCGTTCAAACCAGTCGTTATCAATCAGTATGTTCAGACCATCTTCCGCAAATTTTAATATTTCTGCAGTTAACCGCGTGAAATCAATAACTAGATCACTTCGAACACAACTGGAAATGGTCACTCCATAATTACTGACCCCTGAACGGTTCATGAGCAAGTGATGATACATCAATAACTTGTCTGAAAATGGAGATTCCGTGGAAGTGGTCACATCCTGATTAATGGCCAATGGGATGGTGATGGGTAGGGAGTGTTTCTCCAAATAATCGATAAATATTTTAACGTGCTTGGTCGATATTTCTTGCCCTCTCAAGAAATATTGTTTTACTTCTTTTGACTTGGCTACTTGAGCGAATGCTGCACTTATACATGCACCGATATTGTTGGTTAACGAATTTGTGAAAAGACAAGTAGTCTCCAGAGCGGTAAGAGGTCTTTTCCCTAGCATTTCTAAAATAAACGATTGTTTATGGACAAACTCCACATCTGGTGGATACGGTACATATGGGGGACGAATGGCCAGCCCTTTTTCTAAGAAAACTTGAGTGATTTCGTTGTTTAGCTCAATGGTAGAATGTAAATTTTTTGTGTTAAAGGATAGAATGTCATCTCGAAAAATGTAAGGCAATGTAATAGATGCGTTTGAGATCCCTAAAGCCACCATATTTTTCATGTAATACACACAGAATATATCCGAGAACAGTCGCTCTGCCTTTAAGTTAACATCTTCTTCTGTAAAGCCCTTTGGAATGGGAATACCTTCATCGTTGAAGATTCCCTCGACTGTTTTGATATGCTGCTGGGATAAGTCTAATGCATGCTCGGCCAGAACTTTTATGTTTTGATCTTCTATATGTAGCAGAAAATACTTGAATACACAAATAGACATGGTATCGCTAATATAGACACTCCATAAATAACTGATTTCAGCAGATGTTAGACGTGTATCATGCTCAATGTTCAAACCACCATCACCCTTTCTTTAGATATGTTTAGGTTGGGCAAGTTTGACTAAGATTATGCTTATTGAAGCAAGGTTACGCAAGGGGACGGTTCTCTTGCTCAATCTTCTCGAACAACAGACCTCTCTCCATTTCCACACCTAGCTATCAGAAGCCTACAATATAAGAATCATTCACGTTACTTACAAAAGGAAGCGAGAGAACCGTCCCGCTGCCTTTAGACGTATATTTCACCTTTCATTTCTCATACTAAAAAAGAGGTGATATCAATGGCAAAACGGACTAAGAAAAATGACGCAGAGCAAAAGAATAAACAAGGATTTAACTCCAGCAAAACAGACTCAGAATTCTCCAAAGAATTTGGCAGTGCAAATGCAAATCGAGCAAAAAAAGAAAAGGCAAAGGAAGAAAAAGCATCCAAAAACCAAGGCGAATGGAAAGGGATGCATTGATTGTTTTATTAAGATTTGAAAGAACCGCCTCCTAAATAGGGGCGTCTGGCGTTTCTAAAGTACAGGACATCATTGAAAACCCCTATCATGAACTGCACCTCCAATTGTTAGTGTTATTTAACGATTGAAGGTGCAGTTTTTTGATTCTCGTAGTTCAATTATGCAAGGGTATGCAAGGGGACGGTTCTCTTGCTCAATCGTCTCGAACATCAGACCTCCCTCCATTTCCACACCTAGCCATCAGTAGCCTACATATAAGAATCATTCACGTTACTTACAAAAGGAAGCGAGAGAACCGTCCCTCTGCCATTTCCATTGGCACATTTACGCAAGTCCCATGTTCCGAACGAGTGTGAAAATTGAAACTTTCTGATTATTTTCACGTAGTACTAGTAAGTGAAGTTTAAAGACGAAAACATAAAGGGAGGGTTGATTATGTATAGCAAGCCAACTAAACAACGATTGAATAAAAGACTGGGGTTCTTCCTGTTCTTAATCTTAGCTTGCTTACTGGTAACGGGCTGCACAGAGGACAAACCAGAGGCGGAAAAAGAAGAGGCTGTAGCTGTCCCGGCAGTAGATAAGAACAAAGCCGCGATTCAAGCCGTGATTGAAAAGGAATTCACAGGTCCTAATGAAGAATATTTAAGCGTACAGGAAGACTTTGTGAATAAATCTAGTGAACTGCAAGGAAAAGAAGGCGTGACATACACCGCGGATCCCATGATAGGAACTCCTGAGCTAGCTGCATATGAAGAATTCTTGAAAGAAACATATGAAGAATATTTCATGGATTATGCCTATGAGCACTTTGCCCGGGTATTCGCTTTTTCTTACCAATTCACATTTGACGTAGAAGATAACGATAATTACAAAATGACGGTGAGTGATATTGAAATAACACAAAGCGATAATCCAAACGCACCAAAGAATTATGATTTTACGGCTCAAGTGAAATATACAAACAAAGCGGGAGAAACGTCGCAACATGAAGTAAGCGGGAAAGCGATTTGTTCAGAAGAGGGTAAAATCGGAAAGATTGACTACTATTCTGCTGGGTTGATGGAAGTGATAAGAGGGAATGACCAGTAGTATCGACTATGAAAATAGAAGGCCAGTGCACTTTGGTGCACTGGCTTTTTGTTCAAGAAAGTATAAAAATTTTCTTTGTAGCATCCTTCAAACAGCAATAGATCCGAAAAACAAAAAAGTTAGTTCTCCGCAATTTTGAGCGGAAGAAGGAAGCCCTTATAATACGAAGCATCCGTTAGTTGAAGAAGGAATCTTTAAAGTTTGAAATCTAAATTATTTAAAGTCCATTCAATATTTATCTGATTTTCTCCGC
>Ga0209013_10001546_pt1 | contig 21248 bp, 18 predicted proteins | sample Cruoilmetagenom2_FD_187291 | JGI IMG/M metagenome (GOLD analysis project Ga0209013, IMG submission 187291) | Oil polluted marine microbial communities from Coal Oil Point, Santa Barbara, California, USA - Sample 2 (SPAdes) (version 2) | ecosystem: Environmental > Aquatic > Marine > Oil seeps ...
AATGATGTCAAAAATGTTTTGCTATCGAACTAACCGAAGTTAGTTGATAAGCTATATTTCTTAACGTTTTGCATGTTCAGTTTTCAATGTTCATTTTGTTGCGTCGTTTTGACGACTTTAATATCATAACAAATCTTTCATTCATTGTCAACAACTTATTTATTTCGTTTTTGAAAAAATTTAGTAATAAAAATGACAACTTGATTACTATACCATCCTCGAGAACATATGACAAGGCTTTTTCTTATCTTTCCCGAAAAAAATTTAAACTGTACTTTCCCACACAAGATATAGTAAATAATAAAAGAAGAGGCACTACAAATAGTAGCGTCTCTCCTTCTCTGTAACAACTTATTAATCTTTATGACGCATTGTTGGGAACAATAACACATCACGAATAGATGCAGAATTAGTTAATAGCATAATTAAACGGTCAATACCGATACCAAGACCACCTGTTGGAGGCATACCGTATTCTAATGCTTCTAAGAAATCTTCGTCCATTTCATGCGCTTCATCATTACCTGCTTCTTTTTCAGCCATTTGCGCTTCAAAGCGTTGACGTTGATCAATAGGGTCATTTAGTTCTGTAAACGCATTTGCATGCTCACGGCGAACAATAAACAACTCGAAGCGATCTGTAAAGCGACCATCTTCTGGATTTTTCTTCGCTAGAGGAGAAACCTCTACTGGATGTCCGAAGATAAATGTTGGTTGTACTAATGTTTCTTCTACTTTTTGTTCAAAGAATTCATTTAACACATGTCCAGCTTCCATAGAAGGTTTTATATCTACTCCATGTTCTTTCGCTAAAGCATGTGCTTCTTCTTTAGTCATCTCTTTCCAGAAGTCAGCTCCGGTAACTTCTTTTACCGCATCAGCCATATGCCAACGTCTCCAGCCTGGCGCAAGATTAATTTCGTCCTCACCATATGTAACCGTTGTTGACCCTAACACTTCTTGTGCAACATGTGCCACCAAGTTTTCTGTCAAGTTCATGATATCTTGATAATCCGCATACGCTTCATATAATTCAATCATTGTGAATTCTGGATTATGACGTGTCGAAACACCTTCATTTCTGAAAACACGACCAATTTCATATACTTTTTCTAATCCACCTACAATTAAACGTTTTAAATGTAATTCAATCGCTATACGCATATATAATTCCATATCCAATGCATTGTGGTGCGTAATGAAAGGACGTGCCGCTGCTCCACCTGCAATCGTATGTAACATTGGTGTTTCAACTTCCAAATATCCTTGACCATCTAAATAGCGACGGATTGCTTGGATGATACGACTTCTTGTGATAAATCTATTTTTACTCTCTTCACTTGTCATTAAATCTAAATAACGTTGACGATAGCGTTGTTCTACATCCTTCAAGCCATGGAATTTCTCTGGCATTGGACGTAGAGATTTAGTTAAAAACGTAAATTCTATAGCTTTAACAGATAACTCACCTACATTAGTACGAATTACATTCCCTCGTACACCAACGATATCTCCTAAGTCCGCTGAGTTGAATAATTCATATGCATCGTCTCCGATTGCATCCTTACGTACATAGATTTGAATTTTACCACTGAGATCTTGAATATGTGCAAATCCAGCTTTCCCTTTTCCACGTTTAGTCATGATACGACCGGCAATTACTACCTCATGATGCGCTTCTTCTAATTGTTCTTTAGTAAACGCATCATATTCTGCAATGACTTGATCGCTTAAATGAGTACGTACAAATTTGCTACCAAAAGGATCTAATCCTTTTTCTTGTATTGCAGTCATCTTTTGTCTTCTCACCAAAAGCTGATCATTTGTTTCTTCAATATTAGACATGTTCGTCACTCCTCCAACTACTATTATCCGCAAGTTTCTATTTATTACGTTGAACTTATTGTACACAATTTCTGTGCTCTGTTCACCTATTTCCTACATCGTGAAATATATTTCATTATTCTGATTACCTTTTGAAATGGAAAGAGCCGCCACATTTTGTGACAGCCCTTTTCTTTATTCATCAAATCCACTTCTCTCAGATCTCAAGAAAACAGTGCATTTAAGACTTAAGCAAAGAAATTAGACAACAATTGTATCTGCAGCATTGTATTCTTTTGAAGATTCTTCTGCAAAGTAGCGTAAGTAATCTTTCAATTCTTGTGCAGTTTCTGTTTGATTGATCACATTTCTTGCTCTTCCGTTTCCACGAATCCCTTTTAAATACCAAGAAGCATGTTTACGCATTTCTCTTACTGCAATGTTTTCGCCTTTTAAAGCAGTTAATCTATCAAAGTGTAATAAGCATACATCAATTTTTTCTTGTACAGATGGTTCTGGTTTTAATTCACCAGTCTCTAAATATTCTACTGTACGGTAGATCATCCAAGGATCTCCTAGCGCTGCTCTACCTATCATTACTGCATCTACACCTGTTTCATCTAGCATACGTTTTGCATCTTGTGGAGTATTCACGTCTCCATTTCCGATAACTGGGATATTAACGGATTCCTTCACTTGACGGATCAAGTCCCAGTCCGCATAACCTTCGTACATTTGTACACGCGTACGACCATGTACAGCAACAGCTGAACCGCCAGCACGTTCTATCGCTTGAGCATTTTCCACCATATATAGATGTTCATTATCCCAACCAGTACGCATTTTCACACTTACCGGTTTTTTTACCTTGTCCACAACAGCTGCAACCATCTCATAAATCTTGTTTGGGTCTAGAAGCAATCTAGCTCCCGCTTCACATTTAATGATTTTGTTGACAGGACATCCCATATTGATATCAATGATGTCCGCTGAAGTATGTTGATCTACATACTCAGCTGCTTCTACTAGCGTTTCTTTTTCTCCCCCAAAAATCTGAAGAGACAGAGGATTTTCACGTTCATCAATGTATAGCATACTCAACGTTTTTTCGTTTTTTTGTACAATTCCTTTGTCACTAATCATTTCTGCATAAACTAACCCTGCTCCGAATTCTTTAACAGTTAAACGGAAGGCAGAGTTACAAATACCAGCCATTGGTGCTAACACTACACGGTTATCCATCTCGAAATTACCAATTTTAAATGGTTTCGTTGATGCGTTTGTCATCTTTATTCACCTTCCTTTATTCCTTTTAATTCTTTTACCTCTATACCAAGGATTGATGCAATTTTACTTAACTGCTCCTCACTTGGCACTCTCTTACCCTGCTCTATTTGACCTAAAATAGACACAGAGATATCCAGCTCTTTTGCAAGTTCTACTTGCTTGACCCTTTTTAACTTTCGAAAAGAACGAATGCGTCTACCCCATCGAATGTTCTCCATAAATGGACGCCTTCTTTCTGAGTATGAGCAAGCTTTGATAAAGACTGCTTATTTAATGGATCTACTAAATCCGAGTTTAGTTCTACTAGTGGTATAAGCACGAATCCTCTTTCCATCATCCTTGGATGTGGGATAATGAGGTCTTCCGATTTCATATTCTCTTCATTATACAACAAAATGTCAAGGTCTAAAGTTCTAGGTCCCCAATGAATATTTCTCATTCGGCCTAATTCTGTCTCTATTTCATTGCATTTTTTTAATAATTCATGCGGTGTCAATAAAGTCTCAAGTTCCACAACCATATTCAAAAAAGCAGCTTGATCTACATAACCAACAGGGTCCGTTTCATAAACCGAGGAAACCTGATTTACATTTATATCTTCTGTAGCAGTTAATAATTGAACAGCCTTCTGTAGATAATGAAGTCTATCTCCAATGTTTGACCCTAATGAAATATACGCCCTATTCATATAGTACCTCTAGTAATATCTACCGCCACTGATGCATAATGCCCCGCAATCGGTGGATTCGGTTTCACTAATTGAACGCGACATCCACTAACTTTGGTTGGATACCCCTCTAATATGCGTGCAGCAATTCTTTCTGCTACTGCTTCTATCAATAAATACGGTTTACCTTCCACAATTTCCTTACACAGCTCAAACACCTCTGCATAGTTAACTGTTGCATCTAGGTCATCCGCTTCTCCTGCTTTTTTTAAATCACAAGCAAGTGTAATAGTAACTCTGAAAATTTGACCAAGTTTCGTTTCTTCCGGAAGTGCTCCATGATAACCGTAAAATTGCAAATCATTTAAATGAATATAATCCATCGTGATTAAGCCTCACTTTCCTTATATACAACTTTCCCTGTTAGCACATCCATCATTGTTGTCATGCGTGCTATTTCTTTCACGTCATGTACACGTACCATATGACATCCTAGTTGCACACCATAGCAAACAGTAGCACCAGTTCCTTCCATTCGTTCATTTACTGGAAGGTTCAAAACATTTCCGATTACTCGTTTACGAGATGTTGCAAGTAGAACGGGATAGCCCATATCCACTAAATCATCCAAATGTTGCATCATCAATATATTCTGAGTGTTTGATTTAACAAAACCGATACCTGGATCTAACCAAATGTTTGCATCTGGGATTCCAGCGGCTTTAGCAATTAGAATACTTTCAGCTAAATCTTGTTTTGCTTCAATCCAAAAGTCATTATACTCTTCATTATCCCGGTTATGCATTAAAATAATCGGCACTCCTAGTTCAGCTGCAACTTTCGCAATCTTAGGATCCCTTTTCGCTCCCCAAATATCATTAATAACATGCGCTCCAGCAAGAATCGCCGCTCTAGCTACTCCTGACTTATATGTATCAATTGAGATTACTGCATCTACTTCTGCACAGATCGCTTTTATCACAGGTACAACGCGAGCAATTTCTTCTTCATCTGTTATAAGTGTATAGCCAGGTCTAGTTGACTCTCCACCTATATCAATAATTTTCGCACCTTCATCAACCATTTGCTTCGCTCTTTCAACAGCTACTTCTACTTTATTGAATTTTCCACCGTCTGAAAAGGAATCTGGAGTGACATTTAAAATTCCCATCACAATCGTTTCTTTGCGGAAGTCTAATGTAACTCCACCTGCTTCAAACGGGTGTTTATTGTATTGTAAGTTCATCTTTCTATCCTTTCCTCCTGTATTTGCAGTACATATGCTTCATGAAGCGCAATGTATACAGGTCCTTTATTTCCTGAAAATTGTTTTTCTCCAATACTTGTAATTGGAACTATTTCTTGCACCGCATTTGTTATGAAAACTTCATCAGCATCTTCAAGCACACCCTGCGTATATAATCCTTCATGCACTGGCGTAGCAGAATTAAGGATTAACCAATCTCTCGTAATTCCAGCTAGTATTCCCGTTTGCAAAGAAGGCGTATAAATCTGTCCATCTTTCACCCAAAATACATTTGACGTAATTCCCTCTGCAACGAAACCATCCGATGTTAAAAAGATTCCTTCCAGAGATGCAAGCGACTTGACTTCAAATCTTGCTTGTACATTATTCGCATAATGATGCGATTTGTGGCGAATAAGGCTTTCAGGTGAATTCCTAGTAGTTTCTAACCAAACAGCCGTTTTCTCGGTACCCCTAAGTGCCACATGTAATGCTTTACGAAATAGAATCACGGTAGGCTTTTCGTACTCGGTCGGTTGTAATCCAATATCATGTATACCCGCAGAAACATTTAATCGAAAATAACCATCCTCGTTATTATTCGCTTTCGTCAACTCTTTCACAGCTGAAGCAATCGTTTCTTTATCGTACGGCATCGTAATTCGAAAATCAGCAAGTGCATGGGAAAGACGACTCCAGTGCTCATCCCATAAAAATAATCGCCCCTCATATGTGCGAAATGTTTCAAAAAAACCAAGGCCATACAAAAAACCGTGATCGTATGCAGAAACAGTTAAATCTTCCCCTTTATATAATTTACCATCTTTCCAAGCATCCATTACTTATGAAGCTCCTTTTCTTAAAGAGCTATGAACTCCGATGAAATTTTCAATCAGCTTTTTACCCTGTTCTGTCATAATCGATTCAGGATGGTATTGAACACCTTCTACTACATACTCTTTATGACGTAGCCCCATGATTTCTCCCTCTTCTGTCCAAGAAGTGACTTCTAAGCAATCCGGCAATGATTCTTTTTCTACAAGCAGCGAGTGATATCTCGTCGCTCGGAATGGATTAGGCATATTCGCATTCACACCTTTGCCATCATGAAAAACTGGAGAAGTCTTCCCGTGCATCAGTCTTTCTGCACGAATAACTTTCCCTCCGAATGCTTGTCCAATTGATTGATGCCCTAAACAAACTCCAAGTATCGGAATTTTCCCTGCAAAATACGAAATAACATCTAAACTAATTCCCGCTTCATTTGGCGTACATGGACCAGGGGATACAACGATTATTTGAGGTGCAAGTTGTTCAATTTCCGCTAGAGTGAACGCGTCATTTCGAACCACTTTTACCTCCACTCCAAGTTCTCCTATATATTGAACGAGATTATAAGCAAAAGAGTCATAGTTATCAATCATTAAGATCATTGACTTCTCCCTCCTTCCGCCATTGCTTTCGCTTGCCATAATGCTTTTCCTTTGTTTAACGACTCCACATACTCTGCGCTTGGGATAGAATCGATAACAATTCCCGCTCCTGCTTGAATATGTGCCATTCCATCTTGTATAAATGCAGTGCGGATGACAATATTTAGTTCTAAGTCACCTGAAAAGCCAAGCCACCCAATAGATCCTGTATACAAGCCACGGCGAACAGGCTCTAGCTCTTCAATGATTTGCATCGTGCGAATCTTAGGTGCACCTGTAATCGTTCCACCAGGGAACATTGCTTGAACAATTTGCGCGTTCGTTGTTCCTGGACGAAGTGTTCCTTTCACGTTGGATACAATGTGCATTACATGGGAGTAACGCTCTATAACCATAAACTCATCCACTTCGACTGTTCCATAAGCGGACACACGCCCTAAATCATTTCGCTCTAAGTCCACAAGCATGACATGCTCTGCCCGTTCTTTTTCATTTTCAATTAGTTCATTTGCTAATAAAAGATCTTCCGCATCACTTTTTCCACGCGGTCTCGTCCCCGCAATCGGTCTAGTAGACAACTCTGTACCTTTTTTCTTCACCAAGAGCTCTGGAGATCCAGAAACAACAGCAAATTCTGGAGAATGAATAAAAGCCATATATGGAGATGGATTAAATGCTCGTAATGCTTCATACATATCTATTGGTTTTACATGTAGTGTTTTTGACTGACGCACAGATAGATTTACTTGGAATACATCGCCTTGCTCAATATAATTTTGTATACGCAAAACGGCATCTTCAAATTCCTCTGAGCTAACAGATACATATAATTTTTCTTGGTCTTCCACAACTTCCGTTGCTACACCGGATTGTATTAGGCGACTTTTAAGACCCAGCTCAGCTGCATCTTTAAACTGCTCCTCTAATACTTCCAAATCTACTTCACTCGTAGACAATTTCATAAGCGTAACTATTTCCGTTTCCACATCGAACACAAACCAGAAATCAAATATATAAAAATAAAGATCTGGAATATGTAAATCATCTGCTGCTAAACTTGGTAAAACCTCTATTTTACGAGCATAATCATAGCTAACAAAACCAACTGCTCCACCTTGGAAATCTGGTAAGTCGGCTTGAAAAGGAAGATCGTAAGTTTTCACCATCTTTTCTAATTCACAAAGCGCTTCTCCATATCGTGTTTCTTCCTCGTCATTTCTCCACTTAATATGTAAACCTACATCTACTGACCGTGTTATTGCTAATGGGTTCCAAGCTGCTAAAGATAAATGCCCACCTCTACCACTTTCTAAAAACAAATGATGCTGCTCAGTCTCTGTTATTTCTTTGTATGCATAAAAAAACGCCTCTTTTGACATATTCCATGTCCGCGTTTGAAGTTGTAAATTCACTTTTGTAAATCCCCTTATAAAATGTTTTCCTTCATCTTAACTTGAAACACCATCTTTTAGCCACTAAAAAAAGAGGAAGCATAATCGCTCCCTCTCTACTCTTATTTTACTTAGTCTTCGAATTGATATAAAGGAGTACTTAAATAACGTTCTCCGTTTGAAGGAACAATCGCAAGTACTTTTTTGCCTTTTCCAAGTTCTTTTGCAAGTTGTAGTGCCGCATAGATCGCTGCTCCTGTTGAAACTCCACCAAGAATACCTTCTAATTTTGCCACTTCACGTGCAGTTGCATAAGAATCATCATTTGATACTTGAATAATAGAATCATAAATTTCTGTATTCAATACTCCAGGAACGAAGCCAGCACCAATTCCTTGAATTTTATGTGGTCCTGGTTTACCTCCAGATAGAACAGGTGAGTCTTTAGGTTCTACTGCAGCAATATGAATTCCTGGGAAGTTTTCCTTCAATACGCTACCAGCTCCAGTAATTGTTCCACCAGTTCCAATTCCAGCTACAAATCCGTGTAATTCATCAAATGCATCTACGATTTCAGGGCCAGTTGTTAAACGATGAACTTCTGGGTTAGCTAAATTCTCAAATTGTTGTGGAACAAACCAACCATTTTCTTTTGAAAGCTCTTCCGCTTTAGCAATAGCGCCCTTCATTCCATCTGCACCAGGTGTTAACACTAAATCAGCACCGTATGCACGAAGTAAGTTTCTGCGTTCTAAACTCATTGTATCTGGCATTACTAGTACCGCCTTGTATCCTTTAGCAGCAGCAATCATTGCAAGACCGATACCAGTGTTACCACTTGTTGGCTCGATAATTGTGCTATCCGCGTTTAGCTTACCTTCTTTTTCTGCCGTTTCAATCATTGCAAGTGCAATGCGGTCTTTTACACTACTACCTGGGTTGAAATATTCTAATTTCACATAAACTTCTGCATCCTCAGGGTTTGATACTCTGTTTAGTTTTACTACCGGTGTATTTCCTATTAATTCTAATACTGATTGCGCCAACTTAGCCATTAATCCCACTCCCAATCCCTACTTAATCTATAGGTTTTATTTATCTTAATGATACCAATCTTAGTGAATAAATGTCAATAAAATTAAACCAAAAATCTGAAAATTTTTCTAAGATCAAAAGCGGAAGCGCCTATCGGGGCAAGGCCGCTTGCGCTAGACGTGATTATGCAGAAATTTTATATACTTTCTTAATCTTTAAAGAAAATTCGCACTCATGAAAGCCCGCTTCTAATTTTCACTATAGAACCATTTCGCATCAAATTCTTTCCAAAATGCTTCTTGTGTAACTGATTGAGGTAACTGATCTAACGCTAATTCTCTATGAATATGATCTTTTACATCTGAATAAGAGAATGATTGACCTTTAAATACAGTATCAACTTGAACAACTGCAAATCGACCATCTTCTAAAGTTAAGACGTCACTCCATTTACCAGGTTTTAAACTAGGTAAAGCGGAGGTAATGGCAGGATCTACGGAGTCGGTTCCTTCTGACACATAGCCGATATCTCCACCTAAACTTGCGGAACTAGCATCTACTGAGCGTTCTCTAGCAAGTCCTTCAAAAGAAGAGCCATTATTTAGTTCGTTTACAACTTCCTTCGCTTCACCAGCATTTTTCAAATAAATAACGTTCGTCCGATAAGAAGTTGGAATATTATAAAGGTTTTTATTATTATCATAGTAAGATTTAGTCGCATCTTCTTCTATTACGATATCTTTTGCTAATACTTTTTCAAGAATTAAGCGAGAACGAATCTTCTGACGTATCACTTCCTCATCAGACGATTGAAATGATGTATCCGATCCATCTTGCGTTGAACGAACAAGAGCAAGTTCCAAATCAATTTCTTGATCCGATACTTTAATATCGTATTTTTTAGCCGCAACTTCCATCACTTGTGCGTTGACCATTTCAAGAAGTACTTCTTTCCCATACATCGACTCCATTTGAGCCATCCACTGCTCTTTTAAAATAGCTTCCCCATCAACCGAAGCTACTTCTTCTGTCGCGTTTGCGGTCTGATCGTTTGGTATTAACCAAGCGATCAACCACAGTACATTACCCAACAAAAGAATTCCAAGCATGAGTAGTACTGGTTTTGTTTTTAAACGCCGCTTTTGTTGATCATTTACATTATCACGCGTTGATTTCATCAATAAACGACTCCAATTCATCCACTGAATAATTGTATTTCTCCATACAAAAATGGCAATGTGCTTCCGCTCCTCCATCCTCTTCAATCATTTCACGAATCTCTTGTTCACCTAGGCTAATAATTGCACTACCAAATCGGTCTTTTGAACAAGTACATTCAAATGAAACTGGAGTTGAATCTAAAACTTGTACATTCTCTTTGCCCAAAATTTCATATAGTAATTCTTCTGGAGTTAATCCCTTTTCAATCATTTTAGAAACTGGTTCCATTTTACTTAAATGTTCTTCAATTATAGTAATCGTTTCGTCATCTGCTCCTGGCATTAGTTGGATAGTAAATCCACCCGATGCTAAAATAGTATTATCAGGATTTACTAAAACTCCAAGTCCTACAGATGACGGAACTTGTTCCGATACAGCAAAATAGTAAGTAAAGTCTTCTGCAATTTCACCAGAAACTATTGGTACTTGTCCTGTAAAGAAATCTCGCATTCCTAGGTCCTTTACAATCGTAAGCGTCCCCTCCGTACCTACTGCACGCATGACATCTAGTTTTCCTACTTCATTTAAATCGAAATGTGTTTGTGGATTCGTTACATACCCACGAACCTCTCCTTTTGCATTACTATCAATAATCATTGGACCGATTGGACCATTTCCTTCGATCTTTACAGTAATTTTGTCTTCCCCTTTTAACATCGCACCCATCATTACAGCTGCACTCATCGACCTACCTAACGCGGCTGAAGCAGTCGGCCATGTTTCGTGACGGCGTTGCGCTTCTCCTACTGTATCAGTCGTTCGAACTGCAAATGCACGAACATTTCCTTCAAAAGCTAACGCTCTTACTAAATAATCACTCATTTATCTATTACCTCTTTCATCTAAGTTTCTTTGATAAATTAAATACAATCCTTTTAACGTTAAAAACGGATCAATTATATCCATTACAGTCGTCTCAGCTCCGATTAAAGACGCTACTCCACCAGTTGCAATAACCTGCGGGTTTTGTTTAGATAATTTTTTCATTCGGCTAACAAGGCCTTCTACTTGTCCAACAAAACCGTAAACAATTCCAGATTGCATAGCAGACACTGTGTTTTTCCCAATGACATGATCAGGTCGAGTTAGTTCAATTCTTGGGAGTTTACTAGCACGCGTAAAAAGTGCTTCCATCGAAATACCAATACCTGGTGCAATAGCGCCACCCATATAATCCCCTTTTTCATTCACAAAGCAATATGTTGTAGCAGTTCCAAAATCTACAATAATGAGTGGTGTCCCATATTCATGAATAGCTGCTACTGCATTTACGATTCGGTCAGCACCCACTTCACGTGGGTTTTCATACTTAATATTTAAACCTGTTTTAACACCTGGACCTACTATTATTGGTTTAATATCGAAATATTTTTTGCACATTGCCTCTAACGAAAACATTATTGGCGGTACTACAGATGAAATAATAATACCTTCTATTTGTTCAAATGTAATATTAGCATGTGCAAAAAGCGCCTTAACTTGCATGCCATATTCATCCTCTGTTTTCAAACGGTCCGTTTCCATCCGCCAATGATGAATAAGCATATCTTTATCATATACACCTAAAACAATATTGGTATTGCCTGCATCTAGTACCAGTATCATTGTGCTTTTCCCCACTTCTCATTGGTTTTCCAAAATATCATACCATATATATAGACAAAGAAAAAAGCTGATTGCCTCGTACAAACACGAGGAGCAATCAGCTTTAATATTCTATTAATCTCTTCGTTCTTCTTTAATCGAATCTTTTGGTTCTAAAGCAGGATCTACTTCTTTTGGCAATTCGCCTATAGAAGGATCTGCCGGTGCACCTACTGCATCCGATATAGTTTCATGCTTTTCTAAATTTACCGCTGTGTCTGCTAAATCATATACGCGGTCCGGAAGTGTCCCGTGTTCTTTTAAATGCATGATTTGTGCAGCATCAAGTGTTTCAACTTCTAATAACGTCGTAGCTATTAATGTTAGCAAGTCACGTTTTTCCGTTAAAATTTGTTTTGTCCGGTCATATTGTTCTTTAATCATTGTTTGCATTTCTTTATCAATTTCATAAGCAATTGCATCAGAATAGTTTTGCTCTGAATTAAAGTCACGACCCAAGAAGACATTTCCTCCTTGTGCTTGACCGAATTGCATTGGACCAAGCTTGTCACTCATACCATATTCCGTCACCATTTTTCTGGCAATACCAGTAGCACGTTGGAAATCATTATGAGCTCCAGTTGAAACTTCACCAAAGATGATATCTTCTGCAACACGTCCACCAAGTAATCCAGAAATTTTATCTAGTAACTCTGGTTTTGTCATGAAGTAACGATCTTCTTTAGGAAGCATTACTGCGTATCCGCCTGCTTGACCACGTGGAACGATCGTCACTTTGTGCACGATTTCTGCATCATCAAGTGTCAATCCAACAACAACATGCCCTGCTTCATGGAATGCAACGATATTACGTTCTTTTTTAGATATGACTTTACCTGTTTTCGCAGGACCTGCAATTACGCGGTCTGTTGCTTCATCAATATCACTCATATCTACTTTTTTCTTACTACGTCTAGCAGCTACTAGAGCAGCTTCGTTTAGTAAGTTTTCTAAATCCGCCCCAGAGAATCCTGGTGTACGTTGTGCAACTGCTTTTAAGTCCACTGACTCGTCTAATGGTTTGTTACGAGCATGTACTTTAAGTACTTCTTCACGTCCTTTAACATCTGGACGACCTACTGTAATTTGACGGTCAAAACGACCTGGACGAAGAAGTGCAGGGTCTAATACATCTGGTCTGTTCGTTGCAGCAATGATAATAATACCTTCGTTTGCGCCGAAACCATCCATTTCAACAAGTAATTGGTTTAATGTTTGTTCACGTTCATCGTGCCCACCACCAAGACCAGCTCCACGTTGACGACCTACCGCATCGATTTCATCGATGAAAATAATACAAGGTGCATTCTTTTTCGCATTTTCAAACAAATCACGAACACGAGATGCCCCAACTCCAACAAACATTTCAACGAAATCTGATCCGCTTATAGAGAAGAATGGTACACCTGATTCTCCTGCAACAGCACGAGCAAGTAATGTTTTACCAGTACCTGGAGGACCTACTAACAAGATCCCTTTCGGAATACGAGCTCCAATTTCCTCAAATTTACGTGGATCTTTTAAGAAATCTACTACTTCTACTAGTTCAGCTTTTTCTTCATCTGCACCAGCAACATCGTTGAATCTCACTTTTTTCTTTTCGGTATCATACAGTTTTGCTTTACTCTTACCGAAGTTCATCACACGGTTACCACCGCCTTGTGATTGGCTCAATAAGAAGAAGAATAAAATAATGATAATTAAGAACGGTAATAAGCCTGTGAAAAATTGTACCCAGCCGCTTGTTTTAGAAGTTTCAACCACTTTTACGTCAACTGAGTTCGCTTTTGCAATTGCATGAATTTCCGACTGTATTTCATCACTATTGTAAGGAATTTTAGTTAAGAACTTTTCCCCTTCTTCATAGCCTTTCATTTCACCTTCAACAAAATAGACACCTTGTTCAGGTTGCATTGAAAAACTTGTTACTTCCCCTTTACTAAGAGAAGTCATAAATTCGTCATAACGGATATTTTTTGTTGGTTGATTGCTCGTATTAAACGTCGCAAATATTCCAACAATCACAAAAAATATTAATAGGTATAATATGGCGTAGCGCAGTGCTCTATTCATTCCTAGCCTCCTCACAAGGTAACAGAAAAACTATTGATAATCTTATCATACGAATATTTTGACGTACAATGAAAAGCCTTTTAGTTTAGTAATAAATTAAAAAGAATAAATTTCTTTCTTCAATACACCCACATATGGTAAATTACGATATTTTTCCGCGTAATCTAAACCATATCCAACTACAAATGCATCCGGTACTTCAAAACCAACATAATCTGCATGTAGATCAACTTTTCTACCAGTTGGTTTATCTAACAAGGTAACAATTTTAATCGATTTCGCTTTACGATACTTAAACAAATCTACCAAATAACTTAAAGTCATACCACTATCAATGATATCTTCAATAATTAAAATATCTCGACCTTCAACACTTGTGTTTAAATCTTTAACAATTTTTACTTCCCCTGAAGAGACTGTTGCATTTCCATAACTTGATACATCCATATAATCCATTTCGATGTACGTATCAACACGTTTCATCAAATCAGACATAAAAGGCATAGCACCTTTCAAAATACCAATTGCTAACGGAAATTTATCTGCATAATCAGCAGTAAGAATCGCTCCCAATTCTTTTGTCTTTTCTTCGATTATTTCTTCAGTTAGTAAAATTTCTAGAATATCCTTTTCTAACATGTTAAGCCCTCCTAATAATTAATCCCGTTTAATATACAAAATATAGTTTTGTGAACAATAATCTTTTGAAAATCGTTCTTCATACCGTAATCCAATTACTGCTATTATACCATTGTTCCGATCGACGAGAAGAGGCCAAACATCTCTTTCATTTGAAGAAATTTTTTCATCTATAAACACTCTAGAAATTTTCTTTGGAGAATCCATCCCCTTCACTCGAATGCGATCCCCATCAGATTTTTGACGCACAGAAAGTGGTAAATTACCATCATCTAGTTGGACAAACCATCTTTCTTCTTCAATAGCTTCACCTAAATCTCTTGTTAAATAAATGGAAAAACCCGCTCCTATTTCTTGCCAGCAATTCTCTTGTATCATAACGCGACCTGTTAGCTCAGGTATTTGGTAATGAGAAGTAAACTGGACTCTATTATAATGACGAATGAGAAAATAAGCGCTTGGTAAATGGATTAGTATATTTCCACTTTGCTCATTACACGCAGAAAGAATGGACTCTATCATACGTTCGCTTAGTCGCACGTCAGAATCATTGTATAGATACTTTAATACTAGTAGAACAACTCTTCTTTGTAAAGCGATGGGAACTGTAGAAAATTGCACCGTTTCAATAAAAATAGTTCCGTTAGGATCAACTGTCACGAGCTGTTTAAACTTTATTTTTGCCATTTCTTGTAACAATTCTTCATCTTGTTGTTGTTTTTCAACAAATGATTGAATCGTTTCACTCACTCTAGGATTTTCCTCTAAAAACAACGGCACAATTTTATGTCTAAAACGATTTCTTGTGTATGTATTTTTATCGTTGCTAGGATCATGTCTAAAGTGCTCGTTTAATGAATCAATATAATCGAAAATCTCAACTTTGGTTATAGCCAATAAAGGTCGAATAATGTGGCCAACAGAAAAAGGTCGACTTTTTGGGATACCAGTGAGCGAAGAAGAAATAGATCCTCTTACTAATGACATAATAACGGATTCTATTTGGTCATCTGCATGATGCCCCACTACAAGCTTATGGTATTTATACTGTTTCATTGTATTTGCAAAAAATGCATACCGTTCTTCTCGACAAATTACTTGGACATTCCCATTTTCAGCTGCAACTCTACTCGGTACTTCTAATGTTGCAGCGTGAAAAGGTAGACCCAATCTTTTCGCTAGTTGTTCCACAAATTGCATATCCTCTGCAGATTCTTCTCCTCGTAACTGGTGATCGGTATGTACAATACCAATCTCCACTCCATACTTTTCTTTCATGTCGTTTAGTATGAGTACTAGTGCAACAGAATCCGCTCCGCCAGAACAAGCGATTAGAAGACGCTCTCCTCCTTCAATCAAATTATTCTTATCTATATAATTTTTTACTTTACGAACAATCGGAAGCATCTTCTCACCTATTTCTTTCTAATACACTGTCTAGCGTAAGCGTCACGTCAGGCGCTTACGCTTTTCTATTATGGCCAGCTGCTGCGCCTTGACCCTCGAGGTTAAATGTGAATCTTTTTCGTCCAACAAGTTGGACTACAAAGCTCCCCATTTACTTGTCGGGTCAGAAATAGGCGCTTACGCTTTTCTACTATTGTACCATTTTTTCTTCGTTTTTAGCTGTTTGACGGGGTGAAAAGATGGACCAGTTAGGAACAATGTGACTCACTTTCATGAAAATAACTGTACGATCGTCTCCTGGCAATGAATATTTCTCTTCCAATAGCTTCACGAAACGCTCTGCATTCATAGAAGGATTTTGTAATATTTCCCGATAATACAATTCTTGTTTTTCAATTGAAACGTTAGATGAAAATACACCATCCGAAAGCATCAATATACTGTCACCATCTTTAATATCAATTTTTCTTGCCTCAATAGAAAAAGTAGGCAAAAATCCAAAAGGTACATGCTGACTTTCAATCTTGCGCATATCATTCCCACGGATTAAATACGTAGACATGCTGCCCGCTTTCCATGACCAAAGCTCTCCTTTTTGCATATCAATCAACGCCAAGTCTACCGTTGCATAGCTATCAGTATCATCTTGTAAACTCATCATATAGTGAAGTGTATGCATCGTAGTTTCTGGATCCATCTTTTTATTTAAACATTCTCGCATAAACTGCATTACTCTTCTACTTTCCCTATGTGCTTCTACGTTATTTCCCATACCATCTGATAATATAACTGCCATCAAACCAGGATGTAAAGGAAATACAGCGTACGCATCTCCTGAATAAATAGTATTCCTAATTGATGAAGTATAGACATCATGTGATACATGAAAACGTACGGAAGACTTACATGTCATTTGGATATGCTCATAAGGATGTTGCATTTCTTTCATCGAAGTTATTTCAAACGGCTCTTTCCATAAATCATAAAGAATCGGCAATATTAATCGTTCTCCAACCATTTTCACCTTGGACTCTATCGGTAAACAACAAACTACTTCCATTTTCCCCACTGCCACATCTAGAACATCAACTTGGAAAAATGGGATAGAACACTGTACGAATTTTTGTTTCACTTCTTCTTCATGTGATGTATATAGGGTAATATTTTCTTCCAATTCACTTATTATATCGCTCATATGATTGCCCATATCACGAAGTTTAAATGCCAACATCTTTTTACCGTGTTGAAGTTGATTGTTTAACTGGCCTTTCGCCTCCCTTTCTGTAAGTTCTTTTACTATTTGCACCGGTTTTAAACATTTATATTGAATATTCTTTTCTATTGTGGTTCTCGTTTTATTCGGCTGCGATTGCCATTGTTCAATAAGCGAAGGGATGCCATTCGACCTTTCTCCCCAGCATCTATCAAATTGATAACAAGACTGGCAAATTGAGAATGGCACAATTTGTTCTTTCTCCACACTGACTTTAGGTTCAAAACGTTCTGATATAAATCGTGTGATGAAATCAACAAAATGGTGAAATTCCTGTAACTGATGATTTACTTTCTCCGTCATCCACTTTTGCCTTCTTAATAGTAGTTTAGACGTGTCGGGAAAGAGTTGCTCTTTTAAATACTTAATCCAACTGGATGGTATTACAAAAAAGATTAACGACGCAGCAACCAATGAGCCTATATATACTGAATCTAAAGGTAAGGTACTGTCGTATAAGATAAAGAAAAAAGTTGCTCCTAGCATACTAAAAGCTTGCCACAAACGTCCAAATGATTTATGAAGCCCTGCCAAGAAACCCGTTACTGCATAAACTGCAATCATTCCACTAAACGAGAGCTTAGAAATACTTAAAATGGTACCAGAAAGGACTGCCACTACAGTTGCTAACTGAACCCCTCCTACTGCCGCAGAAACCGCTATGACTAATTGTACAAGCATTAATGGGATAGATACATAACCAAAGATAAAAGAGCTCATGCCTGTTAAAACCAAAGCACCAACTAACAAACCAGCGCCTAACCTTTCCATCGTCCACTGTTTATGAATAAGTTCTGGTAGTGGAGGAAACAGTTGAAAAAGGAAAATTGTCATGAATAGACTTAAAATACCTTCATATGCAATTGCCATCCACACAAATCCAGGGATTTCTCCTCCGTATGATATTAGTTGCCATATGATTTGAATACAAATAACATCTAGAAAAACAAATAAAGAAATTGGGATCTTTCTAAATAATTTCTTTCCATGTAGCGGAAAAAAAAATGCTTGTATTGCATGAATGACCACTTGTCCAAACCCTAACGTAGCACTACCCAGAAAAGCTCCGCCCAGAGTCCAAAGTAAAAAACGGGGAAACCTAATTGACACAAGTGCCAAGATTGGTAGAAAAAATGGAACTGAAGCTTCAAATAATACGACTTGCGCTAAAAAAAATGCAAGTACGGAGAAAGTTAAAGCACACAAAATCGATACTTTTCTTAGTTTTATATACTGTAAAACCTTCCTCCACCCTACGCCCTTTTGTCTATCCTGCTCATACACTGTCTTCAAATGTATTCCTCCCTATTCTGCTATTGAAGAAAGTATACCTACGGCACCATCAAAAAGTCTGTCTTATTCTGACAATGAGCTAAAAAAAGTTTTCGACCATTTTAGCAATACAACATTTACTGAATGAAGTTAAAATTTAAAAAATCTACTAAAAAGTATTGACACTTGATACAATCGATTGTAATATAGAAAATGTTCGTTAAAAAGGCGGCCTAGCTCAGCTGGCTAGAGCGTACGGTTCATACCCGTGAGGTCGGGGGTTCGATCCCCTCGGCCGCCATATCTTTTAAATTACTAATCATGTATGAGTTACATAATTAGAAACGTAAAAATACTTTGGCCCCTTGGTCAAGCGGTTAAGACACCGCCCTTTCACGGCGGTAACACGGGTTCGAATCCCGTAGGGGTCATCAAAATGCAAACAGCTTCCAAAGATTATTCTTTGGAAGCTGTTTTTCATTATAGATTGACATTAAACTCAGTCAAAATCATTTATTGGAACAAAAGTGCAAGCGCCCTTTTTCTACATGGATGTTGTCGGTTCGCTTTGGACCAAACTTATTGTAACTGGATAATCGAGAAAGAGATCTAGGAGCTACGTGACTGCGTCACGTAGCTCCTAGATCATTTCGGTCATCCTATTACGATTGTTTGTCCGTCGCTCCCCTAAAACATCTAAGGAAAAAGGGCAAATGCTTTGTGGAATAAAAGAGGAGATCCTTTTCTATCTAATAATCAACGCCTGAAGATGCAATTTCAGGCTCCATCGCCTTTTCTATAAAATAATACTTACTTATTTTTAAAGAAGAGATACTTTTCTACATAAATTACTAAAAGTAAATAAGACTCTGTCTAGGAGTGTCACTAAAAAAGGAAGATGCATTCCTCCAAGTAAAAGGGGACATGAAAGCCGAAATTGCATCTTCGGCGTCCTCACTATTGTATTGCATGCGTCTCCTCTCTTCTTTTCCAAAGCTTCCACACAATGATTACGATTATTTATGAGAGTGCGGCGGACAATCGAAAGCTACACGGTGACTAAGAAGAGGAGGAGCTTAAGAAAGTGACGCAGTCATTTTCTTAAGCTCCCGTTTTTCTTTTAAGTTAAAGTGTAAGGCTTGTGTAATGTCCAGAGTGATCAAGAAAAAATCATACATCCTGGTGTTCCAGCCGATAAAATTCTTTTACTTTCATATTTAATAAGGAACCGCTAATGATTTTAGCAGTTCCTTATTTTATCTAAAAATATTCTGCTTGTATAAGTAATCATAAGAAATATCAATAAATAAATATTCACTTTCATTCACCGGGATAGAAAATGTACGTGTCATTTCACCTGTAACAATATCGCTATATACATCTGAAAAGACACCACTCTGATCGTTACGCATTTTAATAATCGTTTTTAAAAAATATGGACGCCAGCTCCAATTTTTATTAATCGCATCTTCTTGCACATGCCACTTCTTATCAATACGCATTATATTAGGTGATGTTTGATAACCATCTTCATCGCAAATATAAATTCGGAAAGAGTATTCATCTAGCTCCTGAGCAAGTCCTAGTAGTTGCTCTCCACTATTACTAACTGGCTTAATACGTTGAAGGGATTTTTCTAAAATATGTTGTAAATCCTTCAAAGAATTATATTTTTCTTCAAGCATGCGCTTTTCTATCCTGATAAATTGCTGGCATTCCTCTCGAAAACGCTCCCTTAGCTGGTCACTTGGAATGATTATTGTGTCTGCATCAGCTAAGTATTTCCCTTGATAATAGCGTCCTCCATTTTTCCAAGCAAATTGGAGTTGATGCACACTAATAATTCCTTCAAATAGCATATTTGCCCCTATTTTGCGCGCTAAAGAACCAAGTGAAGTAAATACATCATTTTGAGCACTCCATGATTCATAACTCAGTTGTTCAATATTTAGTTTTAGTATATTTGGCGAAAGCATTTTTATATAGTCTAAATGGCTTTCAGAACCGACCTGATTTATAGCAATTTTAATACCATACGTACGGAAATAGCGTAGGATATTATTCAGTTCTCTAAATTCACCATTAAAATTATGTTCTGAAATGACAATAACAACACGAGCTAAATCTTCCTCTAAAATATATTCCTTTATAATATCGAAATAACTTTCTCCATAGTCAAGCATTAGTAAATTTGCATTACACGGTAGGTAAATATCAAATTTACCTGCTTCTTTCACTAGTTGCGAAAGGGCTACATGCAATATTTTATGCTGTACTTCAACCCGATACTCTTCCGGTATATCTTCATCATATGCAAAAGCGTTTAAATTAATAAGCTGGTCACCATTTAGAAGTTTGCCAGAGATTTCATAGCCAACAACAATATGTTCATCAGCACTGAAAATCGGTTGATAGTACGCCTTTAACTTATCTAAATTTGTAAGCACATCAATTGGATCCATATTAAAACCTCCTAGACGATTGAAAATAACCCATCTTTTTTGTAAAAAAAAAGGCGTCAGCAAAGCTGAGCACCTTTCCATCTATTTAAACATTTTTTCAACGGATAAAACAAACAGCAAGTTATCCTCTTTTAGCGCCTCTACCACCGCGCTTAGATTCTGTTGCACGCTTTAACGTAGACAAACGATCTTCACTGTCCTTCAAGAATCGTGTCATTTTTTGCTCAAAATTCTCTTTCACTGGACGATCGCGATCATTTGGGCGATTATTGCCGCGTGGACGTTGAGGACGTTCCGGTCTCTCTGGTCTTTCCGCTTGAGGCTTCGCTTTACGAATTGATAATCCGATTTTGCCATCCGCTTCAACATTCATC
>Ga0209013_10001548_pt1 | contig 21236 bp, 16 predicted proteins | sample Cruoilmetagenom2_FD_187291 | JGI IMG/M metagenome (GOLD analysis project Ga0209013, IMG submission 187291) | Oil polluted marine microbial communities from Coal Oil Point, Santa Barbara, California, USA - Sample 2 (SPAdes) (version 2) | ecosystem: Environmental > Aquatic > Marine > Oil seeps ...
CATAGTCCGAAAGATAGTGGATATTTTTATAGTTATTAATCATCTCTTCCGTACAAAATGAAATACTGTTCTTATCAATAAATAATGAACGCTTGATCCGTCGTCCTCCAGAGTTTTGCATCCCTCGCCAATTTATAAAAGAATCGGATATTAGGGCATAGCTTGGTATCATCGTAATCGTTTTATCAAAGTTTTGCACCTTTACTGTATTTAGGGAGATATCAATAATGTCTCCGTCTGCCCCATATTTAGGCATTTCAATCCAGTCGCCAACTTGAACCATATCATTGGTCGACAACTGAATCCCTGCAACAAGGCCTAATAATGAATCTCTAAAAACCAACATGAAGACGGCGGAGAGAGCACCAATTCCACTTAGAAGAATAAGTGGGCTTTTCCCGATTAAGTTCGCGATCACCAAGATGACCCCTATCGTTATAACAATAATTTTAGCTACTTGAATATAACCTTTAATAGGCTTGATCTTAGATATTTCATAGGTTAGATAAATATCATTCATTATATTTAAAGAGCTATTGATAATTACTAACCCCATAATAATTAAATACGCCATTGCACCCTTTTGGATCAAATGTTGAAAGGATGGAAAAGCGGTAGCAAAGTAGTGAATAATAATCACTGGAACTATATGTGATAGCTTATGAAAAACTTTCCTTTCCAAAAGCATATCATCCCATCGGAATTTAGTTTTTTTCACGACCTTAGAGATTATCCTGATTACTACCTTTTTCGTGATAAAATTAGCTACAATACAGATAAGCATTATTAAAAGAAACATAATAATAGGGGAAAGATATCCGACTAAGGTAATATCTATATCGAATTTTAAAAGTTGGTTACGAATGTAATTCATCTATTTCACCTCATTGTATGTATTATAGTGTGCAACTCATATTTGTAACTAGTAATGAGGTAATAAACATTGTATCAGAAAAAATTGGTCTTCACTTATTTCGACACTTCGGGAGTGAAGATTCATGGCAGTTTTTGTATTAATGTTAAAGGGTTTTGAGGATGAAGATAGGGTGGTATATCTCTATGGACCAAATCACATTAAACGATTTATTTTGGGATGTAGAAATGAAAAATTAAAGGGATATCCATTCATTTGGATATCCCTTTAATTGTAGATAATATTTGTTTTTCTCGTGCAGCAAAAACATTCACGTTAATTCAAACAAACATGAATTTTTAAACTTTCATGTTTGTTTTTAACACAGGGTCAGAAAAAAACAAGACCTCTTGTTTGAGATCTTGTCTTTGTAAAACGATATGAAGAGCACTTTCCCCATTCATCGTCTTATGAAAGTTTTGCTAATGATGTTTCTACTGCTTGTTTTAAATCAGATGGCTCTAGTTCATATGTAAAACCTAATAATTTTTCATTATTGAAGAATAAAGTTGGCACAATTTTCACTTCACGTTCAATCGCTTCAGCCGTAATCGCTAAGCTTACATCAACGTTTTCAAGGCGTTCCTCTTCTTGCAAGTTGTATTTATCGACAAGTAATCGTTTTAACTCTTTATTTGATAATTCATGCCATTCTGGTTGTGTATCAAGTAGTTTCCCAATAACTTCTAATGATTCTTTCGGATTCGCATTGTCTAATGTCCAGTGAATCAATGAGCCAAGCAGAAGTTCTTCGCGCGGTTTATCGTATAATTTCACAAAAACCTCAATTTGACCATTTTCGATATATGGAGGCAATACTTCTTTTGCTAAATGATAAATTTTTGCACTTCCTGGGCATGCTAGATTAATAAAAGCTTCTAATTTCAAAGGTGCGTTCGCACTACCGAATTTCAAATGATCATTTTTAATTGTTGTCATATTCAATCTCTCCTTTAAACTTCTTATTTATTAATATATACTATCTTTATAGGAATTGTAAACATTAGAATAAAAAATACTCTGGTAAGCTGATAAATACGAATGATACAAAAAACAAAGCACACTTAGACTACTCAAGGTGACCCTACTCAAATATTTGTATTTAAACATCTTTACAATACCCATAGATTTAGTATAATTATTCCTAGACTTGAAGATTCATAAAATTTAGAACACCTCGAAAATACCAATTGATTAGATTAGGAAGGAGGAATTATAGTGTTAGCTATCAAAGACTTACATTTATCGTTTAATAATAATGAAATTCTAAAAGGAATAGATCTAACAGTCAATAAAGGTGACGTAGTAACATTGATTGGCCCAAGTGGGACAGGAAAAACTACTTTACTACGCTGTATTAATTGTCTTGAAATCCCATCTAAAGGGGAAATAACCCTTTCTAATCTGCAATTAAATTATGAAACTATTAGCAAAAACGACATCTTAAAACTTCGACGTAAAACTGCTATGGTATTTCAACAGTTTAATCTTTTTAAAAATAAAACAGTTCTAGAAAATGTTATGGAAGCTCAAATTGTTGTACAAGGAAAGAAGAAAAAAGAAGCTTACGAAAAAAGTATAGAAGAATTGGAAAAAGTGGGACTATTAGATAAGTTGGAGTCCTATCCTTCTGAATTGTCAGGTGGCCAACAACAACGAGTTAGTATTGCACGTGCATTAGCTTTGGAACCTGAAGTAGTATTATTTGATGAACCTACCTCTGCACTGGATCCAGAACTTGTGGGTGAAGTATTAAAAGTGATTGAAAATGTAGCTCGTTCAGGTATGACTATTGTTTTAGTAACGCATGAAATGTCATTTGCTCAGAGTATTTCTACAAAAATCGTCTTTATGGACAAAGGGTTAATAGTGGAAGAGGGTACGCCACAGTATATTTTTGAAGAATCCGACAATGTACGTACTAAAGCTTTTTTAAATCATTTCAAATCAAATAAAACAGTAAGCGTTTAACAATAGAAAGGGGAAATTATTTATGTATAAAAAAAGAAATTTATTATTACCAATTTTATCACTTGTATTAGTTTTGACTGGATGTAACGGAAGTGAAGGAGAAAATAATACTTCTGATGAAACTGATGAGTCTTCGGGAAGATCCATTACAGTAGCAGTACCACCTGCAGCAAAACCACTTAGCTACACAGATGAAAATGGGGAACTAACTGGATACGAAGTAGAAATATTAAAATTGGTTGATGAAAAATTAGAGGATTATTCATTTAATATCGTTGGGGTCGCAGATAGTGCAGCGGAAATAGGCCTAGATACAGGAAAATATGACATGATTGCTCAAGGTTTGTTTAGAAGTGAAGCTCGTGAGGAGAAATACTTAATTCCAGAAGAAGGCAACGGGGCAAGTTTAATGCGTGTATACAGTAATAAAAACAATGAAAATATAGATTCCTTCGATGATTTGGTAGGCAAGAAGCTTTACCCTTCTTCACCAAGTGGTGGGGTGTTTAATTTATTAACAGATTACAATAAGGAGAATCCGGATAATCCAATAGAATTTGCAACAGCTGATCATGGATTTGCAGTTGTTGAACGATTAAGAGAAGTAGAATCAGGAAAATATGACGCACTTGTGTTGCCATCTAACTTAGGTCAAAAAGAAATCATTGAATCACAAAAGTTAGAAATTATAGTTTCAGAGCCACTTAAAGTATTCCCAACTTATTTTTTAATTCATAAATCTGAAGATAATAAGGCCTTTACAGAAGTTGTTAGTAATGCAATAAAAGAATTGAAAGATGAAGGGAAACTTTCGGAGTTATCTTTAAAATATTACGATGAAGATGTTTTCATTTATTAATAGATTAATCTAGTCTTCATCAGGAGGTGGTCAATTGGATATAGGGTATATGGTAGAAATTTTCCCGAAATTAATTAGTACATTGCCAATAACTTTATCAATTATATTAACGTCCGCCATATTGGGTTTAATACTTAGCATTATAATAACTGCTCTAAGAATTAAAAAAATAAAGTTTCTATCACCAATTTTGGAAGCCTATATCTCTTTCATGCGAAGTATTCCTATACTATTGCTGCTATTTATAGTGTATTACGGACTACCTGTATTTTTTTCTCTTTTAAATATGAATATGAATGATCTTAGTGCAATAGTGTCAGCTATGATAACACTAATTATCTTTAATGGTGCCTACCTATCTGAAATTCTAAGACCTGCTTATTTAGCTGTAGAGAAGGGACAACATGAAGCTGCAGATAGTTTAGGATATACACCTTTCGCAAAATTTAAGAAGATTATTATTCCACAGATGACTCCAATAGCCTTGCCAGGATTGGGAAATGCAGTAATATATCTCATTCATGATACCTCCTTGGTGTTTACAATTGGTATTGTAGATATTATGGGAAAAGCAAACTTAATTATGGCAAGCTCATATGGAGAAAATAAGGTGGAAGTTTTCCTAACTATAGCGCTTATTTATTGGGGAGTTTGTTTATTGTCAGATAGATTTATTAAATTATGCGAGAATCATACATATTTAAGAAAAATCGAAAATAAAAGAACTTTTAGTTCGAAAACTTCGCAGCTATCCCATAAGTTTAATAAAAGGAATATTAAATCTAATTTAGATTGAAGGAGGGGTATTTTTTGTTTGATTTTAAGGTTCTACTAGAAAGCATTATAGACATAGCTACCGTTGTTCCTAAAACACTAGCTTTAGCAATCTTTATCCTTCTCTTATCCTTGCTTATGGGTGCTGTTATAGCTTTAATCCAACAGTATAAAGTACCTTTGTTATCTCAAATTATTAAAGTTCTGCAATCTTTTTTAAGAGGAACACCGAACGTTGTTTTATTATTTCTGATGTACTATGCGCTCCCAGAAATTCTAACATTTTTTACAGGTATTCTAGGGATTGAATTTGATGCTAACTCCTTGAATCCTATTGTTACAGTAATTCTAACTTTTTCAATTAGTTATTCTGTGTTTCAATCAGAAATTATCCGAGGTTCCATTTTATCTATTGAAAAAGGACAAATAGAAGCTGCCCAATCATTAGGGTTTAGTTTTTGGCAGACTTTTAGAAGAGTAATAATCCCTCAAGCATTAGTTGCAGCTTTTCCAGATATCATAAATTCTTTAATGGTGGTAATAAAAGCACTTTCACTTGCTTATTTGATCACAGTTGTAGATATTCTTGGCCAAGCTAAAATGGTGGGTGCTTTAAGTTATAGATACTTAGAAGCTTTTATTGGAGCCGCACTGATATATTGGCTTATTGGTGCAGTACTTACTTTTATATCTAACAGATTTGAGTTAAAACTCAGACGAGGGTTTCATTGACAAAAACAATGTATGTTTATATTTAGTTTAAATAAGGTGTAAAAATGATAAGTGTACGTAACTAAATCTGTTAAGGAAGTGTAACTTGTGTCCAAATCGTTATTTGTTAAAACAAAAATTCAGAGTGAATGGTTAGAAAAACTGTTACCACTTGAAGAGGATTTTAAAAGTCATTCAAGAGAAATCGATGAACAATCCAAGTTTCCAAGTGAAAATATTCAAGCACTAGTTGACATAGGCTATACAAAACTTACTTTACCTAAGGAGTATGGTGGTGAGGGAATTAGCGTGACAGAAATGATCTTCCTTCAAGAAACAATTGCTAGTTTCGATGGTGCGACAGGATTAACTATTGGTTGGCATCAAGGTGTTGTCGGTGAGTTGTACGAGAAAAAAATATGGGAAAATACTGCGCTAAGTACTTTTGCAGAGGAAGTTTTGAAAGGTGCTTTAGTGAACAGGCTCGCTAGTGAGGTTCAAACTGGTAGTCCAACGCGAGGTGGTCGTCCTGGAACATCTGCCGTTAAAAAAGATGGAGTATGGGTGATTTCTGGAACTAAAAGCTATGCAACTATGTCTCCAGCATTAACGCATCTGCTTGTTACTGCATGGGTAGAAGAAAAAGAAAGAATCTGTGTATTCGTGATTGATAAAAATGCGCATGGAGTGTCTATTCAAGAAAATTGGGAAGTTATGGCTATGAGGGGAACTGCAAGCCATGATGTTATATTAGAAAATGTTGAAGTACCCGAAGAAAGTTTAGTAGAGATCAATGATGGACCACGAGGTAACGGTTTAAACGGTTGGATTCTCCATATTCCTGCTTGTTATCTAGGTATTGCACAAGCTGCTCGCGACTATGCAGTGCAGTTCGCTACACAACATTCTCCAAATAGTTTAAAGGGACCAATTAGTCAATTGCCTAATGTGCAAAGATTAATCGGAGAAATTGATATAGAATTAATGAAAGCTAGACATTTTTTATATAGTGTTGCGGAAGCTTATGATGATGAGTCTCGTCGAAAACTATTGACGAACGAACTTGGTGTAGCAAAACATATTGTAACAAATTCTGCTATCAATATTGTTGATAATGCGATGAGATTAGTTGGTGCGAAAAGTCTTCAATTATCAAATCCATTGCAAAGATATTATCGCGATGTAAGAGCTGGTCTTCATAATCCACCAATGGACGATATGACAATTACAAAATTAGCGCAAGCTGCTATCGCAGAAATTGAAAATCGTTCGTAAGGGTGTAAAGATGTCCGTTGGAACTTATTTTAAAGGTCTTCCTAATCTTCACTTGAAGAATTAGATAAACACTTCATAAGAAAGCTCTCTTCTATAGAATAAAAACTGGTTTAGACGTCAGTTTCGTTTTATAGAGAGGAGCTTTCTTTTTTGTATTTTTTTCTTGATTTTTAAAGTGCCCCTGTGTTAGAAAAATTCACGTTAATTCAAACAATCGAGAATTTTTAAAGTTTCATGTTTGTTTCTAACACAGGGTCATTAAAAAAGTATCAGTATGAAAACTACACATTTTCCAAAAGGACAAAAATGGATATACGACTTAACTGCAAATAAGTGCAAAATAAGGACTATATTCCTGAAATTGCACTTATTTATAAATATGTCGTATGTCGTTTTTTCCACTTTTATATTTTCTCTATTTTGATAGATGCGTATAAAATTTTAACTTCAGCTGATCGCGGTAAGGTGACATTATATATAGTTGATCGTTATAATACAACAAAGTTTGTGTTATAGATAAATTACGTATAGAAGGTGTGGTGGGCTAGATCGAAGAGGATGAATTGGTGAAATTTCGTCTACAAGAAGGGGTTTATAAATTATTGGGTATAGCGATAGATGTGGATGATATTGAAGAAGGTTATGTAGGGTTTATTCGTGATGAAATTCAAGGTGAGGCTATTCCTGAATATGTACTGGATGTATTAGCAGAACCAGTTATGGCAGAATCATTTGGATATAGAGATGGAAAAAATGATTATTACGAAGTTTGTCACTTGTATTATGTCGGACCAAATCCATATGAAGTTTGGTTGAAAAATGATGAGGTTATAAAAGGGCCGCTTGAACAACCTGCTTTTTCTTAGGATTGAAAATAAGAAGGGGTGTCTGTAAGCTAAGGTAGCTTACGAGGATACTCCTTCTTATTTTATGTGAATTAAAGTCTGTTATTCTTCTACCAAGTAATGATAGATATCGTATTGTACTGGTTGTTCTAGCACCATATTCATTGTCACTACGGGAATTTTTTTGCCGTTTTTATCGAACATTTCTTCTTCTCTAGGACTGTTTTCTGCGATAGAAGTTGTACCCATGTAGTAAAAGTCAAATCCTTCACCGTCGTCTTTTTTCGTAAATAAGTGAATATCAAGACCTGTTTGTTCAGCTGCTAGAATGGCTTTTACTTCATTAGATTCTAGCGTTAATTTACTTCTTGAGAACCAACGAAATACATCTGCGGAAAGGAATTCATCACCATAATTTACGCTTGAGTCCACTTCGTCTTTTTTATGGTAAGTCACGAAAATTGGACAAGTGCCATGCTTTACACGATAACCATAAATCGTTGAGGAATCTTCCTTCGCCCAGTTAAGTAGGCGACAAGCATCTCTTCGGGAGTATTTTTTATAAAGTGTTAATGGACGTTTTGGATCATATTGCTGATTTTTAATATTTGCGCAAGAAACGATATCTGTAAAATACGCTTTGTAGAATATATCATTTAAACTAGTTTTAAGTTCATCATTAAACTGATATTGTTCATCTATTAACTCGATAACGGGCTTTAGACCATATTTTTTCCTATCGTTAGTGATGTGGAAATTTAGTGAAAACATATTCTCGACGGATTTAATTGTTTCATCATCGTAATATGTTCCAAATTCTTTTAATGAAGCAATAAAATCTATTTTACTAATCGAATCATTTTTCAATAAAGCCTCTACTAATAGAACCTCATGGATTCGTTTGCCGTTCAATATTTCTTTTGAAAGCATAGTAATAACTGCTAGTTCGTAGTCAGTGAGTGCCGGAATTTCTTCTTTCATTTTTAAAAGAAAGTCGTAGTAATTGTTTGAATAACCAATAATAACTTCAGGATCCAAAGAGTTTTGTTTGATGAAATCATGCATAGTCGGTATTCTGCCAAGGCGATTTTTCACTTCAGAGTAAGAGTCTTTTAATGTTCTTAAGTGGATAAATTAGTGTTATCAATCGCATCAAAAATACGTTTTTTCGCAATTTCTTCAAAGTTAATTGTCGAAACACCTTGAATGTAATTTGTATTTACTGTTTTCCGACGTACATTGTCTTTATTCATGGATTGATCACCAGAAAGGGCAATTGGAATTAAGTAGTTATTTTTATAATTCCCAATGAAATCGATAATCGTCACATAGTCTTTCGTATCGTGTTTTCGTAAACCACGACCAAGTTGCTGGATAAATATAATACTAGACTGTGTTTGACGTAGCATGATAATTTGATTTAAAAATGGAATATCGATTCCTTCGTTAAAAATATCCACGGTTAAAATATATTCGAGTTCATAACGTTCTAATTTAGTAATGGCATCTTCTCGTTCTGGTTGTGAGTTATCAGCTGTAAGAGCAATAGTTTTCAATCCTTGCTCGTTTAAAGCAGCGGAAAGTGCATGCGTTTCTTCTTTTGAACGGCAGAAAATTAACCCTCGAACTTGGTTTCCTGAATAGCCATAGTAATTAATTTTTTCCAGAATATGATGAATACGTTCGTTTGATACGAGATGCTGTAAGGTAGATGCGTCATCAATTATTTCACCATCTTTTTCATAATCGGTCACACCAAAATAGTGAAATGGGCAAAGCATCTCTTCTTCAAGAGCGGCTTGTAGGCGAATTTCGTAGGCAATATTGTAATCGAACAGCTCAAAAATGTTAAAACTATCTGTACGTTCTGGAGTAGCTGTCATACCAAGTAAAAATTCAGGTTCAAAATAATTAATAATAGCCAAATAGGAGTCTGCACCAGCACGGTGGACTTCATCTATTAAAATATAGTCAAATTCATCTTTTGCGAATTGTTGTAAATGTCGATTTGAAGATAAGGTTTGAACCGTTGCAAACAAATATTTCGCATGGACATCTTTTGAGTTTCCAGAGAGTATGCCAAAGTCATCTTCATGTCCGCCCAATATTTTTCGGTAATCTTGAAGTGCTTTCTTTAGAATTTGTTCTCTGTGTACGACAAAGAGCATTTTTTTAGGAGCGAAATTCCTCACGTCAAATGCGGACAAGTATGTTTTTCCTGTACCAGTAGCTGAAATTATCAACCCTTTTTTTGCTCCTGTTGCTCGAAGTGATTTTAATTGTTGGATAGCAGCTGTTTGCATTTTATTTGGTTGAATGGACAGGCTATCGGCTAAAGGATTTGTTAAATATTCTTCGTTAACTTGTAGTACATTGGATGTCACTTGCTTAACAAATGGTTGTTGCACATAGTTTAGATTGTAGTTGTTAATCCATTCCTCTGTTAAAGCAATAGCTTCGTTCCATGCCTCTTCAAATTGGTTTTTAAAGTGATGAATGATTTCACCATCTTCTAATGAAGTTAGAAAGACATTCCATTCGTAATTGGCTTTTAAAGCACTATCCGTTAAATTGGAGCTTCCCACTATTAAAGAATAATAGTTTTCATGTTCAAATATGTAGCCTTTTGAGTGAAATCCTTTAATACCAGTTAAGCGAATTTCCACATTTTCAAGTTTTAATAACTCTTTAAACATTTTAGGTTGATTAAAGTTTAAGAAAGTAGATGTTAAAATACGACCTTTGATGCCTTTTAATTGAAGGTCATAAAGCATCGTTTTTAAAGTAGCTAAACCACCTTCTGTAATGAAAGCAACTGAAAAAGTAAATGTTTTACATGTTTTCATTTCTTGTAGAAGTGTCGTTAATACATTTTCATGTGATCTATTCGATAATAGCTTTGGTTTAAATTGTCCGGATACTGGCTTACTTTGATCAATAAAACCTTTGTATAAAGAGTTTTCCATTTTCCGAATAAGTTGTTCCATTTAAATCACGCCATTTCATTCATATTTATCAAACAGTTACTTTTCTTTTGCAATTTTTTCAACAGCTGGAATGTCTGCAGGTGCAAAATCGAGTTGTGATAGATTTTCGCGAGTTACCCATTTCATTTCAGCATGTTCTAATGCAGTAGGTGTACCTTGTAATAATTTTGCTTTATATGTTTCTAGTCTGACAATAACCTTCTCATATTCGTAAGTGGTATCCTCGACTTTTTCCCCAACTTCAATTGAACAATCAAATTCCTCTGTTATTTCACGTTGCAATGCTTGCTCCGGAGTTTCATCATCTTCAATTTTTCCACCAGGGAATTCCCAATAGTTTGCTAATGTCATTTCAGGACTTCTTAATGCACAAAAGATTTCATTTTTTTCATTTTCAATGATTGCTCCAACGACGTGGACTGATTTTTTCATTTTATTCACCCTAAAAAGTATTTGATAATTCTATCATAAAGGATTTCTTGTGGTTTTAGGATAGTTGATTGAATAAAAGGATGAATTTGGATCACTAATATGAAGATCAGGTTTACAAGATTGCATCTTTCACTAAGTGCTTAGTTATATATTTTTATATGAAATTAGTTGATAATACACAAATTAATAGATTATTTCCACAAATAACTGATTTTTCAATCTTGTATGGTAAAATATAATTATAGATAATGGAAGATAATAGAATTAAATTATAACTGAGGTTTATTAGTAATAGTTATTAATGTAAGTGCAATGTTTTCTAATATTTCTTTATTACTCAAATTTTAAGGGGGACTTTGAAATGGAAAAGTTTGCAGAAAAGTTACGAGGATTGGCTAACAGAGTGGAAACATTAAAGTCTTCTATTGCAACAGAGGAAGCTACAAAAACAGCCATTGTTATGCCGTTTTTTCAGATTCTTGGTTACGATGTTTTTGATCCAAATGAATTTACACCTGAGTTCACAGCAGATGTTGGAATTAAAAAAGGTGAAAAAGTAGACTATGCAATTTTGTCAGAAGGAAAACCTGTTATTTTAATTGAGTGTAAGGGGATAAATCAAGTATTAACGAAACATGATTCACAGTTGTTTCGCTATTTTGGAACAACAACTTCCAAATTTAGTATTTTAACGAACGGGATTGAATATAAATTCTTCACGGATTTGGAAGAACCAAACAAAATGGATGTCTCTCCATTTTTTGTGTTTAACATCACAGAATTAAGAGATGCTCAAATTATTGAAATTGCTAAGTTCAGAAAAGAAAGTTTCGACGTAGATAAAATTACAAGTAATGCATCAGAACTTAAGTACCTAAACGCATTAAAAGTTTATCTTTCTGGGCAATTTAACGCACCATCGGAAGATTTTGTTCGATTTCTAGTTAATCAAATTTATGATGGTGTTAAAACTAAAACAACAATCGAAAAATTCACTCCAATCATAGCAAGGGGTCTTAAACAAATTGTAAATGAACAAGTAAATGATAAATTGAGTGCTGCACTAAAATCTACGAATGAAAATAAAGCTGCTACTGAAGTGGAAACAGAAGTTGAAATTCAAGAAGTTTCGGAAATTATTACAACACATGAAGAATTAGAGAGTTACGCAATAACCAAAGTAATATTAAGTGGAACGATTGACTCCGAGCGAGTCTTCTATAGAGACAATAAAAGCTACTTCAACATACTTATTGATGACAGCATTCGAAAGTGGATTATGCGAGTTTACTTTGAAAAAAATCGTAACTTTATTATTTTAAATGATGGTATAAACGATAAAGAACGAACAGTTATAGAATTTGAAAAGCCGATAGATTTATTGAATTCGAAAGAGTTGATTGTTAAAACTGCAGAGGTATTTTTGTAAGTTCGTATTAATGAATGTTGCACTTAATACGAAGATTGAAAAAGAAAACGAGAAATGTTTAAAATGAAAAGAGGAGAAAAAGGGTTTATGCAGCAGATGTTTATTTAGTTTCAATTCATGATTTGTTATTGAAGTTTGTAACTACTTGTTTACTAATAAGCGTAAGGGGATGTAGAATGATGTCGGTTGTACAAAGTAATTATAATAGGACTTTTACTAAAATAACAACTGTAAATGGAAAGATTGCAAATGAACAAAAGAAACAAAGTGATACACAAAAGAAACTAATAGATTTGCAAAAAAAGTTAAAAAGCACAAAATTGGCATCTACTGTTAATTCCACACTAAGATCAATTGATCGAGAACAAAAAAATTTAAATAAAGCGACTGCAGAATTATCTAAATTAACAAAGCAGCTAACAGAAGAGCAAAAAAAGCTTGAGCGATACAATAAGCAATTGCTATCAGAGAGGGAAAAAGAAAATAAACAACTACTAAGTGCTATAAATTCTACTATAAAATCACAAAAGACTATAGATGATATATTACAAAATGAGTTACAAAAATTACATGAACAAACAGAAGAATCCTTGATGATTGATAATAAGAAAGAAAGTGTAATATATGACGTATTTATCTCGCACTCTAATGCCGACAAAGATTCTATTGTAACCGAACTTTCTAATAGATTGACAGTTGAAGGATTAATTGTATTTGAAGATGCAAAGGTTTTTAAAATAGGCTCAAGTATCACGAGCGATATAAACGAAGGGATAAAAAAATCGAAATTTGGGGTTATTATCCTTTCAAAAGAGTTTATTAAAAGTAACTGGGCAAAGTATGAATTCACAGGTTTTTTACACAGAGATGTAAGCGGAAATAAGACTGTGATTTTACCTATATGGCATGGAATATCTTATGATGAAGTTAAGGAATTTAATCCTGTATTAATTGATAAGTTTGCATTAAATACGGATGAACATGATATGGATACAATTGTGGATGCTATTAAAGAGGTTGTTGGCGGAGTTTAAAAAAGAGAGTAAAAGTAAAAAATTTATCAAGTATGTTTGAATGGTACTTATCTCGTATTGAATTCCAAGTTATTTTAAAACCTACTAATTTTCACTGTCCGAGTCAGAATTAGTAAATTACATGATAGAGATATTTATTCATTAGGCTTTTTGCGTTTAATCCAATAAGAAGATTTGCAGTGACCCTGTATTAGAAATGCATTATGAGCTTGGGGAACTTTGGTTTATCGGTGAAGATTTTAAAGAAATTATGAAGATGGTGTTGATTCGAGAAAATGAATCATACATTTTCAAAAGTATGATTGAGCTGATTTATCCGAGTTATAATGTGAAATAAGGGGTCAAAATGCAAATTAGTTATCCTATAAAGAGAATTACAATGGCCCTGTATTAGAAACATATACATTAATTTAAACAAACGTGAATCTTTAAATTTTCATGTTTGTTTCTAACGCAGTAAACTTGCCAAAGGAACTAATTAAAAACATAGAGTAGAACATACGTGTGGTATAATTTGAAGGTAATAGATAGGTAGCTCAAGGGTGGTTGGCTCACTCCCGTTGGAAAGGGGGTGGTGCCGGTGACAGTATTTGAAGCATTAATGTTTGCAGTAACTTTTGCAGTATTAATCGTATCAATTCTTTTATTTAACCATAAAAAATAACCCATCCTTGAGTTAACGGCTCAGATGGGTTAATCTTATTTGTCAGCCAATCCCCTTGAGGGAACCGCTATTATACTTGACCATTTGATGTTGACGCATCAAGTGGTCTTTTTTATTGTACTCAGATGTTATTTCTAGTATACGTTTAAATTGGTGTTTTTTCAAGTTTTCGTGCTAAGTATGGAAATCATGGAATTACTCCATGCTGTTCAGTGTCTATTGGGAGTCGCGTCCAGCTGTTAGCCATAAATTGGAGAAGCATTTGAGTCTAGCACAGGGAAGCTTGCGCGGTTCGTCTCGCTTTGTTATGTTCAGGGAGTTTGTTTTATAACTTCTATGACCTTGTATTGGAAAAAAATTTCGTCTCTGTGTTAAGTGGTCTTTTTGATAGTAAATCTGAGTTATACATTTTCAAATACTTCCGCCTTACTTTTTTACAAAGGCTTTGAAAACACCTGTAACAGTTTTTCATATGCCTATGTATATTGCAAATAAGGAGGTTATTGAATATGAAAATATGTGTAGCATGTAAGGAAGAATTTGAATGGGAAGCATTTGGTTGGCATGGTGGAGAGGAAGAGTTCTGTTCTGTAACTTGTTTACCAGAAGGGGTATTGAACGAGCCGTATGCTTTGAATTATGTAGGGTTAACCGAGTCTTATCAGGACTTAGAAAGTCAACTTCCAATGAAGTCACATTTTGATCAGCAAGTGATGTTGAAAGAAATCAATTCATTTATTATTCAACTAGAGGAATACAATTTTGGTGATCTGGAAGGATCTTTTTATAAAAAGGCGCTACGAGAGTTGTTCGATAAATTTTTGGGACTTCAAGAAAAGGTAGAATCTTGTTTTTTGAAAAAAGAGCAGCACCTCATTGATTATGGATTCTTTATCGGTTGGGAATCCATCTGTATGGAGATATCGGAGGAAGTTGCAATAGAATTACAAGTGCTATTACAGAAGCAATTAGATGATTTTGAAGATCAACTAACGATTTTATATAATCAGGAGCTAGACGGGTTGAGAGAATCTCAAAATATACTCTACTTTAATGAAAATAATTGGTCTTTTATAGAAGATGGAATTCATCCTGATATTGAACATCTATATGAAGTAAGTAAGGCTTTTTTTGCTCCTGTTTTTATGGGTAATCCTGATAGTATGTTCTCCTATGTGGAACTAGCTAAATGCCCAAAGTGTGGAATCATGGAGCCTTGGGAGGGTTTCAGCTACAAGGACTATTATAATATCTTAGGTTGTTGGTCTTGTTAAAGGATGGATCTATCCTTTATATTTTTTTGACCCTGCGTTAAAAACATTCGCGTTAATTCAAACAATCGTGAATGTTTAAACTTTCGTGTTTGTTTCTAACGCAGTGGTGCTATAACGCTCTACATAATATACTTATTAACAAGTTATACCCAAAATCCTTTTGGCATAAAATTTTTATGGGACTTCGTTTTTGATGGTCTCCATAAAATCACGATTTAATTTAAAAAGATGGTGCTTTCAAAGTATTTTCTAAGATTCTATAAACTTATACACAAACTGTCCCCAATTTCTATAAAGTATTAAAAATTCACGGTACTTTGCTAGAACCGAATAATATTGCCTTAGACTTCACTAATAATACTGTTACTAGCGTAGAGATATACGATGATTATGCACTAGTTTCAACTAATGAGGAATTCGATTTACTAAATGCTACTGGTGAATATACGAATTATAATCGTGATAAATTGTACTCAGTAGTAATCAACAGCTCGGGGCATGATATAGAGATTTATGATTTAAAAGTTCCTGAGTAAAGGGGAGAGATCAATTAATGAGTATTATTGAAGAGGCTATTAATTTTGCTGCTAAAGCACATGTTGGGCAGACACGAAAATCAACAGATATTCCGTACGTTTCCCATCCCTTTGCAGTGGGTATGATTTTGCAACAATCGAAATGTTCGGATGAAGTTATTGCTGCTGGTATTTTGCATGACACATTAGAGGATACTTCTGTCACAACCGAAGAGTTATCGAAACACTTTGGAGATAAAGTCACCAAATTAGTAGAAGCTGCATCCGAACCCGATAAAAGTTTGCCGTGGAAAGTGAGAAAGCAGCATACCATAAATGCATTGCCAAAAGCTTCGGTAGAAGAAATACAAATTATAACTGCAGACAAATTGCATAACCTGAAATCTATTCGGGCAGACATTGAGTTGCAGGGAGAAGTGGTTTGGGATAGATTTAATCGTGGAAAACGTGACCAACATTGGTATTACAGTAATATAGTTAAAGCGCTATTACCTAGAAAAAATGAATTTATGTTAATTGGAAAATTAGAAAAAGAGGTAATAGCGGTATTTGGCTCAACTGAGCTTATCTCTTAATTTTTGACCCTGTGTTAAAAACAAATACGTTAATTCAAACAATCGTGAATGTTTAAACTTTCGTGTTTGTTTCTGACGCACGGACACAATTTTTTTCCATTTTTATAAGTAGTGAGATGATTGCAAAACATGTACATAATTCAGTGAGGTCCAGATGCCATATATTTGATATAACAGGGAGGTTTTTAGATGAAAAAAGCTGATGTAAACGAGCATTTACTAAAACAAGTGATAGAAGATCGACGTTATCTTCATCAACATCCAGAATTATCGGGAGAAGAATTTGAAACAAGTAAATATATTCGAAACCGACTAGAAGCATTAAATATCGATCTATTGGATTTTCTAGCACCTAGTGTAGTCGGTTTTGTGAAAGGGACAAAAGGGAACAAAACAATCGCTTTAAGAGCGGATATTGATGCGCTGCCAATTACCGAAGAAGGGGAAAAATCTTATATATCAAAAACTCTTGGGGTAGCACATATGTGCGGACATGACGGTCACACGGCGGTATTGTTAGCTGTGGCTGACTGGTTATCAAGGGAAGGAAATGAAGTGGAGCCGAATATCGTTCTTATTTTCCAATCAGCAGAGGAAATTACGCCAAGTGGGGCTGATCAGCTAGTGAAACAAGGAGTCTTAGAAAACGTGGATGCAGTCTTTGGTATTCATCTCTGGCAAGGGCTAGAAAAGGGTAAAATCGGTCTTGCGCATGGACCGATGATGGCTTCGGTCGATGACTTTGAAATTACGATTCAAGGGTCAGGGGGTCATGGATCCATGCCACATGAAACGATTGATCCTATTTATGTAGCTACCCATTTGATCCAAGCTTTTCAAGGGATCATTAGTAGAAAGTTGAATCCGATTCATCCAGGAGTACTTTCAATTGGAAAAATTGAAGCAGGAAACACTTATAATATTATTCCTGATTCTGCAAAACTAATTGGTACAATTAGGGCGTTGTCGGTGGAAGCTGTCGATACGATTCAAAACCAAATGGTTCAATTAACGGAAGGACTTTGCAAGGCATTTGATGCTAAGGGGAAAATTGATTTTATCGTAGGGACACCACCACTTGTCAACGACCTGAAGGAATCTCAATTTGTCGAATCTGTCATTCGGCAATCATTTGAGGACGATGTATTCGAATTAGTTGATCCGGTTATGGGAGCAGAAGACTTTTCCTACTATTTACTTCAAAAGCCAGGAGCGTTTATTTTTGTAGGGATGGGTGGAGAAAAGAGTATGTATCCTCATCACCACCCAAAATTTGAACTCGATGAGGATGTTCTTCCGGATGCTATTAAGTTATTTATAGAAATCATTAAAAATTACAAATGATGAAGCCGCCCTGTAATCTAGCCACAAATTGAGGAGCATTTGAGGTCTAACACAGGGAAGCTGCGCGATTTTTGACCCTGTGTTAAAAACATTCGCGTTTGTTTCTGGAGCAGGGTCGCAATTTTGATGCTCTACATAACATACTTATTAACATTCTATCCCCAAAATCCTTTTGGCATTAAAATTATGATAGGATTTCGTTTAATAAGATGGTGCTTTCAAAGTATTTTCTAAGATTCTATAGACTTATACACAAACTGTCCCCAATTTCTACAAAGTATTAAAAATTCACGGTACTGTGTTGGAAACTATTTAAATTACTATTCAGATGGGTGAATCCTATTTATCAGCCAATCCTCTTTAGAGAACTGCAATTATATTTGACCACTTGATGTTGACGCATCCAGTGGTCTTTATTATTGTATTCAGAAGTTGATTTTAGAATAGGTTTGAATTGGTATTTTTTCAAGTTGGATGTAGCTTTCCTGTGTTAGCCACGCGATCATCCAAATTCCTCCTAGGTATGTTATCAACGATTGAAAGGTCGCTTGGTAACTAATAGATAGAGAGGTTTTGGAGAAAAGGATACATGGATTTTAGGTAATTAAAAATAAATTTCAAATCAATTTGTGGTAGACAAAATAGGGGAATTAAATAATTTGAAAGAAAATTCATAAATTTAAATTGAAACATACGTTCTCGTATTGTATACTAAAGAAAAGGAAAAAGGAGCGTGGGAAATTGTACTTTTGACCATATGTTAAAAATAAACGCGTTAATTGAAACAATCGTGAATGTTTAAAATTTCGTCGTTGTTTCTGACACTGGGATGCAATTTTATCTGAATAGAGGAGGAAGTTATCTAATGGGTGTCATGATCTATCTAAACATTATGCCGAATCATATTGATGAAGCTGACTGGTCAAAGGTTTATGAAGAAACTCTTGAAATAATAAATGGTTATCCTTTTTTGGACAGTATTTTTGATAGTCAGACGTATGGTTGTAACTGGAAGTATGTTACACGCACAAAAGAGAGAATGATAAAGTTTGCGGATCATCAAATTGGCTGGCATACAATCGGTGATGAAATGTCGCTAAAAATGGGGGAATCTTTTTTTCTAATTAAAGATATTCACTATTATCGTAATGATTTCAAGAAAAGTGGGAATTGTGATGACATATTGTTTTCATCAATCCATAATTACTTAGATTCAAACGAAGAATTTGAACGTTTACGCGTGGCTGATTTTGTTGTATTTGATGCTAAAACTCAAGGTGAACCTTATCATATTCCATTACTTGCAATTGCATGTTTGATCGAGAGCCGTTTCCCCGAACAAGCTATTGTGACAGGCGATATATCGATTGGACAAATGGAAACGGCAGTGAAATGGGTAAATTCGATTCTTAAGCATCCAATAACGCTAACCGAACGAGCTGATAATGAAAAATTATTGTTTAGAATAAAAAAAGTAGTCAAAGACGAGTACTCTGCATTGGAGATGTTGCTGCATTCTACAATGCGAGAATTGGACGTAGAATTAGGCAACTTGATTCGCAGGCAATTCAGACCTGAAACCATCGTGGCTTATTTCCTATATGAGTTTAAAAGATTTAAAATCGGAACACTGGGATTCTCTACTGAGCTTGCTCATTTTATCAAACTAGGATTTCGTTTAGAAGACGCTTCTGAGTTATGCGTATTTGATCCGGCAGGCTGTAAATATGATGCGAAAGAGTTTGCAAAAGAAGTATTATCGATGGAGTGGGCAACAGAAGAAGGTAGTTTGGTTGAACCAATCTCTATGGAAATTAACGCTCCAAACTCAACTAATCCTGAAACGGTCAACTCAATATTTGGCAAGACATTTTTGCAACTGGCAGGTTTTCAGGAGACATTGAAATCCAATTTATCCTTTGAGCAGGTCGTCCGTATTTTGCAGGATCAATTGGGAGACCTTTGCGATATAGATTTGATTGTTGCAGAGATGAGCGATAGTAAAGAAAATTCAACTGATTTATTTGATGAATTTTATTCAGAGTTAGAAAAGTATGTTGAACCCGAAGAATTGAGTAAGGCTCAATTTACAATAACTGATGCAGAGGATTTAATCGCATGGAAATATGGTGACACAATCCATCCGGGTTTGGAGAAGGGAATTTTCATGGTAAAAGAGTTTGTTGAACGATTGCTAGAGAAAGACAAAGAACTTTTCGCTAACTTTCAGAATATGACAAATAAAGATAAAATGAGAAAATTGATCCAATCTAATCGCTTTTTCTATATACACAAAAAAGTATGGGATGAAATTTCAGATAATATTGATGAAACACAAATGATAAATAAAATTCTAGGTGTTTTATCTATTAAAGCAGAAGAAATCAATATCAATAAGTTGTGTAAGTCCCTAGTAAATAATCAAGAATTATTCCAAGCATATATTTTTCCTCACTCCCTAGATTAGCTGTACGCACCATTGGAGTATTGATAATGTCTTCATGTATACCGAACTGATTTTTTGACCCTGTGTTAAAAACAAACACGTTAATTCAAACAAACGTGTTTGTTTAAACTTTCGTGTTTGTTTCTGGCACAGGGCCACAATTTTGATGCCCTACATAACATACTTATAAACATAATATCCCCAAAATCCTTTTGGCATAAAATTATGATAGGCCTTCATTTTTGCTGGTCTCCATATATAATCATGATTTTCTCTAAAAAGATGGTGCTTTCAAAGTGTTTTCTAAGATTCTATAAACTTATACACAAACTGTCCCCAATTTCTATAAAGTATTAATAATTTACGGTCCTGTGTTGGAAACTATTTGAATTATTATTCAGATGATTGAATAGTAATTGTAGTTTTGACACTGTTTTAAAAACATTCACGCTATCTCAAACATACATGAATGTTTAAAATTTCATGTTTATTTCTAAAAATGGGACACAGTTTTAATCCATCCTTGAGTTGACAGCTCAAATGGGTTGTTAATCCTATCTGTCAGCCAATCCCCTAAGGAAACCGCTATTATACTTGACCACTTGATGTTGACGCATCTAGTGGTCTTTTTTTATTGTTCTCAGATGTTATTTCAAGTTGTCGGGCTCATGGAATTACTCCATGGTGTTCCCTGCCTTTTGTTAGTCGCGTCCAGCTGTTAGCCACAAATTGGGAAAGCATTTGAGTCTAACAGATGGACGCTGTGTGTGTTTGTTTGGCGTGTTTTGGTGAAGCATTTGAGTCTAACACAGGGAAGTTGCGCGGTTCGTCTCTCCTGGTTATGTTCAGGGAGTTTGTTTTGTAACTTCTTTGACCTTATGTTGGAAAAATTCACGTCAAAAATTTACGTAGGTAAGCAAGTTCATCCTTCATTCTCCTCAAAAAATGTAAACAAATCCTTTTGACACATTTTTTCAAAGACACCTACGTAGTATCCGGAAAGGTTGCGAACTTTTTTCTGTTTAGTTGCTTGTAAAGAAACCAGGAGTGCTTGGTAGCCGATATTTTCATAGAAATTGCGGTATTGTGGGAAATTAGACGTCACTCTATACGTCAGGCTTCGATAAACTCCATACAAACGGCTGACCATTTGTTGGTCTTGTCCAA
>Ga0209013_10001549_pt1 | contig 21234 bp, 13 predicted proteins | sample Cruoilmetagenom2_FD_187291 | JGI IMG/M metagenome (GOLD analysis project Ga0209013, IMG submission 187291) | Oil polluted marine microbial communities from Coal Oil Point, Santa Barbara, California, USA - Sample 2 (SPAdes) (version 2) | ecosystem: Environmental > Aquatic > Marine > Oil seeps ...
GGTCATTGGGAGCTGGATACAGTGGTATCTGGTCGCGGTGAAAGTAAAGGGTGCGTAGCTACATTCATTGAACGAAAGACTCGATGGTATACAGCAATCAAAATGCCAGATCGGTCCGCGCAATCCATGGAACATGCGATTCGTACCCTGCAGAAAAAACTACCTGAGGGATGCATTTTGACAGGGACTACCGATCTCGGAAAAGAATTCAGCTGTTATAAGTGATTGAGAAAGAGCTAAAGATCGACATGTACTTTGCCGAACCATATTCTTCATGGCAAAGAGGAAGTAACGAGAACGGGAATGGTCTACTACGAGAGTTCTTCCCTAAAAAGACCGATTTTTTAAAAGTCACAGAAACAGAATTAGACCGAGCTTTATATCTGACCAATCACCGGCCAAGAAAATGTCTAGGTTGGCAAACAGCTACCGAAGCTATTATGAGCGAAGTGTTGCACTTAGTTTGACAAACCGTCATATAAAAAGAAGTAGCTTATAAATTACATAGCTACTTCTTGTCCCTGAAGAAGGAATAATCTGGAAGAAAAAATATTCGGATGGGGATTAACTGCTTCAAGAACTAAGAAGCAATGAATAAAAATAGTCTAACTGAACTGAACTGTGCCCCATGTCAATGCCGATTTAGTTATCCTCTTTAATACCGGAATAAAATTCCCCACTTGTGTTACTTTACAGGCGGTCTGATCCAGCCAATTTCGCATGTCCTGGTTCAGTGCTTCGAGTGTCGGTTCATGCCGTCTTTGGAAGAAGTTCTTTTTCATATAGTCGACTGTCCGTTCTACTTTCCCTTGTTCTAATCTATACAATTCCCAAACTTCCTCATAACTTTTCTGGTTATCAACTCTATTTACCACATATTTAAAGTGAGGACTTTCCTCTCTTACAAATGCTAATTCACTAAAGTTGGAGGGAAGATTATTTTCAATTACCACTAACTTAATGTCCTCTTTATTTTTAACGGTTAAGTTTTCTTGTTTCCTCCCTCCCTTGGAATTTAAATCTCATCATCATAAACGATTCGGCTGAACGAATTGCAGATTATTTAAAGAAATACCGCTTTCCGAAGGTGGATTATGTCATTTCTGGGCTGCCTTTTGCCAGTCTGCCATAGGAAGTCACGAAGAACATTTTAGCAAACACGTTAAAAATCTTAAAAACAGCCTTAGCTTTTCATGTCGTTGATTGGTGCCTTTCCGGCTAATGGCTAGTATTTCTTGAACATCGTCATTCTCCAGGCATTCACGCAATGCACTTTGCCCCACCATACCTGTAACACCAAAAATAATAATTCTCATTTCTTTTACCGCCCTTCCCATCAAAATTTTAGTTAATTCTAGGAAATGAATTTTTACCCTTTACAGATTTCTCTCCATTAACATCCCCAATTGTTCTGATACAACTTCAATCGGCTCCGGAAACCCTTTCATGAGATAATTTTCAATTACCCCCACCATAGCGGATCCCAGGAAGGAAAGAATCAGCGCTTCACTGAACCCTTCGTTTTTTCCTTTGATAAAACTACCGTCATACTTTATCTCTTCAATAATCATATCTAGGAAATGTTTTCGAAAAGCAAAAGCTCCCTGTTCCAGTCAAAGGGGTTAGATGGGGCAAATCCAGGCAAACTTTGCTCGATAATTGGCATATCTTCCATTCAATAACTAGCAAAACAACCAGGAGAAATTAGTGAAACTTGGCTTAAGGTTGTTTTAAATAGAATACTCATCATCTTTTCTTAACTTGGTGCAAACGGAAAAATCTTTATTGGACTTACCTGGCACATTATCACGTTGGTTCAGAATTTCAACAGAAAACACGTTAATATGCTGGAATCAACACACCTTTATACTGATTAGTTGACGTAACATTTGGATCAGAAATTAAAAAAGCTGCCTTAAAGGCAGCCGGCTCTACAACTTAATAGGTACTTATATAGAGGATTTCTTGGGTGATCTATTATATCCAATGGTAGTGTCCAATTTCAAGTACCCTAAACAAAGCAGTTCATTTCGATACTGGATATAAGTTCATTACTTTTTAAAAAAGTTGTTAAGGGGTATCTCGTTTAAACTTCTTCTGACAATTCTAATATTCTATAAGTTGCAACTGCCTGGTTACGAACATTAACACTTTCATCTTTTAATGCTCTTAAAATTGTAGGAATACTTTTTTCTATTTCAAACCATTGCCCTGTCGTTAATGCTTCTATAAGAGCTTTCCTTACTTTATCCTCATTACTTTCAATTAAAGAAAATAATTCCTCTGCAAAAGGTTTTAAAATTATTATGTTAATTTTAAATATAGATTTCAGTAGATTAGAAGAAACCACTCCATTTTTAATATCCCTAATTAATTCACTTATATCTTCCGTGTGGATTTCAAGATAGTAAGTAAGCGTACCTAAACTAACTTCTGCTACATCTAGTCTAGGATGTTCTGAAAAGTATATCCTGCCTTTTATATCGAAAATTTTTGATTTTTTCAACAGTCTAATTAGTTCTGGCAAAGGACTTTCAGGAACTACCCGACATTTAGGACAATATCCACCAACTACTTTTATTTTATCTCTTTCACAGAAAACGCCTTCTTTGTCCCAATATGATACTATTTCCAAAATCTCGTTTTCATTGTTATTATCACATAGTTGGAATTTCGTTATAGCCGCACTTTTTACTATTAAAGGATCATTAGATTTAATTCCTTTCATCAAAACACTTTCAACACTTTTATAACTCTTTGCTCGAGGTAAATTTTTCATACTTTTATATAAATAATGTGAACCCGAATATAAACCTTTTTCTAAATGATCAAGTATTATATCAAATGCCTTTTCTTCTTCTAAAATATATTCTGCTGCTAACGTAAAATAAAATAAACTATTATCTTTAGTTTTCATAAATGATGTCATAAAAGATTCTTGAACATCAATTATATCAAAACAATTACTCAACAAAAGTGTCCCGTTGCTAGCTATTGTTTCTGATGGGTGACTCATAGATTGGATTAATAAATCCTTTTGTAATGTGTTTTTGGCTTTCTCCCAATTAGGTTCAGGAATTATTATATCTGGCAACCTTGAAAATAACAATTCCAGTACATCGTCATTATTTAATAACCACTGAATTTCATAAAAAAGCTTCTTTTGATCTAATTCATATACAAGCAATACTCCCTTTATAACTTCGTCAATAACTTCCGTATTTGTATTATCTACCAGTGAATTCAAGTCAAAAATAGGCCTATCACCATATCCTATTGAGTGACAAAACTTACTTACTTCTATTAAAGCCATTTCTTTATTTAAAGAGGGAACTGTTCCAACAGGGATTTGTCTTAGAATAGATTCGAATAATGCCTTTTCTCCATTTATAAATTTTGATTTAGTGCTAAGAAGATCAAATTTCTCGAAAATATTTTCATATTTATTTTCAAAAATTTCTAGTAGTTCAATTTTCCCTTTTTCCCTTAATAATTTGGAAATATTCAGATGAAATCTAGCATTGAAACTAGAATCCTTTAATTTCAACATTATTTCGCTTAACTCCTCATTGCTTATCTCATTATTTAAAGCATTTATCATAGCCAACTCTAAGGTAGCATTCCAAATCACCCAACCAGATGTACTTTTTAAATCCTTCAAAATAAATTTATCAGTTGGTTTTATAGAAACTAAAATATTAATCGTATTAATATTTACAATATGTTTTTTTGTTAATAGTGCTAATTTATAAGCAATTAATTTTGTCCAATCTTGATCATGTTTTAATAGTGGACTTATAAGTACAAATAACCAGTCTGGTTCTTGTTGGGCTATCCCCTCTAATGCAGAGCCTACTTCGTAGCAAATTGATGGATATGGAGTAGTTAAAGATTTCAAGGCTCTCTCAGCAACTTTTTCATTTAATTCTTTAATAGGTGCAGATTCACTTAGCATTGAAGCTGCAAAAGCAATATCATTGTATAGATCTGTTTTCTCCTTAACTTTTTCTAAAATAGTTTCTACAAAAAGAGAAGTACTACCAAGACCGCTTGCTAGAAGTAAAGTTTCTCTCCAGATGGGTATATGAATTTTTTCCAAGAATATTTTTGTTTGTTCTTCTTTCGGCATACTATTAATATATTTCCCTGCTGCATATTCACCTAAAGTTAAATGAACAAATGTATAACCACCTACATATCCAACTTTTATATATTCTAAAATCCCTATCTCTACCCAAAATTGTAGACATGAATTTGCTAATTGTTTAGCTATTAAAGGTTTGCAGTCAAGTTCATACCTAATAAATATTGATAGTTGGTTTAATATATATTGATCCGATCGTTCATTTTTTCCTTCCAAAGCATTTTGAAGTATCCAACCAATATATTCGATAGAACGTAGCGCTATTTGTTCATCTAAATTTATTTCTTTTCCTCTATCTATTTGTTTCAATGATTCGTCTAAGATTTTTCTGTATAAATCCGCACGATAATTACCAAATGCATTCCCTGAAACTAATAATAGAATTAAAAAGTTTAATAATAATGGGCTACGAGAAGCAACATTTAGCATTTTGTTTGATTTTAATTGTTGTTGAAAATCTTTATGCATTTTTAACGCTTTTGGCTTATCTTCTTTATTTAAAACGTTTAACAGTTTCAATGAATATGCTTCTATCTCTTTTTCTTCTAAAGGTAATATCTCCACATGACTAAATGTATTAAAGTATGAAGGGTCATAACCAACTGGTCTAGTGGTTACAATTACTCTTGTATTTTCTCTCCCAATTAACCAATCATGTAAAGCTTGACTAACTCTTTTTTGAAACGGGCCACATTCATCTAATCCATCGGCTAAAAGTACGTCAATATCTTTCATTTCTTCTTTTAGAAAAGTTTTATTACCTTGATAACTATCTAATGCAGTAGACCACAGCGCATCTTCAAACGATTTTCCCTGTTCCATCTCTTTAGATAGATTCGGAAGTCTAATGTATATTAACTTTTCTCCCCTAGTGGCTAATCGATTTACTGTTCTTTTTGCTAGCGTGCTTTTGCCAGAACCTGGACCCCCTATTAGTACAATTCTTTTACCTAATTCTATAATTTCTTGTGCATTTTTTTTGACATCACGACGTGCTGTTAGTCGTTCCCATTCGTGGTACCTTGCAATTTCTTTTTCTAGAGATTCACTTACTTCACCATTCGGCTCATCTATTATGTATAAACTTGCCCATGCATAATCTATAGGTATAGGCAAATTAGCTCCTGGAACCAAAAATTTGTCTGTACGTAACTTTATCCATTCTAGATAATGCCTTATTTCAGGATCATTCATTCCTTTTTTTTTTGAAAACTCTAACAGTTCATTATGAAATTGTATAATTAATTGATAGACAGTGCTTTCTCTATCTACTTTACAAATACTTCTATGTCCTTCATCTACTGCTTTAAAATTCTTAATGTGTGGAGCTCTAGCAGAGTGAATTGCAACAGCTTTATCTGATTGTCCATATATGTTTAACTCTTTTAAATTTAGGAGCTCCTCACTTCTATACTGGCTCCATTTGATAGATAGTTCCGCTAATTGTTTGCTGAATATTTTTAATGTTTGAACTTGCATGGATACCATTCTTTCTCCAAGTATAGGAGGCACAAATAAATATGGAATAAACGATGCTTTAGAAGCAACATTAGAGCCTAAAAAAGGAACAGCTAAATATACAATGCCATCAATCCTTTTAAGAAGCTTGTAATTCTTGCGCTCCACTTGTTCTGTCAGCATACTTTGAACAACAATACCTCCCATACTGTGAGTAATAAATGATATAGTTTTATATTCAGTCAACTTCGCTTCGATTTCTGTACACAGAATATCTCCTATATCTTGAAATTCACTTCTTTTAAAAATAAATCCTGTGTCATAGCCAAATGTAAAAATATCAAATTCATTATATTTTTCATCTGCCGAAAGCATGTGTGGCAAAGACTCATAACCTTTTTTAGTCCAAGTTTTATAAGGATCTCCTTGCAACCCATGCACAAAAATAATAGCCGCCACATTTTTATCTTGACGCACACTAAATAACCCTTTTACCCCCAAAATTCTCACTACCTTTTTCTTTATTAAATTCCAAACCGTCTTTCTGGTTAATCCATATTTATTCTATAGTATTACTTTTGATTTCTGTAAGGATAATCCTTCTTTTAGGTAGAATCCAACAAGGTAAAAACAACTAATGAATTGTCATGATAAAGGCTAAATAGTAATAATTTATTTCCGACATTTTCCTATTGTTACAATCTAATAGTACATTTACCATTTACTTAAGTTGACATAACATCCGGATTAGGAAGTGAAAAAGCTGCCTTAAAAGCAGCCGATTCTTAAACTAAGTATTGATAATACCGGTTATCGTTACTTAGCCTTTGCTAAATAACGTTTTCTTTCTCCATACTATATTGTTGCACCTAATATTAAAATCCGTCATAAAAAAAGGATTGGCAAGTACCAATCCTTTAACTTACACCCAACGCCTTATAAACCGCATCAATTGGGTCAGAATAAAACATTGGCTGCACTTTAACCAACAAATCAGGTGGAACTGTTTGTAAATCCATAACTGATGAGGCTGGAATTAATACTTTCTTGGCTCCTGCATCTACACATACCTGTAATATGTTAGCGAATTCTTCTACTTTAGCAATGGTACCACCGACAGTCATGTTGCCAATGACAACGGTACTTTCCTGTACAGGCTTGTCTAGTGCACTTGAACATAGTCCAATCAATTCAGCTACTGCTAATTCATCGGTCAATCCAATGCCTTGCAGATCACTGATATGCATGAGGTAGTCTTTTGTTTTTGTACTGATAGTATTGCTGATGCTTTTACTGTTGGAGGTGAAGTATCGGAATGCTGTATCCAAGCTTTCCTTTGCTCCACGGTAAGAGCCTACACCTGACTTTTCGAACTTCCCAGTGCCGCTCACCGCCTGGTTCTCGAGCTTGAATACGCCTATCATGCCTGAATTGCCATGTCCGACAACATACACATGACCTGGCTTGCCCATGCCCTCAGGAATCAGCTTACCACCGCCTTGTTCTGGAACGGAGACATACTCCTCCTGCATCGATTCCTTATCCAGATAGGAGAACATCACGTCATAAAACTCCATGCCACCGATTTTCTTCAGTTGTTCTTTCACACGACGTCTACCTTCTAATGCATACTGTAATATCTCTTCGATATCCTCTTTCGTATAAATGCCATTTGGATAGATAAGCTTGACCATTCCTGAAACCGTTTTTCTAACAGCGACAGTATCCCGTTGATTAAGATTATTGCCTAATTTATAAAAACGATCAATTGAATCTGCAAATGAACGCTTACGCATTTCTCTGAAGAATTCAGCTACGTAATCCACGATGAACCCATACTTATCCGTAAAGAAATCGGGACGCATCTTGGGGATTTCCCAACCCGGGATGTAGTAGTGCATTCGATCGAAGAATGCAGTATCATTCGCCATTTCTTCTGGAAATGGCGCAAACAAATGGGATGTTTTAATGAGCGTATCGACACTTTGGTTTATGTTACCTACGAATACCATTGATGCAGAAGCGTTCTTCTCTTCTTTTCCTCTAGCAAATGAACCTGATGCCATATAGTCTTTCATTATCTGGATTCCATCTTTATCTTTAAATCGAATGCCGGCTACCTCATCAAACGCGACGCAATCCCACATACCTACCAAACCAACCTTTCTCGTAGACATGTTATAAAATAGGTTTGCAACGGTCGACTGGCCACCTGACACTAATATTGAGTTAGGGGAAATCTCTTTATATACATGTGATTTACCTGTTCCACGAGGTCCAAGTTCACACATGTTATAGTTGTTTTCAACGAGTGGAACGAGACGTAATAGAAGATGCCATTTGACTCTTTCTTCTAGTTGCGTTGGTTCCATTCCGGTTGAACGAATTAGTACATCGATCCATTCATTCTTCGTAAACTGCTTTCTACCTTCGAACACTTCGTTGATGTCCATATTTGGCATTTGAATTGGTTGTAGACTGCTCACGCTAAAAGGATTTGCAACCTTCACTTCTTCATCATAATAGTAATCAATCTTGACCATACACCAAATGCCACCCACAAGGAGTTTGTCGAACTCTTTCACGAAGTTAGGACCAATTGGAACCCCTTTTAGGCCAAGATTTGAGAACTCTGCTTCATAAGTATCAATCTTGGGGTTCAATGCAACCGTTACTTTATCAATAATCGAATACTGTCCTTGCTCACGAATTCTCGATTTGATCTTTTCTGCTTCATCAGGACGCACAAAGTTTTCAGATAGGATTTTCTTAACTCGTTCCACGCCTTCATTGATACTTTCTTCGTCATCTGTAGCTGCATACATACCAAGAAGATACTCAAGTACATAAATAGGCACGTTTGCCCCTTCTTTTATGAGCTTTGTTAAATCCTTTCGAACGACACGACCAGCGAACACATCATTCAGCTTTTTATCGAGATCCAATGTCGAAGTCTCTTTTACTGTCTCTTCCAACTACACCCCTCCTCACTCAAAAATCAAAATCGCTTACAATTCCTAAGTTAATCGAAAAGGGGACTTTCTCAATGACAACACCCGTTTCGGTATCTTTTATCAATAAGTAATATGTTTTGTTACGGTCATATGGAATACCTTTTAGTATAAAGCGTAGTTTGAATGTCCGCTCAGCAGGGTTATCGAATGAACGGTCACAGATAATCGTTTCTTCATTTGACAGCATATTTCCTTCACCGTCAGCCATATAAATCACAACTGTGCGTGGGATGACCTTCTCTTCAACTTTTTCGGTCTGGAAGAACTCTAAGTTGAAAATACTATTCGTAATTTTACGTGCTGTGTTGGTCAGTTTGATATCAACCTTCTGAATGGCCTTCGACCCCTTTTGACCAACTCGTTTATTTTTGAATGCAAGAAGTGGTACGACAACTTCTTGTAAGCTTGCTCCTCCATGGACAAAGTTTACACCTGTCCCCTGCATTTTATAGCGAATGGTGGCATTCGGTACATACACTGTAAGTTGCTGCTCGTTTGAAACAACGGATGACAAATCTATCGCTAGCTGACCTGAGACATCACGTTTTTCTTTTGACAACATATAACGACGTTTCACTTCAATTGCATCCATTGATTCTTTTTCAATTTTATCACTTTCTTCCAATGCATCCCTTTGATAAAGGAATCCATGGTCAGCAGTGATGTAAACATTCGTTCCACTTAAATCATCCCGAATCATTTTCACTAGATCATATAGCTGGTTCAAGGCAGTTTCTACGGCACTAAATGTATACATTTCCGTCGATGCTTTATCACCCATTGCGTCAATCGTGTCATGATAGAAATAAATCAATTTCTTGCCTTTAAACGTTTCACGTCTACCGACCTTATTCATCTCCACTACTTCCTTGAAGTGAACAGCAATGCTGTCTTCAACTTCCGTTTCAATGATTCTCCTACGATTTTCTATCCCGGAGGAATTTTTCTCATCAACAAGTACAATACCCTTTTCATCAAAGTCTAGATTCTGATGTGGAAGGAGTGCTGCCATGCCTAGTTTTGTGACAGAAGGCACGACGCTTAGCATTGTTTGTACGTCACAAACACCCATAGTTTCTGAGTTCAAACGTTCAGCCAGTTCCACACCGACTTCATACCTCATCGCATCCGATACGATGACAAATACTCGTTCACCGTTACGAATTTGCGGTCTAATAACAGAAGAATAGAAATTCTGCTGTTTCTGCACCCCTGGAAGTGACCATTCTTGTGTCATTTCTGCACCTACTGCTTGTGACCAATGAGAACTCAACTCACCCATATACCAGTTTGTGTACAAGTCTTCCACAAGTGTCTTCAGCTTTTTCAATAGCTCGTGGTTGCTCTCTTCATCATAGGCCACATAAAACTTGCGGTAGTAGGTATCCATGAGATGGAATTCTTTCACATAAGATTTATAGAGGTCAATAGCACGTCCCTGTGGGATGCCTTGGCGATGTTCTTTATAAAACTCATGCATCTTCACGGTATAGTAAAGAGCTTCGTAGACAGACGCATACTTCTCATAGTAATGTTTCGATCTTCTTAGCTTAATGAGCTTCTTATATTCCTCGTAATCCTCCAACTTCTCCATTAAGCTGTTTGCGATGTGAATGATGATCGCTCGGTCAATATACGGAAACGTATCAGCTTGCTTGAACTCTTCCACTGGAATGTACTGTAAAATACTTTGTAGTTGGATTTCCTGTTCCACCATTTCAGCGTACTCATCAAACTGGACATAATCTGTTTTGTGATGCATCCAATGATCAATAAACACTAGTGCATTGGTTTTGTTTCGCTCAGCGATAAAGTCCTTTATTCCTGTTAAGTATTCCTCTTTCACAGAGTGACTGAACGCTGTCGCTGTCAAATGCATAAACAAAGTCTTCAGCGTTCTCGCTTGACTTTCATAACCGTAATTATTCGCCGCATACGTCCAGAACATATCTATATCAGTGTACTTCTCGAAAAGTGTTAAGTATTTGTTTTCCTTGTCATCCGTTGTTTCAATCAACACAGTTTTTAATACTGATTCAAAATCAGGTGTTTTCAAATTACAAAGCACACTCATGATGGCTAGTTCGATTGTTTGCTCAGAATAGGATTGAATTCCATATGCCTGGAATTTTCTAAATCTTTCCTTGTTGTTAAAGAATTTCTCGTACTTTTTAATAACTGCTCTTAAAGACGGTTCAATATGTAATTCATTGACAAGAAGTGAAATTCGATCGGCATAAAACGTCATCGAATAGAGTACCGTATCTGCTAGCCAGTTGTCTTCCAAACCTAACTCCATGTTTGTATAAATCAAATACGAAGAGGTTGGATCTTCTTCCTCTAGCAAATATTTCGTTTGAAATTGGTTGTGATTTGTCAACGTGTAGGTTTTCACTCCATCAATCGCCAACTTTCCAATCTCTTCTGTAAACTCATTGTTCTTGTCCATCCAGAACACAATTTTCCGCTGTTCCCAATCTTTCAGCGGTTTCTTGAAAATGTCCTGTAAAGCAGACTCGATTTGTCCCATATTCATGGCACGCACCTACTTTCTATTGGCAAACTATGATTAATTATAATTATCGGGAGTCTTATTTCTCAGGGGCATCTCGCAATTTATTAATTTGAAACTTCAGTAATATAAATGATGAAATTCCCATAATCAAGTTTCAATATATCGGTTTTTTTGTCGATTAATACTGGTTCACCGTATTCTTGAATTTCTCTTTTCTTTGCGTCTTCCATACTTATAGTCGTTGATACATACATGATACTTACAACATCATATTTACTTTTACTGACTATAATCATATAGTTGCATCCTTCCCATACAGTATGTTATCCCACTATAAAATCAATTTTAACTACTCATTAAACCACAAAATGTTAAGTGAAGAAGGAGACTCTAATTGCTCCCCTTCCTCCCTTTGCAATTTTAGATCTTCGCCACTAACCACTTAAACTTCTCATAGTTAACAACAACACCGTCATCCAGATCAATCTCAATCTGCATATCCGCCATATGGTGCAACAACTCGTCATAAGCTTTCAGCTCGTCGATTTTCTTGTCGAGTGATTTCAATTCTTTTCTAGAATTGCTAATTTCTTTCGTTGTGGAATCACCTTCAATGATCGTAAGCAAGTCCTTCTTCTCCGCATCCATACGAATTTGAACTTCGTGCAAGTAGTCTGTGCGAATACGAGAAAGCGTAGTTTTATCGTAGCGATGCATATAAATGAGACAGTTGAACGCTTTTTCCTTACCCGACGTGAATAGCCAATAAATAGGTCGCTTCTTATACACCTGTATATGATCCTTATAGAAATCATTTAAGAAATATCGACGCAATGTCTCTCTTGCTGTTTCGTTCTTCTTACGTCCAATTGCATCCGCTACAAAAGTAAGATTCTCTTCAAGCGTCTCTTCGGTAAAGGTCACTAGAACGAATTCAACAAATCTTGTCACGATATCATCTTTAAAATAAGACCCTGACATGATTGGCAAGATATTATCGCCATCTGATTGGAATGTTTTATATCGAGAAGGATTAAATGCACCACCAGCATAAATAAGACCCTTTTCATCAAGGGAATACCGACCGAAAGAACAGCCAATTGCATATGATATGAAGCTTTTTATATCCAACCCCAAGTTTGCCGTACGGATATTAATGTTTTTCTTATCAACGTTTGGTGTTATTTCTCCAGTCAATTCATATAAATGTATAAAGTGAGTATTTAACAATTCTTCATTACTTTTTAATTTTATAAATTGGGTTTGTAAAAAAATCTCCCAATTTGTAAATGACTCTTTTATTAAAGATAATTCCATATCTTTATTCGCAATTAATGGATGTTCAATAAAGTCTATGGAATTTTCATATGAGTTCCAATCATCTTTTGAAATTGATATATTCTCCATAACAACAGCTTTTACTCTATCCATACTTTCTTTATTTTCTTTAATATATGGAATTCGTCTGATATCAGATATGTTAGTATTTAATGTTGGATTTAATGCTCTAATTATTTTCTCGTGCACTATACTATTTAATAATCCTATAATGTATAAGGTATCTTCTACATTCTCACTAAAAATTGAAGGTGCCGCAAGATTAAAAGTCGAATCTTCTTCCAAGATTCTTACAGAAAATTTCCCACTTGTAATCAAAGTCCATGTAATTCCCTTTCTAAACCAAATATATTCAGGAGCAATTCTAGCAACATGATCATTCCTATAATGTCTTCTTGCATCCTCGCTCCAGTCAATAACAGTATCGATGTTGCCATACCATTTTCTAAATGGACCACCTTTTGCATGAATGACCCACTTTTTATCCTTTCCTGTCTTTGTATTCTCCACTTCCCATAGGAACCTAAGATACTTATCATTATTTCCAGTTTTAGTTTGTCCGTCCGAAATTGTAATATCATAAAGTGTATTTGAATTAAACAAATCAGAAATTCTTTCATTTAACCAATATGCAAATATAAAACTTGGAATTTTCCTAAAGTTTTCTTGATTAAATGAATATCTATAGGAAACAGATGAATTTCGAATCGCTTCTATTGTCTTTATAGGTTGATTTTCGGAACCTCTAAAATCAGATAGTTTAACAAACTCTCCTAAGGTTTTACTTCGATAATTTCGTATTGTAAAAGTACAGATTGGTACTGTCGCACCATCAAACCCTGAATATTCCAATTGAATTAAACTGCTGATATTACAATTCCCAATAATTTTTTTTCGAAGTTTCTCATAAGTTGCAATAAACATCCACACAAACGGTGTCATGAAACCAATCTGTCCATTTTCTTTTGTTGCGTGAAAACTATATTCAATAAAAGCTGAAAATAAATCAGACTTTACCTCTGGATAATTCTTTGCTAAATACCCAGAAACTTCTACCGTCAAATAATTATTTCCTGCATAAGGCGGGTTTGTGATAAAGACATCATATTTTAAATCCATAAGTGTTGCTTGTTTTATTAGTTTTCTAAACAATCCTAAAATACGATCTTTCATATCTAATTCAAACAAGTTACTTGATTGATTCTCAATAGCCATTTGACGTTTCTGTAAAAACTCCACATCAATCGATTCCAGTTTAATTAGCGAACCAATTGCTTTTGCATGATGAAATTGATACATGAATTCTTTCATTTTTGTAAATTGCTCACCCGATGATTCACCCGCTAAGAATGCAACTTCTTCATCAGAAACCGCATTTGTTTCTTGAATGGCAGCTAAATTCATTGTTAAACCCTCACGTTCAATACTTCGTAAAAAACGTTTATTGTATTTCAATGCTTTCATAACGACAGAAAAGCTTGCCATTTGGAATGCTCGATCGTCAATGTCTAGTCCGTATAGATTTTTCTCGATAATAAGTCGAGGAATTTCCCGCTCAATGTAGCCACATTTACTGTATATCTCATGGAGGACATCAAACATATATACAAGGATATGTCCACTCCCCATAGCAGGATCAAAGCACTTAATAGACTCTACATTCAACTCTTTATTAATATAAGGAGCTAATTTCTCCTCAAAATCATCTTCGGGATTTGGATTTTCTAAGTAAAACTCCCATTTTTGCAGTAGATCCCTATGTTCAGGATGTGATTCAACCCAATAACGACCTAGTGCATTTTGCACCATATAACGGACAATCCATTCAGGCGTGAATAATTGTGTTGCATATGGTAATTCTTCGGCTTTATAACGCTTTTTCGCCTTTATGACACGTTCATTTTCTTCCGCAATATAATATTGATATAGCCATCCAATAATCTCAACCTTTTCCCAATTATCTTCTGGAATAACCTCTATATCAGTCATTTCCCGAACAAACGAATCCGTTCCAAGCAATCCCTCTGGAAAGAGTATTTCTGAATAATCCTCAATAGTCTCAAACATAAATGGCATGTACCGATTCAAGTCGTTACAATGCATTTTGATGAGGTATTTGAACAACTCATCTGTCTTGTTATTCATTTTCAATTCATAGATGTATTCTTTATCCAGATCCAAATCCAAAGACAATGCTTCTTTCATCATATCTGGTTCTGCACTGTCTGAATTTATGGAGGAAAGAACACGCACTTTAGTTGGTAGATAGTCATTCACTTCCATAAAGCGAAGTGCGATGAAACGGTTGAACCATGTGTAGGCTGTTTCATCCATAACTCGTTTGAAGCCTATTTCATTAATATATGCAATCAGTTTGTTTCGTTGTCTTCTTTCTATGTCTGAAAGTTGGTTGCCGTCAATAAAGACGGCGTCTGAGCTTTCCAGGTATGCTTCTTGAATAGATTCTGCTGTAATTCCGATTTTACGTGCTTGGAGTTCTACTTTTTCAATCAATTCTCTTCTCGCACTTGTCGCAAAGTTTTTCAATGCTGTTTTATTCATGCCCATTTCACCCCACTTATTCTACAAACTCAATTTGCTTGTTAGTTTTAATAATTTGCTTTAATTTACCGGACAAAGTGCTGATATAAGTATCTACTTCGGCCTCTGTCGATAAAGTTGTAATTGGAACAAGATGCGAAACTTTCACAGACTCTATTTGAACAATAGGAACAACTGGTTCTATTACTTCCGCATCAGGACGTTTTCTTTGTTCTTCCTCTTTATTGCGTTGCCACTCTCTGATTTCCCGTTGAACGCTCTTTTCCATGTTTTCTTTAAAACTTGTACTTTGGGAAATGGTCGCATCCACCTTGTAGATATCAGTAAATATCTCAAGGCTTTCGTTAAGGTCACTATAGTATTGATCAACACGTTGTTTCGTTTCGTTGGACACCCCATATTGATTGGCCTGTAAAGACAGATAGTCATAGTCCACTTTCAGTTTTTCTTGTGCGTTGGCTTTTTTATCAGTCAGAACTTTCGTGATATGCTGTTCCATCGCATGTATGAGTTCTGAAATGTCTTTGATCTTTTTGTATGGAATAGGATTGTTCACAATTGACAGCAGTTTATCCATGACTCCTACTGCATCTTCTCCCGACAAGTATGCTTTGTTTTCCTCGTACTTTTTCAGAGAAGTCAACCCTTTATCAAAGAGTGCTTTCTGTTCAGTACTGAAGAAGCTTTTCACATACGTTACATCGTCTTCCCAGTCTGCCAGGTCGTCTTCCAATTCTTTTAGTTTCATAAAGAACGAGGCGTTATCTAGTCCATTATGGAATTGATTAAAGTATTCTATCCCTTTATCAAGCAAGCTCATCCCTGGATATTGTCTACCTTCATACCGTGCTTTTAACCCTTTGATTTCAATGATTTGCTTTTCAATGAGAGTACGAATGTCTTTAACTAATCCATCCTCGTCATCGGCTAAATCAGTTTTATTAAAGACTTCTTTACAGACACGTTTTGCTGAACGGATTAGGGATTCATCTACTTTTACACGCTTGTCTACAATTGCTTTATCGGCATCAGCTGTTTTGGCAAATACTGTTATGAGCATGTTTGTATTTACTTCAGGCTCTAGATATTCCGCGTTATACCGAATACGAATACGTTGCTCTTTCAATAACTTTGCAATCATTGCTGCAATATCTAGCTGCTTCCAGCCATATGGTTTGTCTTGGAAACGGTCGTATAAAATCTTTACACGTATTTGCTTCTTGATCTCATCCTGTAGACTAATGAAATCAAACAATTCTCTCTTAGCAAGTTCATTTGGATTCGTATTAAACGTGTCATCAAGTGTGATTTGTTCATCATTGTAAGCCAAAATAGATATCAATTCTCGCTCACTGCTTAAATGTTCTTTCACATAGCCAAGTTTTGTATAAACATTTTCTACCAGTAGCTTAAAGGCAGCATTGAATTTTTCCTTTACAGAAGATCCTTTAATGTCAACTTTATCGCCATTAATAAAAAATGCCCCATCTTTTATGGCATCTTCCAATAATTCACGCACTCTGCGTCTACGTTCTCGTACTTCTGCCTGTTTGTTATTCAATATATTTTGTATGCTTTCTGAAAGCTGGCTTACATTCTTTTTCTTTCTGTACTCTTCAATTCGAAGTGCTTCTTCTATTTCCTCCACAAACGCTTCATTACCACCAAGTTTGATAATCATTTCCCCACTGCCTGATGTCATCATCATCATTTCTTGAGTGGATTTTTGATAATGATCGGATAGAGGCGATAGAATTTGAACACCAATACTCGATGTCTGATTCCCGTAGTTTTTTTCGTCCATTTTTTGGTTGAATGAGAAATCATATTGACTCGAATAACGGAACCTTTTTTCGTCGTAAAGGTCTTGGAAGATATACGTCGCCAACTCACGCTTAATCACATCTTCATCAATGTTCAGCGATTTAATTTCACGATTAATGTCTTGTTCGTCATCGGTTAAAAACAGATAATGATCGCCGTTTTTTTGAATCAATGTTTGCGAGATAAGTTTTCGTAAAGCGACTTTAATCTTTTCTTTCAATTCCAACTTGTCCTCATCAATATTTGTCACCATGAGTGTAGCTAAATTATCCAGGTTTGCTGGTAGTTCTTTAATGTATTTAATCATGAACAACACTTTCAACAAGTCCATGTTAAAGTCATGATCTTTTAATGCTGGATTCTCATAAGCTCCTTCGATGACTCTAGATATCGAAGGATTAAGGAATTCTTTAATGGTGTCATAAAACGCATGGAATGGGATGAGTGTACCTTCTTCCGCATTCTTATAACGAAGCCCTGCTTCCTTGAACGCAGATAGCATCGATCGTTCCCCTTCAGACAAGTGTTTACCAGATGAGCCGTGTTTCCGTACTTGCTCGAACACGTTTTGCAAGAGCTTGAATTGGTATGGAATGAATGGGTACACATCTGCAAATTCCTGTGCATGCTCATATCCTCGTAATTCGGCTGTGCTTTCTCTAAAGCTGATCAGGTTTTTTAATATGGCACTCTTTTCAGGGAAAATCACTTTTAACTTATCATTTGCAAAATCTTTCTTTAGTAGAATACGTTTCTTGATTACTTCATCAACAGAAATAGACGATAGGGATAGCCTTGTATCAAAGCGACCTTGGATACGAGAGAAGTCATCGCCTTTTACTTTGACGATGCTGTCAATGCTTTCTTGCGAAGTCACCATAACCCATGCTTTTCCTTTTGCATGTGCACCAAGTTGTTCAGTCAAAGTTTGCAAATTGAGCATCAAGCTGCGGCTATCACCAATATATTGGCCTATCTCGTCTACTAGGAAGATAAGGTGAAAGTTCTTCCCTTTTTGATTGATGTACTCTCTTACATCTTTTGCAAACGTCTCGATGCTTATCTCGAAATTGTTCACGCCGTTTTCAAACCAGTTACGAGCAGTTTCTTCAGACATATCGGTCACTTTTATCAATGCACCTATCACAAAATCCGCATCAAAATAGAAGCTGTTACGACGCTCTTCCCATGACTCCCCCGCAAGTGTATGGAATTCTGCTTTAAAGGTTTCGTATACCCCTTGCTTGTCCAAATACTTCTCCATTTCTGCCACACCGGGAATGTCGCCGTAATAGCCACGATGCTCATAAAACACCTTCATAAAGACACGCAAAATCGCATCTTCTTTTGATTTATTATCGAGAGCTGCCTTTGCATCAATATTAAATAAAATGACTTCCGTTTCTATATTCGCTGTTCGTTGCATGTTTGCCAGCACGAGTGGATCCTGCACTTTATCCTCGAAGAAATCAATGGCTTGCTCGCCTTTTACTTGCTTGTTTTCAAGTAAATAGGCAAGGATTTTCAGGAAATGCGATTTACCTGATCCGAAGAATCCCGAAATCCAAACTCCCATCTTGTCCGTTTCTCCATTGATTCCTTTTTGATAGTTCTCATAAAACTTGGATAGATGTTTATGTAATTCTTTTGTGACGACATATTCATCAAGCTCTTGATGTATGTTGTCCTCATCAGTCTGAGCAACTTTGATGACCCCTCTTATGTCACGTTCAATATCCTTTTGAAATATCTCTTTAATAATCATCTAAATTCCCCCTATCAATTAATCAACTAATCGAAATGCTCTATAGTAGTTATCGTCTTTGAACTTCCCAAACAATTGTAGTGATTGACCATCATATTTCCCCGGGAAAAACATAATAACTGGTGTTTTATCCAGTACTTCTTGCAGATTGTTTAGTATGTTGTGAGAGCGAACAAAAGGATATACTTTCCCCACTCCCGTTAGGAAGACAACATTATGGTCACCCATCTGTTCTTGAATTTTCCGCAAGAAAATATCAGGCTTGGCAAACGTTGTCATTGCTTTAAACAAGGCATCTTTTCCTTGGCGTTCTTCCATTTCGAATATACGATCAAAGATTTTTCTATCTTTGGCGATAGCCAAGAGTATCTTATATAAGTCAATTTCTAAGATTCTTCTATCTGATATGTCGTTGCTGAATTCTTTTTTTATGTGCTGAATATAGTCTCGAACAACAAGTTCACCTTCTGGTTCGTAGTCAAACACATAAAAGCTAATTTCATTGCCAAGTCCTCGTCCGTCAATAAATATCTCTTCTTTAATCTTTGGTATGATTTGATCAAGCCTTGCATTCAAATTTGCCACATTATCACCCTCATTCACCCATTGCACGAACATAAATGGAATCCCCAATATGTGTGAGATGGTTTTTTATTCGTTCGTCTATGATTAAGCGGTTAAGTTCTTTGCTTTTTCTATCTTTTAGCATCCCACTCTCAAACAAAACTTGCATATATGCCCTTTTCAATTTTTCTATATTTATGTCACTCCAGTTCGCAACCTTGTCACTTTGTTCTGATTTGACTGTAAAAAAGAGGTTGATGTCCTTCTTTTCAATTACGTAGTCGTTATTTCGAAGCTTCTCGCTTATTACCTCATCCATAAATTCACTGAATAGCTGATCCGTCTTCATAATGGCATACAAGTTAATTACTTTGCCCATTTCGACTGTTCCTTGCGTCATAAGCGAACCTAGTGTTGAATCAATGACTTCTACTCTTTTCATCAATGAAGGCAATGTTCGATTGATTCGTCCCTTATTTACAAATTGAAATAGGTTTTCATCAGTTACTTTACTTCTTATCTCTTTGGGAGTTAATCCCGATTCTTTTAACTTTACAACTTGTTTCAACTCGAATAGAAGGTATGAAGCACCATTCAAACTTGAAGAATATTCTAATTCTTTTTTCATCCAATTCTTCCTTTCAAGCAAGACTAATTCTCAATTGTATTTCGAAAATATCGTTCAATTATAGTAAGGTCATTCTTATCACTTATTTCATCAAACTATTTCAATACTATTTTTTAGCTTTTCTTTAAAATATCTTCCTCGACATTTAAGATTCTCATCACAATCTGTAAACGTCGTTTTCCACATTGTTGACGCAGAACACTTGGGAAATCTCCATTCTTAATCATTCGAAAATAGTTATTCTCATATATATATTGAATGCTTTCAATAAGTTCATGCTCATTGATTTCTTCATTCCAGTAAGCATCTACAACTTTATTGATTGCCAATGCCAAATCACGTTGAGTTCGATAGAACAATTTTAACTCCATATAAGCGTCCTTTCTAAATTTAATTACTTTATTCTAATTTTATTCTTATTAATATTGGAATTCAATGGGAACTTCATACGAACGCTCCATTACCAAGTATAAAGTTTGTGTATTAGCTCGTTAATCAGAAGTAATCAGCGGTGTCGATTTGTATGCTTACAAATACTTATCTACAGTGGAATCCGAAACAGTTAAGTAATGCTCAACCAACGTTTCCAGTGACTTATGCCCCGTCTGCTTAGCAATCGTTGATAGATCCGCACCAGCCTCATGCATGGCGACAACTTGACTCTTACGAAAATTGTATCCCGTCAGTCCTGTCCAACGCTGCAACGATTTCCAATAGCCAGTCTCAGTCATTTCGACACTCTCATATCGTCCACCTCTATATACTCTTCCTATAAAATAGTTATCAGGTCTTAATCGATATTCACGTATATAGTCTCTTACCATCTTCACAGCTTCTAGTGTTAATCGTTTCGTGTGCCACTTCTTTTGCTTCATTAAATAGACATCAACTGTGCGACCCTCCAGATTAAAGTCTTTTATTTTCATACGGACCATCTCATTCGGTCGATTAGCTGTGATGAGATTAACCAGGCAAATGGCTTTTTCCCTCGTAGGTAGTTTGAGAATCATATCAAGCAACTCAGCTTTGTCTACGGAGGATTTCCCTTGTACTCGAATTAAATGAGCATTGCCTTCCTCCCCGTAAATTCTTCTCATCGCCGATAGCTCAGACGTCACTTCTGTTTCCTTTTTAAAGTCAATTCTATGTATGACTGCTAAATGCTTTTTGATGGCTGCCAGACGACGCTCCCACGTCGTTTTTTTCACCTTTTGCTCCATCAGTGACCCATATAAATAATCGAGCATCGCTTCCGTTCCATCCGGCTGTTCCGAATTTGTGCAGTAGTCGAGATACCGACGAATATCCCCTGCATACTGTTTGGGAATCTCGTTGTTCTTTTGTTCCACATGTACTTTCCTTTTCGTATGCCGAACTCGATTATCTACCGTCTCTAAACGAATGATGTCACCAGTGCTAGAC
>Ga0209013_10001550_pt1 | contig 21229 bp, 8 predicted proteins | sample Cruoilmetagenom2_FD_187291 | JGI IMG/M metagenome (GOLD analysis project Ga0209013, IMG submission 187291) | Oil polluted marine microbial communities from Coal Oil Point, Santa Barbara, California, USA - Sample 2 (SPAdes) (version 2) | ecosystem: Environmental > Aquatic > Marine > Oil seeps ...
GGGTTCCATAATTTGTTGTTGAAATAGTTTCTATAACCTCTATTACATATGGAGGGCTGCCAATAGAAGTATCTATAACTACGTCTAGCATTCCCGTACTATCTCCATTACAAAGAATATGTGTTGGTGTTACTGTTGTAATTACAGGAGTATCTGCAGGGCTGATAATAACCGAATTAGTGGTTACAATACATGCAGCAGGTGCTGTTGTGTCGGTTACTCGGAAAACATAGGTACCCGCTGTGTTAGAACTAAAGACATTCCCAACGAAATTGGTGTTAAAATAAGTTACACCTGCATCATTAGACCATTCATAGGAATATGTACCGGAACCACCACTAGCATTTATAGTAATAGATGCAGGGGCCAAACAAGTAAGGTCTGTGGTTAAAACTGCGTTGGCTGCCAGCCTTGGATTAATAGTTACATTTTGTTGTACACCTATACATCCATAAGAATCTTTAACATCTATAGTATAATTACCTGATGAAAGGTTGCCAAATGTATAGCTTGTTGCAGTAGATGGTGTAGGCGTTAGCCATGGACCACTATTGATACTGAATTGAAATCCTCCGTTACCCGGAAGTGAAGTTACATCTACAAGGATTGTTCCGTCGTTAGCACCACTGTAACATGCTGTTGGCGTGGTTGTAAATGTTGGATTCACAGGTGCAACTACCGTAATAGGTGCATCTATTGGATCTTCGCAATTATTTGTATCTCTTACTCTTATGATATAATCTCCGGCAGGAACACTTACGAAATCAACACCGGCCTGATAAGCCGTAATTATGCCACCCACATTATCTTCTAATTGATATTCATAACTTGGCGTTCCTCCGATTGCACTGGCAGTTATCGTAGCTCCCGTATTGTTACAAGTAAACTCCACTGTAATACTTGCAGAAGCAACTAAAGGAGCTGGTTCAGTCAGGGTTTCAGAAAGTGTAACAGTACAAGAATTATCTAGAAAATCTCTAACTTCAATAGTATGTGCCCCGGCACTTAAACCATTAACGGTTACAGGAGAAACTGTTTGTGGAGCTGAAAAAGCACCTCCATTTACAGAGTATTCAAACCCATTTACAAGGTCGAAGTTTTCAACTTCAAAAGTAATAGTACCATCAGCCGAACCGTTGCAACTTAGATTGGTAAAATTAGTAATGTTTGCGTCAAAGGCATTTCCAGCCACTATAATAGCAGCCGTATCCACCGTACATCCACTCCCATAATCTACCGTAATGGGATGACTGCCAATGGCCACATTATTAAAGACATTAGAAGCTTGCAGCGCTCCTCCGTCTATGCTGTACATATAAGAAGGATCATTAGGTAATACCGTAATATTTCCTGTACCATCGCAATTGTATGTGACGGTCGTACTTAAAATTGGCTCAACAGGTAAAGGGGCTATTATAACATCCGGGATCGTTATAGAACAGGAAACCGCATTTGCATCCCTTACCCTAATTGAATAGGTACCATCTATAAGACCCGTAAAGGTTGTTCCGCCAGGCGTAGATGCCGTCCAGGAACCTCCATTAAGACTATATTGATAATCTCCCGAACCTCCGGTTGTGGGAGTTATGCTTCCAACAGTTATTTCACCTAATTGAAGACAGGTATATGGCTGTGTTTGAACAGCTTCTGCTACTAACTGAGAAGGCTCAATGACATCTATTGAAGCGGTCTCTTCACAATTGTTCGCATCTCTTACCCTTATAGGATATGTACCTGCGGGAAGGTTTACAAAATTTCCTGTTGCCTGGTAGGTTGTTCCATTATCTATGCTGTATTCATATGGACCCATTCCATCAGCAGCAACTATAGTAATAGTTCCATTGCTATCTCCAAAACATATGGTAGGAGTTGATGTTGGGGTAATTATTATAGGCGCATCCTGTACAATAGTTATGTCGGACATGGCTTCACAAAATGCTACATTTCCATTGTTATCACGTACGTATACATCATAGTCCCCGGCACCTGTAACAGTTATAGGGTTTACAATCCCGAAATCTCCTGGAATTGGAGGTACTCCATCGGCAACAATAGCAAAAACAAAATTACCATCACCACCGGCTGCACTCACAGTTACATCTGTTGTAGTTCCACAGGCGGTTATATTAGCTGCAGAAGCAGTCACTGTTAATTCCGGATTTATGGTTATTGTATCTGTACCAGTACAGTTGTTTCCATCAATCACGTCAATGGTGTAAGTACCTGGCCCTAAACCTGCAAATACATTGTTTGTATCATATAAGCCTCCGTTAATTCGGTATTCAAAGTTGCCGTCACCACCAGATGTTACATTTGCTGTTAATGTTAAACCAGTTAGGTCATCATAACAAACATCATTTGGTACAATAGCTAATACAGGCGGTAATGCGACATTCAAATCAAATGTTGTAGTAACAACACAACCATTCGCATCAGTTACCGATGCAATATATGTTCCTAATTGGACAAGACCAGCGAAAGCGCCAGTTGCATTAGTCACAATTGTAACTGTATCAGGATAGGTTAAAGAATAATTATAACCTCCCCAACCATCAACCGCAGTAAGTATTACACTACCTGGGTCTGTACAAGTGGGCTGAGTTTCACTAGCCGATAACACAAGGGCCGCGGCTGGGGCGCTTACCGTGACACTTGCTGTGTCTGTACAGTTTGTATCGTTATCTGTTACTGTAATATCATAAGTTCCCGCAGCCAGATTAGGCAGGGATATTGTTGCGCTTGTTTCTCCTAAACCACTAAATGCAGATGGTCCGGTTACAGTATAGTCGTATGAAGTGGCGAAGCCGGAAACGGTGTATAAGACCTCTCCATCTGTATCACCAAGGCAGGAAATATTGCTTATCAACTGTCCTACAACCCCAATAGGAGTTACGGGAGCAATCGTATAACTTTCTTCATAAACACAACCTTTATCATCTGTAACCCTGAAGGTATAAGTGTCTGGCGTGAGGCCATCAAAGTCTGCAGAATTACCGGAAGTTGAGGCTGCCGGAATTGCCGCAGGTGCTATAATTTCAAAAACAAAAGGGGTATTTCCGTCAACTACGGAGACAGTAATATCAGATGTAAGCGCTGGACACGTAGGCGTTGGGGCTGTGAAAGTCAAGTCGCTGGGTTCATTCAGGGGGTCAATCGTCACAGGATTGGTTATAAAAACACAACCATTGGCATCTCTTACCGTAATGTTATAGGTACCATCTGTGAGGTTAGAAAAAGTTTCTGCACCAGCTCCGGATACAAAATTCACTCCATCAATGCTATATTCATAAGGAGCAAAACCACCAGTAACTCCCTGTGCTTCAATAACTCCTAATTGTATACAGGTATAATTTTGAACTAAAACAGCAGAAGCGGATAAACCATTTACTGGCCCTGAGATTGTATAATCTTCAAAGAAATCGCAAGAGGCACTTCCTTTACGCTGATTTAGCCTAACCGTATAATCCCCTTGGGGCAGTCCATTGAAAATACCAGAAGAATTACTGGCTATCTCAACACCACTAGAATCAATAAGGAAAAAAGTTAATTGATATCCGTTACTATTTGTTATATTAAATGAAATTGAGCCATCAGAAGCACCATAACAAGTTTCATCTATAACTGTAGTTGGGTCATAGGTTACTGAAGGAACCAGAACAATAGTTACAGTATTTGAAATAGCAAAACAGTTGTTTCGATCAACAACAACAAATGTATAGTCACCTGGTATTAAAACATCAAAGATCTGACTAGTCTGAAATTCAGACGGGGGGATGTCTCCGGGAGTTGGGTATGAAGTAACCGTATTCCCTAATTCATCTACAAAGGACCATATAGCATATGTATGTGGTGTCTTGCCTCCAGTAGATTCCATTAGAATATTTCCTTCTTTACAACTAATATGTTGCGAAACCCTGGCTTCGAGATCCAGGTCAGATTCATCAACAATAATGACTTGTTCATTATAGGAACATCCATCATCTGTAGTTACATCTACATCATAGGTGCCGGGATTAAGATTTAGAAAGGTATAGTTATTATCTACAGTTGGCCCATGTGTATCTACGGTTGTACCGCCTTGTGATATTTCATAATAATATTGCGGCTCTACATCTAAAACGGAAATAGATATCTCGCCCAGACCATTACAGTCCGTATTTTCAGTTGTAATGTCTACTTGAAAATTACGGCTAAGCACACCTATATCTTCCAATCTGAAAATACAACCATCTACTACTCCTTGCTGACGCATTTCTACTGTATATGCACCATTTGAGTTAATTGTAAAACTAGGACCATTTAACGCGCTATATGGCACAAGAATGGCCCCACTAGTGGCATCCAGAAGTTGATATTCGTAATCAACAGGCATATTTGTTACGGTAATGTTTCCTGGTGAAAGGCAAATAAGATCTGTAACGTTATATTGTGGATCAAGCGGATTTTTGAAGATATTAAAGTAAAACCTACTAAAACATCCGTTTTGATAATTGATAATCAGCCTGTATTGACCGGCATCTGTAGCAACGAAATTGTTCCCCGTTCCTACATTGTTCCACGAACATCCGGAATCCTTATTGGCGCAATCTGCAACCGAAGCACCACAACTTGCTTCATCAAGCTGCTCCCATTCAATGCTATCTGCATCGGGAATATTAATTTGAATGAGTTCGGTGTCGTTCAACCCACACAGGAATATTTTTGGTAATAAATCTCCGTCATTAGGGCAGGTAACCACCTCTCCCTCCACAGTATTTGTGGGATCATTTATTAAGGTAACTATAGGGTTTATCTGGGTAGTTCCAAACAATTCCACTGTTATAATTTCCTGAAATCCTTTACAAGGATCAGCAACTATTTTATCTACAATATAAATACCAACCTCAGTAATAAGAAGCGTACTAGGATCACCATCAGGGTCTCCGTCGTTTAACAAAGTATCACCCGGGTCAATTAAACCATCCAGATTCTCATCTTTATACCAGACATAAGAATCAAAATTGTCACCCGCATCAAGGAGTAAATCATCACCACAAAGCTGAACGGTTCTGTTGTAATCACAACTTTCTAGATCATCCAATAAAAAGTTCGTAGCACCTGGGGTAACAAAACCACAATTATCAAAGTCAGACACACTGGGGTCGTCCGTTATCTGTGCAGTATTGATTACGCCTTGATAGGTAGAGTAAGCCTGATTTGCTATTAAATCTGTACAGGCATCTACAAAATCAAAACAGTTTTCGGCAACTTTCACCCTAAGTCTAATTTCAGAAAGTGGATCCCCTTCCTCAATCAGATTTGGTGGGATACTGAAGGATATTGCATGAGCCACAGGATCGTAAACATAGGTTACTCCAGGAGGCAAGACAAGGTCCGATTCTATTACAGTCACATTTGTTGGCAATACATCTCTTAAGACATAATTGGCAGCGTCATCATTACCAATATTTTGAAAGCCAAGGACATAGTCTAATAACTGCCCTAAGTTTACACCTAAACCGGTAATATCGTTACCCGCAATATCTTCTACTGTCTTCTCTACAACAATATTGGGTTCTATTATCTCAACATTAAAGGAGTTAAAGAAAGGATAATATTGATCTCCACTTGATGTAAATCTAAAAGTGGCATCAGTTTCGGCGTTGGGGATCACAGAATTTAACGGATTATTCAAAAGAAAGATATCCGTATCATAACCCAAAGTATTTACACTGTTAGGATTACGGTTATTGGTAATAGCGCCATCTAGAGTAATATTACTATTGAAAAAGTTATTCGCGGGGTTTACTGCATTGCTAATAGTCGTAAATCCAGGATTACTGGCCGCTCTGATTCGCATTCTATCACCAGTAATTCTATTATCACCTTCTAATGCAGCGGCTCCCAAGGTTGCCCTTACAGGGCCAACGGGAATGGTGTTAAACCCGCTATAGTTGATATCCACAGTAGGATTAGCACTTCTTACCCGGGCAAATCCATCGAAGGTTGTAATTAATTTTCCTGATAATGTGGGGTTCTCATAAACAATAATCAGCGTCCAGCCACCGGCTGCACCTCCACCAGGAGATAACGATCCTACTACAGAACGAATATTTGCAACGGTATAATCCCCTGAAGGATCTGCCAAAGGGGTTATAAGCGATGTTACATCTGCATAACAGGCATATGGACTATTTTGCGTAACGGAAGGATCTCCGCTGGTGAATCCGTCAAATAAAACCTCATCTGCGGTGACATCAATATACGCACCTCCGGGAACCATTAGTTTTACCTGGTTAAAATCGTTTTGCCTCCCTGTGCCTAAAGCCTGACCGGCCTGAGCACTTGGATAAGTAGCTGACCAGTAAAGGCCTGCATAACGAATTAAATTACAGTTGGCTTGTGGAAAGTTAAAGGTTGCTCTACTGGAACTAAAAGTAGAAGCATCACTATCCACGTCAATATACTGCATGTTCAGCCAGTCATTGTAGGTGGAAGAGTTTCCGGTAGAATTATACGGATCATTCGGTTCTGTATTACCCGTACCTCCATTTCGGTTAACAATATTGTTGGCTATGAAAGTCAGGTCACCCCTAAGGTTATTCTGATACCTAACTTCAAAATTGTTGAATTCTTGTGAAATACCTATATAGGAAAATAACACCACACAGGCAAAAAGAATATTTTTAGCAAAGGTTGGTTTCATCTAGGTTATTAAGTTTGGTGTGACGCGCATGATCCACATTTTGTCATCATATGCGTCATTTAGTTTAGAGTAGTAAGATATGAGAGCATTGTTCCAGGATTCGTGTCGCTTTAAATAAACATACCGATAGTTATTTTCGGGATTTATAAAGTAGCTGGCACTAAGGCCCTGGGAGTTTAATAATTTTACGAAACGATTGGCATTTTTAGGATTTGCAAATACATTTGCTATTATGTAATAAGCAGATGCAATACCTTTAATAAATTGACTTTTCGACTTTGGCTCGCTACCTGTTACATTATCCCTGACAACAACATTCTTTTGAAGAACATCAGTGTCATATTCGGACGATTTCTCACGAACTTTATTCGAATTTTCAGCATAAGCCTCGTTGGTATAACGATTTTCTACATTCATCACCCATAGCTCGCCGCTATAGGTTCCATTTATTCCGGATTTGTGTGCGGCCAGTGCCTCCTTCCAGGTATCGTATCTCTTTAGATATACATACTTTAATCCGTTTTTAGGATTGTCGATATAATCAGCGTCTAAGCCCTGATTATTAAGATTGTCTATGAATTTATTCAGGTAGTGTTCGCCCTTGTAAACATTCGCAACCACATAGTATCCATTTTCCACACCATCCAGATCTCTGAATTTTTGGCCCTTGACATTGTTCCGTTTAGCTTCCTGAATAAATACGTCTGCCTGAGTTTTCTTCTTGACTATAGGCTTGTACTCAGCAGGACTTCGCTTCTCAACATTTTCGACAAGCGCTGTTTTGTCATTATTAAGAAAATACATTTCCCTGGCCTTTTCTTCAAGATCAGGTCGCTCCCCATTGGTTTCATTACGCACCATGCGCATAACCATTTCAAATCTTCTTTCAAGATCTTTTTCGCGATTTGTCTCCATAGAGTCCTGTCTGAACATCAGTTCAGCAAGAATCGCATCATTTTCGGCCAGACGACGCTTGAGTTCTGTAATCTCCTCCTCATCGGAAGCGAGAGATTCTTCTATTGCCTCTTGTTCTTCTTCAATATTTGCGATTGCTTCTTCGCTTTCTTCTAACATTACCCTGTCTTCAGTAAGGTTAGGTGTGAAAGAGTAAGCAAAAGAAATTTCATGGGTAGTACCAAAGTTGTCAAGACTATTAGCTAGACCTTTCTCCATGGTATATCCAAGAGAAAGTCTTTTTCCAAGGTTAAAGCCAATTCCGGCTGAAGCTCCATAATAACTATCATATCCGGCCTGTACCCAACCTAGTTTAGGCAGGTCGAAAATAATATTACCGCCTAAAACAATATCTTCCTGGCCAACTTGTCTTACCCGGGCCAATGGCATCAAACGAGAATTTTCAAATACTCCTGCGTTATTTTCTAACTCATAGGTATACTGTAAGTGAGCTGAGAAGGTTTTGTCCTCAAAGTCTGTAATAGATTCACTTGTTTTCAGGTTATAATCAAATAGGTTTTCGGCAAACACACCGAAATCAAACTGGTTATATGAAATGTTAAATCCTGGTTGAAAGGAAAGTAGAGAACTATCCTGAAAACCACTCAGCAGCGGATCTATTTCAATAGGATTAGCTCTGTTTTGATCCAGGCCACTACTGTAATACGATAAATTTGCTCCAAAGGTGAAATTACTTTTATCACTTAATTTCACACCATAAGCATAATTGGCTAATACTCCGTAATTACTAACAACCCCTTCCCTCTGTGTATATAGACTTAATCCCAGTCCGGATCTATCGTTAATCCTACCACTGTAACTAAGGAAATATAACTGATTATTATCATCAAAAGATACCGATTGGTTTCTGTGCAAAAGATTTATATATGACAAGTCCTCACGAACCGTTGAGAAAGTCGGATTTATCAGAAACCGATTAAACTTTAATAGGTTCTGGGAAGGCACATCATAAGAGATAAAAGGATTATCTTCCTGCGCACTTACTTTGGTAAGCGCCATGATGAACAATAACAGGTATGCTAGTTTAAATTTCATTTTACTCTTTAACGAATAATGGTTATGGTGCCTTGTTTTAAAACTTCATCAGAGTCTTTAATCTTATAGAAAAAGACCATGTTTTGCTTGGCAAAAGACATTGAAGTTTCAGGCCAGTTGTTTTGATAATTGAATTCATTTAATACTTCCTTACCTGCGCTATTGAAAATGATTACATTCACTTCCGCCTTATTGGAGTAGGAATTAGGAATAATCCACTGATCATTTATTCCGTCGCCATTGACGGTTATAACATTGGGTATTTTAAAGTTGTCAAGATATTCTACCGTTACATTCCGGCTTACTTCACAATTCCCTATAGTTGCTATAAGAACATAAGAACCTTCCTCTGTAAATGTTACTGAAGAGGAATTACTCATTTCAGTATTATTAGAATCATACCATCTGTATGAGTCACCACCACTTGCGGTAACTATTCTGGAGCTATTTTCCGGAAATACAATTGTGCCGGAAGGATCTAGAGTTATCAAAGCAGGATCCAGACCAGATATAGCGATTTCATTGGAAGGAAGTGGACAACCATTTCTATCTAGTACCAATTGGTATGTTCCTGGTTCAGTAACCGTCAGAGCTATATCGGTAGTATTTAGATTTACACCATCTTTAAACCAATCAAAAGATTCACCAGACAAATTCGTGGTGGTGGTTATTGTAATTGGTTCTGCAGGACCACAACTAATAAGACCGGTACTGCTAATAGATAAAGTCTCATTTACCAATAACTGAACAGCCAGGGAGTTTGAAGTTGCGTTATAGGTAGTAATATTGCCGTCTACTTCATAATTACCATTTTCAGTAATGTCAGTTAAACTTAAGCTTGCTGAGGTTTCCCCGCTTACAGGACTACCGTCTTTTTTCCATTGGTATGTAAATGCAGAGATAAGAGAAGCAGTTACATCAGTCACCCCTCCACCTGAGTCTATTGCATTAATAGTTGTTACATCAAGGACAATACTATTGTTCGCACATGCCGTATAAGCAGAAGCGTAATCAATTACAATCTCAAATGAAGCTGGAGTAACTACTGTAGTCGTTTCAGAATCTATTGAGGTTGAAGAACAAGGTCCTCCACTTAAGGAAACACGGGCAAAATATATACCGGTTTCTGTTTCACTTACGGACAAGCTGTTGCTTGTAGCACCCGATACGGGGCTACCATCTCTATACCATTGATAAGCGGGAGAAGAAGCGTCAGTTGTTACACTTAATGTTTCGTTTTGTCCTGGTAAAACTACTACGTTGGCAGGATTATTTCTGGTTACTGTAAAATTTCCGGCATTAGTGATGGTCACTGCTGAGGATCTTTCCACACAGGCTCCTGGACCAAAAATTTCGACCTGATAATCTCCTTCAAACCCCGGTACAGAGGCATCTACAGTATAAATATAATTATCAGATGAAGGAATAACTGCGCTATCTTTATACCAGGTATACGTTAAACTGGGATTATTTATGTTCGCCTCAAGATTTTCAGTTTCACCGGAACATAAATCAGTTTTAGTTGGAGTGTTAATAGCTATTCCTAAACTAGCCCCTGTTGTTACATCAATAATGTTTGAAAGGGTATTACCAGATCCGGAACATGAGCCATAATCAATTTCTACATTATACATTCCTGCCTGTGAAACCGTTATGGATTCGCTTTTTTCAGCTAAAGGCGATCCGCTTCTATACCAGTTATACTGATAGGTATTTGCATTAGGAAGATTATAAACCTCCAGGGTAATGGAGTTGCCGTTGCAGACTTCAGCTGTACCGTCTCCAAAGTCGGCATTGCCTTGCTGTCTAATTGTAAGACCGGAATTTACATCGATATAATACATTGGATATGCAACAGATGCTGCTCCAATAACAGCCGGACTGGTACTTCTAACACGCATTCTATAACCTTCACCTCTTGTATCTGTTGGGAGTGAAAATTGGATGTAGAAGTCAAAATTCGTGTTTTTGGTAGCATCTCGGGCAAGTTCTACCGGACTTGCAAAACTCCCACTCGCATCTGAGAGTTCAAGAATAAATTCATTATCACCGTTAACTAAGGGAGGGCTCCATGTGAAATTGACCCAGTAGTCGTTAAAAGAACTGGAGGCACACGCCTTGTCCCAGGGAGAACTTCCGGGAGGTGGTGTTTGGTTAGGTGCGGCAACAGGGCCATTTAAAACCTGTGCACTGAGTTGCATGCATCCTAACAGCAGTATGGTCAAAAAGAAATACTTGATTTTAAAGGATAGTTTTGCTCTCATAAGTAGTGTAGTTTTGGGGGAACTACAGTTTTACCTCTTACTGGATTTGGGTTTTGGCAAACCGTATGGGCGTTCGTTGTTTTTTTCGTTTTACATGCGTTGTTAAAGTTTTACTCGAAATTACCAGTGTATTTAACAACAAATATGTCATTTAATTACCTTGATAGGAATTTAATGTTGTAGCACCTTTTAAATATGTTGTGAAATCGGGTTATTGTATGGTGAGGATCATTTATTAGTTGTCATACCCTCATTTTTCCTACATTTGTGCTTCAAAATTGAATTCATGAGTGAATCACCTAAATCACTTAATTTTATAGAACATATTATTGAAGAAGACCTGGCTAATGGGTTTCCTTCTAATGCGTTAAGATTTCGGTTTCCACCGGAACCAAATGGCTACTTACACATAGGCCACGCAAGCTCAATTTGCCTTAATTTTGGCCTTGGCCTGCGATATAATGCACCTGTAAACCTGAGGTTTGACGACACTAATCCCATAAAAGAAGAACAAGAGTATGTAGACGCCATCAAACAAGATGTAAAGTGGATGGGATTTGAATGGGATACTGAACGTTATGCCTCTGATTATTTTCAATCTTTATTTGATTGGGCGCTTGAGCTTATAAAACAGGGTAAAGCCTATGTAGACAGTCAATCATCTGAAGAAATGGCCAAACAAAAAGGCACTCCCACAGAACCGGGAGTCAATAGCCCATATAGGGACAGGTCTGTTGCGGAAAACATTGAACTTTTTGAAGGAATGAAAGACGGTCTTTATGAGGAAGGAACTCATGTTCTTAGGGCTAAAATAGATATGTCTGCGCCCAATATGCTAATGCGGGACCCCATTATGTATCGCATCCTGAAACGAGCGCATCACAGAACAAATACCGATTGGTGTATTTATCCTATGTATGACTGGACGCATGGGGAGAGTGATTATATAGAGCAGGTAACTCACTCACTATGTACTCTTGAGTTTGCTCCACACAGAGAATTGTATGATTGGTTTCTGGACAACGTAACTGATCCAAAGAAAATAAGACCAAAACAACGAGAATTCGCCCGAAGGAACTTAAGCCATACTGTTGTAAGTAAGCGTAAATTGCTTCAATTAGTAGAGAAAGGTCTGGTAAATGGTTGGGATGATCCAAGAATGCCTACCATATCAGGGTTGCGCAGAAGAGGTTTTACACCGGAGTCTATCAGGAATTTTGCTGACACCATCGGGATAGCTAAGCGCGAAAATGTTGTGGATGTTTCACTTTTGGAATTTCACATTAGAGAACATCTCAACAAAATTGCCCCCAGGGTAATGGCTGTTCTAAATCCTTTAAAAGTGGTAATAACCAATTATCCGGACAGCGAAGAAGAATGGCTCAAGGCAGAAAACAATCCGGGAGATGAATCAGCAGGTTTTCGCCAACTTCCTTTTTCTAAAGAGCTATATATTGAAAAGGAGGATTTCAGGGAAGAGGCTAACAGAAAATTTTTTAGATTAAAACTAGGCGGCGAAGTTCGTCTTAAGAATGCCTATATCATAAAAGCAGAGAGTTGTACTAAGGATGCAGATGGAAATATTTTAGAAGTTCAATGTACATATGACCCTAAAAGCAAGAGTGGAAGTGGAAGCGAGGAAAGTTTGCGAAAAGTAAAAGGCACCTTACATTGGGTCTCAATTAAACACGCCATACCGGTTGAAGTGAGATTGTATGATAGACTCTTTACAGATGAAACACCCGACGCTCATAAGGATAAAGATTTTCTTGAATTCATTAATCCAAATTCGTTGGAGATTATTACTGGTTATGTGGAACCTAGTCTGAAGGAGGCGAACATTAATGACCGTTTTCAATTTCAGAGATTAGGATATTTTAATGTGGATGAAGATTCTACACAAGAAAAATTGGTATTTAACAGAACCGTAACCCTTCGTGATACATGGGCCAAAATAGAGCAAAAACCGCAGAATAAGTAATACTTATTTATTTAAATATTACGATTGGTATTATTTATATTAATTGGTGAAGTTTCAGCCATTTTAAGGACTTCTAACATTTAGCAAATACCTCATAAGGCCCAAGCCTTAAATACGCTTGCAGAAAGAACCTATGGAGGTTTTACTGTTTATTGGTGATATAAAAACAGCGATTTTCAGAAAATAACTTCAAAAGAAAAACTCCTGCCAGATTTCTTTCGGACAGGAGCTTTAAAAAGTCTCATTATTTTCTTCTTTGCTTATTTTTTAGGATTTTGTTTCTTCATGGATTCACCTATCATATTGCTTGCAGTAAAAGAAGCTACCATATTATTCAACATGTCACTTCCTGCCTGTGGTGAATTTGGCAGCAATATAAGATTGGTATTGGTTTCTTCACCAATAGATTGAAGTGTATCATAATGCTGGGTTACAACAATTAGAGCTGAGGCTTCCTGTGAATTTATACCCACTTTATTTAAAACTTCAACAGACTCTTCCAAACCTCTTGCAATTTCGCGCCTTTGATCTGCAATACCCTGGCCTTGTAAACGCTTACTTTCAGCTTCAGCTTTGGCTTTTTCAACTATTAATATTCTAGCAGCGTCTCCTTCAAACTGTGCAGCTATCTTTTCACGTTCTGAAGCATTAATTCTGTTCATAGCCTCTTTTACCTGAGCATCCGGGTCAATATCGGTTACCAAAGTTTTTATAATATCATAGCCATAATCTAGCATGGCATCTTGTAATTCAGTTTTTACTGCTATAGCAATATCATCTTTTTTTACAAAGACATCGTCTAATTTCATTTTAGGAACCTCTGCCCTAACAACATCAAAAACATAAGAGGTAATTTGATCATGAGGATATTCTAACTTATAGAAAGCCTCATATACTTTTTCTTTAATTACTACATATTGCACTGAAACTTTCAATTTTACGAATACATCGTCCAAAGTTTTGGTTTCCACAATAACATCTAACTGCTGTATTTTAAGACCCAGACGAGCCGCGATACGATCTACCATAGGTATTTTCATCTGTAAGCCTGAATTTCGGATGCTGTGAAATCGTCCAAATCGTTCGATAACCACGGCAGTTTGCTGTTTAACAATGAAAAATGAAGCCATAAGAATAAGGAAGCCTATAAAAACAATAGGTATAAGAAGTAAATTGCCCATAGTGTATAAATTAGGTTAGTGAATAATATTTGAGTGATGTAGAAGATATGTCGGGTTTTTTACCCATTTGTTACAATTTCTCCAAAGCTATTCTAATTCTTTTTAGAGTTTCTATCTTGCCAATCAATGCCATAATATCAAATAAATGGGGGCCTTTTAAATCCCCGACCATAACTAATCTTAAAGGAGCCATAACCTGTCCGAATGATAATTGCTCTTTCCCAATCCAATTTTTAACCATTTCTTCAAGTTCAGGAGAGGAAAAATCTTCAAGGGATTCCAAAAGGGAAGCAATATTATTTAAAATGTTAGGTGTATTTTCTTTCCATTGCTTTTTAACCACCTTTTCGCTATAAGAATTTGGTGTCTGGAAAAAGTAGCTACCCAGTTCCCAAAAGTCTGACACAAAAGATGCGCGTTCTTTTATCAAAGAAATTACCCTGGCAATGTAATCATCGTTATTTACAAGATTAAGGTCAAAGACGGGTCCATGATTGAGTTTTTCAGCAAGAATAGTTTTAAAGGAGTTTAGTAAAACCACATCATCTTGTACTTGAAGATAATGGTGATTGTACCATTTGGTTTTTTCAGGGTCAAATCTGGCGCCGGATTTATGTACCCGACTCAGGTCGAAAGCTTTAATCAACTCATCCAATTTAAAAAGTTCCTGTTCAGTGCCGGGATTCCATCCCAAAAGGGCAAGAAAGTTGACCACTGCTTCCGGAAAGTAACCCGCTTCTTTATACCCTGTGGAATCTCCCCATGATAGGGGAAATATAGGAAACCCGCCTTTTTCCCCATCGCGTTTGCTCAATTTACCTTTTCCTTCTGGTTTCATAATTAATGGCAGATGTGCAAATTCAGGAGCCTGCCACCCGAAAGCATCATATAATTGTGTGTGTAGGGCCAAAGAAGGTAACCATTCTTCGCCGCGGATAACATGACTTATTTCCATAAGATGATCGTCTACAATATTAGCCAGATGATATGTGGGCATACCATCGCTTTTGAATAACACTTTATCATCTAATATGTTGGTGTCAATCTGTATATCTCCCCTGATCATGTCAGTTAAATGCAATACTTCATCCTGTGGGTTATAAAAACGGATAACGTAATTTTCTTCATTAGCCAGCCTGGTTTGGAGTTCTTCAGGCTTGATTGATAATGAATTATCCAGCTTTAAACGATTATGCCAATTATAAATAAACGTTTTACCCTTGCTCTCATGGTCTTTCCGGTGAGCATCAAGACTCTGAGCCGAGTCAAAGGCATAATAAGCCTTTCCGCTAGTAATGAGTTGATCTGCATATTTTTTGTAAAGTGATTTGCGTTCGCTTTGTCTGTATGGGCCATGGCCAAATTCTTTTCCCGGACCTTCGTCAAAAGGTATACCGCACCAGTTTAAGGCATCTATGATATATTTCTCTGCGCCTTCTACATAACGATTTTGATCGGTATCTTCTATTCGGAGAATGAAATCTCCATTGTTTTGTTTAGCAAAAAGATAATTATACAGGGCAGTTCTAACCCCGCCTATGTGTAGTGGACCCGTTGGACTTGGCGCAAACCGAACACGAACTTTTTCAGTCATTTAAATAAAGTTTGGCGACAAAGATAGTTGTTAAAAAAGCACAATAAAATAAATTATAAGCTTGCTTCTTTCATTTCATCAGGAATTCTTTGATTCATTACTCTGAACCATAGTGGAGGTAGAAATGACAGGACCATTGAAGTTGGATAACCAAAGGGCATCTGGGGTGAACTATCATGATAATCCAATATCTGATATTTTTTGGATGATTTATAGTGGTGGTCGCTATGTCTCGTCAATTCATATAAAATGATGCGGCCAATTACGTGATTACTGTTCCAGGAATGAACCTCCCGAACTCTTTCATATCGGCCTGAGGGTAGTTTTTTTCTAATCAAGCCATAATGTTCTATATAATTAACTGTTTCAAGCAGTAGAAAGCCAACTAAAGCAGCCAGGACTGCATATATTAAAATTGAAGGACCAAAAAAGTAGTAGATAAAACATAAGTGTCCAATCTGAATTATGGTATACCACAACATATCATTATATAATGAGAATTTACGTCTGTTTTGGGATTGCAGCAATTTTCCCTGAATAACCCAGGCATTTATGTATTGTCGTGTAACGGAAGTTAACCAAAAGGAATATACCGATTGGTTGTATTTTGCTGTGGCAGGATCTTCCTTTGTTGCCGCGTGAAGATGATGCCCATAGTTATGTTCAATGTAGAAATGCATATATAAAGACGGAAGAAGTAATAGCTTTCCCAAAAAACGTTCATAAACATTTGCTCGATGACCTAATTCATGTGCTACATTAATGCCGTTGGTTCCCAGAACAATCCCCATGGATATAATAATTCCCACCAATTCATAGGTTTCGATCGAGCTGGCGGCTAGTTCATTTAATGAATAATAAAAGAGCCCAAAAACTAAAGGAATATTTAAATAAAGTAACCAGTCAAAAAGTTTATTCTTTTGTTTAGCTTCTCTTTCCTTTCCTTCAAAGTTTGTTGTATTTACAGGAAGTAGCAACTCTAAAGCAGGGATCAACACAAATGCGTATACAGGAGTGATAAAACTCCAGTAGCCCTTAATGTAAATTCCAATAAAGGCCGAGATTGGAATGGTAAAAGCCGCAAGGTACTTTAAATCTTTCATTCACTACTTTTTAACAAATATTTGAGGCAAAAATCTAGTTTAACAGGTATCTTGGTATTAAATATAGTAGAAATTGAGTAGTTATAACAACATATTGGACAAACTGAATAAGTTTAGCCGTAAGTATTATACAAAAATGCTAATAAAAGGGGGCTTACTTTTTTTAGCTTTTGGTGTGCTATATTTTATAGTAACACTTGGAATAGAATACTTTTTCTGGCTTAATTCAGAGGGTCGTTTTATTCTGTTATTACTGTTTTTGGTAGTTGAGGCATTCTTATTGTATCGTTATATAGCAATTCCAATTTCTTATTTGTTAAAACTTAAAAAAGGAATAAGTAATAAAGAAGCTTCTTTATTAATTGGCAAACACTTTGGGGAAATAGGGGATAAATTATACAATTTGCTCGATTTAGCTGAGGACAATGACAGGTCGGAACTTTTGTTGGCAAGCATACAACAACGTTCAGACAATTTAAAAATGGTGCCTTTTACTAGAGCTATAGACCTTAAAGAAAGCTTTAAATACCTAAAATATGTGACGATTCCTGTTTTGTCATTACTTGTGCTATGGATTTCAGGAAATTTTAACTCATTTTTTGGCTCTTATGAACGGGTTATAAATTATGATACGGCTTATGAACCACCTGCTCCTTTTGTTTTCAAATTACTATCGGGGGATTTGCAGGTTTTGGAAGACAGCAGCTTTACAGTTCAGGTAGCAACTGAAGGGAAGGTCAAGCCAACTGAAGTTTATATAGTTGTGAATGGAAAGGAGATATTGCTTCAAAAGGCTGATGATCTATATGAATATACTTTTACGGCACCTTTAATTACAACAAAATTCTTTTTTAAGGCTAATGAGGTTGATTCCAGGACTTATGAATTAAAATCTTTGAAAACACCAGCGATACAATTCTTCGAGATTACCCTGGATTATCCGGCATATACTAAAATACCTTCGGATATTCTTAAAGGTACTGGAAACGCAAGCTTTCCGGAAGGAACAAGAGTGAGCTGGAAACTTGAAGGACTTAATACGGATGAAATTGTTTTAATTAGTAATGACACTACTATTACATTCGATAATGAACAAAATATATTTTCACTTAATAAGACTATTTATAAGGAATTTTATTACGCTTTAGCTACTTCAAATAAGAATGTTGCGAATTATGAAAAGCTCGATTATCAGTTCCGTGTGATTAAGGATGCTTATCCTTCAATTTCTGTAAATAGGGTTATGGATTCGTTAAGCCCTAACACGGCCTATTTCATTGGAGAAGCTTCAGATGATTATGAAGTTAGATCAATTAAATTAATTTGTTACCCGGATAATAATAAAGAAGAGAAACAGATTATGAGCCTGGGGACTCCTAATGCAAATTACAATCAGTTTTATTACACTTTTCCTACCGGATTAAGTCTTGAAGAAGGACGAGCTTATACTTACTATTTTGAAGCAGTAGACAATGATGCAATTCACAGCGGAAAGACTTCTAAAACACAATTGTTTACAACAAAGATAATGGACGGTAATGAATTGTATAACAAAGAATTAGAAGCTCAACAAGCCATAATTAAGAATATGGATAATTCTTTAGAGAAGTTTAAAGCACAGGAACAGTCGTTGAAGGAAATAAATAGGGAACAAAAAGAAAAGAATAGCCTGAATTTCAATGATCAGATGCAAGTAAAGGAGTTCTTAAAAAAGCAACAGGATCAGGAGCAGTTAATGCAGAAGTTCAGTAAGCAATTAAAGGATAATCTTAAATCATCCGACAAAGAGGATAAGCTCAGCAAAATGCTCATGGAGCGCCTTGAGCGCCAGGAAATAGAAGCAAAAAAAAACGAAAAATTGCTGGAAGAACTCAATAAGGTAGCTGACAAAATAGACAAAGAAGAATTATCAAAGAGATTGGAGGAACTGGGTAAGAAACAACAAAACAGCAAAAGAAATTTAGAACAATTACTGGAATTAACAAAGCGCTATTATGTAACGGAAAAGGCTGCGCAATTGGCCAGGGATTTAGAGAAATTGGCTGAAAAGCAAGAAGCGCTATCCAATATAGAAATTGATGAGTCAACTTCTGACTTGCAGAAGAAAATGAATGAGCAGTTCAAAGATCTGACAAAGGAGCTTGAGGAACTTAAAAAAGACAATAAAGACCTTAAAAAGCCGCTTGATCTGAAAATTGATAAGAATAAAGAAGAGGGAATTAAAGATGATCAGGGAGAGGCTTTGGAAGAGCTGAATAAACATAAAGGTGATGAACCATCTGCCAATGATGGCGATCAAAACAAATCTGCGAACAAAGCCAAACAAAAGCAAAAGGCTGCTTCTCAAAAGATGCAGGAAATGAGTGAAGAATTGAGTGCATCAGGTTCTTCGAGTGGGGAATCGACTATTACCGAAGACGCTGAAATGTTACGACAGATTTTGGACAATTTGGTAACTTTTTCTTTTAAACAGGAGAAATTATATGATCAGTTAGAAGGCTCAGACTTTGATATGTCAAATTATTCTGGTAGCGTAAGAAAACAGAAGGAATTGCGAAATTTGTTTGAGCATATAGATGATAGTTTGTTTGCTCTGTCTTTAAGAAGGGCTGAACTATCCGAGTTTGTAAATGAACAAATAACGGAAGTTTATTATAATATAGACAAATCACTGGAGAGTATTGCGGACAATAGGATTTATCAGGGCGCGGCATATGAACAGTATGTTTTAAATGCCTCAAATAGCTTAGCCGATTTTTTGGCTGACCTCCTTGATAATATGCAGCAAAGCATGAAGGCGGGATCTGGATCGGGGAATCCAAATGATGGATTTCAACTACCAGACATAATCAAGGGTCAGGGTGAGCTTAAAGAAAAAATGGGTGAAATGGGAGAAAGCGGAAAAGGGGGAGCTGAGGGCAAAGAAGGTGAGGGCCAAAAGCCTGGTCAAAATGGACAAGAAGGGGAACAGGGCGATAAGAGCAAGGGCGAAGAAGGTGATAAGGGCCAAATGGGGGATACTAAAGAAGGCAAAGGAAAAAAGGGTGATAAAAGTAAAAATGGAGAAAATGGCGGGGAAGGTGAAGGAGGTATAAGTGAGGAGGAAATGAAGGAAATTTATGAGATTTATAAGGAACAGGAATATCTAAAGCAACAACTGGAAAAGCAATTGCAGGACATGATGGATGCGGGTGACAGGGCGCTTGCAAAGAAACTCATAAAGCAAATGGAGGATTTTGAAAACGACCTTCTGGAGAATGGAGTAACCCAAAGAACAAAGGACAGGATGAATTTTATTGAACATCAATTATTAAAACTGGAAAATGCTGCTCTGAAACAGGGTAGAAAAGAGGAAAGGGAGAGTCAAACCAATACCAAACAATTCCAAAATCCGGTACTAAGCAGGCCTGATATTCTTAAGAATTATAAAAATGAAATAGAAGTTTTAAACAGGCAAGCATTACCTTTGCGGCAAAATTATCAGGAAAGAGTAAGAAGTTATTTTAGAAACGATGATTAATTTTCATTATGAAACAGAGTTTAGTTTAGAGGACGCGGAGAATTATACCAATTGGATTATTAATATTATTAAAAGCGAGAAGGCAGTTTTAGGAAATTTAAGCTATATTTTTTGTTCTGATAACTATCTGCTTAAATTAAATCAGAAGTACTTAAAACATAATTCGTTTACAGATATTATTACGTTCGATTATTCCGAACAGAAAATAATATCTGGAGAAATCTATATTTCGATAGACAGGGTTAGAGATAATGCAGTAAAATTCAAAGAAGATTTTAATAGGGAATTGCTAAGGGTTATGGCTCATGGGATATTACACTTGTTGGGCTATAAGGATAAAAGCAAAAATGAGAAGGAAGAAATGAGCACTAAGGAGGATGAAAAAATATATATGTTCCACGTGAAACGATAATAGAGAAATGTTTGAAAAGAGTTATGATGTAATTGTTGTAGGGGGTGGTCACGCTGGAGCTGAAGCGGCGGCGGCGGCGGCGAATTTAGGTTCAAAAACATTACTGGTAACAATGAACCTCCAGACTATTGGACAAATGTCCTGTAATCCGGCTATGGGTGGAATCGCTAAAGGTCAAATTGTTAGAGAGATTGATGCCCTTGGCGGTTATAGCGGAATTGTTACGGACAAATCAGCTATTCAATTTAAGATGTTAAACAAATCTAAGGGCCCTGCAATGTGGAGCCCCAGAGCGCAAAATGACAGAATGCGTTTTGCGGAAGAATGGAGACTGGCTTTAGAGAAAACACCCCTGATCGATTTTTACCAGGAAATGGTTAATGGATTGCTAGTTGAGGGCGATAGGGTTGTAGGAGTTAGAACTTCATTGGGGGTGGATATCAATTCTAAGGCTGTAGTACTTACTAATGGTACATTTT
>Ga0209013_10001551_pt1 | contig 21213 bp, 16 predicted proteins | sample Cruoilmetagenom2_FD_187291 | JGI IMG/M metagenome (GOLD analysis project Ga0209013, IMG submission 187291) | Oil polluted marine microbial communities from Coal Oil Point, Santa Barbara, California, USA - Sample 2 (SPAdes) (version 2) | ecosystem: Environmental > Aquatic > Marine > Oil seeps ...
GAAAGATGAAAATCACAAATTGAGATCTGAAGCAGAATCTGAAATCCGTGAACGCCGATCTGAACTGCAAAAACAGGAAAATCGGTACTTGCAAAGAGAGGAAAACCTTGAACGTAAGGATGATGCTCTAAACAAAAGAGAAGCGGGTCTAGAGCGCAAAGATTTAGCTCTGACTGAGAGACAACAGCATATCGAGCAGACAGAAAGCAAAGTGGCTAAATTAGTGCTAAAACAACAAACAGAACTTGAACGCATTTCTGCATTAACTCGAGAAGAAGCGAAAGTCATTATTCTGCAACAAATAGAAAATGAATTAGCAACTGACATCGCAGTAATGACGAAAGAGTCAGAAACACGAGCGAAAGAAGAGTCGGATAAAAAAGCGCGTGAAATCTTGTCGTTAGCGATACAACGTTTTGCTGCAGATCATGTAGCTGAAACAACCGTCTCCGTTGTTAACTTGCCTAATGATGAAATGAAAGGCCGTATCATTGGACGAGAGGGACGTAACATACGAACACTCGAAACATTGACAGGAATCGATTTAATTATCGATGATACACCTGAAGCGGTCATTCTTTCTGGTTTCGATCCAATACGACGCGAGACTGCTCGTTTGGCACTTGAAAAATTAGTTCAAGATGGTCGTATTCATCCAGCCCGTATTGAAGAAATGGTTGAAAAATCCAGACGCGAAGTTGATGAGCAAATCCGTGAAATCGGTGAGCAGGCTACATTCGATGTTGGCATTCATAACTTACACCCAGATCTAATCAAAATCATGGGCCGTATGAGATACCGTACGAGTTATGGACAAAATGTCTTGAAGCACTCAAAAGAAGTTGCATTCTTGGCTGGGTTACTTGCAGCTGAACTTGGCGAAGATGTCACACTTGCTCGACGTGCTGGACTTTTACACGATATCGGTAAAGCCATTGACCACGAAGTGGAAGGTAGCCATGTTGAAATCGGTGTAGAACTAGCAACAAAGTATAAAGAACATCCAGTCGTCATTAACAGTATTGCTTCTCACCATGGAGATACTGAAGCGACATCTGTCATTGCTGTATTAGTAGCAGCTGCAGATGCGCTATCAGCAGCTCGTCCTGGTGCACGTAGCGAAACATTGGAAAATTACATCCGTCGTTTAGAAAAACTGGAAGAAATTTCAGAATCTTATGATGGCGTCGAAAAGTCATTTGCGATTCAAGCAGGTCGTGAAATTCGTATCATGGTCCGTCCAGAGCAAATTGATGACATTACCGCGCATCGTTTAGCACGCGACATCCGCAAGCGAATTGAAGAAGAACTGGATTATCCAGGTCATATTAAAGTGACGGTTATTCGAGAAACACGTGCTGTTGAGTACGCTAAATAATGTAAAAAAGGGCTTCGTTATGAAGCCTTTTTTTATTTCTTGGACAAGATAACTCTGTGGAAACATAAAATACACTTTCATTCAGTTTCCACATTCTCTGGAGAGATAGAGTAGGTTGTTCGCAATAATTTATTGGAAAGAAGGAAGTAGAAATGAAAGTATTATTTATTGGAGATATCGTAGGTTCAATTGGTCGCGATACGTTAGAGAGCTATTTACCAAGATTGAAAAAAAAATATCAAGCGGACGTTGTGATTGCCAATGGTGAGAATGCGGCATCGGGACGTGGAATTACAAGAAAGATTTTTCAAGACTTTCTTTATATGGGAGTTGACGTAGTGACGATGGGTAACCATACATGGGATCAAAAAGAAATATTTGATTTCATTGATGATACCGACTATTTGATACGTCCAGCTAATTTTTCGGATGATGCACCAGGGAAAGGAATGACTTCAGTTACAAAAAATGGCCTAACATTATCGGTCATTAATTTGCACGGGAGAACATTTTTACCTCCACATGATGATCCATTCAAAAAAGCAACGGAACTTGTAAATGAAGCCAAACAAGTATCACCACTGATTTTTGTCGATTTCCATGCAGAAGCAACAAGTGAGAAGATTGCCATGGGGTGGCATTTGGACGGAGAAGTATCCGCAGTTGTCGGTACTCATACACATGTTCAGACAGCTGACGCGCGTATTTACCCAAAAGGCACCGCGTATATTACTGATGTAGGGATGACCGGTCCTTATGATGGTGTACTTGGTATGAAAAAAGAAGATGTCCTATATCGATTCCAAACAAATATGCCTGCACGTTTTGAAGTGCCGAAGACTGGCCGTTCCGTACTCAGTGGCTTTTTCGTGGAACTGGACAATCAAACAGGAAAAGCAATCTCGTTTGAACGAATTTATATCAATGAAGATTATCCTTTTAAAGGATAATCTATTCTATCTTTCTATGAACTTGCATACAGTGACTTAAGGACATCGAAATCGTCCAACGGTCAGCTAGGACAAGGAGGAATAGTAGTGGAATCATTAAAAGTATCTTCAAAATCTAATCCGAACTCAGTAGCAGGTGCATTAGTTGCTGTCATCCGCGAAAAAGGTTATGCGGAAATGCAAGCAGTCGGAGCAGGAGCACTAAATCAAGCGGTAAAAGCAGTTGCCATTGCACGTGGCTTTGTCGCACCGAGTGGCACAGATTTAATTTGTTCACCAGCATTCACAGATATTGTAATCGCTGGCGAAGACCGAACGGCAATTAAATTGTTGGTGGAAAAGCGCATAAGAGGATAATTAAACAAACCCAATCTCGATGAGAGATTGGGTTTTTTCATGTTTTGGTCGCAAATTGAACAATTGTTTGACACTTGCAGTCCGTCAAAGGTCTGAAATTCTAAAAAAATATCCGCTAATTCATAGTGAATGAAGCTATTAAGTGATAAACTTATGAAGGAAAAATAGAGGTTATTACCTGATAGTTAAGGAGTTGTTTACTATGTTACATCAGCTTTCATGGAAAGTCGGTGGGCAACAAGGGGAAGGGATTGAAAGTACTGGAGAGATTTTCTCGATGGCGATGAATCGCTTAGGGTATTTCCTGTATGGTTATCGTCACTTTTCTTCACGAATTAAAGGCGGTCACACGAATAATAAAATCTGTGTACGTACGACAGAAGTTCGTACGATTCCAGATGATCTTGATATATTAGTAGCATTTGACCAAGAAACGATCGATGTGAACTATAGGGAATTAACTGTTTCAAGCGTCATTCTCGCCGATGCAAAATTCAAGCCACAACATCCAGAAGACTGTGTAGCAACGATGTATGTCGTTCCATTTACAGAAATCGCTGCGGAACTGGGTACATCTTTAATGAAGAACATGGTTGCAATCGGTGCAACGTCCGCTTTATTAAACTTGGATAAAATGGTTTTCCAAAGTGTTGTTGATGAAATTTTCGGTCGTAAAGGCGAAGCCGTTGTTGAAAAAAACATGCAAGCTATCCAACAAGGCTATGAAGTCATGGCTCAACTCTTAGGTGATCGAATTGGGGAATGGGAACTAGATCCAGCTGACGGCAATCATCGTCTATTCATGATCGGCAATGACGCAATCGCACTAGGTGCACTTGCAGCAGGCGTGCGTTTTATGGCTGCATATCCAATTACACCCGCAACTGAAATTATGGAATATATGATCAAAAAGTTACCGAAATTCGGCGGGACAGTTATCCAGACCGAAGATGAAATCGCTGCGGCAACAATGGCGATTGGTGCAAACTATGGGGGCGTACGTTCATTTACGGCTTCTGCAGGACCTGGATTATCATTGATGATGGAAGCAATTGGTCTATCTGGCATGACAGAACAGCCGTTAGTTATCGTTGATACGCAGCGTGGTGGTCCCTCGACAGGACTTCCGACAAAACAAGAACAATCCGACTTAATGCAAATGATCTATGGGACACATGGTGAGATACCGAAAGTGGTCATTGCGCCAAGTACTGGTCAGGAAGCATTCTTTGACACGATTGAAGCGTTTAATATTGCTGAGGAATTACAAGTACCAGTGATTATTTTATCCGATCTGCAATTATCACTGGGGAAACAAACAGTGGAACCATTTGATTACAGTAAAATTGCTATTCGACGCGGTCGTTTACAAGTGGAAGAGGAACTGCCAGCTGTGGAAGACAAATCTTACTTTAAGCGTTACGAAGTTACATCAGATGGTGTTTCACCGCGCGTTTTGCCAGGTATGAAAAATGCAATCCACCACGTTACAGGGGTAGAGCATGATGAAACAGGGAAGCCATCTGAAGCAGCTTCAAACCGTCAACGTCAAATGGACAAGCGTATGCGCAAATTACAACATGTTCATTTCCCGAACCCAATTTATAAATATACGCCACATGAAGAAGCGGACGTATTAGTGGTTGGCTTCAATTCAACACGTGGTGTCTTGGAGGAAGTGCAAGGAATTTTAAACGCACAAGGAATTCGAGCAAACCATGCACATATTCGCTTAATTCATCCGTTCCCAACTGCTGAAGTTGCTCCGCTAATTGCTTCCGCAAAAAAAGTATTGGTTGTTGAAAATAATGCAACGGGTCAACTGGCAAATATCATAAAAATGAACATTGGTGCGCATGAAAAAATCGTCAATGTCCTGAAATATGATGGGACGCCATTCTTGCCAAGAGAACTAACAAATCGAGTAAAGGAGTTGCTTGCAGATGGGTACATTTAAAGATTTTCGTAATAATGTCAAACCGAACTGGTGTCCGGGTTGTGGTGACTTTTCCGTCCAAGCGGCTATTCAACGTGCAGCAGCCAATGTCGGCATCGAACCTACCGATTTAGCCGTTATTTCTGGTATTGGATGCTCGGGTCGTATTTCAGGTTATATCCATTCCTATGGCTTCCATGGAATTCATGGACGTGCATTGCCGATTGCACAAGGCTTGAAAATGGCTAACCGCGATTTAAATGTCATCGCATCTGGTGGAGACGGGGATGGCTTTGCCATCGGTATGGGTCACACCATTCATGCCATTCGTCGCAATATCGATATCACGTATATCGTAATGGATAACCAAATTTATGGATTGACGAAAGGCCAAACGTCCCCACGTTCAGCTGCTGGCTTTAAAACAAAGTCAACACCGGGTGGTGCAATCGAGCCATCATTAGCGCCACTTGAAATGGCGTTGACGACTGGTGCCACATTTGTTGCGCAAGGTTTTTCATCTGACATAAAAGAGTTGACGAGTATTATAGAAGCGGGAATTAACCATAAAGGATTCTCCTTCATTAATGTCTTCAGTCCATGTGTCACGTACAATAAAATAAATACGTACGACTGGTTTAAAGAACATATTACAAAACTTTCAAATGTTGAAGGATATGATCCGGCAAACCGTAGCCAAGCGATGGCGACTTTAATGGAGCATGAAAGTTTAGTCACTGGAATCATCTATCAAAATAGCGAGCAACCTTCTTATCAAGAACTTGTTCCTGGGTATGCAGAGACACCATTGACTACGGAAGAATTAATGATGAGTAACCGTGATTTCGATGAACTTGTAAAAGAATTTATGTAATAGTTGAACTGCCGGTCAAAGTCGGCAGTTTTTTTGTCGAAAAGACGACAATTCACTCGAGCACCTTGTAGGAACCACTAGGGTTTCAGTATAATAGAAGAATGTGGTTTTCGTCTGATGTGATGAGAGGGGTATTGTCATGAATGAAGAACAGCGATTACAAAACTCGCAAGTAAAACAACTGGAAAAATCAATCGAAAAAGATTATAGCCAATATTTCCAGTCCGTATATGTACAACCGTCATTAAAGGAAGCAAAGAAACGTGGGAAAGAAGAGATTGCGTATCATAAAGATTTTGCCATTGAACCTCACTTAGTAGGAATGGGACAAGGACGTACATTCTTTATACGCACATTCGGCTGCCAAATGAATGAACACGATACGGAAGTAATGGCAGGAATTTTCCTGCAACTTGGGTATACCCCTACAGAAAACGTACAAGAAGCCAATGTCATCTTGCTCAACACCTGCGCCATTCGGGAAAATGCCGAGAACAGGGTTTTTGGTGAACTTGGCCATTACAAAAGGTTGAAACGTGACAATCCAGACGTCTTGATTGGAGTATGTGGATGCATGTCTCAAGAGGAATCGGTTGTCAAAAAAATCTTAAAAACTTATAATCAAGTCGATATGATTTTTGGAACGCACAATATTCATCGTTTGCCTCACATTTTACATGAAGCCTACTTATCAAAAGAAATGGTCATTGAAGTGTGGTCAAAAGAAGGCGATGTAATCGAGAGTTTGCCAAAAGTCCGTCGTGGTGAAATAAAAGCGTGGGTCAATATCATGTATGGGTGCGATAAGTTTTGTACGTATTGCATCGTTCCATATACACGTGGCAAAGAACGTAGTCGGAGACCTGAGGACATTATCCAAGAAGTAAGACAATTGGCTGCTCAAGGTTACAAGGAAATTACATTACTCGGTCAAAATGTGAATGCTTACGGCAAAGATTTCGATGATCTTTCCTATCGCTTAGGAGACTTAATGGAAGATCTCCGTCAAATCGATATTCCACGAATTCGATTTACGACAAGTCATCCACGTGATTTTGACGATCATTTAATCGAAGTTCTTGCAAAACGTGGAAACCTGGTAGAACATATCCATCTACCAGTTCAATCAGGTTCAACAAGTATGCTCAAACTCATGGCTCGTAAATATAGTCGGGAACAATTTTTGGAATTGGTCCGAAAAATCAAAGCAGCCATTCCTGGTGTTGCTTTAACCACCGATATTATCGTGGGTTTCCCGAATGAAACGGATGAGCAGTTTGAAGAAACGATGACTTTATATCAAGCAGTCGGTTTCGAACATGCCTTTACGTACATTTATTCGCCACGTGACGGTACACCAGCAGCTAAAATGGAAGATAACGTACCAATGGAAGTGAAAAAAGAACGTTTACAACGATTGAATAATCTCGTCAATGATTACTCAGCAAAAGCTATGCTTGCCTATAGTGATCAAATTGTCGAAGTGTTGATCGAAGGCGAAAGTAGGAAAAATCCAGAAGTCCTGGCAGGATATACTCGTACAAATAAGCTCGTGAATTTTGTAGGTTCAAAAGAATTAGCGGGCCAATTGGCGCGAGTTAAAATCACAAATACAAAAACATGGTCACTAGAAGGCGAACTGATCGAAGTTCTTTCTGGCCAAGAAGTGGGTGTCCTATGACAACGATATATACAAAAGATGAGATTATTGCAAAAGCACGTGAAATAGCAGATATGATTGCCAATACAGAAGAAGTCGATTTCTTTAAACGTGCAGAAGCACAAATAAATGAAAATCAAAAAATCAGAGAAAAAATTGCTAGTTTGAAAAGTCTGCAAAAGCAAGCAGTGAACTTCCAACAATACGGAAAAGAAAAAGCATTGAAATTAATTGAAGATAAGATCGAGAAAATTGAAATTGAAATCGATGAGATTCCTATTGTACAAGAGTTTAAACAATCTCAAGGTGATGTAAACGATTTACTCCAACTAGTCTCGAACACAATTGCCAATAATGTCACAAACCAAATCATTGAATCTACAGAAGGCGATTTACTTCGCGGTGAAACGGGTTCAAAAGTACAAAACAGCAAGCCTGGTAGCTGCTAATTTTGTTCATAAAAACTGTTTCCTTTAATATGAGGAAACAGTTTTTTCTTTTGTCTATTTGTAATGGAGATGTTTACAATATGGTCAAACACAGACCGCAATGCTATTCGCTGTCAGCGATGTTTTTAACTTAGTTCTTTTCTTTTCACCTAATGGGCACAGCCTGCATATGATGAAAAGGAATCGAACGAAGGAGGATGGCTTTGAAATATGTCCGTCAAATCGTGACGAAAGCAGTCGTAGCGAAAGGGAAAAAGAAAGCTGAAGCATGTGCTACATTACGTCCACCAAATAACCCTTCAAGTATACTGGGGTGCTGGGTTATCAATCACACTCATCAGGCGAAAAAGCATGGGAAATTTGTTGAAGTTACAGGGAAGTATGATATCAATGTCTGGTATGCTCACCACGATCATTGCAAGACATCTGTATTTTCCGAGACGATCCCGTATAAAGAACGCATCAAACTGCATTACCGGGATGGTGAAGAAATTCACGGGACAGAAGAGGTACATGTTCAAGTTTTTCAGCAACCAAACTGTACCGAAGCTATCATTACCTCTGATGGCGAACAATTTAAAGTAACTGTAGAGAGAGAATTGCACGCAGAAGTAGTGGCAGAAACAACCATTTGTATCCAGGTTCAACCAGTGGAATACGAAGAAGAATGGTCCTATCGAGATGAAAGTTCATCATCTTCAACATCAGCTTTTCACGATGCAAAAGAATCGTCATCATTCTCTTAAGCCGGGTAAGGAAAACCGGCTTTTTTTTTCGTCGTTTTGTTATAATGGAAGAAATGCTTTTCAACCCGCAATAAGATACCAATATGGTTGCGACTAGTTCAGTGACGTTTAATGTCACCGTTGAGAGGGCAACTATCTTTGAAAGAGGTTTTTACATGTCTACCTATACACCAATGATTCAACAATACCTACAAGTGAAATCAGAATATACAGATGCCTTTCTATTTTTTCGATTAGGTGACTTTTATGAACTATTTTTTGATGATGCCATTAATGCATCTCAAATTCTGGAAATTACATTGACCAGTCGTGATGGAGGAAGTTCGGAGCGAATTCCAATGTGTGGTGTCCCACACCATGCCGCACAAAATTACATAGAAACGCTGATCCAAAAAGGATATCGAGTAGCCATTTGTGAGCAAACAGAAGACCCTAAGCAAGCAAAAGGTGTAGTAAAACGTGAAGTTGTTCGTTTAATCACCCCCGGAACGATTATTGAAGGAAAGAATATGGATGGCAAGAGCAACCATTTTATCGCTTCAGCAGAAGAAATTGATGATAATCGTTACGCGTATGCCTATCTGGATTTATCGACAGGTGAAGGAACAAGTGCGATTTTATCAGGTACAGAGAAGAACTTGATACAAGAATTGCAAACGTTATCCATACGAGAGCTCGTCGTGCCAGAACAGTTATTTGTTCTATTATCTGATTTAGCTGAATCTCAGTCCATATTATTATCTATTGAGAAAACTGAACTTGAATCTCATGAAAGAGGTCCGTTTGTCGAACAAAATCCTGTGGAAGTCCATGGCGTTTGTCATCGGCTTGTAAACTATTTACATCGCACGCAAAAACGTTCACTCGATCATATTCAACCATTCCAATTCCAGGAACGCGAAGAATTATTAACGATTGATTTCCATTCAAAGCGAAATTTAGAGTTGGTACAATCAATCCGGGGAGGGGACCAAAAAGGGTCTTTATTCTGGTTGCTGGATGAAACGATGACGGCAATGGGTGGACGTAAATTAAAACAGTGGCTACATCAGCCGCTTGCAGATCGAGTGAAAATAGAAGAGCGACTGGAAATCGTGACGGAAATGCTGGAAGCCTATTTCGTTCGAGCGGATATTAGGGAAAGCCTAAAAGAAGTGTATGACTTGGAGCGCTTGATTGGGCGTATTTCTTTTGGTACAGCAAGTGGAAGGGACTTGAGCCAACTGAGACAATCACTCCTGCAAATCCCGCAAATTAAGGCACAGTTAAAGGAAAGCGCAAAACCGGCAATGATAAAAAGTGCGCAACAATTGGACGAATGTGTGGAACTTCTCGACTTGCTTTCACGTGCCATCGCAGATCATCCCCCGCTTTCGGTAAAAGAAGGAGACATCATTCGTGATGGCTTCCATCAAAGGTTGGATGAGTTGCGGGATGCCAAGAAAAACGGCAAGGAATGGATTGCGGCACTCGAACAAAAAGAACGTGAACGCACAGGAATTAAAGGACTTAAAATTGGCTATAATCGCGTCTTTGGTTACTTTATCGAGATTACCAAGTCAAATATCCATTTAGCAGACTTAACACGTTATGAACGCAAACAAACATTGGCGAACGCCGAGCGCTATATTACGGATGAATTAAAAGAAAAAGAGTCACTCATTCTGACAGCTGAAGAAGAAAGCTTGGCACTGGAATATTCTCTTTTTGTCGATATTCGTGAACAAGTGAAGCACTATATTCCTCAAGTTCAACTCCTTGCTTCAAAAGTGAGTGAACTAGATGTATTTACGAGCTTTGCGGAAGTTTCCGATCAATATCGATTGACGAAGCCGAAGTTCCATGATGGTCATGAACTAAACATTGTAAACGGCCGTCACCCCGTCGTTGAAAAAATGATGAACAAACAGCATTACGTGCCAAATGATTGTGCTCTTTCAGATAAAGAAAATATGTTGTTGATTACTGGACCAAACATGTCCGGTAAAAGTACATTTATGCGCCAAGTTGCCATCACGGTTATTATGGGACAAATGGGCTGCTATGTACCGGCGGAAGAAGCATTGTTGCCTGTGACCGATCAAATCTTTACTCGAATTGGTGCTGCAGACGATTTGGCAGCTGGTCAGAGTACATTTATGGTCGAAATGCTTGAGTCAACATACGCTATTACGCATGCTACTGAACGTAGCCTATTGTTATTTGATGAAATCGGCCGTGGTACCTCTACGTATGATGGAATGGCATTAGCACAAGCGATGATGGAATATATTCATACAGAAATTCGGGCTAATACATTGTTTTCCACTCATTATCACGAATTGACACATCTAGAGGCTCAATTAGGCAGACTGCGCAATGTGCATGTGGCAGCTGTCGAACAGAGCGGGAAAGTTGTCTTTTTGCATAAAGTAAAGAGTGGTCCGGCAGATAAGAGTTACGGGATCCATGTTGCTGAGCTTGCACAGTTACCTGAACCGATTCTCGTTCGTGCAAGGGACATATTACAAGAGCTTGAAGCTGGAGATGAAAAGGAAAGAAGTGAAAGTAATTCATCGGTAAATGAACAGTTGGCACTCTTTCATGAGCCAAAATCAGAACCGGAACCAATACATGAAAAAATTTCTAAGGTACCTCTGCACAGTGATGTGTTAACGTTAATTCGAGAAGTCGATATATCAGGTACAACACCAATGAAAGCACTTCAATTATTATATGAATTGCAACAAAAAATAGGGAAGTAAAGAATAAGAAAGGAGTCGTTCAAATGGGACACATACGCTTGATGGATGAACCATTATCGAATAAAATCGCAGCGGGTGAAGTCGTTGAACGACCAGCTTCCGTTGTAAAAGAGCTAGTGGAAAACGCGATAGATGCTGGAAGTACGTCCATAGAAGTTTTTTTGGAAGAGGCAGGCCTGCAGACCATTCAAATTACGGACAATGGAAGCGGGATGGATGAAGAAGATGCGATTCTTTCTTTTTCAAGGCATGCTACCAGCAAAATTTCAAATGAGCATGATTTGTTTCGAATTCGAACACTTGGTTTTCGCGGCGAAGCGTTAGCAAGTATTGCGTCTGTATCAAAGGTATCTTTATGGACGTCTGATGGACTGTCTACAGGGACAAGCGTTGAGATAGAAGGCGGACATTTGAAAAAGCAACAAGCAGGTGCACTTCGCAAAGGCACGGACATCAAAGTATCCCAGTTATTTTTCAATACGCCAGCCCGACTGAAATACATGAAAACGATTCAAACGGAACTTGGACATATACTGGATTTGATTAATCGACTTGCCTTATGTTATCCATCTATTGCTTTTAAATTGACACATGGAGAACAAGTAATGCTTCATACAAATGGACGCGGTGATTTGCAACAAGTGATTGCTGCGATATACGGCATGTCCATCGCGAAGAAAATGATTTCATTTGAAGGGGAATCTGCAGATTATCGAATACATGGATATGCTTCTTTACCTGAAGTCACGCGTGCATCAAAGAATTATTTGACATTATTTGTGAATGGTCGATGGGTCAAGCATTATAGTGTTCAGCATTCGATTATCAGTGCCTATCATACTTTTTTGCCAATCGAACGCTTTCCGCTAGTCGTGTTGCATATCGAAGGTGATCCATATCTGACTGACGTAAACGTGCATCCATCTAAACATCATATACGGTTAAGTAAAGAAAAAGAATTGCAGGAGCTCGTCGAAGAGACTATCCGAAAAAGCCTACGCGCGGTCATGCGTGCACCGGAAATCGCTGAAAAGCCGAAAAAGATAGTGAACCCAAGTGAGCAAATGGATCTGTGGAAATCGAGACCTGTCGTACCTGAATCATCAGAATCTAGACCCATGCAAACGTTCAACAAAACCCCTGAATCGATTGTGGTAAAAGAAACGGTTGAACCGGAAGATACATTCATTGCACCATTTGAAGAACTAGAGCTAGTTTCATCGAATGAACCTTTTCCTGAACTTGAAATTATTGGTCAAATTCACGGAACGTATATCATTGCGCAAAGCACGGATGGTTTTTATTTAATCGATCAACATGCAGCTCAAGAACGCATTAAATATGAATTTTTTCGTGAAAAAGTAGGGGAAGTGAATGTGGAGGAAAGACAGTCTCTGTTAATTCCCATGTCCATGCATTATTCGGCGGATGAAGCATTACGATTGAAAGAACATGCTGATAAACTTGAAGAAGTTGGGATATTCCTTGAAGAATTCGGACCTACTACTTTCATTATTCGGGAGCATCCTGTGTGGTTTCCGAAAGGATTCGAGGAAGAAATTGTGAAAGAGTTAATCGAACAAGTGTTGAAAAATCGCAAGACAGATGTGAAAAAGTTAAGAGAAGATGCTGCCATCATGATGAGTTGTAAAAAATCGATAAAAGCAAATCATTTCTTAACAAAAGAGGATATGATTAGACTTATGGCAGATTTGAAAAAAGCATACCATCCTTTTACCTGCCCGCACGGACGACCAGTTATCGTTCATTTTTCTACTTATGAGATTGAAAAAATGTTTAAACGCGTGATGTGAAGTCCATGTAAGTTGTGGATAAAAAAACCCAAAAGCCGACAAAATTAATTGTCAGTTTTTGGGTTTTCTTCATTAAACCATAATGGATCTTCGTTATCGACTTCACCATTGTAGTTTATTAATACTTCTTCTCCCGCTTTAATATCTTTATAAGCAGAGAAGTCGAACGTGTGGTTGTCGAAATTAATGTCGTAAAAGGCATTTGGCTGATAAGAGTGGTTAAATAACATCCCGTACCCTAATACAAGCGCACTATGGTTGATGCCATACTCAAAGGCGTAATCGGCCAATAAGGTCTTTTCAATATGTTCGTGCTCTTCATTTGGATAGGGAAGCACAGGGGCTTGATGAATTAGTTCCCCTTTTTGAATATCACGAGTGGCAAATACACCGCGATTCAATTCGCCGTCACTTAATTTCGATGTTTTGATTTCTATCATTGGATTCACCTTCTCGATTCATTTGTCAACGGATTTATTAGAATGACTTGGAATGTATGGTGGACTATTTGAATGTCATTCAAAGTATAAGTATAACACGGAAAATAGAAATCGGAATCATACAATCCAAATCGTCGACATTAATTAGTAATAATAAATGACCAAAGTGATATTAGAAAAGAACTAATCTAATTGACATCGTTTTATTTTTGGGTTAATCCATTTAAAATTGTCTCGATATTCCATTCCATCATTTTAATATAGGTGTCACCATCCTCGCCGGGCTTACCAATAGAATCAGTAAAAACTTTTCCGAAAATCGGTACCCCTGTTTCTGAAGAAACCATTTCCATACTACGTGGATCTATACTCGTTTCAACAAATAACACGGGATTATGTGCTGATCGTATAAAATCAACTACCGACTTTACTTGATCGGGAGATCCTTGATTTTCCGAATTAATTTCCCAGATATAGGCAGCTTTAAATCCATATGCGTCAGAAAAGTATTTGAATGCACCTTCACTCGTAATTAATAATCGTTTCTCCTGTGGAATTTCGTTGTAGCGAGAAACGGCTTCTTCATGAAGTTTTTGTAATTCCGTAATATATTCAGTTGCATTTTGTTCATAAACATCTTGATGTTCTGGGTCAATTTCTATTAACGCATTTCTGGCATTCTCTGCATATTTTATGCCATTTCGGACGTCTAACCAAGCGTGTGGATCTTCTTCGGATTCCTTCCCTTTTGTCGTCAAATATTTTGGTTCCACCCCTTCACTCAATCGGAATACCGGCGCATCTTTTCCAACTTTATTGGCAGTGAGAAGTAGTTTGTTAAACCAAGAATTTCCACCTTCCAAATTGAGTCCATTGTAAAAAACGATATCAGCATCGGTTGTCAATTGGACATCCTTTGGAAGGGGATCATATTCGTGTGGATTAGATCCAACAGGTGCCAGAGTATGAATTTCTATTTGATCTCCACCAACATTTTTCACGATGTCGTAAATGATTGAATAGGTGGCAATAACTTGTATTTTCCCATTGTTTTCGTTGGTACCAGTACCAATTTCTTTCCCGCAGCCCGCAATAACCATCATGAGAATAATACTCATAATACCTGTAATATATTTGAATGTTTTCATATTATTCCTCCAGCCCAGTTTTTGAGTGTGAATGCATTTCTCTTTTTTTGGCATTTTTTATTGTGCGCCATATTAATCCCTGCTTCGGCGAAAATAAAAAAGCAAGTATAAACAAAACAGTTGCAGCCAGCACGATTGTCGCTCCAGATGCTAAGTTATAGGTGTAACTGAAATACAATCCGAGTATGGACGACAACACGCCGATGCCAGCGGATAGGTAAATCATGACCCACAGTCGATCTGTCAACAAATATGCTGTCGAAGCGGGGGTGATTAACATGGCTACAACAAGAATAATACCTACTGTTTGCAAAGATGCCACTGTAACCAAGGTAAGAAGTGCCATCAAGAAGTAATGGATAAGTTTTGTAGGCAACCCATACGCTGCTGCCATCGTTGAATCGAATGAACTAACCAATAGTTCTTTATAAAAAATAAAGATGCTCACAAGAACAAAAATTCCGATAAACAGTGTCGACCACATTTCAGTAGGACGGACAGCAAGTACGTTACCGAAAAGAATGTGATACAAATCTGTACTGCTTTTCATGAGGGTAATCAAAATAATGCCGGATGCAAATGCTGCTGTAAACATGATCCCAATTGAAACGTCATTTTTGATTCGGCTATTTTGGCTAATGTACCCGATCCCAATTGCTGTTAGGATTCCTGTGAAAACTGCCCCGACAAAAAAGTTGATACCCAACATGTAGGACAATGCAACGCCCGGAAGGACAGCATGTGAGATAGCATCGCCCATTAAGGCCATTCCTCGTAAAATGATAAAGCATCCAATAACTCCGCAAATAATACCAACCATCATTGAAGTCAGTAAGGCTTTTTGTAAAAATTCATACTGCATTAATGCATCAATAAAATTCATCATAATATCACATCTTCTAGAATTATTGGCGTAAATTGATTTGTGTAAGCTTTATTTAATATTTCTGGTTGAAACACTTTTTCTACTATTCCATGTTCAATCAATTCTTTATTTATGAGAATCAATTCATTGAAGTAATCTTTAGCTTTACTTAAATCATGGTGAACAACGACTACAGTTTTCCCCTTATTCCTGAGCTCTTTTAATATGGATACAATCATTTCTTCACTCGTAACATCAACACCAACGAATGGTTCATCTAGAAAATAAAGATCTGGTTTTTGGGCCAATGCCCGTGCAAGGAAAACTCTTTGCTGTTGTCCGCCTGAAAGCTCTCCGATTTGACGATTGTGGAATTGTGTCATCCCGACTTTTTCCAAACATTCCATAGCCAATGATTTATGTTCTTTTTTGGGGCGTCTAAAAATCCCTAGTTTTGGATAAGTACCGATTAGTACTGTATCCATAACTGTAATAGGAAAGTCCCAGTCGATGTTGCTTCTTTGTGGAACATAGGCTACTCTTGTTTTCATTTCCTTAATGGACTTGCCGAGGATTTCAACGGACCCCGCATCTTTATTTACTAAGTTTAACAAAACCTTCAATAAAGTGGATTTCCCGGCACCATTTGGTCCGATAATTCCGACCAACTTACCTTCGTCAATTGTAAAATTGATATCTTTTAAAGCTTCATTTCCATTATACGAGACAAATAGTTTGCTAACCGATAATGCAGTAGTCATTTTACCCCTCCTGTAAGAACACTGTCATGTTCAATTTATTAATAAAAAACGATAATTTCACAACAGAAAAAAAGTTTCCTTAATGAAAATATATTCGACGGAGGCAAAAAATGCAACTTAACAAACGAATTTTTTGAAAATAAAATTCGAAATACCAAATAAGCCATGTATTTCTTCAACCAAGATCCAATTTATTATTTCATTATCGATAGAATGGTAGTTTCTTGTACACCCAATTAGGAAAAACAGTATAATAAAGGACATAATTTCGTTGAAATGGGTATCATGCTTGTGATTGCTTGAATCAGACATTTTATTTTGAATGATGCATTAAGGAGGAATGGTCATGGGTGAATATATATTGTCAATCGATCAAGGAACAACCAGTTCGAGAGCCATCCTTTTCAATCATAGAGGAGAACTTGTACATACTGCACAAAAAGAATTTCAACAATACTTTCCAAAGCCGGGGTGGGTGGAACATAACGCAAATGAAATTTGGGGTTCCGTCCTTTCGGTCATTGCGGCAGTTTTAACGGAAAGTGGGATTCAACCCGCAAACATTCACGGGATAGGGATTACCAATCAACGAGAAACAACGGTTGTCTGGAACAAAAAAACGGGAAGACCTGTTTATCATGCAATTGTATGGCAATCACGGCAAACGCAAGAGATCATAGATGCACTGAAAAACGAAGAATTAGAGCCATGGTTCCAAGCAAAAACAGGGTTACGTTTAGATCCCTATTTTTCAGGGACAAAAGTCAAATGGATATTGGACAATGTAGACGGTGCCCGTAAGTTAGCTGAGGAAGGGGATTTGTTGTTCGGGACAATTGATTCTTGGCTGATTTGGAAGTTGTCTGGAGAGAAAGTACACATAACTGATTACTCAAATGCTTCCCGGACATTGCTGTATAACATTCATGACTTGAAGTGGGATGAAGAAATTTGCGCGAAACTAGACATTCCGCTCACGATGCTACCGACTGTCGCATCATCATCGGAAGTGTATGCAAAAACAGATCCATCCGTTTTTTTTGGTACCGAAATAGACATTGCTGGAGCGGCAGGAGATCAGCAAGCAGCCCTGTTCGGTCAATGTTGTTTTGACAAAGGAATGGCTAAGAACACCTATGGAACGGGGTGTTTTATGTTATTGAATACAGGTGAAACAGCAGTTGCATCCGACAATGGATTACTCACTACCATTGCTTGGGGAGTGGATGAGCAGGTGACGTATGCTTTGGAAGGGAGCGTTTTTGTTGCAGGTTCTGCGATTCAGTGGCTACGGGATGGACTGCGTATGGTTAAAAATGTCACTGATAGTGAGGATTATGCCGAAAAAGTTGGGTCAACCGAAGGGGTATATGTTGTACCGGCATTTGTTGGACTCGGAACACCTTATTGGGATTCAGATGCTAGAGGTGCTATCTTTGGATTAACACGCGGTACGACGAAGGAACATTTCATACGGGCAACACTTGAGTCGCTTGCTTATCAAACGAAAGATGTTTTTGATGCAATGGAACAAAGTGCGAACTTGAAAGTTGAGGCCCTTCGAGTAGATGGTGGGGCAGTCAACAATGAATTCCTGATGCAGTTTCAAAGTGACTTGCTTGACTTGAATGTCGAGCTAGCAAAATTGAACGAATCAACAGCTCTTGGAGCCGCATATTTAGCTGGACTTGCTACTGGTTTTTGGTCCGGCAAGGAAGAAATTGAAAGAATGCGAAGCAGTAGAAAGACATATAAACCGAAAATGGAGACGGAAATGAGACATGGGCTATATAGTGGTTGGCAAAAAGCGGTGAAAGCAACGAGACTTTTTAAATAAGGAGTGTGAATCATGCTATCAGCAGTGGGACGCCCTGGAATGTTTCAAACATTAGCTGCATTCGAATTTGATTTGCTGGTAATAGGCGGAGGAATTACCGGAGCGGGGATTGCACTCGATGCCGTTACGCGGGGGTTATCTGTTGCATTGGTGGAAATGCAAGACTTTGCAGCAGGTACTTCCAGTCGTTCAACGAAACTTGTACACGGTGGACTCAGGTACTTGAAACAATTTGAAGTGAAGATGGTCGCTGAAGTAGGGAAAGAACGAGAAATTGTATATGAAAATGCAGTCCATGTGACCGAGCCTAAATGGATGCTCTTGCCGTTACATAAAGGAGGAACATTTGGTCCTCTTTCAACTGCCGCTGGTCTAATGGTGTATGACTTTTTGGCGGGTGTAAAACGGGGGGAAAGGAGGCAAATCCTAACTCCAGAAGAAACGTTAAAGAAGGCACCCTTGCTTAAAAGAGAAGGTCTTCAAGGTGGAGGTTATTATGTTGAATACCGAACGGATGATGCTCGTTTGACCATAGAAGCAATTAAAAAAGCGGCTGAAAAAGGGGCAGTTTGTGTAAACTATGTAAAGGTTGAGTCATTTGTCTATCATCATGGGAACGTTGTAGGTGCAGAGATAGTCGATCAATTATCTGGAAGAAATACGACCATCCATGCAAGAAGGATCGTCAATGCGACAGGTCCATGGGTTGACGATGTTCGCGCAAAAGATATGATGGAAAATGGCAAACAACTCAAGATGACAAAAGGTGTGCATGTAGTTGTTGATCAATCTAAATTCCCCTTAAAACAAGCGGTCTATTTTGATACGCCGGATGGTCGAATGGTCTTTGCCATTCCACGTCATGACAAAGCCTATATCGGGACTACCGATACATTTTACGGTGAAGATCCTAAATATCCAGTCGCGACAAAAAAAGATGTTCGTTACATATTAGATGCGATTACTTTTATGTTCCCTTCTATTCAATTGAAGCCGAAAGATGTGGAGTCTACTTGGGCAGGAATTCGACCACTCATTTATGAAGAAGGGAAAAACCCTTCAGAAATATCGCGTAAAGATGAAATTTGGGAATCGAGAAGCGGGCTTATTACAATTGCTGGAGGCAAACTGACAGGTTATCGAAAAATGGCTGAAACAGTGGTCGATCGTGTAGTCAATCATTTATCCCAAGATAATTATGGTCCATCGGTAACGAAACACCTAGCACTTTCCGGAGGAGATATTGGTGGTTCTGCCTATTTTGATGCGTTTGTTACAAGTAAGGCTGAAGAAGGGGAAATGTACGGGTTATCTTTTGACGAGGCAAAACAACTCGCGTCTTTTTATGGCACAAATGTAGATAAACTTTTTGCCTACTCAAATGTATTGAAGGACCACTCATATGGCTTGCCTCTACCTTTAGCTGCAAGAGTTGCATATGCCATTCAATATGAAATGGCTTGTACACCTGCAGATTTCTTTGTACGGAGAACGGGAGATTTATATTTCAATATTGAAACAGTTCACATGTATAAAGAGCAAGTCATGCAAATGATGAAATCACAACTAAACTACTCGGAAAATCAGATGGATCATTTTCGAATCAACCTAGATAAACAAATAGCAGATGCAACATCATTCCGAGAGGAGACTTTCTGATGCCGAAAAGTATTCAATATGTAGAAATGTCTGATGGCCATGGAATTTATACCGTTGTATATAAACCAGAAGGTCGACCAATTGGTCATATTCATATCCTGCATGGCATGGCGGAGCACATTGGACGCTATGAAGACTTTGCATTGTATCTAGTTTCAAAAGGATATGTGGTTTCAGGCCATGATCATCGTGGACATGGACATACTGGGGCAAAACAAAATAAATTCGGGTATTTTTCTGACGTAGATGGGTTTGAACGTATTACGGAAGATGTACGTGAAGTACTGCAAGTGGTGCGTGAAGATTTTACCTGTCCCAATCCCATTTTATTTGCACATAGTATGGGCTCTTTTATCGGTAGGCGCTATATCCAAAAGTATGGGCATTCAGTTTCGAAAATTGTTTTATCTGGAACAGGGGGACACGTCGGTTTTGTTGAGAAAGCAGGCAAACTGATTGCCGATGGATTTGTGCGTTTCCGTGGAAAGCAAACTGAAAATGCCATTTTATACAAAATGGCATTCGGAAAATTCAATCGTCAATTTAAAGATGCGAAAACAGACTTTGACTGGTTGAGCTCAGATGACAAAGAAGTCCAAAAATTTATAGAGGATCCATTATGTGGATTTGTTGCAAGTAACCAGTTTTTTGTCGATTTGTTAGACGGTCTGAACCTTATCCACGATAAAAAAGAAATTGCGAAAATTCCCAAGGACCTTCCCGTTCTTATGATTTCGGGGTCACTAGATCCTGTAAGTCAAAATGGAAAAGAGGTATGGAAGGTCTCGGAGCAATATAAAAAAGCGGGACTAACAAATATTACAGTAGTAATCGTTGAAGAAAAAAGACATGAACTATTAAATGAAATCGGAAAAAAGGAAACATATCACCTTATTACTAAATGGATGGAGAAAATATGAAAGAAATAGAAGTACTAGCCATCGTTGGCCCTACCGCATCAGGAAAGACCGCTTTGTCCATTGGATTAGCAAAAGCTCTAAACGGTGAAATAATTAATGGGGATTCCATGCAAGTTTATCGAGGACTCGATATTGGAACAGCAAAAATCACGAGAGAAGAAATGAAGGGAATTCCGCATCATTTACTCGATATAAAAGAGCCTACAGACTCTTTTTCGGTAGCGGAATTCCAACAAGCGGTCCGAGACCAAATTAGTGAAATTCAAAAAAGAGGAAAAATGCCAATACTTGTCGGTGGAACCGGTCTATACGTACAAGCGGTATTATATGATTTTCAATTTACAGAAGATCGAATTAATGATGAAATCCGGGAAGAGTACTATGCGGAATTGAAACGGGTAGGATCTTTGGCGATGCACATGAAGCTTCAGCAAATCGATCCAGAAACCGCAGCGACGATTCATCCGAATAACACTCGAAGAGTTGTACGTGCTCTGGAAATTGCCGAACATTCGGATACGATTAAGTCCGCTGCACCTCAAAATCAAGGTCATCAACCCATGTATAGACAACTGATTATTGGCATGCAAGTAGAAAGAGATGTTCTATATGATCGAATCAATCTGCGTGTCGAACGCATGATAGAGCAAGGGTTAGTTGAGGAAGCGAAGCAAT
>Ga0209013_10001552_pt1 | contig 21203 bp, 16 predicted proteins | sample Cruoilmetagenom2_FD_187291 | JGI IMG/M metagenome (GOLD analysis project Ga0209013, IMG submission 187291) | Oil polluted marine microbial communities from Coal Oil Point, Santa Barbara, California, USA - Sample 2 (SPAdes) (version 2) | ecosystem: Environmental > Aquatic > Marine > Oil seeps ...
TATGAGTCCTTTTATGGCATTTTCATCTGCATCTATGAGTCCTGCTTCGGTGATAAGTCCTGTAATGAGTCGGGCAGGGGTAACATCAAAACCATAATTAGCTCCTTTGGCACCCTCTGGTGTGACACGAAGCTCTTTAGGTTTCCCATCAGCATCGATCCCTCTCATGATGTGGATCTCATCTTCACTGCGCATTTCGATATCTATCTCATCCACACCGTCGCAACTTTCAAAATCAAAAGTACTCAAAGGCAGGGCAATATAAAAAGGAACTCCATTATCGTTTGCAGCCAGTGCTTTCAGATAGGTTCCTATCTTGTTTGCCGCATCTCCACAACGTGTTACTCTATCAGCCCCTGTAATCGCCATATCAACCATACCATGCTGCATCAGATGTCCACCGGTATTGTCAGCGATGATGGTATGGTCTACTCCTGCATCCAGCAGTTCCCATGAAGTCAGATTTGCTCCCTGGTTACGAGGACGGGTCTCATCTACCCAGACATGCACATTTATACCTCTTCGTTTTGCTTCATAGATGGGTGCTAATGCTGTACCACTGTCTATAATAGCAAGCCAACCCGCATTACAGTGAGTCAAGATATTGATCTTGCTAAGCTTCTTTTCCTGCATGATCTTCTCGATAATATCACAACCTATCTTCCCGATGGCCTCACTGCGCTTTACATCTTCATCGCAGATGGCTATGGCTTCCGCTTTGGCATCTTCAAGTACATCCTCACTCTTTTCTATAACTTCTAACATCCTATCAACCGCCCACATAAGGTTTACTGCGGTTGGACGTGAAGAGCGTATCTGCATCGCTTCTTTTTTGATGCGCTCTTTGTCATCACAAAACTCACGAGCAAGCAAGTAAACTCCCATGGCTGCCACATTTCCTATGACCCCGGCACCACGCACGGTCATATCTGAAATAGCTTCTGTTGCATCAGCTCCTGTGGTAAGTTTACGTATCTTTGTTTCATGAGGAAGATAACGTTGATCAAGTACCTCTAAGTCACCGTTGTCATTAAGCCATAATGGTCTGTATTTTCCTTGCATTTTATTCCTTAATTAACTCTATTGCATCTTCTATATTATTTAATATGTGATACTCTTTTATAAATCGTTCTCCAATTTCAATAGCAAGACGGTTTGCCTTTTCACGCAGTGCATCATCTTCGATCCCTCGAATATCTTCTACCCCCGCGATACCAAACTGCCGTCGGATGATCTTGCAGCCTGAAAAACCGATGCTCTCTTGTAGAAGGGTTTGCATATACTGCTCTTGATAGGCTTTGAGTAGCTCACCATTTGCAAAACCTTTTGTGAGGAGGGCACTCTCTTCTGTTTCATTCCATAAGGTACGGAACTGTTCATCAAAACGCTGCCACACACTATTGATAGTTTCTAATATCAAGTTGGAATAACTTCTGTCATCATCCTGCACTGTATGAGAAACCCAGGACATTACCAAGTTTGCGATAAGCGCACCCACATCAAATCCCATCGGTCCGACAAAGGCAAACTCAGAGTCGATGACGTAAGTCTCATCTTGATTGATCATAATGGAACCGGTATGCAGATCCCCATGGAGCAGGGCATCGCTTTGATTCATAAATTTGTATTTGAGTTGTAGTATCTTTGTTTTTAGCTCAACATCATTAGCAATACGCTCTGCCACATCGGAGAGTTCCGGAAGCTCTGCATTGGTTTCATCTTCCATGAACGGTGCAGTAAAGACAAAGTCTTCCGTGAGTTTACAAAGCTCACTGTTATCGATGAATTGTGAAATAAGAATACGTTTGTTAGAGCTTGAGAGATAGAGTGAAGAGGTCTTAAAGAGGGTGTTCGCCAGAAAGGAGCTGATATGCTCTGCAAATTTTGGATAGGCTATACTTTCTATCATCCCCTTACGCATGATAATATGACTGCTCAAATACTCCATAATGAGTACACTCATCTCTTCATCACTATGATAGATCTTCGGTATGTGGCTGCTAAGTTCAGAAAAACGCTCAAGGGAGCGGATCTCATACGTCATACGCTCTTTAGAGAGAGGATAGCTTTCCCCCACACAACGCAGGTAAGGTACAGCTTGTTTGATGATGAGTTGCCTGGAAGCATCAGCGCCTGAAGTGACCAAAAAAACAAAGTTAAGGTTTCCATCACCTATCTCATCGATGATGAGTGGCTTGGCATCAAAAAAAGCTTTGATCTTTGGCAATGAAAAGAGATAGGCCTCAAGGTTTGAAGCATCAAGAATTGTATAGGACATGTTTAGCTCCATAGGATTAATCAGAATGGACTAATTATATCAGCCTTAACATAAGGGTTTAAAGCGTTTACTCTTAGATCGTTACAAAATCCACAAGCTCCACACCACTACACCCTTTTTTGGTTCTTTTATGCTCTCTTGCATCTTCTTCTGCAAGTTCGATCAGATCAGCAAAATCTTTCTTGTCTGCCTCAAATTCAAAGATCTCTTTATCAGTACTAATTTCTATCTTGATATCTTCAGAAGTAGAGAGGGAAATATTACGTAAGCCTTTGGCAAATTCACTTTTGATCGCTTTAGCCACTTTCTCATTTTGAAGTATCTCGGTAAGGCTAACCTCATTATATACATCACCGTCACAGAGCATTTTATAACTGACTTTCATAGTTCCTTCCATTGCCTTTCCTTTGTTTTCTAAATTTATATGGTTTTATTATAGTATAATTGGAGGAAAGATATTAAAAATATGTCATATTGTCATATTTTTAATATGCAGAACTGTATAAAGATCTTAGTTATAAATAAGTTTAGAATAAAATGAGTATATTGAGTAGATTGATCCTAAATATATGTTAAATTATCATAATTATAACTTCTTTTTAAGTTTATTCTAATAAATGGTTAACTTATTTCCTGTATACTTCCCCCGATTAACAAGTTGAAGATCAATTTCAAGTTGTTTTTATCTTTTTTTAAATTCAAATTTACATCAATCAAATCAGGAGAACGCTATAGAAATATTATTATATACAGGTATTATGTACCTTGTTGCAAAATTTTTGATCATACCATCAATGGTATCAACTAAACCAACAATGAATATACTTATGAAAAGAGGCTTTGCTGTTCTCTTTACTCTGTTTTTAGCTGCTACAACAGCTGAAGCTTCTTACGCTAAACTGGCTAAAGATGCAGGATTAAGCCATAAAACTATGAAAGAGATAGTAAAAAAAGTGGTAAAGGTTGAAACAACTACCGGTAATTATCATACTAAAAATCGTAAAAGTGGTGCCTATGGACGTTATCAGATCATGCCTAAAACTGCCATGTTTTATGCTAAAAAGTTAAAGATATCTAAAACTAAATGGAAAATACCGCATAACCAAGATAAAATATTTAAAGCTATATTGAGAGATAATATACGAAGCTTGAAAAAGAATGGCATTAAAGTAAGTGCATTCTCCATTTATGGAACACATCAACAGGGTGCAGGTGGTTTTAATGCCATTGTAAAGAATAAAAAGCTTACAAAAAAACTGGAAAGAAATCTTAGACATAATCTTCCCAAAAAACTTAGATCAACCCACAGGGCGAATCTCAAAAGTACATGGATGAGATATTGGAAAAAGAAGTTTGCATAATTTTGAAAAAGCATATGGTTTTCTAAGCCTTCTCACTCCCCAAAATACAATTACACGCTAAGCTCTAAAAAAATACTTCATTATAATAGGGGGCAATAGCGTTGTTACAACAACCACTAAAACCAAAATGGAATAAATCTCATTATCAAGCACCTTAGTAGCTCTGCCAAGCTCAGCAAAGATTAGACCTACTTCACCTCTTGGAATCATAGAGAGGCCTAAAAAAGTTTTATCTTTTAAACTCACTCCTGGTACTAAAAGTGCTGCTGTATATTTGCCTATAAATGCCATCACTATGAGTAGTGAAGAAATCATCCAAAAGTGCATACCGCTAAAATCAATCACACTTAAGTCAATCGATAACCCAACATAAACAAAAAATATGGGGCTAAAGAGATAGATAATCGGGTGCATTCTCTCTCTCAAATGTTCCAGAAAATCATGATCATCTTCATTAGGGTGTAAATAGGAAGCAAAAGGAATAATAAACCGTCTTGAAAATGCTATTCCCGCGGCAAAAGAACCTAGAATTTCGGGGATTCCTAAAAAGGATGCAATGTAAGAAAAGAGTAGGATCAGTGAGATAATAAAGCTGGGAATAAACCCATGAACACGTCGTTTAAATGATAAATGACGCATCAGTTTTGCAACACTTTTGGCAACGACAGGAGTAAGCACAAAAAAGATCAGAATAAAAGCAAATATTTTACCCGTATGTACCAGGGAAACTTCACCTGTAGAGATATAATCATACACAAAAACCAAAAAGAGTATGCCTAGAAGGTCATCCATAACTGCAGCACCTAAAACGATCTGTGCCCGTTTTCCCGTGGCGATTCCTATATCTTTCAAGACACGCATGGTTATACCGATGCTTGTGGCAGTAAGTGTTCCACCAATGAAAAGTGATGCATTTAAAGAGAGGTTTAAAAAGAGGTAAGAGACAACAAAGCCTAAAGTAAAGGGGATTATAGCCCCGCCAATCGCTAAAACTGTGGATTGGATACCAACATCTTTAAGTTTATTGATATCAGTTTCAAAGCCGATCTCAAAAAGGAGCAGCATAATTCCGATTTCAGCCAGTACCTTTAATAAGGGACCACTTTGGGAGAGTGAGATCAGACTAAAACCACTGGGACCTAAAATAAGTCCTGCAAAAATCTCACCCAGTACTGCTACCATACCAAAATAGGCAAAAAGTTCTCCAAAAACCCTTGCACCCACAAAAACTAGCAGCAGTACTAAAATAAAACTATGTGTATCCATGACCTTCACTCCTCACATAGAGTTATTATATACTAAATGTGTTGAAGTACTATTTTTTACGCCCCTCTGGTTTTTTCTTTTTTTGAGTACTCCTGCTTCGTGATCTCTTTTCCATTCTTTTTTTATGAAAATCCCAGCCACCTTTTTTCTCGATAAGTGATTTCTTTTTGGGCTGTGATTGTCTTGGTTGTTTGTCTGTCAGCTCAAAGCCCGGATAGATCTCTCTTTTTATGTTAAGACGCAGATGTCTCTCTATTTTTGAGAAAGCATTGTAATCTATCGTTGTCAAAAATGATATGACCTGTCCTTTATGACCGGCTCTACCTGTTCTACCGACTCTATGAGTAAAATCATCAGTAGTTTCTGGCAGATCATAGTTGATGACCATTTCAAGTTCTGGAATGTCTATTCCTCTTGCTGCAATATCTGTTGCTACCAGCACCTGGGTTTTCCCGCTTTTTAAGAGGGCTAGAGATTTTGCTCTGCTTCCTCTGTTGAGATCACCATGAATTATGGATGTTCTGATCTTCTTGCTTTTCAGGTACTCATAGATCTTATTTGCAGACTCTTTAGAAGAGGCAAAGAGTAGTACCTGTTCCAAACGTTTATCTTCTATGAGTTTGGCTACCAACTCAGCTTTTCTGGCTTTGTCCACTTTATAGGCTCTGTGAACAATGAAGTTTACAATATCTCTTCTCTGACTCACTTCTACAATGGCAGGATCATTTAGAAACTCTTTAGCCAGTTTTTTAATGTTTTGTGAGATCGTTGCTGAGAACATCAGTGTTTGTCTTGGTTTGCCACAGTAATTTAAAATGGCTTTGATCTCCTCAAGAAAACCAAGGTCAAGCATAGTATCTGCTTCATCTAAAATGACTGTATTAATGAACTCAAGGTTTATTTTTTTGTCATGAATGAAACTCTGCAAACGTCCAGGTGTTGCTACAATGATATCTGCACCACTCCTAATACGTTCAATCTGTGTACTTTTAGGTATACCGCCCTGAATCTTTACATTTTTAATATCAAGGTACTTTCCAAAATCATTAATAGAACGTGAAACCTGATCTACAAGTTCAATAGTAGGCACAATGATCAATGCTCTGATAACTTTTTGATCTTTTTTTACTACTTTTTGAAGTTTATTCAACAATGGCAGTACATATGCAGCAGTTTTTCCCGTACCGGACTTTGATGCACCTAAAACATCTAAGCCTTTCATTGCAGCAGGTATGACTTTGTTTTGTATTGCAGTAGCATTCTCATACTTCTCATGTATAATAGCTCTTAAAATATCGGGATGTAAGTTTAGTTTTTCAAATGCTTTGATGGTTGTTCCTTGGTGACGCTATATATTGTGCGTATTATAGCAAATTTATTAAATACAAATGGTAGGGTCGGTTTACCGACCAATATAAAGACAGAGTATAGTTTATTTCAAAAGCCCATAAAAATCTCTAGGAGCATCCACTTCAAAGCGTAAAGGCTTTTTAGTTTTAGGATGTATGATGCTCAATCTCATAGAGTGAAGCCCCATTCTACCACCTTTGGTTCCATACCTTTCATCACCAATAATGCTATGTCCAAGCCAAGCCATATGTGCCCGTATCTGGTGTTGTCTTCCTGTCTCTATGCTTACTTCTAGTAATGATCTATTGGCTGCAGTTTCTTTCACTTCATAATGGGTAATGGCACTTTTTGCATCAGGATGTTTACCTACATGCATACGGTACTCTTTATCATCCAGTCTTAAAGGCTGATCTATAGTGCCTTCATTTTCTTTCGGAGTACCTTCCACTATGGCAAGGTATACTTTTTCAGACTTACCCCAATTCGCCATCACAGCTTCTCTCATCTCTTTGGATGTAGCAAACAGTAAAATGCCTGATGTATCTCTATCGAGTCTATGTACAGGCCAGAGCTTCACCGAGTTCTTTCCACGTGAGAGTTGTGTTCTAAGTATGGCAAGGGCATGTTGTTTGTTTTCTTGTGTTGTTCCTACAGATAAAAGCCCAGCAGGTTTGTTGATGGCTATCAGATCTTTGTCTTGATAGATGATCTCTAGTCTGTTGGTTGTTTGTGCAGATGTTCCGGCTCTTTGAACCACTCCCACTTCTACTATATCATCCACATTGAGTATAAAATCATGTTTGGTAGTCACTTCACCATTTACCGCAACACTTGAGCCTTGTAAGCGTTGCTTTACTTTCTTTTTAGACCAGCCTGTGAGAGAAGAAAAGAGGAAATCTAAGAGTTTTCCTCTTTGTTTAACTTTGAATTTTTCTGCCATGTGTTGTTACCTTTTAATTATTGTCATTATCATTTGCTCTCGTTCCATCTCTCCTGAGATGGAATGCATAGGCAGTTTTATATGAAATCACGGTTTTTACTATGATTTTCATAACCGTGTGATGTTATGCACATTCCCTATGGGGTCCACCCCGGGAGAGGTGGAACCAGAAAGAAAGATGACAGCTTTTACCTTCTTCTTCGCCCTCTATACCCACCACGATTAGTAGACCCAGTACCTCTTTTGTTCTGACTATGACACTCATCACAGATAGAAAATCTGTAAGAGAAGTCAAGCACTTTCCCGCATCTTCTACACTTCTTCGTAAAATGCCCTTGACGCAATGAGTTTTCTATAAAGTTGTTGAGTCTTACTCTGGCTTCAATGGCTTTTTGTGTATCTTTGAAAAGATCCGGGAATTTAAAAGAGAGCCAGAGATAGAGGGAGATCTCTCTTACTCTGTCTTCGGCATTGAGTAGCATGTCGTTGGTCTGTGCGAAAGCAGGGAGATCACGAGGAGGGATGTAGAGGACGGTTCCTCCGGCTTCTATCTGTTTGATGTAACGGTGAAAGACTGACTCTATGTAGGGTGACGAGATACTTGCAGGGGCACAGGAGAGGAAGAACCTAGTCTTTAAATCAAGTTCATATTCAGTGACTATGGTGGCTACTTCAAGCATGGAGTCTATGTTGGCTGCGGAAAATGGTCCTTCAAACTCCATATTGTCTGCAAAGAAAGCCAAGATATCCAAGATATTATCGGTTTCGAGTATCTCACCTATGAGCATGACATGCTCTAAACTTGCCATGACAGAGACAGGAAGTTCGAGGTCTGGAAGAGGGGAGTGAAAGGCAGAGGTGATGGTGGCTAGTGCATTATCATCTAACGCACCGACATATCCTTTTTCTTCAAATCCATAACGTCCTGCACGACCGGCTATCTGTGATACTTCAGTAGGCAGAAGTTCACGACGACGTAAGCCGTCAAACTTGTTGTCTTTGGCAAAGAGCAGGGTTTTGATGGGGAGGTTGAGTCCCATAGCTATGGCATCGGTGGAGACAAGTATCTGGCTTTCACCTTCCCTGAAACGTCTTGCTTCTTCACGTCTGACTTCAGGGGAGAGGTTACCGTATACGACTGAAACACTGTACCGTTCTGAGAGTTGCTGTTTAAGTGAAAGGACATCTCGTCTGGAAAATGCCACGACAGCAGTTTGAGGCTCTATCTTCTTCATAGAAGTAGGTCTGTGCATCATCGTGAGTTCATTTTTACGCTCAAAGTGGATGACTTCCAACTCTTCACCCAAGTACTCACATATCTCTTCTACTGCTTTGAGTGCATTACTAGACCCTGTAAGTATGACTTTTTTAGCTGGTGCTCCAATGAGGGCATTTGCCCAAGCCCAGCCTCTGTCACGGTCGGCTATCATCTGTATCTCGTCTATGACACAGACATCGACATCCACTGCACCGTTCATCATCTCTATGGTGGAGCTTATGTGTGTTGACTCTTCATCAATGATCTCTTCTTCTCCGGTGATAAGAGAGGCATGTACTCCTTCTTTTTTAAGATTTTCATAACCTTCAAGTGCAAGCAGACGCAGAGGTGCAAGGTAGTAGCCAGTGGTTGCAGATTTAAGTTCTTTAAGTGCAGCATAGGTTTTCCCGGAGTTGGTAGGACCTACATGAAAGACTATCTTGCGTTTAAGTTCACGTGCAAGAGGGAAGAGGTTTTTAAAATCACGGATGGTCTTAGCCAGCAGTTCTTCACGTTTTTGTTTAGCAAGCAGAGGCTTGATGTACTCTCCAAAGTGAAAAAGTATGCGTCGTTTACTTTTTTCTTTGAACTTAAGCGTGGTAGATGAACGTACCTGAGGCTCCACAAAACGCACGATGAACTCATGAAGCTTCTCTTCTGTTAACTCCAGTTTATCACTCATCTCCTGCATTTCTTCAAATACATCATCGATCGCAACTTTAAAATGGGTAAGCAAGTCATCATTTACTCTGTTAATATCTTCTTTTACAGGCAGTTCTTGACCTCTCCAAATGAGGTTATAAAAGAAAGGTTTTTCGTAGGAAACAGAGGTATCATAAAAGAGTGTTGTACCAAACAGATCGTGGTTTTTTTCTTTCTCTATCATGATGTGATCCGTACTTTCAAACACTTCATATTTATCACTAATATTAGTTAATATGTCTTCAATAACCTTTAGCTCTACAGGGGCATGAGAGAGTAGGGATTCAGGTGGCATGTTTCTGAGTGCTATATTTGCTTCTTCTTCCGTAAGATAGGGGTGTTTAGACTCTTGAAGATGTGTAATAAAAACTTCTATCTCTGTCGTCTTTATGGCTATAACATCTTCTTTTATAGCTTGAAGTTTGGTGATGACATCCTCATTGTTGAGCTTCCAAAGTTCATCCATATCCAGAGTACTTGAAGTACATAAAAGTAACTTGTTGAAATCAAAACTTTTTAATACAAAAGTGAAGCTATGATAGAACTCCATTTCATTTAGAGTATTGAATGTGACTTCTAAAGATTTTTCAAGTGTATGAAGATGCTCTCTCATACGTAGATAACCAAGTTTACTAAGTACTTTTTCTTCAGTGATCTTAGAGTTTTTCACGTCTATAAATGCATCAAGGATCAAGTTCTCTTCATGTTTGCTGTGCTCAACATCTTCTAAGAGCTGAAGGATCTTTTCTACTTTGTCCAAAGGAGGGCGGTTATTCCTTCCACCTCCTTTATGTACAGCTTTATAGCTCTGTGTCAGGTAAGAGACTATCATTTCTCTCGTACCGGCTCCTTCTTCACTCCATGTACGTCTAATGGCTCTGATCATCTCTTCGCGTGTATGTGAAGGAAGCGTGATCTCCAGCAGCATAATAAGCTCTATGAGTTTTTCATCATCAAGTGTAGCTACGCCTTCATCAAAGGGAAGTCCATTAAAGTAGTTACGTATTTTGTTGTTCATTTTTATAAGATATTTTTTCTTTTTCTTTGCCATGATTACTTAATTGTTATTTATTTTTAAGTAAGTATAGCATATCGAACCCTCTTAAAGTTTATTTGATACAATAATCCATTATAAAACAAGTAAGGAAGTTTAATGGCATTTATAGAAGTAGACGAAGATAATTTTGAACAGGTATTGACAGAAGAGTTTGATAAAAAACAGATCGTTATTTTAAAGTTTGGCTCAGAGTTTTGTGACCCTTGTCATGCATTGGAGTGTGAGCTTGAAGATGTAGATGATGAGTTTGAAGATGTATCTGTACTCATGATAGATACAGATGAGTCACCTGAGTTGGCAGAGCAGTATGAAGTGTATCAGCTTCCTACAATGGTCATCTATAAAACCAGAACCAATATACTCTACCATAGAGAAGGTGTGATACTTGCTCAGGATATCAATAAGATCATAGGAAAGTAGGGTGGTTTTTATAATTCAGCTGCATGATTTGGATTAAACCCGAATTATGCAATAGAATCGTAAAACTAGCATAAGTCATTGTATCTAGAATATTCAGAAGAAATCATCGCTTAACCTTTGGGTTAAACTCAAATTTTTTCTAAACATCCTAATCACAAGCACTAAATAATATTTTCACAATTCTATTGCCTGATTCGGGTTAAACTTAACAACAAAACACGCGCCATCTTCTTCATTATAGACAGACAGGTCTGCTCCATTCTTTTTAGCAATTTGCATACTCATAAAGAGACCGATCCCTGTCCCTTTACCTTCTTCTTTTGTTGTTATATTGGCTTTAAAAATATCATCGATCACACTCTCTGGAATCCCTCCGGCATTATCTCTGATCTCTAATTTTTCTCCTTCTTTATCTTCAATTAGAGAGAAGCTTATCACTCTTTTTTCAATCTTGTTTTCGTTGAAAGCATCTTTTGCATTATTGATAATATTAAGGATAAGATGCTTGAATTCATTCTTGTGTCCATAAATCTCTATAGGCGTTTTTTTAAGAATATTAATCGTAATAGAATGTTTCATAAACTCATCTTTTGTCAAGAAAAGTACAGAATTGATCACATTTAAAAGTTGAAAAGCTTCTTCTTCTTTATTGGGACGGAAAAAAGTACGAAACTCATCAAGTGTCGTTACCATGTGGTCTATTTGTAGCTGAATATCATCATGAAACTGATCAATATATGCTTCATTGACTTCACCGTTCTTAAAATCACTCTTGATAATTTCACTGTACATACTCAGTGCATTAAGCGGCTGTTTCCATTGATGTGCAACAGAATCCATCATACCGCCCATTTCTGCCATTTTTGCCTGCTGTACTAAAAGCTTTTCATTGACAATGCGTTTTTGTATCTCATCTGATTCTCTCTCTTTTGCTGATACAAGATCCATTGTGCGCTGGTTGAGATTATCAACCAACACGCCTATCTCTCCTTTATCATTATACTCCAGCAACTTATAGTTATCTTCTGTGTTAACACTATTCCTCTTAAGTTGCTTATTGATCTCTTCAACAGGATTAATAAAAAGATGTTTTAGTAAAAAATACCCTATGAGTGCTGCAAGAAGTGTCAAGTAGATCGTTGCATCAATGATCTGTTGATACATTACATTTTGTAAATTGTTTAAAATCTCAATCGTTCCAAGACCGATCTCTTTAGAAGCATTGTCAACAAGTGCATCTTCTTTGAGCATAGTAAGAACACCCAACATTGTACTCATAAAGATTACACTTACTACAAAAAAGAAACCAATAAGCTTTATCTTGACACTGTTGTACCATTTCATGCTTCTATCCTTTTTGCGAGGTTGCTCATACTTAAAGTATAACTAAAAAGTTTCATCTAAAAATTTATTTGATTTTCTAATTTCATCTCTATTATACATGAAAATCATCGAACTAGGCAGTCAAATGTAATAATAGTATAGAGGTGCCCATAGTTTAATTGGTATCCTCACGAGGACTCGAACCTCGAGCTAGGCCTTAGGAGGGCCCTGCTTTATCCAGTTAAGCGATGAGGACATGCAGGCGATTATAACAAAACCTTTATGAAAAATCAGAGGGTTCTTGAAGCTTCCTGTTTTCTACTAAAATTTACACCCATCACGATCTAACACACAGCTATAGTCTCTAGACTCCTTTTCTACTTGAATGGTTGTATGTACGATGTTAAAGTGCTGATGAAGATGTTCTTGTATTTTTTGAAGGAAGGTATTGTCTATCACGTCACTGCTAGTCACGAGATGCACCGTTAAGGCTATTTCTGTTGTGCTGAGTGCCCAAACATGCAGATCATGTATGTCAGATACATTTTCCAGGCTGCCTAGATAGTTTGTGATATCTGCAACATCTATGCTTTGTGGTACAGCATCGATGGAAAGATCTATAGATTCTCTAAGTAAATGCCATGTTCCCAGTAAAATGACGACTACGATCAAAAGACTGATGAGAGGGTCAAGCCAAAGCCAACCAGTAAGCATAATAGCTGCACCTGCAACAACAACACCCAGTGAGATAGCTGCGTCAGCTGCCATATGAAGGTATGCTGCTCTGATGTTAAGATCATGCTTTTGTTCTTTGACAAATAGCAGGGCTGTTGCGGTGTTTATAACCACTCCAATAGCAGCAACGACAATGATGATCACTCCATCTACCGGTTGTGGAGAAGAGAGCCGTTCAAATGATTCCCAAGCAATACCGCCTAGAGCCACAAGGAGTAAAACGGCAGAGATCAAAGAAGCCATGATGGTTACTTTACGCAAACCATAGGTTCTTTTTCGGGTAGGGTGTTTTGTTGCCAGATGGCTTGCTCCCCATGCAAGCATGAGACTCATCACATCACTCAAGTTATGTCCGGCATCTGCTATGAGTGCAAGGGAATCAGCAAGCAGTCCATAACTTACTTCAATGATCACAAAAACAATATTAAGTGCGATCCCTATGGCAAAAGAACGGTTATAGTTGTTGATCTCATGGTGATGACTGTGACTATGTGACATAGCTATTCCCCGCTTTAAAGTTTTAGGACTATCCATAATTGTAAACCTAATAAGATATAATACCAAAAAAATTTACAGGATATAAAAATGGCAACATATATATTTGGACATTCAACACCAGATTCTGACTCTATTGTTGGAGCAATTTCTCTTTCATATCTCAAAAATAAGCTTAATGAAGATACTGTATCTACAAGACAAGGTGATATTAACCCTGAGACGGCATGGATACTTGAAAAATTTGGCTATGAAGCACCTATGTTAAAAACTGAATATGCTGGGGAAGAAGTTTATCTTATTGACTTTATGGAAAGTTCTCAGAGTCCTAAAGATATTAATGATGCAACTATTTTAGGTATTGTAGATCATCATAAATTAGGTGATCTTAAAACAGATGCACCACTTGAGATGTGGGTACGTCCTGTAGGATGTTCAAATACTATTGTAAAGCAGATGTTTGATTATTATGGTATTGAGATCCCGAAAGATATCGCAGGGATGATGATGTGTGCGATCTTAAGTGATACAGTGATATTTAAATCACCAACATGTACAAAAGAAGACACAAAAGCCTGTAAAGAGTTGGCTCAGATCGCTGAGATCGAGGATTATAAAGCTTTGGGTATGGAAATGTTCATTGTAAAGTCTGATGTACTCTCTGCGACATCTAGAGAATTAGTGCTAAGAGATTTCAAAGACTTCAACATGGGTGGCAATACCATCGGTGTAGGACAGTTAGAGGTTGTTGACCTTTCTGTTTTTGATGCTATGAAGTCTGATCTCAAAGAAGAGATGAAGAAGCTAAAAGTTGAGGGTGGTAGACACTCTGTACTTCTTTTGCTTACCGACATTATGCAAGAAGGTTCACAACTGCTTGCAGTCAGTGATGAAACTGGAAAGATCGAAAATGCATTTGATGTAAAACTTGACAGTGATTCAGAAGTATGGCTCAAAGGTGTGATGAGCCGTAAAAAGCAGATCATTCCTTTTTTAGAGAAGCAGTTTTAGACTAGGATTTAATGTATCTTTCAAAAGTTAAATTTTGAAAGATACTAATTTGCAATAATTACGCTATAATTCCACATAATTTAAGCGTACATCGGTCAACGACTTCTATTTCTTCATAAACAAAATAACTAACATAGCCTAGGACCGACCTCATACTACAGATGGTAGGCTCGTTCAATAAGGTATAAAATTACAATGTCATTTACAAACTTGGGGTTATCTGAACCTCTATTAAAATCGATCAAAGAGCAGGGGTACGATACACCTACACCTATCCAACAACAAGCTATTCCTACCGTTATAGAAGGTAAAGATGTTTTAGCTGCAGCTCAGACAGGTACAGGTAAAACAGCAGGTTTTACGCTTCCGCTACTTGAAAGACTTTCTCAAACGCACCCGAAGATGGGTAAAAAACAGATACGTGTTTTGGTACTTACCCCTACACGTGAACTTGCAGCTCAAGTGCATGAGAGTATTAAAACCTATGGTAAATATGTACCATATACTTCTACAGTTATCTTTGGTGGAGTGGGTATCAATCCACAGTTGGCAACCATACGTAAAGGGGTTGATATCGTCATCGCTACACCGGGCAGACTTCTGGATATCGCAGGGCAAAAAGGCATAGACTTTTCAGCACTTGAATGTCTGGTTCTCGATGAAGCAGACCGTATGCTTGACATGGGGTTCATCCATGACATCAAAAAACTGATGAAAATGATGCCGCAAAAGAGACAAACACTTCTCTTTTCAGCAACCTTCTCTCCCGATATCAAAAAACTTGCTTCGGGCTTGTTAAAGAACCCTGTACTTGTGGAAGTAGCACGAGAAAATACTACCGCAGAGCAGATAAGCCAAGTGGTACACTATGTCGATAAAGGGCGTAAAAGAGAGTTGCTTTCTCAACTTATTAAGACGAAAGACTGGAGACAGGTTTTAGTCTTTACACGTACAAAACATGGTGCAAACAAGCTTACAAAACAGCTTGAGGAGTATGGTATCTCAGCAGCTGCAATACATGGAAATAAAAGCCAGGGAGCCAGAACCAAAGCATTGGCCAGTTTCAAAGCAAATGATATCCGTGTACTTGTGGCCACAGATATCGCAGCAAGAGGGATAGACATAGACCAGCTTCCACATGTGGTAAACTATGAACTTCCAAATGTACCTGAAGACTACGTGCATCGTATCGGTAGAACTGGACGTGCAGGAATGAGTGGTGAGGCAGTTTCACTGGTATGTATTGATGAACATAAATTACTTTTTGATATAGAAAAGTTCATCAAATCAGATATTAAAAAAGTTCATATTGAAGCCTTTACTCCTGATCCTAACATCAAAGCAGAGCCTATACAAAACGGTAGAGGTAGCGGTGGTAAACGTCAAGGTGGAAATTCCAGTAATGGTTCACGTAACAGCAACTCACGCAATAAACCTCGCAGTAACTCTTCTCACGCTAATAACGGAGGCAGTCATGATGGTGCCAGAAGTAACAGTAGAAACAGAAATCGTAACAGAAACAGAAATAAATCAGAAGGATAAAAAAGATGAAAAAAATATTTAAACTCACAGATGAGAAAAAACACGAAGACCGCGTACTTGAAGCAGTAAAGAATGATATTCGTAAATATGTAAAACGTGAGAAGAAAAAGAAACTCCCGGATGCATCTACGATGTACTGGGACTTTAACTGTAAAATAGGTGCTACTTCAGATGACGCAGAAGTTGTAGAATACGAAGCACTCATCAAAGCACTTGATGCAGTGAAAGCAACAGGAGCAGTAGAGTGTTATGTTGAGATATTAGCTAAGACTGTAGATAAACCGGTTAAAGAAGAAGTAAACGAAGAGGAATAAAATATGATGAATAAATTTTTTGTATTCGTTTCAATTATTATGATAGGATATTTTATATCAGGATGTGCTACATGGCATGGAGCTAAACGTGATACAGGTCGTATATGGGATGTTGTAACATCATAGAGATATAGGTATAACCTCAGACTAGTCATCCACTTAGTGTACCAATAAGGATAGAAACATAACTTCCTATCCTTTTGGGCAGGCTTTAAAAGTTAGCTGTCCTTCAAAGAAAGATCATCCTCTTCTTTATTACCATAAACCTTTTCTTCATACTCTTTACTCATAGTAAACATCAATTTAAGATCGGCAGGAGAACTTGCATACTGATATGCTTGATCTTCTGTGATCTTATCTGCCAATGTGAGATCAAAAAGAGCCCGATTAAAGGTGATAGAGTCAAACATGATCCCCTCTTTTTCAATAGCATCTGTGATTTCATTATCACGTTTACTTCGAATAAGCTCTTGGATCTGAGGGCTTCTAAACATCATTTCTACAGCAGGTACCATATCACCGGATATGCCTTTTATTAAACGCTGAGAAATAACCGCTTCAAGGGTAGCAGCAAGTGTTGCACGTACACGATTCTGCTCATTTGTAGGGAAAATAGCAATGAGTCTGTCAATCGTTTCACGAGCATCTAGTGTATGCACTGTTGAGAAAACAAGGTGACCTGTATTTACCGCTTGTAAAATACTCTCAGCGGTTGCAATATCACGTATCTCACCCACAACAATAATGTCCGGATCTTCACGCATTGCTGCACGTAAAGCCTGAGCAAAGCCATTGGTATGTGAACCTATTTCCCTTTGTTCAACAATGGATTTTGCATCATTGTGTACATATTCTATAGGATCTTCAATGGTAATGATGTGATGATTGTAAGTCTTGTTTATCTCTTCAACAATAGTTGCAAGTGTCGTAGACTTACCACTTCCTGTAGTACCTGTGACAAGAACAAGACCACGTCGTAGATGGGCAAGTTTATGTAAAGGTGTTGGAAGGTTCAACTCTTCAATCGTTTTAATATAAGAAGGGATCAGACGAAAGGCTAAAGCAAAACCACCAAGATGCATAAAAATATTGACCCTGAAACGGTGTTTATCATCAAGTCTGTAAGCGCCATCAAACTCTTTAGTCTCTTTAAAAGTCTCATAAGCATTACCAGTCAATGCTTTAACCAATGCTTTGATTGTTTCTGCTTTTGTTACTTCTTTGGATAAGTGAACAATATCACTTTTAACACGTGCACGTATAGGGCTATCACTTTTAATATGTAGATCTGCCCCTTCTGCTTCAATTAACATGGTTAACCAAATATCCAATTGTTCCATAACATCCTGATAGATTAAAGACATACTCCAACTCCTTAAATAATACTTTATATCTTTATTGTACTCTATAATTGCAATGAATACAACCTTTGTAATTAAAAACATGTAATTTGGATTATCGTGACATCTCTTTATTCTCTAATTTATATACTCTGGATTTTGATAGATACCTAAATTTATACGACAAAAAGTTATAATAATTCTATCAAATATATAATTCAATTTAAAGAAAGTATCATGAATTCACTCATTAATCTATTGGCACAAAAAACAAAACTTAAACAAACTTATATTATTAACATCCTTAACCTTATGCAGGAAGGTGCAACCATCCCTTTTATTGCACGGTACCGTAAAGAGATGACGGGTGGGGCAAGTGATGAAGTGTTGCGTGAGTTTGAAGGTGTGTATCTGAGTTCTAAAAAATTGTTAGAGCGTAAAGTAGAGATAGAGAGGATTATCCAGGAGAGGGCTGTATTGACTGATGCTATCAAAAAGAGCATTGCCACTGCAGATAGTCTAAGAGTGTTGGAAGATATTTATAGACCTTATAAAGAGAAGAAAAGTTCACGTGCAGCAACTGCCATAGCAAATGGTTTGAAACCTCTTGCCTATACGTTACAGAGTGCTAAACTGAGTCTTGCTGATTTTAAAGTACAGGCAAGGTCTTTTGTTAAAGGTAAAGTTTCTTCTGTTGATGAAGCCATTAAAGGGGCACAAGATATCTTAGCAGAACGTTATGCAGATCAAGTACGCGAGCGTGAAGCTATACGTAATTCTATGTTACGTTTTGGTGTGATAGAAACGAAGAAAGCCAAAGATTTCAATGAGAGGGGTATGTATGCAAATTTCATCAAACATTCTGAGAAAGTAGCCTACATTCCCTCCCATCGATACTTAGCCATCATGCGTGGAGTCAAAGAGAAAGAACTTTCTGTAAAAATCACACTGGATAGTGGAAGAATAGAAGAGAATATTAAAAAATATAAAATACCGACTAATGCATTATCATCTAAAGAACTGCTGTTTTCAGCATACAAAGATGGTCTAAAACGTCTATTGTTGCCATCGATAGAAAGAGAAGTGCAAGCAGAGTTAAAAGAGAAGGCAGACATCGCTGCCATCGGTGTTTTTGGTAAAAATCTAAACCAACTTCTCATGACACCACCTGTGATAAAAAGAGTTATTTTGGGTGTTGATCCAGCTTTTAGGACAGGCTGTAAACTGGCTGTTATAGATGAAAACGGAAACTATTTGGATCATGCCGTTATCTATCCAACAGACCCCCGAAATGAGTATGAAAAGTCTAGAGATGTGGTATTGGGACTCTCTAAAAAATACAACATTCAAGCTGTTGCCATAGGTAATGGTACTGCATCACGGGAAACACAAGAGTTTTTTGCACGTATTAATACAGATGAGGGTGCAAAACTGAACTACACTGTGGTCTCTGAAGCTGGGGCATCGGTCTATTCTGCTTCTGCCATTGCAGCACAGGAATATCCAAATCTTGATGTAACTATACGTGGTGCCATCTCCATCGCACAGAGACTGCGTGACCCGATGGCAGCTTTGGTCAAGATAGATCCCAAGTCTTTAGGCATAGGGCAGTATCAACATGATGTAGACCAAAAACTTCTAGAAAAAAAACTCTCTGATGTGACTCAAGACCTTGTAAACAGAGTAGGGGTTGACTTGAACTCTGCTTCTGCTTCACTGCTCTCCTATGTGTCAGGTGTGGGAACAAAGGTAGCCCAAAATATTATTTCATACAGAGAAGAGAATGGGTACTTTACTTCTAAATCACAACTTTTAAAAGTCAAAGGCTTAGGGGCTAAAGCCTATGAACAGGCTGCAGGTTTTGTGCGCATTAAAGAAGGGAAATCGGTATTTGACAACAGTGGTATACACCCTGAAAGTTATGCTGTAGCAAAACAGTTAGAGGGATTAGACTTAGATAAAATAGATGTAAAAAGTATGGCTGACAGATTAGAAGTAGGACAGGAAACCCTACGTGATATTATAAAGGAACTTCAAAAACCTGGGTTTGACCCCAGAGAAGAGTTACCACCCATACCTTTTAAAGAAGGTGTGACAGATATCAAAATGTTGCGAGAAGGATCGGTTGTTTCAGGTGTGGTACGAAACATTGCAGACTTTGGAGCCTTTGTAGATATAGGTTTGAAAAATGATGGTATGATCCACATTTCCAAGATGAGTGACAAACGCATTGCTCATCCTCTTGAAGTACTGTCACTCAACCAATACCTACCCCAAATAGAGGTGATTTCCATAGATGAAGAAAAAGGCAAAGTAGGGCTTAGTTTATGCTTTGAAGCATAACGACATGCTTGTATTTTTTTATTATAAAATATGCTATATAGACTATTTTATAAGGTTTTATATACCTGGTCACATATTTATGGTCTCTAAACGTCGCTACAGCGATAAACATTATAAAACATATTAGATTATAAGGTTTTCATTTTATATAGTAAAACAAACACAAACCAGCCATTATCTAAAATTCTCTATCAGCTCTTTGAGCCTCTTCTTGTTAATCTCTACAGATTTATCACCATTTTTTCTGGCATAGAGTTTACGTACCATCTCTTCTACTTCCAGATCTTTACTGATATGCCCATAAAGTATTTTTAAGGCTTCTGATTCTGTGTATGATTTTTGTTTACTTTTAGGTAGATAGCGCAATGTGTAAAAAAATACTCCACCCAGTATAAATGAAAGTACCAACATCCACCGGTTTTCAGACATGACTTCTACGTTTTCTTCCAATTCTTCCAACATAGTCTCTTTGCTCTCCACAGGCTTAGAGGTTTTTACGGCCATAGTTGTTGCTTGAGATTTTTTTATCTCGATATTCAAAGCTTTTATTTTTAACTCTTTTAGCTTTCCTTCTTTAGGATCATACATACTAAAAATACGCTCTGGGATACTGAAACTTTTTCCAGAAATAAAAACAAATTTCTTACTATAGCTACTATAGATTTGACCATCCACCACTTTAATATCTATCTTGGCATCATTATTATATACCGTCACACCATCTATCTCATAGTTAGGAAAATCAAAATTATACAGATTACCTTTTCCTTCTAATTTGACTGTAAAATGTACTGGTTTATTGGCTTTAACTTCTTGAGTATCTACTTTAGCATCTAAACTAAATTTACCTACAAGAGCACTCTCTACTATTATAGGAAAAACCTCTATATCTAAAGTATTAGAGGCTTTTTTATACCACTTCATGGCAAAGCGCTTATTTAAACTAGTTCTTTTATTTTTATCTTGTAAGCCAATTCTCGCATGTGCTGGTCCTAAAGTAAAATTCCCTTCAGAATGAGGTGTTAATATGTATCTTAATTCTGTAACCTGATAATTACCTTCATCATAACTCTTCTCTTGCTCTACATTTTCAACAAAAAATCCTTTAAACTCTGGTCTATCGTATCGAGGTTTGTGAGTAATTATGACACCCTTTTGTAATGAAAAATATACTGTTACTAAAAATTCTTCACCTAGCACCACCGACTTTTTATTGGCCTTTAGTTTCATTGAGAATATGTGATTAGCATTTATATTTGAAGTATTTGAATTTTTAACTTTAAGCTTTACTGGTTTTGTTTTGTAGATTCTTCCATCTATCTCTACTTCATATGAAGGAATGGTCATATTTTTTTGGGGAGCAAAGGTTAGTATGAGTATGGTACGCTCTTTCTTCAACTCACCATAGTCATAGGTAGCTACATTGGTAACTCTCTTATTATGACTCAATACTTTGACACCATCTATC
>Ga0209013_10001553_pt1 | contig 21197 bp, 14 predicted proteins | sample Cruoilmetagenom2_FD_187291 | JGI IMG/M metagenome (GOLD analysis project Ga0209013, IMG submission 187291) | Oil polluted marine microbial communities from Coal Oil Point, Santa Barbara, California, USA - Sample 2 (SPAdes) (version 2) | ecosystem: Environmental > Aquatic > Marine > Oil seeps ...
CCTTCTTTGTTGAAGTAATACGTTCTTGCATTGCACCCATTTCAGTTGCCAATGTTGGTTGATATCCCACCGCGGATGGCATTCTACCCAATAAAGCTGATACTTCTGATCCTGCTTGAGTAAATCTAAAGATATTATCAATAAAGAACAGGATATCTTTTCCTTGATCCTCCCCGGCTCCATCTCTGAAATATTCGGCAATAGCTAAACCAGATAGTGCTACACGAGCACGTGCTCCAGGAGGCTCATTCATCTGACCAAACACAAAAGTAAGTTTAGATTCTTTTAACCCTGACATGTCTACTTTGTCAAGATCCCATCCTCCTTCTTCCATTGATTTTTCAAATTCTTCACCATATTTTATAATTCCTGATTCTAACATCTCACGAAGTAAATCGTTACCTTCACGAGTACGTTCTCCAACTCCGGCAAACACTGATAAACCACCGTGACCTTTAGCAATATTATTAATTAGCTCTTGGATCAAAACTGTTTTACCAACACCCGCTCCACCAAATAACCCGATCTTACCACCTTTTGAATAAGGCTCAATCAAATCAATTACTTTGATACCGGTAAATAGAACATCTGTAGAGGTTGATAGTTCTTCAAATAATGGCGCTTGACGGTGAATAGGCAATCCATTTTCACCATCTTTAGGTAAGGCTTTCAAACCATCGATTGGATCTCCGGTTACATTAAACAAACGTCCAAAAATCTCTCCACCTACTGGTACCTTAATTGGATTACCGGTAGATAATACATCAACTCCTCTGCTCAGACCATCAGTTGAGTCCATTGCAATACAACGAACAATATCTTCACCTATATGTTGTTCCACTTCAAGTACTAATATGGAACCATCATTCCTGTTAATTTCCAATGAATCGTAAATTTTTGGAAGTTCACTTTCTGATGAAAATGATACATCAACTACTGCACCTAGAATTTGAGAAACTTTACCTGTAACCTTTGCCATTATTATTATATATTAATTATTCTTTTAACCTAATTTACACTACCATAAGTTCATTTGGGAGCGTTTTGATTTTGAGCTGCAAAGATATGTTTTTAATACAAAAGTGAAAGTTTTTTTTAATTATTTTTTTAAGCTTAAAATATATTCGGCGACCGCTAGTTTTGCATTCTCGGATAAGTAATCTTGAGGAGGCATTTCAGGATAATCATCACGTAAATTTTTAGGCTTATTTATGTAATCAACAATACCTTTAGGATTATCTTTATAGATCATTTGAATTACATTTGTTGGTACTCCTATTAAACGAATATCATAGGCATGACATCCCGAACAAACCCCGTAATAGGTCATTTCTCCCAAATCTTCTTTAGAGATCTCTCTGGCTGCTACCGGTTTGTCCAATAAAAATGTTTTAACATCTTTAGTATTTGTAATTGATGCCACACCAAAATCACCTAGGCCCCAAGTTCTATATCTGTTAATATCCCGTATACTACTCCCTTGGCCTCCTCCTATTGCTAAAATATCAGGGCCTTTAGTGGAGAATTTTGTCAACATCAAAGCTTTTAGTTCGCCAACAGGATTATTACCATTATTGATCATAAAATTATCAAGAAGAACAATTCTATCAGGGTTCGGTTCCGATTCCGGATCATTGGAAGCTTGAGTCCCTCCATTTTCAAAATCTGTTATGATAATTCCTGCATTGTCATTATCGGAAATAATATTGTTTTCAATAATCACATCATCAGCAGCCATAACTAAAATACCTGTTCCTGGCGGAATACCTGAAACTATAGAGCCCGGAGCTCCGAAATTCTCATGATTGTTTTTACTTATAAAGTTATTTCTGATAATTACATCATAGGTGGTTTTTATTGGCAAACCAGGTGTGATAAAAGCTAAAATTCCACCCGTATTATCATATGCAAGATTATTTTCAACCAAACAATGTCTTGAATTTTCAATTTCAATACCGGCTACATTTCCATAAACTTCATTATTCAATACATCGATATTATCACACATCCCTACATAGATCGCTGCATCCTCTATACCGGTTAAAATATTGTGTTCAATCAATCCATTTATACCAAATTGAGGGAAAATTCCGTATACTCCTGCATCAATGATCCAGTTATTTCGTAATATAAAATTATTCCCGGCCTGGCCCATGATACCATTACCCTTGTAATTGATAATTTTAAAATTTTCAATCTGTATTCCGTTACCGGAATATAAGAAAGCATCATTCAGTTCTTTTAATCCGTCTAAAACCGGCCATTCACCATCTTGAATAACCCCTTGAAAAGTTATATTGTCTTTATCAATATAAACGGTTTCGGTGTAAGTCCCGGGGTACACTCTGATCAGATCTCCCGGACTGGCTTCTTTTACCGCATCCTGTATTGAATTTCCATTTTTGATCTCAAAAATAGCTCCTGAAAATTCCTGACCTAGCAATAAAGTTTTTGCACTATCGTTTACCTTGCTCACATTTCTATACAATGTATTTGGATTCGGCAAAACGGTATTACTTGTTTTTCCTCCATAAAAATACTTACCTACAAAAACACCAATTACTAAAATTATTAAGGTGTATATTATTTTTTTAAACATAATTTTTTATTTTAATTTGAAATCATGATGATATATTACTGTAATGATCTATTTTCAATCCTGAAGGTAAATTCTTCGGCACTTTTGGTTTAAATGATTCATCCGTTAGCGTTTTTAAAAAGTCAACCAATCTATCTAATTCTCTATCTGTTAAATTTGGTTCCCAAATATGCCAATGTAAGAACAATTCTTCATTCTCAGGCACTGCATGTCCCCGACCCTTGGTGTAAAACTCAACTGTTTCTCTTAAGTTTTTAAAATTTCCCGAATGCATATAAGGCGATGTTCTATCAATATTTCTTAAACTTGGCACTTTAAATCCACCCCTTCTGCTTTTGTCATTAAATGGTTTTTCGGCTCCCGGATCAAAGGGTGATCCTACAGGTTCGGGTGAACCTATAACTGCAATTTGTTGGTTGGTAAACAATGGCGGGGTATGGCACTCTGCACATCGGGCAACAAAGGATCTGAAAATATTCAACCCTTCTATCTCCTTGTCATTTAACGCTTTATGATATCCATGTGCATATTGATCATAACGACTATTTAAAGAAATCAATGATGTTTCAAAAGCAGCAATTGAGATATATATCTCATGAAGTTTAATACTATCGTTCAAATTTCTATCGGGAAAGGCCTGTGCAAACAGAATATTGTAATTGTCAATTCCATTTAATGTTTTCACCAGTTGCTCTGGTGTAGTTCCCATCTCATCTTTGGCATATAATGGTCCCTGCATTTGCTCTTCCAATGTAGAGGCTCTGCCATCCCAGAAGAACTTTTTAAAATAGGCCACATTCCATAAACTTGGTGATGATCTATTCAGCTTGGAATTATATATGCCGGTTGCTGAAGCTTTCCCGTCAGTAAAACCAAGATCGGGATCATGGCAACTTGCACAAGAAATTGTGCCATCAGCTGATAATACGGGATCAAAAAATAGATATCTGCCCAAATCAATTTGTTGTGGCGAAAAACCATCCCGTACTTTAGGGAGAGCAGTTTTTAAACCCCCTACACCTTTATTCTCTAAAGAATTGTACTGCAGATATAAATTCCTGGAAATGCACTGGTTCTTTTTATTTAGTACAAATCCAGGAGGGCAAGTATTACAAAGTTCAATTTCTGGTTTTTCTATAATAGAATAATTACTTGGAGTATCTGAAGTTGGAATAGTTGGTGCTTTTATATAATAATACATAAAAGCAATTACACTACTAAACAAAATTATTAAAACTAATTTCTTCATCAATCTATAAATACACAAATGCTAAATTTAGCGAATTTAAACAAAAAAACATCCGTCACATGACGGATGTTTTTAAATTATTTATCAATATTTTACTGTAGGTCTGTAGAATAGAATACCGGATAATCTCCAATGTCATTTAAAGCACCTGCTTCTTCAAAGTTGGAACCATAGGTTGCATCTATTGATTTCAACATTTCATTAACCATGGCAGAATAACCTCTTGCCGTAGGATGTACTCCATCCAAAGAAAATGTTCCTCCAAGTACAAGATCATCAGTCAAAACAAATCCGTCACTGGCATAACCAGGTCCTGCCACTTGTTCCATTATTGCTTTTGAATCAAGTAAAGCCAAACCGGCACTATTGGTTAACTGTTGAATAGTTATATTGAACATGTCTGTTGCTGCCTTAATTTCCATTTGTTCAGATGGCAATAAAACCCATTTATCCTGCATTGGATAAGTTATACCATTTATGGATAATTGACCGGCTGTTTCCTGAGGAACACCTGCGGTAACCAATTGAGTAAAATATTCAACATTAAGAGTAGCTATGACTGTAGAACTAGTTAAAACTACAAGGTCATCTTCTGTTGCTTGTCTTGATTGCCCGTATTGATTTGCTAATAATCCTGCAGTTACTGGATCTAATCCTCCACCAATTAAAACCCCCATTAATTGAGCAGCCAGATTTGGAATGGATTCATCATGAATAACTATTGGGCTCGCTTCTGTTTCTGAAAAAACGATAGACCTTCCGGAAACATCAATACCTAAAGAGCCTAAATATGCGTATGCCTGATTTAATGGAGCAAATGTTTTATTCAATAATGGAATTTGCGGACCAAATGCAGGGTTCGAAGGTTCAAGGGGGTTATATGGAACAGTTGTAAAATAAGGTAAAGTTGTAACATCGGCAATATTGGATACAATACCTTTAGCACCTCCTGATGTCAATGTAGCAACCAAAGCGCCAAAAGCAGCATCAAATGTTCCCTGATCTGTAATTGGATCTGAGCCATCACCTCCGGAAACAGCATAACCTAAAACATCATTTTCCCCTATAATTAGTGTAAAAAATGTTGGATCCTGAGCCATTGCATCTTCTATAACACTTGCATTAGGATTAGAAGCCATTCTAACAAAGTATGGATTTGCCAGACCTAATGCCAACCCGGCTATATTTCCATATCCTTTTGCCAGTAAATGAAAACCTTTTGCTCCGGGAACTCCCATATTATTGTATGGGCCAGCTAAAACAATAGAAACTTCAGTAGTAGGTACACCCGGAAGTACCGCGGGACCGGAACCATCAAAATATAATCTTGGATTTGCAATTTGATTACCTCCAAGTAATAGCCCGCCAATATTATCATTAGTAAATGGTTGTGAAAAATCTTCACTTCCCCCAGCCAAAGCCATTCTGCCTGAAAAAATATTAGGTAATGAATTATTTTGACCTGCCTTAAATAATGCTCCGTCAGTATAACCGGCTGCCAGTGAATTTCCTACAGCAACAAATCTTGAAAAATCGGCCGTACCTGGTACAACTGCGATAGGTTCATTATTTGGATTATCATATTTATCATCATCACAGGCTGTAAAACCAAGTAATATTAATAATAACCATATATATTTAATATTCATAATTATGTTTTTTAAAGTTTTTAAATAAATTATTATTGATTTATAACCCAAGAAATAAAGTATTGAGATCCAATGAAAGGAGCTCCTACAGCACTTTGATATTCTTCTCCACCTAAATTAGATGCACCAATTTTAAACATTGATTTAATTTTTGGGACGGTATAATTTATCTGAGCATCAACAACAGTTCGCGAAGGCATTACAGCATTTGCAATAGTTGCTTGCCACAAATATTCATCACTCCACCTTACGTTAATGTTAAAACCAAGGTTTTCAAAAATATTTGCACTTCCGAGTGAAAATTTAAACTTATGCTCCGGAGTATTAAATCCAGTTGAAAAGTCGGGATCTTTTTCCTGATCAAAATCTAATTTTGCATAGGTATAGTTTGCGCCAAGATCTAATTTATGCCAAAATCTGTAATTTAAACCTACACTCGCACCATAAGAAGCTACATCAACACTGGAGTTCGTATACAGTTGAAATACATCAACATTTCCTGTAGCAAGATCAAGTACTCCTGAAATATCGCTCGTGGTTCCAGAAATTGGTGTAACCACAACTGTATTACTAATAAAACCATCATATACACTGTAATAACCTGTAATGTCAAGAGTTATTCCTGCTAGTACTCCTCTATACCCAACATCAAAAGCCTGTACCTGTTCGGGTTGCACTAAATCAGTAACAACAGGAACCAGATCTGCCGGATTACCCGAAGCCGAAAAAACACCAACAGATGATGAGGTATATGAATCACTATAAACTTTACTACCGGTTAAGGTTGTACCTGGTAGATCTCTGTCTAAATTATCAGGTGAAGAGCCAACTAAAATTGCCCTACCCGCATTTAATCCAATAAATAGATCTTGTGTAGTTGGATTTCTAAAACCCGTTTGGAAAGAAGCTCTGAAATTATGATTTCTGGAATCTCCTGCCGAATAAACTACAGATGCCCGAGGTGAAAAATTACCATCAAAAAAATCATTTTTATCATATCTTATGGATGCGGTTAATTTTAATTTGTCATCAAAAAACTTATCGATCCATTGTGCGTAAACTCCATATTCACCATAATCGATCGGGCCATCATAATCGGTATATATTGTGCCTTCTGAATTTAAAGAATACTGTCTGTATGAACCTCCAACTTGTACATCCATTTTATCATCTAATAAACGTGAAAAATTGTAATTACCTTCGCCTACCATCATACTTGTTTTGTCAATGAATTTTGATCCCGTTGACAGATCCGGATCTGAAGTCACTTGATCAAATAATTCTTCGAATTTTGGGGAACCCGGTTTTGGGGTAAGTGCATCAATACCATCAGCAAAATTTCTTGCTGCAGCATGTGCCTGTTCATCATTGGCTCCTCCTATAACAGACTCTACATATATGCCGGCATAAGTACCAAACCATTCCGATGCCATATATTTGGCTATATTGATCCCTGTAAATCTCATATCATAGGATTTGCCTGCATCTTCTTTTGATATATAACCCCTTACGAAGAAATCTTCATTTCTAATTTCCAATTTATGTTGAGTCATGGTGAAGTCTTTCAATTGATATCTGTTTGTTCCCTGGTAAATATTCGAGCCATAACCAACTCTTGAATTCCATAATATTTCAAGATCATCACCTGTAGGTCTGTAATTAAAAGAAACATCCAATTTCACACTTTCTGCATTATAATCTGTTAGATCCTGTTCTCTATATCCGGTTCTGGCAACATTTACAGCCGGTACTAAATTACTTGCACCTCCTGGAAGTATACCTTCAGACTCTAAAAATTGTGCAACTTCCTTAAGATTTGTGCCATTGGCTGTTAAAGAAACTTCATCTCCATAAATATTTATACCATCATGTGCGGGGCTAGATCTATAAGCAAGTATATCATCAGGTTGGCCCACTGCTGTCAAGCTGTTATTATACTCGTTATTATCTGTGGCGTACCAATCCGTACCCGATAAATAAGAAAAGGAAACCTTAGCCGCAAATTTATCGCTAAAGGCATGTGCCATCCTTATTCCGAAATCATAAAAATTATTATCTCCTGCGGCTTCCTGCATGGTCAAACCGGTTTTCAAATAAACGCTTATCCCCTGATCCTCAAACGGATTTCTGGTCGTCATAAATAATATTCCGTTAAATGCATTTGCACCATAAAGAGCAGACGAAGCACCCGGAATAATTTCAACAGATTTTAAATCTAATTCGTTTACACCTACCATGTTACCCATTACAAAATTCAACATTGGCGAAGCATTGTCCATTCCGTCAACTAATTGTACAAAACGCTCATTGGAGAAGGTTGCAAAACCCCGAGTATTTAGAGAATTAAACGTCAAACTTCCTTTATTGATATCAACACCTTTTAAATTTTCTAGACTTTCGTAGAAACTGGATGATGAACTACTTTTTAATTCACGAATACCCATCCTTTCAATAGTTACCGGAGATTCTCTTACACTTTCAGGAGTTCTGGAAGCCGAAACCACAACCTCATCCAAAGAGGTGGCATTTTCGTTTATAGAAATCATTACGTTTTGATCATTTTCAGTAATTTCAATTGTTTTACGTTCATAACCAACAAAAGTAACTTCAATTGAAAAAGGGACTTCTTCATTAACCTTGAGCGTAAAATTACCGTCAAAATCAGTTGAAGTTCCTAATGATTTGCCAATAACTTTTATATTAACCCCAGGTAAAGGATCGTTAGAATTTGCATCAGTTACCGTACCTGTTATAGTAGATTGAGCGAACATAATTGCTCCAGAAAAAAGAGCGAGTAAAGCTAGTATTAATTTTTTCATAATATTATTTTGAGTAATTAAGAATGATGAAAATACAATTATTTTGCAATTTTAATAAAATTTTATGGATAAAATACGATAAAAACAAAAATAACATGATAAATATCATGATATTTCATTAATTTATCCGTAATTTTTGAGAAGAAATTTTATTTCCTCTTTTTACCTGCAATATATAAATACCACTGGAAACGTGGTTCATATTCAATTTTTCTTTGAACGAATTGAATTTAGTTCTATAGGTCTTTTGTGTTATTTTTCTACCTAACAGATCAAATAATATTATGTCAACATCACTTGTGTTTTTGGAGGTGAACTCAACATTAAAATTTCCATCAGATGGATTTGGATAAACTTTAAAATCATTAAATACATAGTTATTAATGCCAAGTACGGGTTCTGAAGTACACAATTCCATACTCCAGCTTACCAATGAACCAATATCCTCTGGCGCACCATCTTCAATTTTTAATTTCCAAGTACCTGAAGAGTTCTCTCCAATAAAATTGGACAATTCCTGAGATGGCTTAATTGTCCCTGAAATAGCCGGTGCAGTAACTGCACAGTTCAGGTTACCACCATTATCATCAAAAACTACATCAATATCATCGCCATCCGGACATGCACCACTTACTAATTCAACAATTTTACCGGAAGGACTTTCTAAGGTCAAAGTTAGATCACTTACCCAGGTATGAGTAATATTTACAGTAACCTTAACCTTTTCAATATTATAATTATCTGCTACTAGGATAGAAGATATTACTCCATTTGGATCATTATCAGGTATAGGTAATGGTGTGTCATCCGAATTATAAATATTGCAAATCTCATTAAACTCTCCAATGGAAAAGCTTGCTGTATTTAACGCAAAGAAAAAATTACCAACTGCTTCGATCATTACAAAACATTTTGACGCAGAGGTATCAGGCACGTTTATGATCTGAGTTCCATCATTTGGAGTATTGGATGCCAATATGGTATTGAAGGTTTTTCCACCATCTGTAGACAATAATATATTTACATCAGAAACATTTATTCCGTTTCCGGTAGTACCTGCAACATCCCAGGTAATTGTTTCTGTAGTGTTCTTGGTCCAAACCAGATCAACCGTGTTTTGAGAGGTAACAACAAATGGGCCGGCAGCATCTGTAACCGTAACTTTAAGATCATCCGAAGCAATTTGACCTGCTTCAGGATTATTATCACGAACGGTCAATTTAAAATTCATCTCTCTTGCAACACTTGGCGTTACTTCCCATTTTGATGAAATATTACCATTGATCAATGTAGTTAGATCTGGTAAAATCCTATCCGTACTCAGTGTAGGGTTGACCGACCTGTACAATGCTCCTCCAATAGAGGTTTCACTTGGTGGAACAGCTGTTATTTCATTATCCATTTGTTCCCAGCAAAAAGAGATAGGATCATTATCCGCATCACTTCCTTGTCCTTTTAGTTTATAGGCCGTTGAAATTGGGATCGTAAAATCATTTCCCGCATTAGCAATTGGCACATTTAAATTCGCGTTTAAATCTGTTGCTGTGCCGCATGTACTGTTTCCAACGGTAATATTGGTCCAAATTTCATCTATACTGATGATGTGGAAATACAGATCACTGTGGCTTTGAACATTTTGCGATTCGCATAAGCCTGCATAGGCCATAATTGTTGAACCACTTCCGGGTTCAACCGCTGTAGGGTCATTTCTATTGTTTCCTGCACAATTTCCATCATCCCCATTGAAGGAATGATTTGCACCAAATTGATGTCCCATTTCATGGGCAATAAAATCAAAATAAAAATTATCACCGGTTGGCACTGATGACCCGGTAACTCCCCTTGCTTTTGACGTCAAACATGCCGAAGCTAAACTAGCCACCCCACCTCCACCAGTACTCAAAACATGGCCAATATCGTAATTCGCGACCCCAATAGTAGTATTACATTCTGCTTGATTTTCATCTAACATGGCACCACCATCATCATTGGTATATGGATCTGTAAGCGGATCTAAAAAAATGATATCAGTATTATTTGCCACCAACTGCATTGTTAGAGCCAGGTCATTTTCAAACAAGGCATTGACTCTTGTCATTGCTGTGGTCATTGCCGCCAAAACGACTGCTTTTTTCTGAGCATCAGTATCTCCATTTGCACCTGCCTGATCGATATGAAATTGAGAATATTCCCCTGTAGATGCCAAAGCCAAACGAAAGGTTCTTATTTTTTTATCATTGGCAACTTTTAGACCTAAACTCGCTTTTTTTAATTCATTAAAACTATTTGTAAAACATTGGAATTCATAATTTTCAAAGTCCATATCCTTACGGGAATAAACTCTATAATTTTTACTATCTCTTGTTATTCGATCAATATATTGTACTCTTCTGTCCTTTCCTAAAATAACGGCGTGCAAGCCCAATTCATTGACACTAAACCTAATTTTAATCGAATTATCCTCTTCTCCAACACCAATATAAGATCTGTTATTTGGAAATTTCTTCGCCAGATCGGGATGCATTACGGGTGCTTCTTTTACACGGTAGGAGACCATTTTCCCGTTTTCATCAGGAAACTGCATTTTAAAATTAGATCTTATTAATACAATCCTATTATCTGGTGCGTTCTTCAGATCATTTTTAAGATCACTGATCTTTAATTGAAAGGTTTGATATTTATTTACTTTATTTTTTCTAAGAAGAACAGTATTACTTATTTTTGCTTCATCAATTTTTGCCCAGATATTTTTTTGTTGTGCTGAAAGTTGATTTGCAAAAAGTAAAATTAAGAAAGAAAGAAGTTTAATATAATTTTTATTCATTCCGAATCAAATAATTTTTTTGAATAGTTACAAAACTATGAATTTTTTTATAAAGAGAATCTACAATTAATTTATCTTTACTCAAAATTTTTTAATGAGGTTTAGTCATTACATTGCGGTATTATTTATTTTGACAGGTTGTGATACCAGTAAAAATATTACGGAAAAAGAGCCTCCGGTGATATTAGATGTCAGTTGCCCTGAAGGAGGTGATTGTATATTTGAAGTATTAAAAAATTCCAACCTACAAATCAAACATGATGATCTTGGAAATCTATATCCGGAAATTGTTGATGGAGATAAATTAGTGATTAAATATCATTACAAAAAAGATGAAATAGAAAATACGGTTGACAGCAGCCATTCAGAATATGTTTATTTAGAAATTGATGAAAACAAAAAGCAATATTCATTAAAGGATCATGAATTGCAAAATGTTAAAGTGTTATATGGTCGAATATGTTTTTGTCGAGGTTCAATGGGATATTTTAGAGTTACCGAAGGGAATTTATTTATATTCAACAATAAGGGGAAACTTCAATTAAATTTTAAATTTAATGTGAATAAAGTTCCTCAAATTCTTAATGAAATAAATGAAAGTATAAATTATTAATTAATGTTCCATAGTGAAAGTTCATCATTCTATTCAAAATTTTAAAGAGAAAAAACATTCTTCCATTTTAACTATTGGAACATTTGATGGGGTTCATATAGGTCATCAAAAAATTATTGAACGTTTGAATCAGATCAAAAGTCACTCTAAGGATAAGTCAATGATTTTAACCTTTTATCCCCACCCCAGGAGAGTTTTACACCATGGCAATGAGATAAAAATGCTAAATACTTTTGATGAAAAGATCCAGTTACTGGATAAATTTGATCTGGATCATTTGGTTGTTGAGCCATTTACTGCTGAATTCTCTCGTTTATCCGCTTTAGGTTTTGTAAGAGACATCTTAGTCAATCAGTTGTATATTAAAAAATTAGTTATCGGATATGATCATCATTTTGGTAAAAATCGTGAAGGAAACTTTGAGCAATTAAAAGAATATGGTGAATTATACGGCTTTGAAGTGGAAGAAATACCAGCTCAGGAAATTGAAAATGTATCGGTGAGTTCAACTAAAATAAGAGATGCTATTGAAAAAGGAGAAATTGAAAAAGCAAATATATATTTAGGTTATCATTATTTACTTACCGGCGACATAGTAAAAGGAGAAGGATTGGGAAGAAAAATAAATTTCCCAACCATCAATTTATATATTAAAGAGGATTATAAGCTCATCCCTAAAACGGGTGTTTACATTGTAAAAACCATTTTAAATCAAAAAACGATTTATGGCATCATGAATATAGGTATTCGACCTACCGTTAGCGGGAAGGGACAGACCATTGAAATCCATCTATTGGATTATCAGGGTAATCTATACGGCTTGAAAATGCAGATCGAAGTATTAAAACGCTTGAGAGATGAACATAAATTTAATTCTGTTGAGGAATTGGTTCGGCAGATAAAAAAAGATGAAAATGCAGCCAGAGTTTGGGTAGCAGATCAGAGCTAAAATTATTCTTAAGTACAATTTTTCATTCACACGGCATTCCTTACCTTTGCATTCTTGAAAAAACAAAACATATGTTAACACTTGCTTATATCAGAGAAAATAAAGATGCTATTTTAAAAGGTTTGGCTGTCCGTAATTTTGCCGATGCCGAGAAGATCATTGATCAGGTCATTGAAGCAGATGCCTTGAGAAGATCAACACAATCAGAATTGGATAATATTTTGGCTGAAAGCAATAAATTGTCAAAGGAAATTGGCAAATTATTCAAATTAGGTGAAAATCAAAAAGCAAATTTGGTCAAAGAGAAAACCGGACAACTCAAAGAGCGATCTAAAGTGTTAACTGAAAACTTATCTACCTCTGAGAGTGAATTGAACGATTTATTATATCAGATTCCAAATATTCCCAATGTATTGGTTCCAAAAGGAAATACCGAAGAAGACAATGAAACTATCTTTGAAGAAGGATCTATTCCGAAATTACACGATGGTGCATTAGCGCATTGGGAGTTGGCAAAAAAATATGATATCATTGATTTTGAATTGGGAAATAAGATCACAGGGGCAGGATTCCCGGTTTATAAGGGTAAAGGTGCAAAATTACAAAGAGCATTGATTGCTTATTTCTTGGATAAGAATTCTGAAGCAGGTTATACTGAAGTCCAGCCCCCTTTACTGATCAATGAAGCTTCGGGAATTGGCACAGGGCAATTACCTGATAAAGAAGGGCAAATGTATCATGTGGGTATCGACAATCTGTATCTTATACCAACAGCTGAAGTTCCGGTAACGAATTTTTACAGAAATGTATTGTTAAAAGAAAGTGATTTCCCAATTTGCAATACTGCTTACACACCTTGTTTTCGTCGTGAAGCCGGATCTTATGGTGCCCATGTTCGTGGATTGAACAGATTACATCAATTTGATAAAGTTGAGATTGTAAGAATTGAACATCCTGATAGATCTTATGCCGCACTTGACGGCATGGTAGAACACATCAAGGGAATTTTAAAAGAATTAGGTATGCCTTATAGGATCTTACGCCTTTGTGGAGGGGATTTAGGATTCACATCAGCGTTAACTTATGATTTCGAAGTTTTCTCAACTGCTCAAAATAGATGGTTAGAGATCAGTTCGGTATCTAATTTTGAAACTTTTCAAGCCAATCGCTTAAAATTGAGATTTAAAAATGCAGCTGGTAAAAGTCAGTTAGCACATACTTTAAATGGCAGTTCTTTGGCTTTACCGAGAGTCTTAGCAGGATTATTGGAAAATTATCAAACAGAAAGTGGGATCAAAATTCCGGAAGTATTACAAAAATATACCGGGTTTGATATTATTGACTAAAGAGATCATTAAAACTTACCTGTTCATCGATCAATTTCAATGAACCGATAAATTTAACAAACATCCATTAAGCTGCCTCCATCAATTTTTTATAATGATTCATAATTAACAAATCATTTAAATAAGCATTGATCTGACCATTTTTCATATGGTTCTTAGCACTTTGTTTTGCTCTTTCGTAGAATTTTGTTATTTCTTTCATGACATTCAATTTTGTTATTGATGGCTATACTATTTAGGACAGCACTTTTTAGTTAACGTTACATTTTATGATTTATTTTATTAAAACATTAACATTATTAATGATTTGCAATATTTACAGCTAATTTTTTATCAAATATTTAAATTACTTTTAATATATTATCAAATAAAAATCAGTATCTCTTTTAATCCATCACAATTTTTATTTATTTTACATCATGAAAATAAAACTATTAGTTTTACTATTATTTTTTTCTGTTAGCATTTTTGCTCAAAATGTAGAATTGGCGAACTCGTATTTTAGAAAAGGAGAATATGAAAAAGCGATCATGCTGTATAAACCATTACATGAAACAAATCCTGTTCGTCGTGATTATTTTAAAAATCTTTTAACGTGCTATCAACAGATAGAAGAATATGACCTTGCATATGACTTGTTACAAAGTCAAATGATCAGATTCCCGAATCAAACATATTTAATCATTGAAATTGGTTATAATTATCAAATTCAAGATCAATTAGAGGTAGCAAATATTTATTATGAAAAAGCTATAAAATTGGTTAGAGATAATCCAAATTTTGTCTTTGTCATTGGTCAATCTTTTCGACAAAATCATTTGTTGGACTACGCTTTGCAAACCTACCAAATAGCTAAAAATCTAAATCCAAAATTAAATACGGAAATTAGTGAGGCTCAAATCTATGGAGAAAAGGGAGATCTGGAACAAATGTTCGATCTATACCTGGATCTCATTGAAAAAAACGAAAAATACTACCCGACAATTCAAAGGTATATAGCTACATTCATTACTGATGATAAAAATCACGAAGCCAATATTTTATTTAAAAATTTACTTTTAAAAAGAGCTCAAAACAATCCTAAAGACTCATGGAACATTTTGCTAAGCTGGCTATACATGCAACAAAATGACTATGACAAAGCCTTAACTCAAGAAAAATCCTTATACAAACGCAATCTCCAAAGTTTGGATAGAATAGTTGAAGTTGGAATTGTTTCTCTCGCAAAGAAAGACTTAGAAACAGCCAGGAACAGTTTTAAATTTATTCTCGAAAATAATTCTAATGATTATATCGATCAAAAAACAATTTTGCAAGCACGAGTCTACTTATTACAGATCGATAATGAATTGGCAGCTTCAGACAATGAACTAAATGATGTGAATAAAAAATTTCAAAACCTGTTGAACGAATACGGAAAAAATAATGCGACAATAGATTTACAAATTGCTTATGCAAATTTTTTAAGTTTTACATTTAACCAACCGGATAAAGCCATTATACTATTAAATGAAGCTATGCCTCTGGCAAATTCAAAATTTCAAAAAGGTACAATTCAATTGAATTTGGCTGATATCTTGGTTTTTACAAATCAATTTAATCAAGCCCTGATCTTATATTCGCAGGTGCAAACAGATCTTAAAAACAGTATCTTAGCTCAGGAAGCACGTTTTAAAGTGGCCCAAACCTCATACTTTAAAGGTGATTTTCTATGGGCACAAACACAACTAAAAGTTTTAAAATCCTCAACTTCTCAATTGATCGCAAATGATGCCTTGGATCTAAATTTACGCATCACAGATAACATTGCAAATGACACTATTCAAGATGCCTTAAAGACTTATGCAAAAGCCGAATTATTAGCTTTTCAAAACAAAGACAAACAGGCCATTGATACATTAAATTATGTGCTAGTAAATTTTAAAGGGCATTCTATTGAAGATGATGCTCTGTTTAAACAAGCTGAATTGTATATAAAAACAAAAAAATATACCGAGGCAGAAAATAATTATTTAAAGATCATTCAAACCTATCCCGAAAGCATCTTAATTGATGATACCTATTTTCAATTGGCCGAATTATATGTCAATCATTTAAACGACTCAGAAAAAGCCAAAGAAATGTACCAAAAAATTATTTTTGAACATGCCTCAAGTATCTATTTAGTTGATGCACGTAAAAAATATAGAAAACTTCGTGGTGATGATATTCAGTAGTATCAAAATCTCAAAAAACAAATAACAAATTCCAATTAAATTTCAGAATTGTTAGCAAAAGTTTTTCGCTAATGACTTTTGGCATTTTGTTATTTGCTTTTTGAATATTGCAATTTAATACTAGTAATCAAAATAAACATTGTATAACTTTGCGTTCCAACTAACAATCATTTTATGTACATATATAATGTAACAATTAATATAGACGAATCCATTCAAAAAAAATGGCTCCACTGGATGCAGGAAAAACACATCCCTGATGTACTGGCTACCGGTAAATTCAGCAAGGCCTTAATGAGTCGGGTATTGGTAAATGAAGAAATGGGAGGTGTAACCTATTCTGTTCAATACACATGTGCATCCAGAGAATCTCTTGATAAATATTATGCGGAAGATGCGGAGAAACTACGGGAAGAAGGTTTTCAGCTCTTTGGAAATAAATTTGGTGCCTTTAGAACAGAATTACAAATTATAAAACAATTCGAAAGCAAATAGTCAAATCCAGTCAATAAATAATTTCTAATTAACTTTAACCCGAAACACTTTTTTTATGACCGTTAGAGCCAAAAAACACCTCGGACAACATTTTTTAAAGGATGAAACAATTGCAGAAAAAATTGCAAATACTTTAACTGAAAACGGATACAAAAATGTATTAGAGATAGGTCCTGGAATGGGTGTTTTGACAAAATATCTTTTAAAAAAAAATGTAACAACTTCCGTTATTGAAATTGATAGAGAATCTATCGAATATTTAAAAGTTCATTTTTTGAATTTATCAGAAAGAATTATTAATGATGACTTTTTAAAAATTGATATCTCAAAACTATTTCAAGGTCAGCAAGTCGCGATCATCGGAAATTTTCCATATAATATTTCAACGCAAATAGTATTTAAAACCATTGAGTACAGAAATTTAATTCCTGAGCTATGTGGTATGTTCCAAAAGGAAGTGGCAAAAAGAATCTCTGAAAAGCCAGGCACCAAAGTTTATGGAATTTTATCTGTATTAACTCAGGCTTTTTATGATGTTGAGTACCTATTTACTGTACCTCCATCGGTTTTTAACCCTCCTCCAAAAGTAGAATCCGGGGTGATCAGGCTTATCCGAAAAGAGGATTATTCTTTACCTGTTGATGCCGCTTTTTTCTTTAAGGTGGTTAAAACAGCATTCAACCAACGCAGAAAGACTTTGCGCAATAGTTTAAAATCTTTCCAACTTTCGGATAAATTAAGAGAAGATGTTATATTTGCCAAGCGACCGGAACAATTATCTGTTCAACAATTCATTGAATTAACCAAAACCTTGGCGAACGATGTTATTAGAAATCAATAAAGATTTAATCCAACACATTGAACAACTCATCAAGCTAACTGATGATGAATCTTTGCTTTTGCTGTTAGCAGAAGAACATCCTGCTGATATTGCTGAAATTTTTGATCTACTTAATTTGAGTAATGCGACTTATCTGTTCAAACTATTAGATAGTGAAAAAACAGCTGAAGCATTAATGGAAATTGATGATGATGATCGGGAAAAAATTCTAAAAAATCTTTCTGCTGAAGAAATTGCTGATGAAATTGACGAATTAGATACAGATGATGCTGCTGATATCATTGCCGAACTTCCACATGAAAGAATTACAGAAGTAATTTCCGAGATTGATGATGATGAACATGTTAAAGACATTGTTGACCTACTACAATATGAAGAAGGTACTGCTGGTAGTTTAATGGCAAAAGAGTTAGTGAAAGTTCAAGAAATTTGGACTGTTCCTGTATGTGTTCGAAGTATGCGTGATCAAGCGAAGGATGTCACCCGCGTTCATTCAATTTATGTGGTTGACAAGAACGAAGAACTTATTGGAAGGCTATCTCTAAAAGATCTCTTAGTTGCGTCTGACAAGTCGAGGATCTCTGATATATATATCCCCAAAGTGGATTCGGTAAACGTAAAAGACGAGGTTGAAGATGTTGCCAGATTAATGCAAAAATATGATCTGGAAGCAATTCCTGTTGTTGATGATAAAAATCACTTGCAGGGAAGAATTACCATAGATGATATTGTTGATCTTATCAAAGAAGAAGCAGAAAAAGATTATCAAATGGCTGCAGGTATTACGGAAGATGTAGAAGCAGATGATAGCATATTGGAAAAAACCAAGGCGCGTTTACCCTGGCTTATATTAGGTTTATTTGGTGGTTTAGCTGCTGCTTCCATAATGGGTGGTTTTGAGGATGCCTTATTGAGTTTTCCTGAACTTTTTTATTTTACACCATTGATAGCGGCAATGGCTGGGAATGTTGGTGTACAGTCTTCTGCAATTATTGTTCAGGGATTGGCAAATGATAATATTAGGGGAAGCATGGCCAACAGAATGATTAAAGAAATTGGTTTAAGCCTGATAAATGGTGTTATTTTGGCAGGGTTAATATTTGTATTTGGGATCTTTTTGAATTACAATGTCAATATTAGTTTGACCATTTCTATTTCACTTATAATTGTAATAATTATTGCCTCCTTAATAGGGACTTTTGTTCCCTTGATCTTAGATAAAAAAGGCATAGATCCTGCGGTAGCCACAGGGCCATTTATAACTACAAGCAATGATATCTTTGGAATTTTTATCTTCTTTTTTATAGCTAAATTGATATTAGGATTTTAAAATGTATTCTATTTTAATTCGTGTATTGACCTAACTAATTAACTTTATAACCTGAGTTGGATATAACTCAACACTCACAGTTTTTATTGTTTTTCGAAGATAAGGCATGGTTTTGAAGGACTATTAATAGATTAAAAAACCATAACGAAATATACGGAAAACAATAAGAATCCTTTGGAAAGCCTAATAAACATCAATCTTTAACTCCAAAAAGCCTTAAAATAACTAGTTAGTCTTCGTTTTTTGTAGTCAAATCTCACTATTTATAAGGCTTCTGTGGAGATTGATTTATATCGAACTCAGGTTTATAACATTTCAACTTTATTACTTCTTAATTTTCCTTAATTTTGCCTTCTCATTTATTATAAAAAAATGGCTGAAGATAAAAAATCATTAAATTTTATTGAACAAATTATAGAAGAGGATTTAGCAAGTGGATTGGATAGATCTAAACTTCGCTTCCGTTTTCCTCCCGAACCAAATGGCTACTTACATATAGGTCATGCAGCATCTATTTGCTTAAATTTTGGATTAGGCTTAGCATACAATGCACCGGTCAATTTACGCTTTGACGATACAAATCCTGCCAAGGAAGAACAGGAATATGTAGATGCTATTAAAAAAGATATTCAATGGCTTGGATTTGAATGGGCCAATGAATTATACTCTTCTGATTATTTTCAGCAATTATACGATTGGGGAATTCTATTGATCAAAAAAGGAAAAGCTTATGTTGATGACCAAACATCTCAAACAATAGCTGATCAAAAAGGCACACCAACTTCAAATGGAATTAACAGCCCGTTCAGAGACAGAACCGTTGAAGAGAATTTAGAGTTTTTTGAAAAAATGAAAAACGGTGATTATAAAGAAGGGAGCCATGTTTTACGTGCTAAAATTGATATGGCTTCAGCAAATATGCTGATGCGTGATCCTGTTATATACAGAGTTTTGAAAAAGGCCCATCACCGTACAGGAAATGATTGGAATATTTATCCTATGTATGACTGGACACATGGTGAATCGGATTATATTGAACAAATTTCTCATTCATTATGTACCTTAGAATTTAAAAATCATCGTGAATTATATGACTGGTTCTTAGATCAGGTATATGACAATAAAAAATTAAGGCCTAAACAGCGCGAATTTGCTCGCCGGAATTTGAGCTATACCGTGATGAGTAAGCGAAAACTGTTGCAACTGGTGGAAGAAGGCCATGTCAATGGCTGGGACGATCCCCGAATGCCTACTATTTCGGGCTTGCGAAGAAGAGGTTATACTCCTTCATCAATTCGTGATTTTAGCGATACAGCCGGAATTGCCAAGCGAGAGAATGTCACCGATTTAGCTCTTTTAGAATTTCATATAAAAAATGAATTAAACAAAACCGCTCCAAGGGTAATGGCAGTTTTAAATCCGATAAAAGTGGTGATCACGAATTATCCTGAGGAGAAAGAAGAAATTTTAATAGCCGAGAATAATCCGGAAGATGAAAATGCCGGATCAAGAGAATTGCCTTTTTCCAAAGAGATCTATATCGAGAGAGAAGATTTTAGAGAACAGGCAAATAAAAAATTCTTCCGCTTAAAATAATAATGGTTCCGGCAAGTCTTACACGGCTTGTATCGTTAGTTTTGTTTACACTGTTAATAAACTCGTTTTGGCTTTTACCTAACGCCTATTTTGTTATTAAACATAGCGCTCAAATTAAGCAGTCTAAAATACATCATCTTTTTTCAGAAGAGGCGTTTTTACAAAATAAAGAGTTTGGAAAACTCGAGGACGTCTCGCTTTTGAGAAACTTTTTGTTTAACTGGGGTGAGCATGTAGGGGACGGAGAGTTTGGTGAGTTGATGGATGAATGGAAGCTGCACCTAAATAGACCTTATATGGAGCTTTTGGGTTACACTTTTTTTGGAGTTGTGGTTGTCGGAATAATCCTTGCGGTTATAGCAAAAAAGCGGTATGCGATCTCAGGCCTGACAACCCTGCTTTTAGGTATGTTCTTTCTGTTCAACGTAAATCCGCCATTGGGGTTTTTATTCAACCTGCTTCAAGAAGCTTTTCCGATTTTTAAGGAAGCTTTTAGATTTCCTTTCACCAAATTTTCAATAGCACTGATGTTTTCTTATGGTATCTTTTTTGGATTTTTCTTCGCGTATGTAAGTATGTTTTTTGAAAGGGTTTTGAAGGCGAGATTTCTCAAATTTATAGTTACCATAATACTATACTCAGTAGTGCTGGCACCTCTTATTTACTACATG
>Ga0209013_10001554_pt1 | contig 21186 bp, 24 predicted proteins | sample Cruoilmetagenom2_FD_187291 | JGI IMG/M metagenome (GOLD analysis project Ga0209013, IMG submission 187291) | Oil polluted marine microbial communities from Coal Oil Point, Santa Barbara, California, USA - Sample 2 (SPAdes) (version 2) | ecosystem: Environmental > Aquatic > Marine > Oil seeps ...
ATACTTCGACTTCAACTGTTGGATTCCCGCGAGAATCTAATACTTCACGAGCTTGTACGTGTGTAATAATTGGCATGTTTAAATCTCCTCAGCTTTCAGCAGTGTTTTACCTGTCATTTCAGGTGGTTGCATAATTCCTAATAAGTGTAACATGGTTGGAGCTAAATCTGCTAAGATCCCGTTGTCCCGTAAAGAAATTCCTTCTTTTGTAACGATAACTGGAACTGGATTCGTTGTATGTGCTGTCATTGGTTGACCTGTAATGGTCACGACTTCATCCGAATTCCCGTGATCTGCGGTAATAATCGCTGCTCCACCTTTAGCTAGCAGTGCATCAACAATTTTACCAAGACATTCATCCACCACTTCAATGGCACGAATGGTTGGCTCTAGCATCCCGCTGTGCCCTACCATGTCTGGGTTAGCAAAGTTTAAGATGATTCCATCAAATCGATTGGATTCAATGGCTTCAAGCAACGAATCTGTTACTTCATAGGCACTCATTTCAGGTTGCAAGTCATAGGTAGCGACTTTTGGTGAATTGATTAAGATCCGTTCTTCACCTGGAAAACGTTCTTCCCTACCCCCACTCATGAAAAATGTCACATGTGGGTATTTTTCTGTTTCCGCAATTCGCAATTGTGTCTTGCCATTTGAAGCTAGTACTTCCCCAATTGTATTAACCAAATTATCGCTTTCATATGCAACTGTTGCGTTTACTTCATCACTATATGTGGTGAATGTAACAAACTTCAAATTTGTAGGATGTTTCGGACTAAGTGAAAAAGCATTGCAACTTGGATTCGTAAAGACCGTCGATAATTGCATAGCACGGTCTGGTCTAAAATTAAAGAAAATGACAGCATCATTTGAATCGATTGTAGCAACTGGTTGTCCGTTTTCCCCGATTGTAAATGGTAGAACAAATTCATCTGTTACCCCTCGTTCATAGGAAGCCTGAACTCCCGATACCGCAGAAGTTGCCGTTCCACCTACCCCATCAACAAGTGCTCGATAAGATTGTTCTACTCTTTCCCAACGTCGATCACGATCCATTGCATAATAGCGACCACTGATCGATGCAAATTTGCCCACACCGATTTCATTCATCTGGCGTTCTGTTTCCTCAATGAACTCAATCGCGGTTGTCGGTCCTACATCGCGACCATCTAAGAAGCCATGCACGAAAACATCTTCAATCCCATGCATTTTCGCTAACTGTAACAGTGCAAATAGATGCAGGTAATGTGAATGTACTCCACCGTTGGAAAGCAAGCCCATTACATGCAATTTTGAACCATTTTCTTTTGCATGAGCAACTGCTTCCAAAAAAGCTTTATTGTGAAAGAAATCTTCCTCACGAATCGATTTATTGATGCGAGTCAAATTTTGATAAACAATACGCCCAGCACCAATATTTAAATGACCCACTTCAGAATTACCCATTTGACCTAGCGGCAACCCTACCTCTTCACCTGAAGCAATGAGAGAAGCATTCGGGTATTGATTCCAATACCGATCAAAATTCGGCTTTTTTGCTTGTGCGACTGCGTTACCAAAAACTTCGTTACGTAACGCAAGACCATCTAATATGATTAAAGCAACTGGCTGTTTATGCATTTGCACCCGCCTCCAGTAATTTCAAGAACGACGCGGGTTGTAAGCTAGCACCACCGACTAGTGCACCATCAATATGTTCCATGGTTAACAATTCTTTTATATTCTCTGGTTTGACTGAGCCACCGTACTGAATCCGAACTGACTCTGCTACGCTTTGACCATAAAGAGACTCTACTTTTGAACGAATCGCGCCACAAACTTCATTGGCATCCTCAGAAGTAGCGGTTTTGCCAGTACCGATTGCCCAAATTGGTTCATAGGCAATGACTGATCGTTTCACTTGGTCTGCAGTCAATTCAGCAAGAGCTTTTTCTACTTGTCCTTCCACTTTAGAAGTGGTGTTCCCCGCTTCACGTTCTTCAAGCGTTTCACCCACACAAATAATTGGAATTAAGTAATGTTCAAAAGCCGCGTGCACTTTCTTATTCACTGCTTCGTCTGTTTCATTGAAGTATTCACGACGTTCTGAGTGACCCAAAATGACGAAATCAACGCCTAAATCCGCTAATTGAACCGGACTTACTTCCCCTGTAAAGGCACCTTCTGATTCAAAGTGCATCGTTTGTGCTCCCACATATACTGAAGAGTCTGTTACGACTTGTGCTAATTGGTCTAGAAATAATGCCGGAGCACATATGACCGTATCTAATTTCACAGGATCCGGTGCTAAACCTTTAACTTCTTCCGCAAATTGTTTCGCTTCAGATAATGTTTTATACATTTTCCAGTTACCTGCAATAATTGGTTTACGCATGCGAATTCCTCCTTAGTTTTGATCGTTTAGTGCGTTAACACCAGGCAAGTCTTTGCCTTCCATAAATTCAAGTGATGCACCGCCACCTGTAGAGATGTGATCCATTTGCTCAGCTACTTCAAATTTTTCAACAGCTGCCGCCGAATCCCCTCCACCAATAACGGTATATGCTTCTGTTGTTGCCATTGCATTTGCAACGCCTTTTGTACCATTTGCAAATGGAGCCATTTCAAATACTCCCATCGGTCCATTCCAAATAATCAATTTAGAGTTCTTAATCACGTCTGCATAGAGTTTTGTTGTTTTCGGACCAATATCAAGCCCCATCCAGTCAGCAGGAATTCCATCAATGTCGACCACTTTCGTGTCAGCATCTTGTGAAAACTTGCTTGCCACAACCGCATCAATCGGTAATAAAAGATTAACACCTTTTTCTTTAGCTTTTTCAATAAATGATTTTGCTAAATCGATTTTATCTTCTTCTACTAATGATTGTCCGATTCCGTGACCTTGAGCCTTGGCGAATGTGTACGATAAACCTCCACCAATGATCAGGTTGTCTACTTTATCGAGCAAATGATCGATGACACCAATCTTATCTTTAACTTTTGCACCACCAATAATAGCAGTGAATGGACGATCAGGATCGGATAACGCTTTCCCTAATACATCCAGTTCTTTTTCCATTAACAAACCAGATACTGCAGGAATATGATCAGCAATTCCCGCCGTTGAAGCATGTGCACGATGTGCGGCACCAAAGGCATCATTTACATATACATCTGCAAGCTTCGCGAACTGTTTCGCTAATTGTGGATCATTCTTTTCTTCACCTTTGTGGAAACGGACATTTTCTAGTAACACAATGTCCCCTTGTCCCATTCCAGCGATTGTTTGTTCAACTGACTCGCCAATTGACTCGTCTAGTTTTAGAACAGGTTTATGTAATAATGTACTCAAATGTTCACCGACAGCAGTTAAACGCATGTCTTCGTGCACTTCACCTTTAGGTCGACCCATGTGGCTAGCTAAAATTACTTTTGCACCTTTTTCAACTAATTGGTTGATTGTCGGAAGTGCTGCTCGAATTCGTGTATCGTCCGTGATTTTTCCATCTTCCATTGGCACGTTGAAATCCACGCGGCAAAATACTCGTTTACCTGCTACATCTATTTGTTGCATTGACTGTTTCTGATTCACGAAGAAAATCCTCCTTCAGTATGAAAAAATAAGGAACGGAGGGTTTCCTCCGTTCCTTTTACCCAACTCTATTATAGAGGTTGTATTTCAGATTCGCTATTATTTAAAGACCTTTTTTGTACATGTGTAAAGCAAGGTCGATACAACGTGAAGAGTAGCCTGATTCATTGTCATACCATGCTAAAACTTTAACCATATTGCCTTCTAGAACCATAGTAGAAAGACCATCAACCGTTGATGATGCCGTATTTCCATTGTAGTCACGAGAAACAAGTGGAAGTTCGTTGTATTCTAGGTATCCTTTTAATTCGTTTTCAGAAGCTGCTTTAAGTGCTGCATTTACTTCTTCAACTGTTGCATCTTTTTCGAATTCTGCCACTAAATCAACTAGTGATACGTTCGGAGTAGGAACGCGAACTGCCATACCATCTAACTTACCTTTTAATTCAGGAAGTACTTTAGAAACTGCCGCTGCTGCACCTGTTGTTGTCGGAATCATAGATTCAGTTGCCGCACGTGCACGACGGTAGTCTTCATGTGGTAAGTCAAGAATACGTTGGTCATTTGTGTATGAATGGATGGTAGTCATCATCCCACGTTTGATTCCAAAGCTTTCATGAAGTACTTTTGCTACAGGAGCTAAACAGTTTGTTGTACATGAAGCATTAGATACGACATGATCTGTTTCAGCGTTATATGTTTCATGATTTACACCCATAACAAATGTTGGCATTCCACTTTTACCTGGTGAAGAAACGATTACTTTTTTAGCTCCCGCTTCTAAGTGTTTACCTGCAGATTCATTGTCACGGAAGATCCCAGTTGATTCAATCACAATATCAATTTCAAGCTTTTTCCATGGTAGAGCTGAAGGGTCTTTTTCTGCATATACGCGTACTCTATTCCCATTTACGATTAGGTCATTTCCTTCTGAAGAAATTTCAGCATCGAAAATACCATGTACTGAATCGTATTTCAATAAATGAGCTAACATTGCTGCATCTGTCAAATCGTTGATTGCTACTACTTCTACATCACCATGTTGTAATGCCTCACGAAATACAATACGTCCAATACGTCCAAATCCATTAATCGCCATTTTTAAAGTCATTTTTATTTCCTCCTAGTTTTCACTATCTAATAGTTGAGTTAATTTTTTTGCCGCACCCTCATCAGTAATAAAAACTGTTTGTTCAGGTGCATGTTTTAAATAAGACAATATAGCAGATGCTTTAGATTCACCGCCAGCTACTGCAATCAAATGTTTTACATGTTCTAGTTGCTTTAGCTGAATTCCTACCGTTCGTATGCGATGAACCGCTTCGCCTTGTTCGTCAAAGTAATACCCAAAGGCTTCACCTACAGCTTTTGAATCAATCAATTTATTAAATTCTTCTTCGCTTGAGTTACGGCGTCGCGCCATTTCTACCGCATCGCCGATTCCGTGAATAACGATATTTGTTTTATCGTATAAATCCATCATTTCTTTTATAATCGGCTCTTTAATCATTGCCTTATATGCCGCTTCACTTAAGTGATCAGGTAAATACAATGTTCGTGAAGTCCCATTTGCTTGTGTGGCGAATGATGAGGAAATATTATTTGCCTGCAACTCCGCGTTATTTCCTATACCACCTCGGGCAGCAATGAAAACTAAATTCTTAGGTTTTAAATGAACAGACAAATGATTGGTGATGGATGCAATCGTACTTCCACCTGTCACCGCAATAATATCTTGTTCATTTGAAAGAAAATCTAATTGCTTAGCTGCTTCCGAACCAAGTAAAGATTTTGCATAACTTTCAATTTCACTGTCACCCGGAACGATAATCACTCGAGTCAATTGGAAAGCTTTTTCAAGTTGTCTTTCCATGTCTGTTAACCCTGACCATTCATGTACTAGTTCTTTTAAAGTTTCTAGAACATTTTTTCCATCTTGTGTGATTTTCATTCCACCCGTAAGCACATTAATTAATCCTTGTGCTCGTAAAATGTCCGATTCTCTTCTGGTTTCTCGTTCTGTTAAGTGCACAAGTTCACCAAGTGCTCGACGACCAATCCCAGAAGATAAGTAAATTGTCATTAATATTCGATATCTTTTTTGTAGAAGCGACGTCATCTCAGGTAACATTTTTTGTTGTGCTCCTAATAATTTTTCCATCGCATTCTCCCTCTAGCATAAATAGTTGGACATTATTTGTCCCGCTCTTTTAAATTATGTCCCACTTCTATTTTTAATATACGCTCTTTTCAAAAAAAGTGCAACAGAAAAGGTTTGCATGTGAGATTACACAGGACTTTCCTATGAAAAATGGACAATAATAAAACCGGGCAAAGTTCGTCCGGTTCTTTAGTAATTTATTATGGATATTATCACTGGATTATAAAGGGTTGCAGGTCGCTTTGGACGCATTACTGCTGCACCATGGTCTATTAATTAAAAAGAGAATGGGCGAATGACTTCGTGTCATTTCGCCCATTCTCTTTTCTTCCAGACCATCCTGCGTCGGGTGTACGTCCGTCGCTCCCTTGCTTCTTCAATGCAATGTGAACAGTGAACAGTGATTTCAATTTTGATAACGAAAGAATAGACCTTTCTAATTTTAAGCTTCATATAATTTTTAAAAAACGATTATAAACTAAACGCCTCTAACAAAGTTGGATAATCAATGCGACCTTCTTGAATTACTTTCCCCTCGCTAATAATGACAGGAATTCGCAGCAAATATTTCTCGTGAGTGTGATCATCATCTTCTATATTAATATCTTCGATTTCCAGTTGCACATCTTCCTCTACCATTCGCAGAATTAAGCGTGCTTCTTCACATAATGAACAGTTTGGACGTGAATAAAATTGAACTCTCAAAAAAACATTCCTTTCGCACTCTTGTATAATTATAAAGTACAGCTTTTCTATTGAGAATGCTAGAGCTTGGCATTGTGAGATCTCTTCACAAAAAAATCGAGTGATTGGTTAATCACTCGATTTTTTTGATTAAAAGCCACGGCCAGCACCGCCTCCGCCAGAAGAACCTCCGCCGCCTCCACGGAAACCACCACCACCGATTCCTCCACCAAATGAACCAGAACCCATCATTGGAAAAACACCACGTCTTCTTCGTGATCCTGGACCCATGCCTCCACCGCCACCACGATTTTTAAAAATGGTGAAGATGACGAACAGAATGATGATAATCGTGATGAGGGATGTGGAACCTCCACCACCACCTTCTCGTTCAGACATAACTGGTTCCACTGCTACTCCTTCCCAACCGTATTCGGTCGCGATTTCCTGATAAAAGACCTTCATCGTATTAAGAATGGCTAAATCAAATTGATCCTTCTTTGCGTAAGGTACCGTATATTCATCTAAAATCCGCCCTACTTTCCCATCTGGTAAAGCACCTTCAAGTCCATAACCTACTTCTACCCAAAGTTCTCTAGATTCAATATCAATCACTAGTAAGACTCCATTGTTTTTCTCTGCATCTCCTAGTTCATATTCGCGGAAGGCTTGATTTGCAAAGCTTTGAATATCGGTACCATTTAGTGATTTGACTGTCAGTACAGCGATTTGTGCACCTGTCGCATCATCTAAACGGGCAGCCATTTGATTAATCTCGGCTTTTTGCTCCTTACTCAATAAACCCGCAAAATCTTGCGTGTATATGTCACCTACAGCTTTTGGAATGGTTGCAGCTTGAGTCATAGGCACAAGTATCAAGAGAAGGAGGAGCGCCATTCCAACGAAAAGCGCAGCTTTTTTCATGACTCCCCATCTCCTCCGAAGTCTACTTCCGGTGCATCTTGTGCTGCAGCATCAGCTTTAAAATATTCTCGTTCATCAAATCCAAAAATTCCTGCGATCATGACGCCAGGGAAACGTTTTACTTTACGATTAAAATCAGCCACTACGTTATTGTAATCTTGACGTGCGACGGATAATCGATTTTCCGTCCCTGCCAATTCATCCATTAATTGACGGAAGTTAGCATCAGATTTCAGTTCTGGGTAATTTTCTACAACTACCAATAATCTACTTAACGCACCTGATAATTCATCATTAGCTTGGGCTTGCTCTTCTGGTGAACCTGCACCAGCTAAACGTGATCGGGCTTCTGTGACACTCGCTATTACGTCTTTTTCTTGTTTCGCAAATCCTTTTACAGTTTCAACTAAATTCGGAATCAAATCGAGTCGACGTTGCAATTGGTTCTCAACTTGCGCATATGCTTCATCGACATTTTCTTCACCGTTTACGAATCCGTTATAACTAGGAATTAACATAAGTGCTAGTATGACGATGATAATCACAACTATCAGTATCGGACCTAAACCCTTTTTCATCTTCTTCACCTCTTGGATAGTATAGTCAATATCTACCTTCTTTATAGATGATTAAAACATGGGTATTTTTTGCACAAAAAAAAACTACAGCGACTAATTCAGTCACTGTAGTTTAGTGTTATGGTTTTTTTAAATCACTGCGGGAAATAATATGATCGATTAAACCGTATTCTTTCGCACGCTCAGCTGTCATGAAGTTATCGCGATCTGTATCTTTCTCGATTACTTCAATAGGTTGACCCGTACGTTCTGCTAAAATACCATTCAATTTTTCACGTAAGAATAGAATACGTTTCGCAGCGATTTCAATTTCAGTCGCTTGCCCTTGTGCTCCACCTAATGGTTGGTGAATCATAACTTCAGCATTTGGCAATGAATAACGTTTACCTTTTGTTCCTGCTGTCAGTAAAAATGATCCCATTGATGCAGCCATACCAATACAAATTGTTTGTACATCTGGTTTAATAAATTGCATTGTGTCATAAATTGCCATACCAGCAGTAATACTTCCGCCTGGGCTGTTGATATAAATCGAAATGTCTTTCTCTGGATCTTCAGCTTCTAGGAAAAGTAATTGTGCCACGATTGAGTTTGATACATTATCGTCAATAGCACTTCCAAGCATAATAATTCGGTCTTTTAATAATCGAGAGTAGATGTCATAAGCACGTTCTCCACGGCTTGTTTGTTCAATAACTGTAGGAATTAAATTCACTGAAATTGCCTCCTTCAAGCATAAATTGATTTTCGTACATCCTGAGTTCTATAATAGTATTCTCAGTTGTTCCCTTATCATATACAAGTTGGTCAAGGATGGTCAAATATTTTGCACAAAAAAGTTTAGTTGAATTGTTTACCTTAACTTTGTATAATAGGGAAGTCGCTTGCCCTCGTGGTGCAATGGATAGCACGTGAGCCTCCGAAGCTTTAGATGTGAGTTCGATTCTCGCCGAGGGCATTAAATGTAGGATTATAAAGGATTTGGGGTGTAATTTTGGTTTTTCCAGAATTTCCTCAAGTCCTTTTTAATTTTAGTATATGATAACATTCGTTGATCGAACCAAACTTCAATTGTAAGACAAAACAAAAAGCCCGCACCGAAGTGAAGGCTTGAAGGAATTACGATTCTTTGTGATTTTTATGCTTATGGTCCCATTTTGGTACAAATTCGTTTTGTTCGAGCTTTTTATAATGCTCTTCAATATGGGATATGATTTTTTGACCTTTTTCTTCTGTAAATATCCCGTATTCCACGTACTTATTGATTATTTCCTTTTTTTGTTCTAGTGCTTCTTTTTGTAAAATAGACATTTCTTCTTGCTGCTCTGCTGTTAATTTCACATCAGCTGGAACACCCATAGCTCCGGTCTCCGTTGGCATAAACCCTAAAGAACCAATTGATAGTAAAACAGAAGCCATAACACCTAACCAAATTTTCTTCATCATGTTCAACTCCTTTTTATGGGTTTATGGTGTGCATTAACTTCCCATTTATCCTTTTTAAATAATCTACATATTTCTTAACAATAGGAAAAACTAAAAAAAAGCCACGAATTTGGGAAAATAAAAAACCTTCAACACGATGTCGAAGGTTCTTCATTTTCTATTCTTCTTTTTGAATCATAGCGATTAGTCCAGCTACAGCTTGCTCTTCATCAGACCCATCTGCACTAATAATGACTGTAGAACCTTTGCTAATTGCTAAGCTCATAATTCCCATAATACTTTTTGCGTTTACTTTTTTCTCATCTTTTTGAAGATACACATCTGCTTGGTAGCGATTAGCATCTTGTACAAATAGAGCAGCTTGTCGTGCTTGTAAGCCTGATTTCAATTCGACTTTTACTTGTTGTTCCACCATTCTTTTATGCCCCCTAAGCTCATTCCGTACTTGTATTGTTACTTATGTTAGCTGAAATGGACCATTCTCACAACTATCTTTTAACTTTATCATAAGCAACGCCACCGCGTAGTCCATCAGCGATTTCATCTAATTTTCGCAAACGATGATTAATTCCTGATTTACTGACAGTGCCTGCTGATACCATCTCGCCCAGCTCTTTTAATGTCACGTCTTGATATTCAACGCGCAGACGTGCAACTTCACGCAGTTTTTCAGGTAATTGATCAATACCGATTGCATTATCAATATATCGTATATTTTCAACTTGCCGAACGGCTGCACCAATTGTTTTATTTAAGTTAGCCGTTTCACAATTTACGAGTCGATTTACACTATTCCTCATATCACGAACGATTCGGACGTCTTCAAATTTCAAAAGTGCATAATGAGCACCGCTAATGCTTAAGAAATCTGAAATCTTTTCCGCCTCTTTCAAATATGACACAAATCCTTTTTTTCGTTCAATCGTTTTTGCATTTAACCCAAATCCATTCATGAGGTTTACAAGTGCCTCGCTGTGATCTTTATATAACGAATAAATTTCTAAATGATAAGCTGACGTCTCTGGATTATTGACCGAACCACCAGCTAAAAACGCCCCACGTAAATAGGCACGCTTACAACATTTCTTTTTAACCAATTCTGGTGAAATCGTATGGTTAAATTGAAAATCTTCTGAAATGATCTTCAAATCTTCCAGCAATGCTTTAGCACCGTCACGTACGCGACATATATATACATTATTTTTCTTTAATCGCATCTTTTTGCGTACCAATAATTCCACTTGGTAAGGATACTGATGTTTCATTAATGTATAAAGTCGTCTTGCTATCGCAGCATTTTCTGTTTGAACATCTAAACTTAAACTCCGATTGGCAAATGAAAGTGCACCATTCATTCGAATAAGTGCAGACAACTCTGCTTTCGCACAACAAGGTATTATGTCAGCTTGCGTCATTTCTTTTTTTGTTTCCGATGCAAATGACATAGATGTTTCCCCCTTTCGAGCGAATGTTAGATAGATTGTTGCTTAATTGCTTCTTCTCTATCCTCCGCATATTGGACAAGCCATTCCGCAACTTTAGTTGCTTCATGTCGCATGGCTCCATCCTGAATGGTCGCGATGTCCTTTTTGACCACTGTTATTCCTAATTGTTTTAATTGAGATTCATCATAACTTACTGGCTTTGATTGTTCTTGTTCATAGATTTTTTGTACAGACAAAGGTACCTCATCTGTGTTAAGTAAAATTGTATGAATAAAGGGAGTACCCATATGTACCGTAAGTGCTCGAACATGGTCAGCCGCAGAATAATTATGGGTTTCTCCAGCTTGAGTCATTAGATTACATATATATACGTTTGGTGCATTAGACTGCAAAATTGCTTCTTGAATGCCTTGAACTAATAAATTTGGCAATATACTAGTATACAAACTACCTGGCCCAAATACGAGTAAATCAGCCTTTTGGATAGCTTTAATTGTATCGGGCAATGGTTCCACATCAGTTGGAGTTAAAAATACCCGTTGAATTCGTTGATTGTAAGTTGGGATTTTCGATTCTCCTGTGACAATCGTTCCATCTTCCAATTCTGCATGTAGTGTAATCCGTTGATTAGCAGCAGGTAGAATCGTACCATTCACATTTAAAACACGGCTCATTTCACGGATTGCATGGGAGAAATCACCCGTTATATCGGTCAATGCTGTTAACATCAAGTTTCCTAGAGAATGTCCCGCTAAGTCATCTGATTGACTAAAACGATATTGGAACATTTCCTCAACTAGTGGTTCCACATCTGATAATGCTGCCATTACTTTTCGTATATCTCCTGGCGGAGGAATTTCATAATCGTCTCGCAGTCGACCTGAGCTTCCACCATCATCCGCAACGGTAACAATTGCAGTAATATCAATAGGAAAATTCTTTAACCCTCGAAGTAACGTGGATAAACCCGTTCCTCCGCCGATTATGACGATTCGTTTACGGCGTTTGGAACGTGCCATTCCATCAACCCTTTCTATGTGTAATATCTCGGTGCGTAATTACAGTTTGATAATCTTCTTTAAACAGTTTTGCAAAGTATTCCGTTAATGTAACAGATCGATGTTGACCCCCTGTACATCCGAACGCGATCACCAATTGTCTTTTTCCTTCACGTTTATATTGCGGGATCATATATGTCAGTAAATCAGTCAATTTTTCTAGTAACACCTGAGTTTCAGACCATTTTAATACATATCCAGAAACATCAGAATCTAGACCCGTTTTAGGACGTAATTCTTCTATATAATAAGGATTCGGTAAGAACCTAACATCAAAAACTAGATCGGCATCAATTGGCATGCCATGTTTATAGCCAAATGACATCACATTGACTGTAAATGTAGAATTGCCGATTTGAGAAAACTCCTCTTGGATTTTTTCACGTAGTTCTTTTGGTTTATATTTAGAGGTATTGTAAATGAATTGTGCTCTTCCTTTTAATTCTGAAAGTAGCAACCGTTCTTTGGCAATTCCTTCTAATGGTAAACCAGCAGGTGCCAGAGGATGCGAACGACGTGTTTCTTTGTAACGTCTCACAAGTGTTTCGTCATCTGCTTCTAAAAATAATATCTTTGGTGAAACATCACTTGTTTTCCCTAAATCATCTAGAGCACCAATCAATGAATCAAATAAATCACCACCGCGCATATCCATAACTGCGGCAATACGGTTCATATCTTTGCCAGATTCTTTCATTAACTTTAGGAATGTCATTAATAGAGCCGGAGGCAAGTTATCAATACAGAAAAACCCGAGATCCTCGAAACTTTGTATGGCTACTGTTTTCCCAGCTCCCGACATGCCGGTAATAATAACAAATTCCGAATCTTGAGTTCTTTTTGTTTCCATCATTGTTTCTCTCCCTCATATGAAACCTGGATTTCTTCTTTAAGTAACTCAAAATCTGATGTGTATACAAATGTTCCGTACTGAACTCCATTTCCTGTGACTGCATACTGCAAATTGGTGCGATCGCCTTCAGCCATTGGTAAATGGGCTAAAGATTCCACAGGGTGCCATTCTAAGACTCCTTCTGTTGTTATGTCAAAGGGAATTCCTACTAAATCATGAGCGACAAACGTAAAAAGCATCCACTCATTCTTTACTTGTTGTGCGTCAAGTACCACCATGGTATATACACCTTTTAGATGAGGATTGATCGGTGTTGTATTGGTTTCTTCGGAAAATTCGCGAATGGCTGCTTGATAAATAGATTCACCCGGTTCCATTTTACCACCTGGTGCTACATACCAATCTCTACGCGGTTTCTTCAATAAAAGGACTTGATTATCTTTTAATACGATTAGGTTTGCTATACGTTGCACATTCTACACTCCACATCCATGTAAACTCACTACTTCTATTATACAACTTAGAAGGCAAGCTTATCAAAAAAAGTGTAGCACTGATAATTCTTAATTTAAGGATTGTTTACAAACAATTCCCTTTTTCTGATCCTCAATATCTTGCGTCGGCTGCACATCCTGCATGAGACAACAAGTATGACAATAAAAAAAGGCTGCTACGCCGATTTTCATCGCGTAACAGCCTGTCAAAATACTGCTATAAAAAGGGGGTCAATTTACTATCTTTAATATACACCTTTATTGTTGCAATGGTATTACAGATGGATTAAAGAAAGATTAAAATTAAGCTTGGACGCTTAGTTTTTCATGTAATTCTTCAATGTAGTGTTGTGCAGCTTGTGCAGCAATACTTCCATCACCTGTGGCTGTTACAATTTGACGCAATGTTTTTTCACGTACGTCACCTGCTGCAAAAATTCCTGGAATTTTTGTTTCCATTTGTTCATTAGTTAAAACATAGCCATTTTCATTCAATATGCCTAAGTTTGCAAATGGTTTTGTTAAAGGAAGCATGCCGATGTAAATAAATACACCGTCTGCTTTAAATTCATGTTCAGAGTCATCAACAGTTGATGCCAAAGTAACGCTTCCCACTTTGCCATTTTCATCATTGATTTCTTTAACTGTATGATTCCAGACAAATTCAATTTTTTCATTGGCAAATGCACGTTCTTGCAAGATCTTTTGAGCTCGCAACTCATCGCGACGGTGAACAATTGTGACTTTGCTTGCGAAGCGCGTTAAATACACACCCTCTTCAACTGCAGAGTCTCCGCCGCCAACAACAACCAATTCTTTGTTTTTAAAGAACGCTCCGTCACATACTGCACAATAGCTAACTCCACGTCCGCCAAGTTCTGATTCACCAGGAATGCCCATTTTTTTATATTCAGCACCAGTAGTGATGATGATTGCTCGCGCTTTATATTCTTTCCCACCAGCTTTTATTGTCTTATAAGCTTCACCGTCAGTGATTTCTTGCACGTCACCATATGCGTATTCAGCACCGAATTTTTTGGCATGGTCAAACATTTTAGTTGAAAGTTCTGGTCCTAAAATATGTTCGAAACCAGGATAATTTTCTACTTCTTCTGTATTCGCCATTTGGCCGCCAGGAATTCCACGTTCAATCATTAAAGTAGATAAGCTTCCACGAGATGTATAAACAGCAGCTGTCATGCCGGCAGGACCTGCACCGATAATCACAACATCATAAATTTTTTCTTCAGTCATTGTAAAAAACCTCCCACACTCATTGTTCTCACACAAATCGTATAAGATTCGTGTAATCCATACAACTTTTATGCTTACGCATCGTCAAATAACGGCAAAAATTGCATAAGTTCATTGATATACTTTGTGATCGTTGGCGTTGTAATTTTATATTGCTCTGATAATGCTTTTTTAGTAATACCTTGTGAGCGAGAAGATTGATACATAAAGTCTGCCGCCGCAGCAAGTGCTTTCGGATTCTTAAATACATACCCTTTATCAATTGCACGTTCCATCAACACAAACCACATTTGATATAAGGAAGACTCATCAATCGTTACTGGGTGATTTTTCTCATACAATGCTTCCGTAGCGTCAACTGCTCGCATAAAGGAACGTTCATCTGAATCTGTCGTTTCGAATTCATGCCCAAGCGAATGAGCCAGTAACCATTTTTCCATGGTCGAATACGTTTCAACATTTACCCATTCAGGATGAGCTAATATTTCTTGTTTATGAGCTGTCTTGCCAAGCAAAAATAAACCAAACATACGCTCACTGCGATATGCATTTTCAAGTTTTTCAACGATAAAGTCACGGTTATGCTCCATGCCATTTAACGAAATGCCTTCTTTTTGACCAGCCCATGGTTCAAGTCCTTCTTTATCTGGAGCCAGTTGAATCAATAATTTCCATGTCTGACGTGCTACTTGTTCATGGCCCGAAAAATAAGCTGAATGGGATAACCAAAAATAAAATCCTGGATCGCCTTCATAGCCTCGTTTTTGCAATGAACGCAACCACTTATATGCATCTACATAGTGACCGACTAAAGCAAAAGTAGCACCCAATTTATAGCGATGTTCTATCATATACGGTTGAATTTTGCTCAACAATTTTATTAAATAATTCAGTTCTTGCTCATTTTTTTCATAATAATGTACAACAGCTAAATTACATAATGCATGGAGATTGCCTGTATTATTTTCAAGCACTTGATATAACAGAGCTTTTGATTGATCTACTTCTCCGATATAGAAGTAAGCTAGTGCTAGGTTATTGTAGGCAGCCCAAAAATCCGGGTTATCTTCCACTAACGTTTCCAACACTTCGATGGCTTTTTCAAAGTTTCCTTCTTCCATCATGCGGCGTGCTTTTTCTTGAATCGTCAATATCTCACTGCCAATATCATTTGATTCAAACAATGGCCAATCGTCTTGCTCAGAGAAATCTATGATTTCCATCGCTTCTTCTGCATAAACACCACTTACATCTAGTTCTACATACTTCTTCGCAAACTTTCGTGCATCTGCTAAAAAACCAAGATGTGCATTGACTTCAGCTAAGAAAAAGATAACTTCTGTTTCATTAGGATCGAGACTATGTGCGCTATGCAATAATTCAAGTGCATGGCTGTATTTTTCTTCTTCCATTTCCACAATGGCATACTGCATTAAAATAAGCGGATCATCTGGACTCAGTTCCGCTGCACGTCTTAAATATTTATTTGCCTTATCAAACTGCTCTCGATTCAGAGCTTTTACTGCTTTTTGATAATAATATTCGCCTGTTGGTACAAAAGAAACGATATTATGGTTTGCTTGTTTTATATGATTTTTCTCCAATTAATGCCTCCGAATATAAGAAAAGCGCAAAGCGACACTCTAGCCCGACACCGGCTGCTTGCAGGCTCTCATGCGAAAGCAAGCTTTCGCATGAGAGCCTGCAGCTTAGGTGCGGGCTGGCGCTTGGAGCTAGACATGGAATGTTTTTGAAATTTTATAATTTCTTCACTTTAAATAAAAAGGACAAAATGTCCCTTTTCAGTATCATTCCATTATACCACAGAGAATTAAGATTTACTCTCATGCCGTTTTTGCAGTACTTCTAACACATCATATAAATCTACTTTTTGCTCCTGCAATAATACTAATAAGTGATACAGCAAATCAGCAGCTTCCCATTTCACTTCCTCTGCGTCGTGATTTTTAGCAGCGATGACTACTTCCATCGCTTCTTCTCCAATTTTCTTGCCAATCTTATCTATCCCTTTTTCGAATAAGTAGGTTGTATAAGCCCCTTCAGGCATACTTTTTTCTCGTTCAGAAATCACTTGAACTAAGTCAGCCAAGATCCCGAAGCTTCCCATTACTTGATCTGAATTTAAAAGGTCTTTATGAAAACAACTATTTTCACCCGTATGGCATGCAGGACCTTTAGGCAGAACCTCCACAACTAATGCATCTTCATCACAATCCGTGCGAATTGCGACTACCCGTTGTGTATTCCCACTAGTTGCGCCTTTATTCCACAATTCTTGCCTGGAACGGCTAAAGAACCATGTCTCTTTTGTTTCAATGGTTTTATCAAGCGATTCCTGGTTCATATATGCGACTGTCAGTACTTCCTTGGTTTGTGCATGTTGAACTACAACCGGTACAAGTCCCTGTTCATCAAATTGGATTGATTCTATTAAGTTGATTGTCATCTAACTGCAACTCCTTTTTGTCTCAGGTAACTTTTCACTTCTAATACGCTCGTTTCTTTATAATGAAAAATGGACGCTGCCAGTGCTGCATCTACATCCACCTTAGTAAATACATCATAGAAGTGTTGCGAATTCCCTGCCCCACCACTAGCAATTACAGGAACGGAAACGGCATCACGAACCGATTTAGTCAAAGCTAAATCAAATCCGCTTTTTTCACCATCCTGATTCATGGAAGTAAGGAGAATCTCGCCCGCTCCTAAACGTGTCGCTTCCTTGGCCCATTCCACAGCAGACCACTTTGTTACCCGTCTACCTCCATGTGTATACACCATCCATGTATCATCCGATTCTGACCATTTTGCGTCGATTGCCACCACAATACATTGTGAACCGAAAAATGCTGCACCCTCTGCAATTAACGCTGGACGTTCAAGTGCAGATGAATTCACTGACACTTTATCAGCCCCAGCACGGAGCATATTTTTCATATCATCAAGTGACCTGATCCCGCCTCCAACCGTAAAAGGAATGGCCAATACAGCTGCGGTTTGACGTACCACATCAATCATCGTTTCTTTTCCTTCATATGTAGCGGAAATATCCAAGAACACTAACTCATCTGCCCCTTGCTCATCATAAAATTTTGCAAGTTCCACTGGGTCCCCGGCATCACGTAACGACAAAAATTGAATTCCTTTAACGACGCGTCCATCTTTTACATCTAGGCACGGGATAATTCGTTTAGTTAACATGAAGTCACCTCTTTGAGTGCTTCAGGTAGTGAAAATCTTTTTTCATATAATGCTTTTCCAATAATGACGCCACTAATCGTTGACTGGTTAGCAGCCATTGTCACTTGTTTAACATCTGCAAGTGAACTGACCCCACCAGAAACAATCACTTCAGCTCCAGTTGCCTCCGCTAGTAATTCATTTGCTTTTAAGTTTGGTCCCGTTAACGTCCCGTCTGTTGCGATATCAGTGAAAATAAAGCTTTTTGCCCCGTGATTTGCGAAGTATTGCCCAACTTCAATAGCGGACTTCGATGAGGTTTCCAACCATCCATGAGTTGCTACCATTCCATCCTTTGCATCAAGCCCAATCACAATACGATCCGCACCAAACTTCTGAATAAACGATACGGCAAGTTCTGGTTGTTGAATTGCCAAGCTACCGATAATCACACGAGTTACTCCATTTTCAAGATAATGTTTTACATCGTCTTCCGTACGAATCCCACCACCAATTTGAACATCAACGCCAAGTTCATTTGCGGCTTTAATCACATCTTGATCATGAATTCGCTTCCCATCTTTCGCACCATCCAGATCAACCATATGAATCCACTTTGCACCTTGGCTCGCAAAAGTTTTAGCCATTTCAAAAGGAGAATCTGCATAGATAGTTTCTTGAGCGTAATCACCTTTAAACAAGCGTACACATTTGCCATCGCGCATATCGATTGCTGGGTAAATATCGATTTTTGTCATATTTGCACAATCCTTTCCTTAATCAAACTAACCCACTTAGCTAATAAATATCTTCCAAATGGTCCCGATTTTTCAGGATGAAATTGCATGCCTGTGACCGTACCTTTTTGAACGAGTCCAGGGACTAATTGTCCTGCATATGTACTACTTGCAATCACTTCGTTTTGTTTTGTATGTCGAGCCAAATATGAATGGACAAAATACACATGCGTCGAGTCTTCTTTATCGAGGTGTGTAAGCCATTTCGGCTGATCGGTAAAAGACAATGGATTCCATCCCATATGAGGGATTCGCACTCTTTGTTGGTGGGCATCGAGTTCATCGAATTTTTGTATGGTGCCCGTTAGTATGCCTAAGCCCTTGGTTACTCCATTTTCGCGGCTTTCTTCATATAAAAGTTGCATCCCTAAACAAATGCCGAGTAGTGGTTTATTGTAGCTTGCGAGTTGCTTGATATATGTATCTAAATTTAATTCGGTTAATTGTCTCATAGCATCCGGAAATGCTCCCACTCCCGGTAAAAGGTAGCCATCCATTTGATTAAGCTTTTCAATGTTTGATGTTATATGAACCTCACAACCTAGAAGCAATAAAGCTTGTTCAACACTATATAAATTTCCCATACCGTAATCAATTACACCGATTTTCATGTCAATAATCCTTTCGTAGATGGCACTCCTTTGACACGCGGGTCAATAGTCACAGCTTCATCAAGGGCTCTAGCTAATGCTTTGAAAATGGCTTCGATCATATGGTGAGTATTGTGACCGTAGTGAACAATGACATGTACATTCATACGGGCTTCAAGAGCAAACTTCCATAAAAATTCATGGACAAGTTCAGTATCGAAATTCCCCACCTTGTCTTTTGAAAAATTCGCTCTGAATTCAAGGTGTGGGCGGTTTGAGCAATCAATAATCACCTGTGCCATTGCATCGTCCATTGGCACAAAAGCATTCCCGTAGCGACGGATGCCTTTTTTATCGCCAAGTGCTTCTTTTACTACTTGACCTAAAACAATGCCGATATCCTCCGTCGTGTGGTGATCATCTATATGAGTATCTCCAGAAGCTTGAATGGTGGCATCGAAGAAACCGTGTTTAACAAACAAGTCCAGCATGTGGTCCATAAATGGAACGCCCGTATCAATCGTAGCCTGTCCTTCCCCATCCAATTGTAGAGTTACGTTGACTTGTGTTTCATTGGTTATTCGATTAATCATTGCCTTGCGTGTCATAGTTGTCCATCCCCTTTGTCCATCCTCTAGATTCCACTGCTCTTGCGTGTGCTTCCAAACCTTCCATTCTTGCAAGACGTGCGATTTTAGGTGCATGCTGTTGCCATGTTTCTTTTGAATAATAAATCATACTCGTTTTTTTCACGAAATCATCTACTGATAAAGGACTTGAAAAACGAGCGGTACTATTAGTAGGTAATACATGATTGGTTCCTGCGAAGTAATCTCCAATGGGTTCCGAACTGTATCGTCCCATAAATATTGCCCCTGCATGGCGTACTTGTTGTGCTATTGCTTGTGGATTTTTTGTCTGGATTTCTAAATGTTCCGGCGCCAACTTATTAACTGCTTCCACAAGATCAGCCATGGTATCCCCTACATAGATCTTGCCGAATTTTTCAACGGCTGCCCGTGCAATGTTTTCACGGGGCAATGTGATCAGTTGTCTTTCAACTTCCAAAGCTACTTCTTGTGCGAAGTTATCACTGGTCGTCAATAAAATTGGACACGCCATCGGGTCATGTTCTGCTTGAGACAATAAATCTGCCGCCACTTCATCTGCGAAGGCTGTTTCATCAGCAATGATGGCGATTTCACTTGGTCCCGCAATCATGTCAATTGCGACCACTCCAAAAACAGCACGTTTCGCTAAAGCTACATAGACATTACCTGGACCTGTAATTTTATCTACGGATTCAATTGTTTCGGTGCCATAAGCTAGTGCAGCAATGGCTTGTGCACCACCAATTTTATAGATTTCTTCAATTCCAAGAATTGAGGCAGCTACCAGTACCGCATCAGGTAATCCTCCTTGATTATTTGGAGGAGAAACCATGACAATCCGTTTCACACCAGCAACCTGAGCCGGGATGACATTCATTAATACAGAAGAAGGGTAAGCTGCTGAACCACCTGGTATGTATAGACCCACTGCTTCTAATGCACTCACTCGTTGTCCAATAAATGACCCATGATTCATGTCCGATTCATATGAGATACGTTTTTGTTTTTCATGAAATACACGAATATTATGTGCAGCTTCTTCTAAATCTTTTTGTAGAACAAGATTGAAGTTTCCCTTTGCTTTTTCAATCTCTTCTTTTGAAACTAAAAAATTATTTAATTTAACGCCATCCCATTTCTCACTGTACTCTGAGATCGCCAAGTCGCCTCGATTTTTCACATCTGCTAACACTCGATTTACAGTTTCTAATTGTACTGCATTGCCCATTTCTAAAGGTCTTTTTAATGATATATCCTGTGTTAATGAAACGATTTGCACGGGGATTCCTCCTTACTCAATTGACTCTTTAATTCTTTTGACTATGTCTCGAATCCGTTCGCTTTTCAGTCGATAACTGACGGGATTGGCAATTAACCTTGATGTAACATTCACGATGTGTTCAAATTCCACCAAGCCATTTTCTTTCAACGTACGCCCTGTCGATACGATATCAACAATTCGATCAGCTAAACCAATCATCGGGGCCAACTCAATCGAGCCATTTAACCCAATAAT
>Ga0209013_10001555_pt1 | contig 21160 bp, 22 predicted proteins | sample Cruoilmetagenom2_FD_187291 | JGI IMG/M metagenome (GOLD analysis project Ga0209013, IMG submission 187291) | Oil polluted marine microbial communities from Coal Oil Point, Santa Barbara, California, USA - Sample 2 (SPAdes) (version 2) | ecosystem: Environmental > Aquatic > Marine > Oil seeps ...
TTAGAGGAGGGTAAAAAGATTGCTGAAGAATGTGGTGTATATAATCTTCCCACAGAGGTAATTGAGTTAGTTGGGAAATATAAGTTTCGAACTTCTTATGGTCAAAACCTTGGATTACATACAATTGAGGAAACAAAAATCGGAGTTGTGATTGCAAACGAGGTTAAAGCCAACACAGAGACAGTTAGACTTGGATGTTTGCTTCATGACATTGGTAAGGTAGTTACTGATGAGGATGGAACTCATGTTGACGCCGGTGTTGCCGTTCTAAAAAAACACGGATTTTCCAAAGAAGTTGTGGCAACAGTTGCTGAGCATCACGAGGATAAACCGTTTTCTTCGGTCGAATCAGTAATAGTTTGGATAGCTGATGCTATTTCGGGATCTCGTCCTGGTGCCAGATATGAACCTCATGAGGGTTATATTAAAAGAATGGCCAAGATTGAAAATATTGCTAAAGATTTTGATGGAGTTGATGAAGTGTTTGCTTTCCAGGCTGGCCGTGATGTCAGAGTAATTGTTAATCCAAGCGAGATTGACGATGATAAACTTACAGTTATCGCACATGATATCACAAAAAGATTGGAGAAAGAGGCGGAATATACAGGGCAAGTTAAAGTAACTGTAATAAGAGAGGTAAGAGTAACAGATACAACAGCTGCAAAGTAATTTATTAAGCCTTGTCGTTTAATATGAAGGGTTGTTTTTCCCAAAAACTTGACTTTTTATGAACTTTTGATTATCCTTTGTAGCGATATGACAAAAAAACAACTTGTTGATGTTGTTGCCCGAAAAGCCCATCTTACCAAAAGAGCTTCAGAGGAGGCAGTCGATGTTTTCTTGAATGAAATAGGAAGAACATTATCCAAGGGTGAGAAGGTTATGCTTTCAGGATTTGGGACTTTTAGAGTAATTTCAATGAAAGGTAAAACTGTTAAAATACCGAATACAGACAAGCTGGTTACAATTAAATCTCATCGTTCTCCGCGTTTCACTCCAGGCAAACGCCTTAAAAGACAAGTAGCTAAGTGAGTGCTATAATTTAGCCAATGGACAAGGCTATTGTTGTCGAAAAGTTAATAAAAAACTTCGAAGTAAATGTTAAGGAAAAGGGCCTTGCTGGAAGCATCTCCTCACTTGTAAAACCAAAAAAGAAGAAAGTAAGAGCACTAAGGGGTATTTCTTTTACCATTGAGGAGGGAGAGCTAGTTGGTTTTATTGGCCCCAACGGTGCAGGAAAAACCACAACATTAAAGGTTTTATCGGGGATACTATATCCCACAACTGGATATACACAAGTAATGGGTTTTGATCCGTGGGAGAGGTCAAGTGAATTCTTAAAACAAATAGCTCTTGTTATGGGGCAAAAAAATCAGCTATGGTGGGATCTGCCAGCAATAGATACTTTGGAATTAAACCGTCAAATTTATGAGATATCGGATAGGCAGTATAAAGAAAACTTGGATGAGCTGGTAAAACTATTGGAAGTCGAAAAGATATTAAAAATCCAAGTAAGAAGATTATCGTTGGGCCAGAGGATGAGACTTGAGTTAGTGGCGGGATTGCTTCATGGGCCAAAAATAATGTTTTTGGATGAACCCACCGTTGGCTTAGATGTTGTGGCACAAGCAAAGATTAGAGAATTTATTGCTGATTATAATAGACGAAATAAAGCAACTGTACTTTTAACCTCACACAATATGAGCGACTTGGTTGATTTAGTAAAAAGAGTAATTGTAATTGATAAAGGTGAAATATTGTTTGATGGAGTATTTCGTGAGCTTATTGAAAACTTTGCTAAAAAGAAGACCATTAAGTTGTATCTCTCAAGAGAATGTGATTATAAAAAATTAGAGTTAATTGGGAGTATAAAAAAGATTGATTTGCCGATGATTATATTATCAGTTCCGAGAGAAACTGCTGCCATGGCTGCAGCAGAGATTCTCCAAAACTATCCAATTGCCGATCTTACGATAGAAGAAGAAGCAATTGAGGATATTATCCGAAAGGTTTTTAGAGGAGGATTGAAAAAGAAAAGTAAAAAAGAATAAATAAATGAGTAAATACTTGACTATTTTTAAGGTTTCTTTAGCTCAAGAGTTTGCTTACAAAACAAATTTTATAATGTGGAGGGTAAGAAATGTGCTTCAAGTATTTCTAATCTTTTTTCTTTGGGATGCAGTTTTTTCTGAACCAGGAACAACTCTTTTTGGTTATGATAGGACTAGCATATTAACTTATGTTTTTGGGTTATTAATTGTAAGAGGATTAGTGTTGTCGGTAAAATCATATGAAGTAGCTGGCGATATTGGGAGGGGGGATTTGTCCAATTACTTGACCAAACCACTCAGTTATTTTAAGTATTGGTTAACAAGAGATATTTCCAGTAAAACTTTGAATGTGGTTTTCGCTATTGGCGAAACGATTTTTTTATATCTGATATTAAAACCACCGTTTTATCTACAAACGAATCCAGTATTGCTGGTTAGTTTTTTGGTAACTTTAATAATTGCAATGCTTATCTACTTTATACTTATCTTTATCTTAGGTTCAATTAGTTTTTGGGCACCCGAGTTGGCTTGGGGCGTGGGATGGCTTTTTATAACGATTATCATTCAGTTTATGTCGGGCGCGATGTTTCCACTTGATGTTTTCCCCCAAGCAATACAAGATATTTTGAGGTTGACTCCTTTCCCATATCTTATCTTTTTCCCAATTCAAGTGTATCTAGGACAAATATCAATTTCGGTTATCATTAAAGGTATTTTAGTTTCTGGTATTTGGTTAGTAGTTTTATGGTTTATTTTCAACTCTGTATGGAAGCGAGGCTTGAGAGTATATCAATCACATGGTAAATAAATTGGATAAAATAAAAGGGAAAATAAAAGTTGGAAAGCCCAAGATAAGTCTTGGTCGGTTGCCTTATTACTTTAAGATATGGGTTTTTATGAGCAAGAATTCGTTTTTAATGGTTTTAACTAGAAAAAAACTATTTTTTATGTTTCTTTTGGGAAAAATATTAAAATTTATCTTTTTTGGATTGTTTTTATATTTTATAGTGACAGGCAGTGGAGAACTGGCAGGTTATTCTGTTGAACAAATTATTTTCTTCTTTTTAACTTTTAATATAGTTGATGTCTTTGGTCAATTTTTTTACCGCGAGGTTTATCGGTTTCGTCCAATTTTGATATCTGGGGAATTTGATTTAGTGTTGACCAAACCAATGAGTTCTTTATTTAGAATTTTAATGGGGGGATCGGACGTAATTGATTTGGTAACAATCCCTTTACTTTTAGCAGCTGTTATTTTTGTTGGAAGTAGTTTTAATCCGGATCCTTTACAAATTATTTTGTATATCTTATTAATAATAAATGCGATGATAATTGCAACCGCTTTTCATATTGCGGTAGCATCGCTAGCGATTATCACTCTTGAAATAGATCATTCAATAATGATATATCGAGACATTCTAGATTTAGGCAAACTCCCCGTTGATATTTACAAAGAACCACTTCGATCAATATTAACATTTGTATTGCCGGTTGGAATAATGATAACTTTACCAGGTAGAGTATTAATGGGATTAGCATCACCTGCCGGAATTATTGCTTCATTTGTAGTTGCGGCGATTGTGATCTTTGTTGCCTTTAAGCTATGGAATATCGCTTTAAAGTATTATACAAGTGCGTCAAGTTAGTAGAATAGTAAGAGAAAAAGGTGGTTTTTGGTAATTCGAGATATAAAATGTATAAGTAATGGGAAAACTACTAATAATTTGTGGATCAACAGCTACTGGTAAAACAAGACTGGCACTTTATTTGGCAAAAGTATTCAGTGGCGAATTGGTGTCAGCCGATTCTAAGCAGGTTTATAGAGGTATGAATATCGGTACCGGAAAAGAATTACCTCCGGGTTCGAAGTATATTACAGGGAAAGGTGAACTACCTGGTTACTATTTAGTTAATGGAGTGAAAATATGGGGTTATGATCTTGTGGGACCCAAAGAAGGCTTTAGTGTGGGGGAGTATTTGAGGATTACCGGCAAGATAATGGCCGATATATACAAAAGAAAACTTCTACCAATATTAGTTGGTGGAACTGGTTTATATATCAAAGCACAAGTTGATGGTTTTGAAACAACGGGAGTTCCGAAAAATGATGTGTTAAGAAAAACAATTGAGGGCAGATCTGTTGATGATTTATATAATCATTTAGGACAGCTTGATTCAGTAAAAGCGGCCTCTTTAAATATATCTGATAGAAAAAATCCAAGAAGACTAATAAGAGCAATTGAAGTGGCCCAATGGAAGATAAAGCATAATAGTAAAAAAGTTACTTATGATGAATTTCACGATAGAGTAAACCCATTGTTTGTCGGCCTTAAGGCAACTAATATTATTATTGATGATATTATTGAAGCCAGAGTTTACAAGAGAATTGATCAAGGATTTGAGAAGGAAGTGAGAAACCTTATTAATAAAGGGCTGTCTTGGAATAGTCAGGCCATGGACTCATTGGGGTATAAGCAATGGCAGCCTTACTTTCTAGGAGAGGAAACAAAAAAGACCAGCATTGACGCTTGGATTAGAGCAGAAAAAGCCTATGCTAAAAGACAAATGACCTGGTTTAAAAAGGATAAGCGAATAAACTGGTTTGATATTACAAGCGCTACTTTAATAGATGACGTAGAAAAGTTGGTTAAAAGATGGTATAAAGATTGAGAAAATGCCAAGAAAAATTGAGATCTCACATAGAACGATAATTTTTACTGTTTTCTTTTTAGGCCTTATTTGGTTTTTGTATTTTATTAGAGACGTTATTCTAATATTATTTATCGCGCTTTTGATAATGGCGATATTGAACCCAACAGTTACAAGACTCTCTAAATTTAAGATTCCAAGAGCACTTTCTGTTTTTGTGGTGTATATCTTAGTTTTTGCATTAATTTCAGTAACTATCGCAGGAGTAATTCCAGCTTTAATTGATCAAACTAGAAATTTTTCAAATAGTTTACCGTCTTATCTTTCAAATATTGGTTTTTCAAGTGCGGTTGGTGATCAATTAGTTAAAGAGTTAGTTTCTCAGTTGGGAACCATTCCGACTCAATTGGTAAAGGTGAGTGTATCAGTATTCTCGAATGTAATGGCGATCTTTACAGTTTTAATTGTTGGTTTTTACCTTCTTTTATATCGAAATAAAACAGGGGAGCAGTTTGAAACCTTACTTGGTAAAAAGAAGGGGAAAGTAGCAACGAAATATTTGGACATTTTGGAAAAAAGGTTGGGTGGTTGGACCAGAGGTCAATTAATTCTTATGTTTATCGTTGGTGTTTTGACCTTTTTGGGACTTACTATTTTGGGTATTCCATATGCACTGCCTTTAGCACTTCTTGCGAGTATTTTGGAAATAGTTCCTAATATTGGACCGATAATTGCTGCTATTCCAGCGGTGGTTATTGGTTTTGGTATATCACCACTTATTGGTGCTGCAACAATTGCCGTGTATTTTTTGATACAACAGCTTGAGAATTATGTTTTTGTACCAAAAGTGATGGAAAAATCAGTTGGGGTAAATCCGATTATTACGCTTTTGGTAATTGCGGTTGGTTTTAAGATAGCTGGAATTGTTGGAATATTAATCTCCGTTCCTGTTTATATAACCCTTCAGGTTATTGTTAAAGAGTTATTTATTAAGTCAAAATAATTTAGTTTCTGGCTGATATTCCTAGTATTATCCAAAAAACTACCTCTTCAGCAATCGAGATAACGTTTGTCTGCGAATGAATAATAAATACTAAAAGGGTGAGTAATAGAAATTGTGATTCGATACTTTTTTCTTTATACAAATTACTTCCTGCTTTTACAACTATTGCAATATAAAAGATAACTCCAACAATGCCGGTGGTAGTTAATACTTCTAAAAGTGTAGAGTGAGCTTTATCTACGTAAATGTCATGCTCATATTTAATAGGCCAGATGGTTTCGTCAAACGCATGATCAAAATTTGCCCATCCCCATCCAAGAAGCGGTTTTTGCTGAAAAGCCAGAAATCCTTTAGTCAGTATTCTTCGTCTATTCATAAAAAGATGGGGACCTTTAGGGTTAACAATGTATTTTTGATAAAGGGGGATAGATGCAATAAGAATAAAAACAAAGATAGATACTAAAGGTAAAATTAGTTTTTTTGAGCTTTTCATTTTTACTTTTATTAGAAGATAGCCGGATAATGTAACAAAGATCAAAGCAATGCCCGCCCATGCAAATGTTAGGAGTATTGCAGTGATTTGAATAACTGCAAATATAATCCACAATCCTTTTCTCTCCTTCTCTTTTGTCAGTAAATAAAACACAAAGGGCAAGCTGACTGTCAGGTAACCTGATAAAAGAATGGGGTTACCAAAACTAACACCGATTGCCCCCTCCCAATTAGGGATAAAGAGATTACTAAAAAAATATAGTTGTACTGCGTAGTAAACAGACCATAAACTTACTAAAAAACTTCCAACCGCAATAGCTTTGGCAGTACTTTTAAACCAGGATTTCTCGTAAGAAAAAACCAGTACTATAAATAGTGCTATAAGGTGAATAAGAGTTAATAGTCCGTCAGCTCTATAGTAGTTACCTAAAATACTTTTGGTTATGTTAGAACCCAAAAGAGAAGACAGTAATGAAACTGCAATAAAGATAAATACAAGGTAAACAAGGATATTATCAACATTTCTTTTTCTTTGCTTTGTTGTTGATAGAAATGAAAGACAAGATCTAACAACAAGAAGCACAATCCATAAATTTATAAATACAACTCTTGGGACTTCAAATGCAATTTTACTCCAAGGCCAGAAGACTAAAGGAAAAATTACTAGCCCCACTAAAAATATGTTTTTTACTGATGCAAGGTCTTGTATTTTTTTCATTCATTTTTAATTATAGACACTAACTTGTTGACATACCTAGTGGGTAATAAACTATAATGAGATTACATTTATGAAAATAAAAGAAATTTGGAGGAGTTTGGGAAAGACCGAAAAGGTATCTATTGCAATGTTGTTACTCCTCCTCTTTACTCTTCCTCTTGCTGTAATCGTTGCACTAAGACCTGTTCTTTTCAAACCCAGGGCTGCTATTCCTATTACTCCACCCATGACTACATATCCAATACCCACTTCTTTATGTGAGAAAGGCGTTGATAGCTTTTCAGTAAGTGATTATTGTGGCCAGAGTAGTTTTAGATACATGATGTTTGAGTGTTTAGACCACTATGCTGAAAGTTCAGGAAGTAATTCTAGAGATGACTATAGTTGTAAGAAAGTAGATGACTGGTTTAGTTATGCAGAAGAAAAATGTATGGCGCGTTCGTGTCCAACACAAACTTGTCTTCCAAGGCCTGCCTGCTTGGATGAAGATCCTCCTTGTGATTTACGCTTGCCCCAACATGCCCTATGGTGTCCGCCGGCACCAACGAAGTCGCCAGGACCAACGCGTCCGCCAAAATGTCCTTTAATGCCGATACCTGAAGGTTGTGAAGAAGTTCAAGTACAATGTGTTAAAGAACCGTGCTGTCCGATTATTGTATGCCCGGGTTCACCTATGCCCACACCGTCAGCGACTCCTCCACCCCCTGAGTATAATCAGGCGCCAGTAATAACAACAGAGAGTTTAAATTCAGCCGTAGTAGATGGTTCTTATAAGATGAACGTTGATGGATATGATGATGACTCCAGTAACACCTTGATAATGATGATTGATGGTTTACCTTCTGGTCTTAGCAAAACCTCCTGTAATTCAAGAAGGGCAGTATCAGGTAGAAATTGGCTTGTGTGTACTATAGAAGGGAAACCTCAAAAGGCTGGTACTTATAGAGTTGATGTTACCTTATTTGATGGAGGAGGCAGTTCTGATCAAAGACACTTGAGCCTGGTGGTAAAAGAGGTACCTCGTACTTTCTATGAGAGGGTGTTCAATTGGTTCAGTGGGTTCTGAAAAAGCTGGGGATTTTAAGTGAGGTAGTTAGTATCGGTAAACTGGAAATTTAACTTCTTAGTTGATATAATGCTTCCACTCTGGAGGAAAGGCGATCGCTTGCATTTATTTGCAAGAGGAAAGTCCAGACAGCAGAAGGCAGGATGCGCTGTGTAAGCAGTGACCCGTGAGGGCTGGTGTTCTTTAGCGATAAGCAAAAAGAAACGGAAACTGAATTAACAGTATCCGAGAGCAACAGAGACGAGTTTTTCTTAAAGTTAGTAGCTTAGGAAAAGGTGAAACGGGCAATCCCCTCCGCTGCAACCTCCGATCGAGACGTTAAAAGGTGCCTTCCCGAGTCTCAAAGTATGAGGGCGTTAGATAGATGATTGCTTAAAAACAGAATCTGGCTTATTCGCCTCCAGAGTATAGAAAACCCCGGCAATTGCGGGGGTTTTTTAGTGGTTGAGGCTTGACAATGTTGCTGGTTACCAGTGAAAATGAAGTAATAGTAAGAAAAGGGGGTGATATATTATATACGCTGTTGATACTTGGCAAAGTGCATTAATCGATTCTTGGGGGCAAGTGTGGAATGCATTCCTTCAGATTCTTCCTAAAATACTAGGGGCAATTATTATTTTTATTGTTGGTTTGGTTTTGGCCCATTGGGCTAAGAAACTTGTTATCGAAGTACTAAAAATGGTCAAGGTTGGAAAATTGACCGAAAAGATGGGAGTTGATAAATATTTAAAGAAGGCGGATATCAAATATACCTTCATCGAATTAATGGGAACGCTGGTTGAATGGTTGGTAATATTAGTATTTTTCCTAGCGGTAGTTGACATATTGGGCTTGACCATAGTTTCTCAAGTTCTGCTTGTGGTTTTGGGTTATGTGCCTAATGTTATTGCCGCCATATTAATTTTTGCAGCCGGCTATATTGTTGCAGGCATTGTTGACGGATTAGTAAGGGGGGCATTGGCTAGTATTGATCATGACATTGCAAAGCCACTTGGAAGATTAGCACGATGGTTAATAATATTGATTGCATTTTTTGCAGCTCTTGATCAATTGCAAATTGCCAGAGGTCTTATTTCAACGTTTTTTCAAGGCTTAACTTATACTGTTGTACTAGTGGTAGGTCTTTCTGTTGGTCTTGGATCAAAAGATTTGGTAGCTAAGGTTTTAGATGATTGGTATACAAAGATTAAAAAATAAGCTGCTAAAGAAAAATTCTTGCATTCATTTGCATGCGAGCGAGTGTCTTTCGTGGTATTGTGCGGGTTAGTTTATGTGTGGGCGATTCACATTATCGGAACCAAAACTGATATCGAAGAGATTTGGTGTAATAAATAAACTACCATTTTTTGAACCGACTTATAATGCCGCTCCAAGTCAGAGTATCCCCGTTGTCGTAAAAAGATCCCCCAATACGGCAGTACTAATGAAATGGGGGTTCTTGCCGGAGTGGGGAAAGGAAAAAGGAATATCTCTCATTAATATCCGATCTGAATCAACAAAAGAAAAGCCCTATTTTAAAGGAGTACTAAAAAAAAGAAGATGTATTATTCCAAGTAACGGTTTTTATGAGTGGAGGGTAGTTGGAAATGAAAAAGTTCCTTATTACATTTTCCTAAAAGAGAGGAGTATATTTGGTTTTGCTGGATTATATTCATCTCTGGTTGATTCGGAAGGAAAAAAACATGAATCTTTTGCAATCATTACCTGTCTTCCTAATACTTTTTTAAAAAGAATTCACAATAGGATGCCGGTAATATTAAAAGAAAAAGATGAGAATGCCTGGTTACAAAAAGAAACATCAGATATTGAATTATTATATAGTTTTATGAAATCCTATCCTCATAAGGAAATGAAAGCGCATTCGGTATCAAGGATGGTGAATGATACCGAAAATGATAGTAAAAGTTTGACTAAGCCTGTGTAGTTGAAGAGAGAGGATATAATATAAGTAGATGAAAAGTATTAGTAAATACTCACTAATTAAATTAGCTTTCTTTCAGGCTTTTGGAATTATTGTTTATTGTGGTTTAGTGGGACTTATCTTTTGGAGAGGAAATCAGTGGTTTGGAAAGATGAATAACTATTTGGGTCCGGTACTTGTACTTACTCTTCTTTCGGTTTCAGTTCTTGTTTGTGGCCTTTTGGCTTTTGGATACCCGGTTATACTTTTTTGGGACGAAAAGAAAACAAGAGATGCTCTTAAGTTGGTTGGTTATACCGCCGGGTGGCTTCTTGGTTTTATCTTTCTGATATTAATAATCCTTCTAATCAGATAGGTTTTTAAATAAAAATCCGGCTGGGGTGTTTTGTTCGTTGCTGCCCCATGGCATTCACCCCAACCGGCGCAATTGTTAAGAAGCTGAAGTAGCGTGATTAGTTAAATCACATCAACACGTTGAAGTGTTTAAGGATCATAACCTTATGTTCTTCAGCCTCTATGAAAGGAAGAATGTGGGGATGAAAAGGACTGCTCAGGCCCCATATACCCATACTCCTTCTTGTTTTAAGGAGTTGAATCGCATGACTTCTTATTGGTCAGCGGCCAATATTGGCTTATTAATTCAGCTCCTCACTCTATATCTGAGAATATCAGTTCTCAGTTACAGACGTTGGGAAAGCGAAATGCAAGATGCTCTTGCTCACCATAGCGTGGCTGGCATGGCCAGCAGATGGCTCTCCCTTCATAACGTAAGATTTTGCGAATGGCAAAATCTCAGTTTCAATGTGCATTCCCCCAAAGAAACGTAACAAATATTATATCCAATTGTGCCCAAAAGTCAATCAATTTTTGATAGAATGGTTTAATGCGCCTAGCAATTCAAAGAGTAAGTGAAGCTTCGGTATCTGTTGATGATGGAGTGATTGGAAGGATCGATAAAGGCCTGGTTGTGTTAGTTGGCTTCGTTGAGGGCGATGAGGAAAATGATGTTAATGCCTTGGCCGAGAAGCTTTCAAAACTTCGTATTATGTCAGACAAAGAAGGTAAGATGAATTTAAATATTAAAGATTCAAAAGGATCATATTTAGTGGTATCTCAATTTACACTATCCGCTGATACGTCAAAAGGTAATAGACCTTCTTTTATTAAAGCCGCTAATCCGAAAGTAGCTGAGAGACTATACGGGGATTTTATTACCAAACTGAAAGAGTTGGATGTAGATGTTAAAACGGGTAAGTTTGGTGCTTATATGACAATCGATCTTAAGTTAGATGGTCCTGTTACAATACTGCTTGATAGTAAAAGTAAAAAAGTATGAGTAGGATAAAATGGAACATTATTGTTGATGTGCTTGTGGCCTCTTTATCAATAATTGCGGTTATAAGCTCACTTTTAATTTCATACGTGGTTGGTTACAGGAATGGGATGATATCAGCTTCAGGTGAGTATGAGAGTGTAATAACCAGTCTTATTGGGGAAAGAGTAAGTTTTTTAATTCCTACGCCTTCACCAACCAGTGTAGTTGCACCTACCTTACCACCTGCTAAAAAGCCAGCAATATCGCCACCAACTGTATCTTGGGGTGGTCCTGAGTTGTGGGAGGCGGTTAATAGGGCTCGGGTGGAAAATGGTGTTAACCCATTGTCACAGAGAGATGAGCTTTGTACCATCGCTTCAATTCGATTAAATGAGATATTAGAGCTGGGGAAGTTAGATAATCATGAAGGTTTTTCTGATATGCCTGAAAGAAGAGAAGATTTAAAATGGATTTTTGACAAATATACGATTGCAGAGTTTTTAGTTGCCGGAGCCACATCCGCTCAAGATGCCGTTGATTTATGGTACAACACCTTAGGGCACAAAAAACTAATAACAGGGGGAGAATATTCATTTGGTTGTATATACGCTCAAGATTCTTTTGGAGTAGCGATAACAGCTTTCTAGAGGAACTGGACATTCATGCAAAAAGGCCCCGTCATCACGGGATTCCTCTTTGCGTATCTTAATTTAAATTTATGTCAAAATTGATTAGCCACCAATTCTGAACATAGTTGTGCCGCAAACTTCACAAACGGCCTTGGTTGCTTTCTTACCGTTCTTCATAGTTACTTTTTCAGGATTCTTTCCTTCTCTTTTTGCTCGGCATTTAACACAGTACATCATATATTTTGTCACCTCCTTTCAATAATAGTCAGTTTCAGGCAAGCTAGGCTCGCCAGGCTAAGTATATCACCAACTCTAAACCTAGAATGAGGCTGGCGAGTAGAATGCTTTTTACTACATCGCGCTTAGCTGAGGCTAAATAGGCTTCTTTATCCAAAAGATCGGCGTTTTTTGCTTTACCTGATTTTCTTTTTTCTGCTTTGTGCCTGGAATTAAATTGCCCCTTGACAGCCCTGCTTTCCGACTTTGTTTTAGCTTCATTTGGCCTACTAAATAAAAATTGATGTTTGGCCGTTTCTTTTTGTTTTCTGGTCCTTTTTTTAGCCATCTTGTACTTTGTATATCGTAATTATCACCAAAAGGCAAGAGGATAAGACTTCGTCTTGACAGCTTGGATACTAGGTGTAACAATGTTTCAGTCAGGTAATAATATTACTCGCCCGGTTATTATGGTGGCGAGTTTGTACTTAAAAACATGATGTCAATTGAATACCTGGTTTTGATTGTTTTCGGTCTTTGGCTTTTGGTGCTGACCGGAATTTTTGTTTGGTTTTTTGACCGATTGAACAAGATAATGAAAAAATCAAAGGGTCAAAACCTGGTTAAAACTATTGAGAAGATTTTAAAACAAGAAGAGAAAAATAGTGGATCGATTAAAGATATTGCTAAGGATTTGAAGCTTATAGAAGATGCAAATAAACTGCACGTTCAGAAGATAGGGATAGTGAGATTTAATCCCTTTAATGAAACAGGGGGTGATCACAGTTTTACGATCGCCTTACTTAATGGCAAAGATATGGGGATTGTTTTAACAGGCTTACATACCAGGGAAAGAACGAGAATGTATCTTAAACCAATTGAGAGAGGGAAAAGTGAATATGAACTCTCAAACGAAGAAATAAAAGCAATCCAAAAAGCTAAAAAAAGACAATAATATGAAATCATTTTTACAATCTAAAAAGTTTATGGTGGTAGTAAGTTTTTTGGGATTATATCTGCTATCAGCCGGAGCTTCCCTGGCAGTATTTTCGTATCTAAGTGGATCACAAGTTGAGCCATCATCGGGTGAGTTGGAGGATAGGAGATCAAAAATAAATGAGCTTCCGAAAACTCAGGAATGTCCCATTAATGGAGCGATGTTTACAGAAGTTGAAGAGGAGATATGGAAAAATCGACGTCCCCTAACTGTTATTATTGAGAACCACACCGATGCCAGGCCACAGTCCGGATTATCAAGAGCAGATGTGATTTATGAAGTAGTAGCAGAAGGTGGTATTACTAGATTTTTGACAGTAAATTACTGTGGGGTGGCATCAGAAAATCACAGATTATCTGGTGTTAGAAGTGCAAGAGTATACTTTATTGATTTGGCTGCCGAATATGGTGACAGGCCAATCTTTTTACATTGGGGTGGTGCAAATAGCTACTGTAATACTTGTCCGGGTGGAAGAAAACCTCGTAGTCAGATTGATCCAAGAGCTGATGCTTATGCGCTGCTTGATAAGCTCGGTTGGCGTATGGGCAGATCAGGTAACGACTTTGATGGTGGGATGAATGTTGGTTATCCGGTCGTTTTGCGTGACCAATACCGCCTTTCGGATAAACCTGCAGCATGGGAGCATTCAACAGTCGCTTTTACTGATGAAGCTTATAAAGAAGCGGATACAAGGGGTTTAAATTACAAAGATGACGAAGGAGTTTCCTGGGACGAAACATATGTATCATGGACGTTTGTTGATGGTTCTCCGTCAACTTCACCAGAAGCGAGCAAAATATCTTTTGGTTTTTGGGACGGGAAGGGTGATTTTGCGGTGAGTTGGGAGTATGACGCTCAAAACAATAATTATAAAAGGTTTAATGGGGGAAAAGCTCATATAGATTGGGAAGGTGATAAGCAGCAACTTACGGCAAGTAGTGTTATCGTTCAGTTTGTAAAAGAGACAGGGCCTGTTGATTCAGAAAAACATATGCTATACGACGTTGTTGGTGAGGGTAAGGTCTTGATTTTTCAGAATGGAAATGTTATTAAAGGGACATGGGAGAAGGAATCCCGAACTGGTCGAACCATATTTTATGATGAAGACGGATCAGAAATATCTCTTGTAAGAGGAACGATTTGGGTAGAAGTTTTACCTAAAGGTAATGAAGTAGAATATTAGAAAAATTCCCCTAAAAGGGTATAGCCTGCCCCAGAAAATACATGGCTGATTTAGGAAACATAATAACCTCTAAAGTAAAGATAAAGATTCTTGAGCTTTTCTTTTTTGATGTGACCGAAATGTATCACGTTAGGGGAGTTGTAAGATTGGTAAGTGAAGAAATCAATGCTGTGAGGCATAACTTGAATCGATTTGAGAAGGCGGGAATCTTAAAGAAAGAGCCAAGAGGAAATAGGGTTTATTATTGGCCAAGAAAGGATCACCCTTTCTACGGAGATATTCTCTCAATGGTTGCTAAAACAACTGGTTTAGGCGCTCAAATTATTGCAAACAAAAGAAAAGTTGGCAGTTTATCATTTGTAATGTTTTCAGGAAGGTTTGTTAGGAAGAAAAAAAGAAAATCAGAAGACGAGGTTGATGTTTTAGTAGTGGGTGAAGTGGTTCTTCCCGAACTCGCCAGCCTTATTCGAGTAGAGGAATCAAAGCGAGGACATGAGTTAAACTATACCGTTATGAGTAGAGAAGAATTTGATTTCAGAAGAAGGCGCCGCGATCCTTTCTTGCAAAGTATTCTCTATGGGGGTAGAGTGATGATTATTGGTGATGAACAGGATTTAGTATCTTAAAATGAGCTCTGCCGTAAAAAAGTTAATTGCAATTGGTTTAATCACTCTCTTTTCTTTCTATATAGCGCTTCCAGCAGTTATTCCGGTTAATCTGAATTATGGGCCAGTAAAGATTGATAAAACCATAGAAAGACCCAATCTCAATGTAAATTGGGGGAAAATCAGCTTAAACAAAAGTTTTGACTTAATTCTTGGACTTGATCTTGCCGGTGGAAGCCATCTTGTTTTTGAAGCGGATTTAAGTGGCGTTAGTGATGAGAAGAAAGAAGCTGCTATTACTGGTGCCAGAAATATTATTGAAAGAAGGGTGAATCTTTTTGGTGTTGCGGAACCAAATGTACAAACCTCATCGTTTGAGGGGAAAGATAGAATTATCGTTGAACTTCCCGGTATTACTGATCCTGATGAGGCAATCTCTTTAATTGGAAAAACTGCCCAACTTGTTTTTGCGGAAGTTGAAGGTGAGGAAGAAGATTTTAATCTTATTCCATCTGAATTAACGGGAGCTAACTTAAAAACTGCCAGTGTTGTATTTGATCAAACAACAGGGAAGCCAGCAATTTCATTGGAATTTACCACCGAGGGTGGGGAGATGTTTGAAGAGTTAACAGAAAGAAATATAGGTAAAAACCTTCCCATTTTACTTGATGGTATTGTACTATCTGCACCAGTTGTTCAGGAAACTATATCAGGCGGATCGGCTCAAATAACCGGTAATTTTACCGTTGATGAAGCGAAAAACTTAAGTATTCAACTGAATGCCGGGGTATTACCTGTTCCCATTAAAGTAGTTGAACAAAGAACGGTTGGAGCAACGTTGGGTAGAGACTCAGTTGAAAAAAGTATTCGCGCTGGGTTAGTTGGGGTTGTTATGGTTTTGCTTTTCATGATACTTTCTTACGGTAAGTTAGGTTTGGTTGCAGACATCGGCCTAATCATTTTTGGAATAATTACGCTAGCTTTGTATAAATTAATACCGGTGGTATTGACACTTCCCGGTATTGCCGGCTTTTTACTGGCGGTTGGGATGGCGGTAGATTCAAATATCTTAATTTTTGAGAGATTTAAAGAGGAAAAGAAGAAAAGACCGTATGCTGATGCACTGGAGGTTTCTTTTGGAAGAGCATGGGATTCGATAAGGGATGCTAATATTGCGACATTAATTACGGTATTTATTCTTACCAACCCTTTTGACTGGGACTTTCTTCATACTTCAGGACCGGTAAGAGGTTTTGCGATTACTTTAGCACTTGGAATAGTAGTTGGTTTGTTTACAGGAATTGTTGTTACCAGAAATTTACTTAGAGTATTCATTAAACCAAAGAAAGGAGAAAAATAGATATGAACTGGATGAAATACAAACTATTATATTTTGCAATATCATTAACGATGATAGTAATAAGTATTTATGGTTTGTCTACATGGGGATTAAAACTGGGAGTTGATTTTACAGGTGGATCAGTGCTTGAAGTGAAGATAAGTGGTGATGTTTCAACGGAAGATGTGAAGAAAGTACTAAATGAAAGTGAATTTGATTTAACTTCGGTTTTGATAAGTGGAGATGATGGATTTATAGTTAAAACCCCGCCCCTTGATGCTGGTGAGAAAAACAAGATAGTAGAAGCATTAAATCAATCCTATGATGAAGTAGTAGAGTTAAGATACGAGATAGTGGGGCCTGCAATTGGGCCCGAGCTTGTCAAAAAGACGATTTATGCAATTGCAATAGCCGCTGGCGCTATCCTCTTATGGATTGCATATCAGTTTAAAAGTATTAAATACGGAGCTTCTGCGATACTTGCAATGTTTCATGACAGCTTTATTCTTTTGGGATCTTTTGCGCTATTGGGGCATTTTTATGGAGCTGAAGTAGACTTTCTTTTTGTAACAGCGCTTTTAACAACCCTTTCTTTTAGTGTTCACGATACAATTGTTGTTTTTGATAGGATAAGAGAGATAAATAAAAGAGGGGGTGGAGATTTAGTGGATGTAACCAATCGGGCATTAACAGAAACAATGGTCAGGTCACTAAATAATTCTTTTACAATAATATTCATGCTGGTAGCCCTTCTTCTATTGGGCGGATCTACAATAAAATGGTTTGCCGTTGCTCTTTTAATTGGAACTATTCTTGGTACTTATTCATCACCGTTTGTTGCAACTCCGCTTTTGGTTACTTTTGATAACATGGGGAAAAAAATAAGAGAGAGGATGAAAAAGTAAAGAGAAGCCTATCGGATTATCCTAAGTTGATTTAGTAGAATAATAATTAAGATTATTGATAATATAGTACCAATAACCGCTTCAATTTTTACACTTTGTTTAAGTGGGCCCCTGAACCCCTTTTTTGAAAGCGGCCATAGTAGTTGATTTTCAAAATTGAGAATAGAATCCATTAATACATGCACTAGTAGTGCTATGGCTGGCAAAAATATTGAAACGTTTTTATAGAAAAAGAAAATTATTAATGAAATCATGAAGGCAAGCATTACTGCTATGGGTTCTTGAAGTAAGGTATGTAAGTTTTCTTTCCCTTGCACAAAGCTTTTGGGATTGTTTTTATACTCTTTTAATCTTCCAATACTTTTTTTATGCTTGATTGTGGCATGATCAATATCAATTGCGACACCGAGCAGATAGGTTAACGATATCGTAGTGGTATTAAGATCAATACCAACATAATTTGCTCCAATAAGTAAACCTGTGGTAGCTGCAAGATGGCTTGTTGTTAGCATGGAAAGTGTAGGGAAAAGTTTTACTTTAGTGCTTTAGCTCGCTTAATAAGCTCCTTCTTTTTATTGGGAAGCTTTTTTTCGACGACTTCATCATATAGTTTTTGTAAAATATCTCCTACTTTTGGACCTGGTTTTAGTTTTAGTTCTTTCATTATGTCTTTACCGTTTATATTAAGATCATGTATCGTAAAAGGTTGCTTTTGTACTTCAATTAATCTTTTTTTGAATTCTTCCAATCTCCACGATGTTTCTCGGGCGCCGCTACCCAGGCGATCCCCGACACGAAGATCAAGCATGTCAGCAACGTTTTCCTTACCAACATTTTTTATAAACCTTCTTATGGCTTTATCAGTCTGGTTTTCACCAACAGTGAATTGATGCCATCTCACCAGCTTGACTAGTTTTTCAGTTTGTTTGTTTGAAAATTTAAGACGTTTAGCAATATTTTTTGCAATTTTTGTGCTCACAACTTCGTGATTATAAAATGTGATGGTTCCGTTTTCCAATTTCTTAAAAGTTTGCGGCTTACCAATATCGTGTATTAAGGTTGCAAGGCGGGTAATGGGATCTTTGGATTTACAATACTTTAAAGATAGAAGCGAATGAGTTCCAACATCATAAATGTGGTGCCTTCCGGGAGATTTTTGCTCAACACCAAAAGTATTTTCCAATTCAGGCAATATTTCCTGCATTAATCCTACGTTTCTGAATATTACAATGCCCTCATAAGGATAGTGGGAAGCCAGTATTTTTAATAGTTCGTCTTTGACTCTTTCTTTTGCAATTCTATTGATTTTGGCAGCATTTTTGTTAATTGCCGAAAGCGTTGTTTCTTCAATAGTAAAACCCAACTCAGCTGCAATTCTTACTGCCCGCATCATTCTTAGGGCATCTTCTGCGAAGCGTTCATCGGGATTTCCTACTGTGCGGATGAGTTTATCTTCTAAATCTTTTAGTCCTTGGTAATAGTCAATCAGTTCAAATTCATCCTTATTTTTTGTATGCTTTAAGGCCATTGCATTGATAGTGAAATCTCTTCTTTTAAGATCTTCTTTTAAACTCTTTCCCCACTTGATCGTATCTGGTCTTCGAAAGTCTGAGTAACTGCCCTCTGTTCTATACGTGGTTATTTCAAGAGGGCGTTCATCTTTACCAACTGGAACACCAACAGTTCCAAATTCATTGGTATAAAAAGGATCATCATCTTTTAGAAGTTCAAGAATTTCTTTAGGTTTCGCGTTTGTTGTGAAATCCCAATCATATATAGGTTTACCCATTAATACATCTCTTACTGCACCACCAACAATATATATTTCAAATCCGCCTTTTTGTAATTTGCTGAGGATACTTTGTGCTTTCTTGGGTAGTTGGACTTTCATTTCAATAACATTATACTTCAATTATGAGTAGGTTGAATAATAAAAAACTAAGATGGGAGGTTAAAGGTAAACTAAAAAGTAAAAAAGAGGCTTTTGGAAAAGATGATATTATAAAAGTTTTACTTGAGAATCGAGGTATAAAAACAAAGAGGAGTGGGAGTGAATTTTTTAATCCAACACATCCGAAAGACATAAGTTTAGAAAAGCTGGGGATTAACAAAGCTCAAGTAAGAAAAGCTGTAAATAGAATAAAGAAAGCAAAATTAAAGGGAGAAAAGGTAATAATCTATGGAGATTATGATGCTGACGGAATTACCGGAACGGCCACATTGTGGGAAACTCTTGATGCAATTGGTATATCTGTCCTGCCCTATCTGCCGGATAGATTTAGTGAAGGGTATGGATTAAACGGGGAAAGTATAAAGAATTTAAAAGAAAAAGATCCCAATATTACTCTTATTATAAGTGTTGACAATGGAATTGTAGCTTATGATGCAGTTACCAAGGCAAATGAATTGGGTATTGATGTTATTATCACCGATCATCACGAAAAGGAAAGAAAAGTACCGGAAGCACACGCAATTGTTCACACAATTAAATTATCAGGCTCTGCTGTTGCTTGGGTTTTAGCGAAGGAAGTAAGAGATAGAATAAAGATGGTTAAGGGATTAAGATTTGGAGACGGACTGGATTTGGCCGGTATTGGAACCATTGCTGATATGGTTCCTCTGATAGAAGCAAACAGATCATTTGCCAAATTTGGACTTATTGCCTTAAATTATTCAAAGCGGATTGGTTTAAACTCGTTATTTAACCAGGCGCAACTAAAGGGTGGTTCTATAGGAGCCTATATGATTGGTTTTGTTATCGCACCAAGATTAAATGCTCCTGGTAGGTTAGAGCAGGGAATTGATTCGTTAAGGCTTTTGTGCGTGCGAAATGAATCAAAAGCAGATGATTTATCAGTGAAGCTGGGAAAGATAAATGATAAAAGACGAGATATTCTTAATGATGTAGTTAAAAGTGCCCAGGAGAAAGTAAAAAAAGAAAAAGACGGAAAAATAATAATATTGGGTGATAAAAAATATCATGAAGGAGTGGTTGGACTGGCAGCCTCGAGACTTGTTGAGCAATTTTATAAACCATCTATTGTTATTTCCGAAGGCAATAAGTTCTCAAGAGCATCGGCAAGGTCAATAAGCGGATTTAACATAATTGCAGCTATAAGGAAACTAAAGCATCTATTGGAAAATGAAGGGGGACATAAAATGGCTGCCGGTTTTACGATAAAGACAAAGCGTATAAAAGAATTTGAAAAAGAAATGAAAAAACTTGCTTCAAAGCAAATAACCAAAAAAATGCTCACACCAAAACTATCGATTGATTTAGAACTTGAATTTTCTTCAATTAATTATGTTTTAGCAGATAAACTTAAAAGTTTTGAACCAACAGGTGTTGGATGCCCTAAACCGCTATTTTTAACCAAGGATGTGTGTGTTCTTAACGCACGATTAATTGGGAAAGATAAAGATCACCTCAGATTAAAACTAGAAAAAGATGGAAAAGTATTTAATGCAGTTGGATTTGGTATGGGAGAGTATTATCCCAAGTTAGGAAAAGACAAAAATATAGATATTGCCCATTCAGTTGAAATTAACGAGTGGAATGGAGATGTAAACGTTGAATTAAGACTGAAAGATTTAAAGGTTAAATAAAAATCCCCGCCTTTGTGGCATGCTTTTATGCCAGTTACGCGGGGTCTTTGCATTTTACTCTCTGCAAGACCCTACTTATAAACAGTCAAATTAGTTGTTAACTGCTTAAGTAGATGGGGTCTTGCGAGAGTTTGAAAAAAAGAGTGTCTTGTAGATTCTCGCGCCCCAAATACGTGTTTTACTAACCAATGTCTGCAAAAGTCTGATTATCAGGCTCTTGAGATATTTGTTGGTGATTGGTTAGCTGGGGATTCTCGTCTTTAGGTTTATTGTATTTGAAAAGTCCCGGTATCGCCTCATCATCTTTATGGTTTACTGTTTCATCAATCAGATCCAGTGGGCCGACGGTTGAGGGTTGTGGTTCAGTCGATATTTTCTTACAACCCATTAACCTACTAACTTCAGAATCAAGTTGAACTATGGTCATTAAAATCTCCTTTGTTTTGTTAACTATTATACGCCAAA
>Ga0209013_10001556_pt1 | contig 21155 bp, 16 predicted proteins | sample Cruoilmetagenom2_FD_187291 | JGI IMG/M metagenome (GOLD analysis project Ga0209013, IMG submission 187291) | Oil polluted marine microbial communities from Coal Oil Point, Santa Barbara, California, USA - Sample 2 (SPAdes) (version 2) | ecosystem: Environmental > Aquatic > Marine > Oil seeps ...
TAATTGGAGTACTGGAGCAGCAACAAAAAGTATAACGGTAAGTCCTGGAGAGACAAAAATTTACACAGTGACTGCGTATAGAAATGGTTGTGAAGATACCGATAGTGTGCAAATAACAGTAAATCAAAATATAGTGACAAATCCACCACCTGCAAAAGCTGATGCGGGAGAAGATCAAACCATTTGTGTTGGTGATGTTGTAACCTTAACAGCCAGTGGAGGGAAAACTTATTTATGGAGTACAGGAGATGTTGAAAAAAGCATCAATGTAAGTCCAACAAGAACCACAACTTATACACTTAAAGCTACACGTGGAGGTATTACCGATACGGATACAATATTAGTTACGGTTGAAAATTGTTCAAGTAGTTTTGATTCTATTAATGATGAAAGTTCAAATATGGCTATATATCCCAATCCAACTGACGGAAATTTGAATATTACATTAAAAAATATGGATAATGTTTTTAATATATTTATTATAGATTCAAAGGGGAGCATTATTTATTCTGATGAGTTAGATGTTATAGAAGAAAATTATTCTAAAAAAATAAATCTATCAAGCTTTGCAAAGGGTATTTATATGGTTAGATTGTTTAATTCTGATCAAAATATGGTTAAAAAGATTGTACTTATTTAAGTTAATGAAGAACAATAAATCATTTCTCAATTTTATTTTTTTACAATGTTAAATGATGGTATTTCATGTCTTCAAACCAAACTGAACTTTTTGGAATAAAAATTAAGAGAGTGTTTTACACAATGAACTTGATTTTTTACCTCTTTAAGGTACGTACATTAAAAGTGCTAAAATATTATATTTAAAGCTGTTTAATAGACAATAATTTATATCATAAAAGAACTAGATATCAATGTTTCGGTTTCATTAATTAGAGAAATGTTTTAAAATATCTAAATTTTTAAATGAATTGATTAAATTAGCTTAATCTTCATTAAGGAAATTATAAATATATCACAATGAAAAGACGAACTTTCGTTTGGATATCTACGGCATCAGCAATAACGGTTTTTTTTCCGTTAATGAAATGTACACAGGAATTAAATTATATAGAAATACTAGGTAATCCAATTTCATTATCATATATATATACTTCAGAAACCATACGTGAATTGGGTGAATATTATCGAGACTTGATACCAACAGAGGCTAAAAAAATATTCTTATAACCCTATTATTGAGAAATGAAGATAATATTTCAAAATCATCGGGTAAATTGGTTATCCAGAATTCTTTAAAGAAAAAAATAATACAAGACTTTAAAACAAATAACATTATAATAATTAATGGTTGGATTTTATCCAAAACAGAAGCAAGACAATGTGCGTTATATTCACTAATTTATAATTGATCTTATGCATATCGATTCTAGAAAACTAGATAATAACTCTATAATTGATGGGGATATTTGTATTATAGGTGCTGGAGCAGCAGGAATTAGTATAGCACTAGATTGGAATAATTCAGGTCATAAAGTTATTCTTCTTGAAGGAGGTGGTTTTGTATATGATGAAAAAATTCAAATGCTTTATAAAGGTAAAACTTATGGGCAAAAATATTTCCCGTTAATGTCAATTCGAAATCATAATTTTGGTGGAACTACAAGTCGTTGGGCTGGACATTGTTCTCCTTTAGATGATATCGATTTTGTTAAGAGAGACTGGGTTGATAACAGTGGATGGCCAATAACTTTAAACGATTTAGACCCTTTTTACAAAAGAACTAAAGGCATATTAGATTTACATTCTACTAATTATAATTTGGTTCATTGGCAAAAAAAAGAAGTATCACTAATTAATTTGCCAATAGATAATGATTTTGTTTATGACAAGATGTGGCAATTTAGTCCACCAACTAGATTTGATAAAAAATTTAAAGACATAATAAAAAAATCAAAAAACATTAATTTGTACACATATGCTAATGTTACAAATATTAATAGTAATGAAAATATTAATAATATAGAAGAAGTAACAATTAAAAATCATGCTGGTAAAACTCATAAAGTAAAAGCAAAGTATTTTATTTTGGCATGTGGAGCTATTCAAAATGCAAGACTGTTATTAGCATCTAATAAACAATTTTTTAAGGGTATAGGTAATGAAAATGATAATGTAGGTCGTTATTTTATGGAACATGTAGAAATAAAATCGGCAGAGTTATGGCTTAATAACTATTTCCCCATGGACTTATATTTGTTGAATTCTGGAAAAACTATAGCTAGGGCTGAACTTGCGATCACAAGTTCAATTCAAGAGGAATATAAAATATTAAATGGTACAGTTGCTTTAACTCCGATGAAAGGAGCGAAATTTATGGGAAATAATATTGGAAATTGGGAATATGGAGATCCAAAAAAGAATAAAACTAATAAATCTGTTTGGGAAAGGATGAAGAGGAGATATTTTATGTTTGAAGAAACTAGAGTAGAAAATATTAACAAAGCATATCAACTTCGTACTCGAATTGAACAAGCTCCAAATCCGAATTCTCGAATTTTTCTTGATCAAGAAAAAGATTCATTAGGTATGCAAAGAGCAAATCTAAATTGGGTGTTGACATCTTTTGAAAAAAGCAGTATCCGAAAAATCTATGAAATTATAGGACAGCAGGTAGGGATTGCAGATATTGGTCGAGTTAAATTGTTGGATTATTTACAGGATGAAAATGATGAATCTTGGCCTGAATATACATCAGCTGGTTTTCATCATATGGGAACCACCAGAATGAGTAATAATCCTAAAAAAGGAGTTGTTGATGCTAATTGTAAAATTCATAGTATAAATAATTTGTTTGTTGCTGGTTCTTCTTGTTTTACGACCTCAGGAGCTGTCAATCCCACAATGACTCTTGTAGCATTAAGTTTGCGTTTATCAGACCATGTTAAAAAATATTTTTAATTTAGGATAGTATTTTTTGAATATTGAACCGTTTTAAATAAAATGTGAATCTAACACTCTATAAGGTATTGAAAAACCCTAATTACACATTCCAATAATTATAAAGTTAGCAAAATTGAATTAATTATTTATCTTAATGATCTATAGTTATTGCAATTTCAATTGGAGCTTTAATATTAATAAATAAGCCAATTTACGCCTATACTTTATTTAATTGTTTTGAGAATTTCTTCTTTTTATAATACTTCTTCCATTGTTTACTATATAGTTTTGTTTCCCAAAACATCTTTAAATTTTATTTCTTACTGAATAATTTTCTCCACTTCTAATTTATAGGTTTTAAAGATATTTGTTATAATCAAACAAATGAATTTATACTTCCTGGAATGAATTTATCCGCAATCTCATAACTAGTAATTATTTTGTTATCAATAAATTGATTATTCTTTAAAGTCTTTAAACCCTTCCGGTCATCAATTAATGCGATTTTACAACCAAATTTTGAGAATAATCTTAAGTTGTAAAGTCTCAACGAAAGGTCCAATTAAGGAAAGTTAATCTTTATGTTAGAATTTTCCATATAAACCCAATAACCCTTGGTTTGTTTCTCAAATAAGATTTTTTAAAAGTATTCTTTGGAGTAATTTCCAAATCACCATTTAACAAAAAATCCTTAACTTGTACAAAAATCAAAGAAACTACTAACTAATTTAAACTGTCATGCCTATTTACATGGATCGTCACGATTTGCCTGAAGATATTTCTGCGGAACACGTTGCAGGAATTCATCAAGAAGACTTAAAAGTTGAACATAAATATGGTTGTAAAGGATTGACCTATTGGTTTGACGATAAAAGAAAAACTGCTTTTTGTTTGATAGATGCTCCAAATAAAGAAGCACTTGAAAACATGCATGACCATGCACATGGAGGTATTCCGAATAGTATTATTGAAGTTGATCCAAGTATAGTTGAATCCTTTTTGGGGAGAATTGAAGATCCTGTTAAAGCACAGAACAGTGATTTGAACATAATCAATGACCCTGCTTTTAGAATTATTATGGTAACAGCTTATACTAAAGGTTCTTTAAATAATACGGATCTATTTCCAAATAAAGAAACTCGTGAAAATTATAACAATGCAATGGTTAAGTTATTGATCAATTTTAACGGTAGTTTGGTTAAAAAGAAACCGGATTGTTTGTTGATTTCCTTTGAATCCATTTCTGATGCTGTATTATGTGCAATAGAAATTCAAAATCAATTCAAAGATTTTATAAATAAGAATAACTCTACCGATTTAAAATTAAAAATAGGCTTAAGTTCTGGTATCCCGGTTACAGAAAAGGATAATTTTTTTGAAGACACCATTAACTTGGCCGAGCGATTGTGTAATGTGGTTTTAGGACAAATTGTTGTTTCATCAGAAGTAAAAGACCTATTTGAAAGTGAAAATTTAAATGTTATTATTGATACTGAATTGGTGCGAACTTTAAATTCGTCAGATGAAAAATTTCTCAATGTATTAATGGACTTTACTGAAAAAACCTGGAATAAAAGCAATTTAAAAGTAGATGACTTCAGTATAAATTTAGGTCTGAGCAAATCACAATTATATCGAAAGGTAAAATCCATTACAGGAAAATCTTTAAATTCTTTTGTTAAAGAGTACAGGCTACAGAAAGCATTAGATCTTCTTGAAAGACAAAAAGGGAATATTTCTGAAATTGCTTTTGAAACTGGTTTTAATAGCCCCGCATATTTTTCAAAATGTTTTTTTGAAACCTATGGGGTTTTACCATCCAGGTATCTGGAAAGCGCATAATTCTTTCTTTTTTATTTCACGTAGATTCTGCAGACCTGCCTGCCGGCAGGCATTTGTGATTTCGCAGGATATATTAATAAAATATATTCAAATTGATTCATCCATATCTCTCTATCTCTTCTTTGTTTCTTCACTGAAGTCGTCGTTGCGAGTGGAATGTAATGGAGCGTGGCAATCTCGATTTAATCATTGTCAATCTCATATGGAGATCACCACGTCGCTCTCCATTCCCAAACCCAAAGGCTATTAGAATATGGATAGCTCCTCGTGAAGACATCGTTCGATCATTCTGATTTTTGTTTATACTTATATTCACTCCTTCACTCCATCATAGCTATTTTCACGAGGATCACGCAGATTTTTTTGATTTCGCAGATTAATTTTTAAATTACCCCATTTTCAAACATTCAAATTGAATAAGATGAATGATTTTTATTATTATTTGAATGAATTGTAGAGGTGAGCTTTTTTATAATGACTTAATTTTGAGGTGTAAAATTATTTTTAACTAACTATTAAAATCAAATATTATGCAAGAAACACTATTAAAAAAAGAAGAGCTTTTAATGAACTTGGTTAAGGTCTTTAAAAATTGTCAGGAGAGAGCTGCACATTACGATGCAAATAATCTGTTTTTTCAGGAAGATTTTGATGAACTAAAAGCTTCGGGGTATTTATTGATATCAGTACCTAAAGAATTTGGTGGCTACGGTATGTCCTTGGCCGAATGCGGTGAATTAACAAGGAAATTGGCCTATCATGCAGCTCCAACGGCACTTGGCTTAAATATGCATGTATACTGGGCAGGTTTGGTGGCTGATCTGTGGAGAAATGGAGATACATCTATGGAATGGTTATTAAAAGAAGCAGGGGAAGGAAAAGTTTTTGCTGCGGGTCATGGAGAAGCGGGAAATGATTCACCTGTGTTATACTCCACTACCAAGGCAGAAAAAGTAGAAGGTGGCTACAAATTTACCGGACATAAAATGTTTGGTAGTATGACTCCTGTATGGGATTATCTGGGTTTACATGGACAAGATAACAGCGATCCCGATAATCCAATGATCATTCATGCGTATATGCCCAGAGATTCTGAAAATTATGAAATAGTAAAAACCTGGGATGATGTGATGGGTATGAGAGCAACACGATCGGATGATACCATTTTGAATGGTGTTTTTATCCCTGATAAATATATCGTTAGAAAACTTCCAACCGGTTTTAAAGGAATGGATGGTTTTATTTTAGGAATTTTTGCCTGGGGATTATTAGGCTTTGGCAATGTGTATTACGGTTTGGCTCAAAGAGTTGTGAATATGGTTTTAGAATCACTACCAAATAAAAAATCAATGTCATTGGATCGACCATCTATGGCCTATCATTCAGGTATGCAGCATGATGTGGCTGAAATGATCCTGGAGTTGGAAGGTATTGGCCCACATTTGGATACTACTGCTCGCGAATGGAGCGAAGGTAAAGATTATGGTCATGCCTGGGGGGTAAAAATTGTTGCTACCAAGTGTCATGCTGTTGAAGGAGCCTGGAGAATCGTCGATAGAGCCATGGATATAATGGGTGGTTACGGAATTTCAAGAAAATCTGGATTTGAAAGATTGTTTAGAGATGCTCGTTTAGGGAAAATTCATCCTTCCAATACATATTTGACCAGAGAAATTTTAGCAAAAGGAATGTTAGGTCTTGATCTGGATTATCAGCCAAGATAATTACCAATGTAGATCTTTAAGATTTTTGATCTGTAAATCTGTGGTATCTGTGTGAAAGTATTCTCGCAGATGCCGCAGATAAAAAATATAATTAAAAATCTTGGTTGAAATCATTATTAAAAATCTGCAAAATCTGCGTGACTATTCAAAAACTTATGGCATCACAAACTGCAATTTGAGTTTTTCAAAAAGTGCAATGACCTTATCTTTATCTTCAATTTCACAAACTGTATAATCAAAATGGTTATAGTAGATAAGTATAACCAAGCCTTTATTCATTAATAATTTATTGTTCCTGTTTAAATAATCGTATGCATATTCATCAGGTTTTGCATTATAAAACTTCATACCCTTTAACAGGATCAGATCGTGTATCGCTTTTTGTGCAACCTTAGCTTTTTCACTATAGGTGAATAAATTTTCATAAGTTAAAATTTGTGTAATAACCCAGTGAAAATATGTAAATTCATCTCCTGTGTTGGTCCATTTAGCTAAATAGGGATTAGGTTCATAATTAGGATCCTCAAATTTTATTTTAACACCCCAGTTTTTAATGGTGTTGAGTGAATAATCTTTATAAACAAAATCAAACTTTTGAGGGTTCGATATTGCTAACCATAATTTATTTGCTAAATCATTTTTTTGATTTTCTGTGTAGATGTCAGTAGTAAGTAGATCGGCTAACTCTGTAAATAATTGTTTATCTATACCAGATTCTTTTGTTTTCGGTAATGTTTTGGTATAATTTCTTAATTTACTCTTGAATTTTATTTCTGTATAATCTTTATTTTGAGCGACAATTGCAATACTGAATATTAAGAAATATATAAAGATGGGGGTTCTTTTCACTTTTGGTTTAATTTTCAGTTTGTTTCTTGTTAAGGCTCTAAACGGTTTATACATTTAATTATTGAGTAAATTTAAAAAAAAATCTGCTTTAAAAAATAATAAAAGCAGATTTTAATGAGGGGAGCTTTAATGAGATATTATGGTTGTACCAATTCCCATTTAAATTTTTCAAATAATGTTGTTAATTTATCTTTATTATCAATATCACAAACAACTATATTATAATATCCTTTTGTAACTAGTGCTACAAGTCCTTTTTTTTCTAATTCCGAATTTATGCTTTCAATATAAGAATAAGCCCAGTCATCATCTTTTGGCTCGGTAAATTTAAAATCCTTGGTAATTAACAATTCATTAAAGGAAGAAGCAACACTTTCAGCATCATCTCCATAGGTCATTAATTGAAAATATTCTAAAATTTTGTTCAGAGCCAATTGAAAATATGGATATTCATCATCACTAACTGTCCAATCGGTTAGATAAGGGTTAGGTTCCAATACAATTTCACCTTTAGCATTTTTTGTTCCCCAATTTTTATTGGAAGAAACCGCAAAATCTTTGAAAACGTAATCAAATGTCTTAGGATTGGCTAAAGCCAGCCATGTTTTGTAGACAATCTCTTCTTGCTCTGCTTTGGTGTATATATTTTTACCCAAAAGACCAACTATATCAGCAATGAATTGTTTTTCAATGCCAAGTTCGGAAGTTCTCGGGTCGGAATCCTTGTATTTATAGATATAACTTCTAAACTGCACATTTGAATAATCAGTTTGTCCAAATGATGTAAAAGAAATAACCAGAAATGTTAAAATGAAGAGTAATTTTTTTTCCATAGCTTAATGTTAGTTAAACTTCGTTTTAGCAATTTTTTTTACTATTAATCAACCACTTAGGTTAACATAGCAAAAGTTTTTAACATTAAAAGAATTGAATTTTTAGGGGATTCAACTATTTTAAGGGGTGAAATATACAAATAAGTATTGGATTTAACAAATAATTAACTTTGTAATGGTTAGATTCCTAGAAAGTTAGAATGAATTTAAATAGGTTTTTAATACGAATAAGATTGCTACACTACAACTTCGTTCCGCCATGCCTATCGATAGGTAAACTCGCAATGACGTCATCACGAACCTGCCTGCCGTTAGGCAGGGAGTAAAGTATGAACTACGTGATGATCTGCATATGAATTTAGTAATTGATTAGTTAGAGATTGCCACGCTACACTTCGTTCCACTCGCAATGACGGTTTCACGAGGAGCGATCCGATAGTTATCGGGAGAGCGACGTGGTGATCTCCAATAAGTTCTCAGAATAAAGAAAAGATTGCCACGCTTCATTTCATTTCGCTCGCAATGACCGCATCACAAGCAGTGACCCTGATATCTAATAGGGAGAGCGACGTGGTGATCTCATTTAAAAGAATTATTATCTACAAAGATCTGTGTAATCTGCGTGAAACAAAAAAAATCATCTAATTACTCAACATCACAGGCATCACCAGCATGGTTATTTCTTCACCTTCTTCTAAACCATCAATTGGAGTTAGTATCCCGGCTCTGTTCGGCAATGACATTTCTAATAATATTTCATTAGAATTTAAATGGTTAAGCATTTCCAGTAAAAAACGAGAATTAAAACCTATTTGCATATCATCTCCCTCATAACTGCACTGTAATCTTTCGTCGGCTTTATTAGAAAAATCCAAATCTTCAGCAGATATTTTCAATTCAGTTCCAGCCATTTTTAAACGAATTTGATGTGTTGTTTTGCTGGAGAAAATAGAAACCCGACGAACAGAATTGTAAAAAGAATTTCTTTCTAAGGTTAATTTATTTGGATTTTCCTTTGGAATTACAGCTTCGTAGTTAGGATATTTTCCATCTATTAATCTGCAGATTAAAATACTATTACCAAAAGTAAATTTTGCATTAGTATCATTATATTCTATGATTACATCATCATCACTCCCTGATAAAATGTTTTTAAGCAGGGTTAAAGGTTTTTTAGGCATAATAAATTCTGCAACTTCATTTGCCTTAACGTCACTTCTAATATATTTTACCAATTTGTGGGCATCGGTGGCAACAAAAATTAAGTTCTCCGGACTTAGCTGAAAAAAGACACCACTCATAACGGGACGTAGATCATCGTTTCCTGAGGCAAAAATAGTTTTTGAGATAGCTGTAGATAAAATATTTCCTGTCAAAGTTGTCGTACTTGGTGATTCTAATTCCACTGCTTTTGGAAACTCTTCTCCATCCGCGTAAGCGAGAGCATATTTTCCACTATCAGAACTGATCTCAATAGTGTTATTATCCTCCACTTTAAACGTAAGTGGTTGCTCGGGAAAGGTTTTTAATATATCTAATAATAATCTTGCAGGTACAGCTATTGAACCCTTTTCATCAGCTTCAACATCTATCGATGTACTCATAGTAGTTTCCAGATCAGAAGCTGAGATTTTTAATTGATTATCACTCAATTCAAATAAAAAATTATCAAGAATAGGTAAAGTATTATTTGTGTTAATTACACCACCTAATATTTGTAATTGCTTTAATAATTGAGAACTAGATACAATAAATTTCATCTGTTTTAATTTTTCGGTATAAGTATACAAATATATTATTTTAAACTTGAACTCAAAAGATAAATTTGATTAGAATTTTTATTCGGAAATTATGGAATGAATGTTAAGTTTTTCTTAATTCATGTAAAGTAAACTTTTTATTTTTTAGATTTGTTCAATTACTAACATAAAAAATATATGTCCAGAATAATATTTTTAGTATTAAGTTTTGTTTTTTCTACTTTAACGATACGATCTCAGGCACCAAAAAAACTTAATCCTAACGAGATTCATCAGTCCATTCAAAAATTAAATTTTTTAGGATCAGTTTTGTACTTAGCGGCTCACCCCGATGATGAGAACACCAGATTAATTTCTTATTTTTCAAATCATGTTCATGCGCGCACCGCATACTTGTCCATTACAAGAGGTGATGGAGGTCAAAACCTGATAGGACCGGAGATTAGAGAATTACTCGGAGTTATTCGAACCAATGAATTATTGAAGGCACGAGAAGTTGATGGAGGCGAGCAGTTTTTTACCAGAGCCAATGATTTTGGATATTCAAAACATCCGGATGAAACCTTGCAAATATGGAATAAAGATGAGGTTTTAAGTGATGTGGTTAAAGTTATCAGAAAATTTCAACCTGATATTATCATCAATAGATTTAATGTGGAATCTGCGGGAAAAACTCACGGGCATCATACTTCTTCCGCTATTTTGAGTTCAGAAGCTTTTGATCTGGCAGCCAATAGTAATTATAGAATAACTGATTTTGAACCATGGAAAACACAACGATTATTTTTTAATACATCCTGGTGGTTTTATGGCAGTAAAGAAAATTTTGATAAAGCTGATAAATCTAAGATGATAGCTGTTAACACAGGAGTGTATTATCCGTCAAGCGGATTATCAAATTCCGAAATAGCTTCTTTGGGAAGAAGTATGCACAAATCACAGGGTTTTGGTAGTACTGGAACACGCGGAGATCAAATTGAATATATTCAATTACTCAAAGGAGAATTGCCTAAAAATGTGAATAATCTATTTGAAGGAATGGATACAACATGGACAAGGGTTAAAGGTGGTGCTGAAATTAAGAAAATATTGGATCAGGTTGAAAACGACTTTGATTTTAAGAACCCATCAGCAAGTATACCTAAATTGGTTAAAGCATATTCTTTAATCAGTAATTTAGAAAATGATCATTGGCGCAGTTTTAAGTTGGAACAAATTAAAGAAATAATTGCCGCTTGTGCCGGTTTGTATATAGAAGGTAAAGCGGGTTCTTCTTATGCCACAGTTGGACAAGAAATATCCATAAAGGTTGAGGTCATTAACAGAAGTGATCAAAATATTATTTTAAAGGAAATAACATTATTACCACAAAATAATAAGCTAATTATTGATAAAAGTTTGAAAAATAACATACCATACGAGTCAACAGAAGAAATTAATATTTCGAGCGAATTAGATAATACAAGTCCGTATTGGCTTAAAGAAAATGGTACTTTGGGGATGTATAATGTTCAGGATAGATCCTTAATTGGTGAACCGGAAACCTTGCGGAAATTTAAAATTAATTTCAAGTTAAATATTGATAATATTGATATTGAATACACAAAAGATATAATTTATAAATATAATGACCCTGTAAAGGGAGAAGTTTATCAACCCTTTGAAATAGTACCTATGATTTCTTCAAGTATAGCGTCAGAAGTTATTATCTTTAATGAAGATTCTCCCAAAGAGATTCCTGTTATAATAAAAGCACAAAAGAATGATGTTAAGGGAGTAGCGACTTTAATTGTTCCTGAGAATTGGCAGGTGACTCCTGTTAAAATACCATTTGAAATTCTAAAGAAAGGTGATGAAACAACAGTAGTTTTTACGGTAACACCAACAAGTACACAAAGTGAGGGTTTAATAATGTCTTCCATTAAAAGCGGGGGTAAAACATATACAAATTCGTTGGTTGAGATCAATTATGACCATATTCCAAAACAAACTATTTTACAAACGGCAGAATCGAAAGTTGTTCGTTTAAATTTGATAAAAAAGGGAAATTCCATAGGATATATCAAAGGTGCGGGTGATGAAGTACCTAAATATCTTCAGCAAATAGGGTATAAGGTAAGCATCATTGATCCAAAAAGCATATCGCAAAATTCTTTAAAAAAGTTTGACGCTGTTATTGTTGGAATAAGAGCTTATAATACCGTTGAAGAATTAAAACTAAAGCAATCAGCAATATTAGATTATGTTAAAAATGGTGGAAACGTAATTGTTCAATACAATACAAATCATAGATTATTGGTAAAAGAAAATTTGGCGCCTTATGATCTGAAGTTATCAAGAGATAGAATTACTGATGAGAATTCTGAGGTTAAATTTATAGCTCCAGACCATGAAATTATGAATTACCCTAATAAGATTACCCATCAGGATTTTGATGGTTGGGTACAGGAAAGAGGTTTGTATTTTCCTGATAAATGGTCAAAGGAATTTACACCGATTCTTTCGTTTAAAGAGAACGGAGAATCTCCAAAAGAGGGAAGTTTGTTAGTTGCAAAGTATGGTGAAGGATATTATATCTATACCGGATTATCCTTTTTTAGAGAATTACCGGCTGGAGTGCCGGGAGCATATAAGTTATTAACCAATATGATCTCCATTGGTAAAAATAATTTTGAAGGTGAAATTAAAAAATAGCTTGATCCTGCAAGGTTTATAAAACCTGGCAGGTATTAAAACAAATAGATAAACATGAAAAATCAAGACCAATCCGTCTCATCTAAATGGAAAAAGGAATATTCGATTGTTTTAATCGCAAACCTTGCTTATATCCTAATTTTTTACTTTTTAATGCAAATATTCTCCTAAATTATGGCAGCTATTGATTGGTTTGTATTATTATTCACATTACTATTTATTGTAATTTATGGTTCTTGGAAAACAAGGGGTAGTAAAGACGTTAAGGATTTTATAAAAGGAGGGAATGAAGCTAAATGGTGGACCATAGGTTTGTCGGTGATGGCAACGCAAGCGAGTGCTATTACATTTTTATCGACTCCCGGACAGGCATTTCACGATGGTATGGGTTTTGTTCAATTTTATTTTGGTTTGCCCATTGCAATGGTCATAATTTGTTTGGTCTTTATTCCAATCTATCATAAGTTAAAAGTTTACACGGCCTATGAATATTTAGAAAGTAGATTTGATCTAAAAACAAGGACCTTAGCAGCAATTTTATTTTTGGTTCAAAGGGGTTTGGCTGCCGGAATAACCATTTTTGCTCCAGCTATTATTTTGTCAGCAGTTTTAGGTTGGGATCTATTATCACTAAATATTATTATTGGAGTTTTAGTGATTATTTATACCGTTACTGGAGGTACAAAAGCTGTAAGTGTTACCCAAAAACAACAAATGGCAATCATTTTTATAGGTATGTTTGCCGCTTTTTTTATTATAATTAGCTATTTACCACAAGACATTTCCTTTACTAAGGCTTTAAAAATAGCAGGGGCAAGTGGAAAAATGAAAGTTTTAGATTTCTCATTTGATCTGAATAATCGATATACAATTTGGACAGGTTTTTTAGGGGGTACTTTTTTAATGCTTTCTTATTTTGGAACTGACCAGTCACAGGTTCAACGGTATTTATCGGGTAAGTCTGTTCGAGAAAGTCAGTTAGGTTTGATATTTAACGGGTTTTTGAAAGTGCCAATGCAGTTTTTTATATTGTTGGTAGGAGTACTTGTTTTTGTTTTCTATCAATTTAATGCTTCCCCGTTAAATTTTAATCCTGCCGCGACCAATGCCGTTTTGAAATCTGAATATGCAAATGAATATAAAGCACTTGAATTAAAGCATAAAGAGATTGAAGAAGAGAAGAAGGTAGCTCAATTTCAATATGCAGAGAGTGATAAGGATGAAACAGTTTTTAATATGATTCAGGTATTGAACAAAGCTGAAAAAGATAATCGTGAAGAGGCGAAGGAAATTATTTTAAAAGCTGATAATACGCAAGAAACAAATGATAAAGATTATGTGTTTATTCACTTCATATTGAATAATTTACCCAGGGGATTAATCGGATTATTGTTAGCCGTTATACTATCAGCGGCCATGTCATCAACCGCATCAGAATTAAATGCCTTGGCTTCAACAACCACTATGGATCTTTATAAAAGAAATGAAAAAACCAAAAAAGACGATAAGCATTATGTATTGGCTACAAAGTGGTTTACATTAGGCTGGGGCATACTGGCGATTATGGTGGCAAGTATTGCCAATTTATTTGATAACTTAATTCAATTGGTAAATATTATTGGATCCATTTTTTACGGTAATATTTTGGGTATTTTTTTATTGGCATTTTTTATAAAATCAGTGAAAGGAAATTCGGTTTTTAAAGCTGCGGTCATTACCCAACTGATTATATTTGTTGTTTATTATCTGGACATGTTACCTTATCTATGGTTGAATTTATTGGGTTGTTCATTGGTGATGGGATTTGCAATTTTAATTCAGCAGTTTTCAAAAGGTTCGGATATTAAAGTTGAGTATTAGTTTTTTTATTTCTCGCAGATTTCGCGGATAGAATCAATAAAAAATTTAGTATCTGCGGTATCTGCGAGAAATAACCCCCCTCAACTTCATAAATTATAAATAAAATTACTTATTTTACTTTATCGGAATACTTAACCTAGCTTTTTCCCAGGCAAAATTTATGGTATTTTCTCCAACAGTGTATAAAAGTTCTTCCTGATTTTCATTTACAAATTCAGGGCTTATTTTAACTCGCAAGATGTCTTCTTTTTCTTTATAGGAAAAATGACCCCAGGCATCATTTTTTTTGTTAAAAATGATTGTCCAATCACCATTTTCAGCAGGAAGGATAAAGAACCCATATTTTCCAGCTAGTAATTTATTGCCCGCAATGGTTACATCTTTATCAAAAGAAAATGTAGTGTTCTCATTTGCACCGGCTCGCCATACTTTATCGTATTTTACTAATTTACCCCAAACGGTTCTTCCTTTTACTCTAGGAGATCCATAATCGATAGAAATATTGATTTCATCAATTTTCCCTTCTGTATGCTCTTTTGGACTTTTTTGTGCACAACTAATTGATGCCACAAAAAGGAATACTAATAATAATTTAATTGATTTCATGTTTTTTTGTAATTTATTATACATAGAATCAAGAACAAGGGTATAAAATAATCCTGCCAGGTCTTTGATCCTGGCAGGTTTTACTCTTGATCTTATGATCTTAGTTCTTAATATTATTTACTCCATTCAGCAATGGATTCTTTATTCATTTTAATATAGTCGTCATTTCCAGCTTTTTGGGCAACAACCAGTGAAGTTTTAGCTGTTTCTATAGCACCATGTTTATCACCCATTTCTGCTTGTATCAAAGATTTTTGACGAGTCATCCAGAAGGCATTTGGATTCATTTCAACAGCCTTATTTACCCATATTAACGCTTGATCCAGATCTTTACCTGTTTTAGCGTAATAACTGGCTGCAGAAAAATAATCGTTGCCAGACGGACCTGCCATAACATTTTCAATGCTTTTCATAGCAATATCCTCGGTTGGAACTTCGATCTTTACACCAACACTTGTTTTTTCCCACATAAAACGTAAGACAGTGGAATTAGAATCAGCCAGATCACCAAATCCCATGGTAAATGTTTCCATAGCGAACGACATAGCGTTAGTTTTTGCAGATACTTTAACTGCTACTTTATTATCATCCCATTCTTGTGGAAGTCCCCAGTTTTTTGCATCATTATAAAAAATAACATCCCATGCATCTTTATTTGGAACAGTATAGATTGCATAGGTTCCTTTTTTAAGAGTTTTGCCATCAATGATAACATCGGTGCCAAATGAAATTTTTGTATTGGCATTTGCTCCTGTTCTCCATTTTTTTGCAAATGGTACCAGATCACCATAAATGGTTCTACCTCGCATGGAAGGTCTCGAGTACTCTAAAGTAACATCCGTTAATCCAACTTTTTGTTCAATTTTTGTTGTTGGGCTTGGTTGAGGTGTTTTAATTTGTGCTTGAAAAGTAAAAGACACAAGTACAAATAAAAGTGTAATTAATTTGAATTTCATAAAAATAAGTTTTAGTTATTAAAACCTAAAATTACATCAATTCTGGAAATATATGTGCTATAAATTATATTTTAATAAAAATTTAAGAAATAATAAAGGATGTTTTTAAATTAATTCTCTCAGATTGCGCAAATAAGAGCAGATAAATAGCACTCAGATCATCATTGCCATCTGGATGAAATAATTTTTAGAATGCTATCTTACGTATATTTTCTTTTTCGTAAGTAATTGTAAATAAAACCAAAGAAGCCAAGAATGATCAAAGGTAAAATTAAATTGAACAACTGCCAATAAACCCTTTTCTGATAAGCTTTCTCCTTATCCAAAAATGGTATTTGTAAATTTTTAGAGCGAAGTTTTAATATGCCAGAATCATCCAATAAATAATGTACAGAATTAAGAAGGAAATCTACATTGCCGTATGGTTGATTTGTCCATTTATCTATATTTAAGGGCAATGGTTCACCTCTAAAAGTTTCATTGGCAATAATATCACCATCACTTATTACGATCATTTTGTTTTCTGATCCTTTTTCTTGAAAGGTTTCTAGATCAAAAGGCTTTATTCTGGACGTATACGCCGAATTGAATTTACCTTCTAATAAAACTCCAAAAATACTATGAGCATCAACAAATTCATCTTTATTGGGTTTGTTCGCTATTTCATCTAGAGAAACGTTGGCGGGTGTACCAATTACTTTGGCAAATGGAGAGCTTTGCAATATTATTGTTTTGCTCAGGTCATTTTTCAATGTATCCATGCTACTTGGAAATTTGAGTAGTACAGGATCAAGATTCGTACTTATTGGATGATCATTACTTGAAATGATCAAAGGGAAATAATTCCATAAAAAATCTTGATATTGTGTTTGATTCCCTGTATTTCCTGAAGCTAACCGGATAGTTGAACTATACAGATCTTTAGTGATATTATAATTTATTCTAACTCCATAATTAAATAACAGATCGGTTAAATTCAAATCGCGATTAAAAGCCATGGATTGTCCATTGATCATTAAGCTATCCATTTCTGCTGATACATTATCAATAAGCCAAAGGGTTTTACCTCCATTTATAATATATTGATCTAAGGAAAACTTTTCTTCTTCGGTGAATGGTCTTGTTGGTTTAGCAATTATGGCTAGATCGTAATTTGAAAGATCGGATATTGTTTTTTGTGGATTGGTCTTAACCGAATCTAATGTGAATTCGGCAAGTTTATAATACTCTCCTAATTTTTTTAAAAAACTAAATAAATAAATATCTTCCAGTTCTCCGTTACCTTTCAATATCGCAATTTTCTTATTTTTCTCTGATATGATCTTATGCAGTGCATTTGCAAATTCGTATTCCAGATTTTCAATGGATCTTTGTAATTGTTCTTCTTGACTTTTAGCAAGCGAATTATTTAGCAGAGAAACATTTTCAACTTTACCATTATAATTGATCGTAGCCCAGGGAAAGATAACGGCTTCAGAAACTTTACCATCTTCCTGAACAGTTAATCTGCTGGGTTGTAATCCTTTTTTAATCAATTCTTTAGAATTGCTTAGAGGGTTGATAAATCTAAATTGGATATTTTTGTTCAATGAACTTAATTCTTCTAAAAATTGATTTGTTTCCAATTGAATTCTTTTGAACTCAGCAGGAAAATCACCTTGTAAATAAACTTTTATAAGAAGGGGCTGATCAATACTTTGAACAATATGATTAGTTTCTTTTGATAAAGTATAACGTTTGTCTTTCGTTAGATCAAATCTTCTGGAAAATGAATTTCCAACAATATTTAACACGATCAATGCAATAATGATCAAAGGAATTTTTATGTATATTTTATCTGTATTCATAAGCTTGTATTCGCAGCTATATATTATTTTTTATCAAAATTTATTTTGGTTAGAAACAAAAAGAAATAGGTTATAGTTATAAAATATAAGATATCTTTCGTATCAATTACACCCCTGCTAATACTTTTAAAATGGGAGATCATTCCCAGGTTCTCGATATTAAAATTTTGAATTATATTCAATTCTGCAATAGCTTCAAAACCATAAAACATAAAAAAAGAGAGCGCGACACCTGTAATAAAAGCAACAATTTGATTGTTTGATAATGTTGAGGTAAATAACCCTATGGAAGTAAACCCGCTGGCTAAGAATAACAAGCCAAAATAGGAGCCTAAAGTTGTTCCAAAATCTAAATTCCCAATCGTATTTCCCAATTGAATAACGGTATAAACATAAGTAAGCGTTGGAATTAAAGCCAAAAAAATCAGTATAAATGAGCCTGCATATTTACCGATGATTATTTGCCAGTTAGTTATGGGTTTTGTTTTTATTATTTCAATGGTACCTAAGCGTATCTCATCAGAGAATGTACGCATGGTTATCGCAGGGATCAAAAAAATAAAAAACCAGGGTGTGATAAAAAAGAAACTATTTAGATCGGCAAAACCAGCATTTAAAATATTAAAATCACCTTTAAAAACCCATAAAAATAATCCATTGATCAGTAGAAAAACTGCTATTACCAAATATCCAATTGGTGTAGCAAAAAATAAATTTAATTCTTTTTTTAAAATTGCAAACATTTGTTAATTTAAAATTTAAAAAATTGTAGATTGATATCAATCTGCAATTTGCTTATTCCATACTTACTAATTTGTCAACACTCCAGGCTTCGGGTTTATCACTAAAAAAAGTTCTGGTTATAGACCAAACATCTATAAATAACTTTGAATTTCTGTAATTATTTAGATCTTGTTCAGAATTCCAATAGCTATAGGTAAAAAAAACATTTTTATTATTTTTATCTCTATATAATTCCAAAAACTGGCAGCCTTCAAAATTTCTTATCTTTTCCTTGACCCGGTGAAAGTTTGCTAAAAATTCATCAATTTTATTTTCGTCAAAACTCATTTTTACAATCCGAACAAACATAGTTTAATTAGATGGAAGTCGGAAGTCCGAAATCCGTATTTATTTTGTAATATTTTTTCTCACCGACCACGCTGCCCACAAGTCGATTATCACATTTTCAAACCTGCCTGCCGGCAGGCAGATCATCACATTTTCAAATTAATTCAATATCTCAAAAAAATCTCACTGTAATATTATCACGATATTTCAAACCCAATAAACTGGAAGCACCTCCGACAGTTTTTAAATTACTTCGATACATTGATATTTCTAAAAATTTTGCTGAATTGAATATAGCCAATCTTTTTCCGTCATCTTGTCTTTTTTCTTTAGGAATGGTAAAATCCACTATATCATTATACTTCTTATAAATTTTCGTGAATTTATAACTTCTTGCAATTATTTCAAAATCACGCCCTTTACCGACACTATTAAAGGTGCTTTGCGATATATTACTAATTACATTTCCAAAATTATCTATATAAATTATACTTCCAACGATCTGATTTTGTTCAGGATTAATTTGAGGTTGAATTTCATATAATGTTTTTATCTTATCTATTTTTTTTCCAATAACTTCTAACATACCGCCTCTGGCGATATGGCAAGCAACTTTAACAAAAACACCTAATACGGAGAATTTATGCTCTTCAGTATCTTGAATGGTAATTTCAACAATTTTTTCCGGATTAATTTCATTAGTGATCATGGATAAAATACCGTTGTCACAACAAATGAAATATTGATTTTCCAATTGAATAGCGATAGGTTTATTTTCTACACTGATCTCAGAATCTACACCAACTATATGAATGGTTCCTTCGGGAAAATTTATATAAGAATTTTTAAGTATATAAGCAGATTCAGTGATATTAAAAGGAGAGATCTGATGAGAGATGTCAACTACTCTCGCCTCCTTTAATTCATTATAAATAGCACCTTTAATAGCACCAACAAAGTGATCTTTAGTACCAAAATCTGTTGTCAAGGTAATTATTGGCATATTTTTTAAAGGTTTTCCATTTTAGAGAATATTTTAAAATTCTACTATTGCTTAATTGCTTTTAAATATACTATTTTTGCAGTACAAATCTAATCAAATAAAAATATTATAAAAGCACTTAAAGCTTAATTTTTAAACTAAATATTTTAAGATTGAACGAAAGAATAATTGAACTAGAAGATATTGCTCCAAATGATTTTTTTGGTCCGCATAATGTTAATATTGAATTAGTAAAAAAATACTTCCCAAAAGTAAAAATTGTAGCACGTGGCAGTAAAATAAAGATTTTTGGAGAACCTGTTATATTAGATGAATTTGAGAAGCGATTCGAATTACTCACTAAATATTTTCATCGCTATAATAAATTGGATGAGAATAGTATAGAACGATTATTAACCTCCGATACCGAACATGAAAATTCAAAAAAATCTGATAATGTTTTAGTTCACGGAGTGAATGGCAGGTTGATTAAAGCAAAATCGGTAAACCAAAGAAAAATGGTTGACCTGATGCGAAATAATGATATGCTGTTTGCTATTGGGCCAGCCGGTACAGGAAAAACCTATACTGCTGTTGCCTTGGCAGTTAAAGCGTTAAAAGAGAAAGAAGTAAGGAGGATAGTATTGACAAGACCAGCAGTTGAAACTGGTGAAAAATTAGGATTCTTACCGGGAGATCTAAAGGAAAAGTTAGACCCGTATATGCAACCCCTATATGATGCTTTGCGAGATATGATACCCCATGAAAAACTAGAATCATTTATGGAAGCAGGAATTATACAAATTGCCCCTTTGGCCTTTATGAGAGGTAGAACTTTGGATAGTGCTTTTGTGATTTTGGATGAAGCACAAAATACTACACATAGTCAAATGAAAATGTTTTTAACCAGAATGGGCAAACATGCTAAATTCATTATTAATGGCGACCCGGGACAGATAGATTTACCACCAAGACAGGTGTCTGGATTAAAAGAGGCTATTTTAACCTTAAAGGATATGAAAGGAATTGCCATGGTTCAAATGGATGAGAAGGATGTTATTAGGCACAAGTTGGTTAAACAAATTATTAGTGCTTATACAGGTATTGAAAGTAAATAATAGTTGTTGGTTGTTGGTTGTTGGTTGTTGGTTGTTTGTGGTCGGAATTATAGCAAAAATACAAAAATGATGGATCAGAAGAAGCAGTAAATAGTAAGCCGATTCTGTTATT
>Ga0209013_10001557_pt1 | contig 21148 bp, 16 predicted proteins | sample Cruoilmetagenom2_FD_187291 | JGI IMG/M metagenome (GOLD analysis project Ga0209013, IMG submission 187291) | Oil polluted marine microbial communities from Coal Oil Point, Santa Barbara, California, USA - Sample 2 (SPAdes) (version 2) | ecosystem: Environmental > Aquatic > Marine > Oil seeps ...
TACTTGCCCATGCTTCTGACAACATCCTTAAAGTTGGGCGGGGTTAGGCCGGACTGCCGGTAAAGGTTGATAATTTCATTTTTTAACTGTTCTTCGTCCACCTGCAGGGTTACTTCAAAATCAGCAAGCCGCACCTCGGCCTGATCTTGAACAATGACTCCTGCTTTGGCAAGCGAGCCAAGGGCATACTGAAAGAGTTTCTGGTCGACCGGGGGCTTGAGGCCGGACCTGAGTTCTTCCTTTGCCAAGCCCGTCTTCAGGGGATTTTTTCCGTGATAGCGTTCTATCTCATTTCGAATCGATGACGTTAACTGCTGCAGAAGAGGTGCAGCAAGCAGACGCTGCCGTTCGGAATCAATAACAAGAATATCGCCGCTGGATATGGGCTGCTGCAGTTGTTTTTTGAGTTTGTTGCCAAATATACCCAGCCTGGTTGACAGCTGGCTCTGGGTCAAACCCTTTATGCCGGCTTCTTCAAGAAACAGGAGGGTCCGTTCCACCGGGGAGCCCGTCTTGTAGGTGTCGAATACCTGCCGGTTTTTTTCCCGGTCCTTTTCCGTTGTTCTTTTACGCTTCAGGGGGGCGTTGTTCAAGATTGTGCCGCCACCTATTGTTCTGACCGGGGAATAACTGCGCAGGACATACCGATCACCGGGCCATAAGGCAACGGGCTCCTGCAGGATGAGCTGGATGGTGGCATCCTGACCCGGGTCGACCGTATCATTTTCCATTATGACAATACGACCGGTAATCTCCCTGGTCCCGACATGAACACGAACCTGTGTCCTGTTTTTCAATGTCTTGGGATTTGAGGCAAGATAGTGAAAGTCTGCATCAAGAAGGGTCGAGTTTACCAGGCTTCCAGGGGTGGCCGCTATGTCACCCCTGTTAATATCGTCCTTTTCTATTCCCTGCATGTTAATAGCGGTACGATGTCCTGCCTCAACCAAATCCACATCCTCGCCATGTACCTGGATGCCGCGTATCCTTGCGGTGAGTTCATGGGGATAGAATTCAAGATCCTCTCCAACCGAAATTCTGCCGGAAAGGGATGAACCGGTAATGACCGTTCCAAAGCCCTTCATGGAGAAAATGCGGTCAACAGCGAGACGGAAAGGTCCAAATTCCTCCTGGAAGGTGAGAGCGGAAATTTTATCATTCAGAATCTGTTTAACATCATCGACACCGTCACCGGTGATGGATGAAACCCTGACAATTGGGGCGTTTTCCAGAAAGCTGCCGGTAAAGAATTCACGGACATCCTCTTCAACCATTTCCAGCCAGTCTTTCTCGACCATATCTTTTTTAGTGAGAACAATAAGGCCGTCACGGATACCCAGCAGTTGGCAGATTTCAAAGTGCTCTTTGGTCTGCTGCATGATGCCTTCATCGGCAGCAATGATGAATGCAACAAGGTCCATGCCGGCGGCTCCTGCGACCATGTTGCGGACAAATTTTTCATGGCCTGGGACATCAACAATCCCGATACGGTGACCACAGGGGAGATCAAGAAAGGCAAAACCGAGTTCAATTGTAATGCCGCGTCTTTTCTCCTCTTTAAGCCGGTCGGTATCAATGTTTGTCAGGGCTTTGATCAGGCTTGTTTTGCCATGGTCAACATGACCTGCTGTTCCAAGAATTATTTCACGCATAAGAGCAGTTCAGGAATATTGATGGTTGACGGGAACGGGCGAAATTATTTTTTTTGTAAAAGGTTAAAACCCCCGTCTTTTAGACGGGCAGCATTTTGCTAGTGGTTGATTCTTTTGAACGTCGAGGTAAGCGTAGACTCCGACATCGAACGCTCAGGTAAGCGAAGACTCCGACATCGAATGGTGAATGAGGAAAGAAATGACAACCTACGTATATAACACCAATAATCTTATCTTTTGTGGTTAGTTCATCCTTCAAAATTCAATATTTGTTTTTTTTATTCGACGTTGGATGTTGGACGTTCGATGTTCGACGTTCATTGTGTAAATTCATATAACTCAGGTAACCGGCGAATGCTGCTATTACTGGACTTTCAGTCCTTAAAACCCGCCTTCGGTGATAAATGGGTTCTGTTCCGCCTCCTGTCCTATCGTTGACTTTTTCCCTCCATAGCCATGACCAGGCCAGACAATTGTTTCCGGCGGCAGGATCAGGAGCTTCTCCCGGATTGATTGCATCAACTCCCGGGTGGAACCGCCGGGAAAGTCAGTCCGGCCGACACCTCCTACGAAAAGGGTATCACCGGTAAAACAGTCCGGATTGCTGTAGAGACAAATGCCACCCGGCGTGTGACCGGGGGTATGAATAACCTGTAATTGTTCTTTGCCTATCGTTATTATGTCACCATCGCTGACCAGGATATCCGGCTTGGGTGATTCAGGCAGACCGAGCATGGAGAAATACTCCTTTACTTCCGGCTGCCAGAAAAAAGCAGCATCATCGCGGTGCATGATAATATCTGCACCTGTTTCCTCTTTCAACCGGCCGTTTCCGCAGACATGGTCGGGATGTCCATGGGTGTCAATTATATATTTAACGTGCAGGTCGTTTTCTTTACAGTGGCTGAGGATTGTATCCTCATTGCCGCCAGGATCAATGATAGCGGCTTCATACGTGGCTTCGCACCAAACAATATAGCAACATACCTCCATCATGCCGACTGTAAGTTGTTGTACTCGCATAGGTTCAGAACCCCTGTCTGGTTGTAGAAGAAATCAGTGGAAAGGTTGACGGTTAACAGTCACACTTATTTGGATCGCACCCGCTCGGTCCACAGTTGCATCCTGTTGCGCTGAGCGGCGCAACTGTCTCAAGATGGATTTTTGTTATTGCGGGCATACGTTGACCGACGGCGTCAACGATCTTGCCAAAGGCTTTCGTTGCCGGGGTTTCTTCCTGTGAAGAAAGATACGGTGATCCTGTGTCTCCGGCAATAACGATGCGTGGATCCATGGGGATTCTGCCAAGGAAAGGCAGGTCAAAGTCCCGGGCAACCTGCTCTCCGCCGCCGGAGCTGAAAATATTTGTTATCTGCTCGCAGTGCGGGCAGATATAACCAGACATGTTTTCAACAACACCAATAATCGGCATCTCGACGGATTTGCAGAAGTTGATGGATTTGCGGACATCGGCAAGAGCTATTGCCTGGGGCGTGGTTACAACCACTGCGTGTACACCTTTGACAGTTTGGGCAATGGAAAGTGGTTCATCGCCTGTTCCGGGAGGGGCATCAATAATCAGGTAATCAAGTTCACCCCAGTCCATGTCCGCGACAAACTGTCGAATAGCCTGGATTTTTAGAGGGCCGCGCCAGATGACGGCTTCATCACGGTCTTTCATCATATATTCCAATGAAACAACCTTCAGTTTATTATTATAAAGCAGCGGCGGAACCAAGTCGTTTTTTTCTTGAGGCGGCTCTAGAGAACCGGTGAGGTTCAGCATCCTGCAGATGTCCGGTCCATGGAGGTCAACATCCATCAAGCCTACTTTATAACCCTGGTTTGACAAACCCAGGGCAAGGTTTACGGCAACGGTCGATTTCCCAACTCCTCCCTTGCCGCTCATAACAAGAATTTTGTTCTTAATTTTTCCTAGTGACCTGGTGATAGCAATATCCTGTTGAGCAAGAGCGGCATTGGCAGAATTACAGCTGCTTTGTTCTCCCGGTTCGCATGAATCTCCACATGAATTACCCATGATAATCTCCTCTATATAAAGTTAAATAAAAAGTAGTATTGAATATCAGAGCTATACACTAATGCCGGTGACATGAAAAGCAATGAAAAAATGGTGAAATGGCATGTGGGGCAGCGTCCGGTTTGATTGAAAACCATGCTGTATAAATTATCGCCAGGTAAAAACTTTGACATTTAAGTGAATTCATGTCAAAAAACTTATGCTGGTTGAGTTCTTCTTCACTGTATTTATGTTTTAAGTTGTTGTTCTTTCCTTGGAATAAAGATTAATGTTTATATCCAGATTACTCGTTTCTCTCGTTATCCTGTCGTTTGCCTCGGTTGTTTTTTTTCGGTTTTTACCATTAGTTACCTGTATCCATCAATAGATATCCTGCTCATTAGCCAAACGTCAGGATGTTGAAAAGGCCTTGCAGGTTTCAGAGGAAAAGGAAAAATCCTTGTTATGGACCTGAACATCCCCGGTGGTATGGGTGGAAAAGAGGCGGTCCGTGTGCTGCGAAAATTTGATCCTAACGCGAGGGTAATCGTTTCAAGCGAATATAATACAGACCCAATTATGGCAAACTATGTAGATTACGGTTTTGTCGGTGTTGTCCCTAAACCCTAACAGATTGATGAGTTGGGCCGGGTTGTCAAAAGTATCATTACCGGGGACAGGTAGTCCCTGTTGTTTACTTCCCTGTTGCATATAGGGGAATTATGTTCGATATGGATTTATTAAAAAATGGCTGCGACAGTTGCGGTACCTGCTGTATGAGTGGTGGACCGGCATTGCATGCAGAAGATTTTGATCTTGTTGCATCGGGCATGCTTAGCTTGAACAACCTTGTCACCATCAGGCAGGGTGAAATGGTTTATCAGCCCTTGTCCGATCAGCCTGAAGCAGCGGAAAAAGAGTTTATTAAAATACAGGGTCGTGGGGCTGATTGGTGTTGTATGTTTTTTGACCGATTATCTTCAAACTGCACCATATACGATAACAGGCCGGTTGCCTGCAGGCTTCTTAAATGCTGGGACACTGAAGATATTTTGAGCATAACAGGCAAGGGACTGCTCAGCCGGTTCGACCTTATCAAGAATGATGACCCGTTGCTGGCCAGTGTTCATCGGCATGAAGAGGAGTGCCCGGTCCCGAAGATGGACAAGATCGCTTTAATGCTCGATTCTGCGGAACAAAGGGATAAAATCCTTGAGGAATTAAGCAGACTGGTCAACACTGATCTTCGGATCCGAGCTCTTGCTGCCGGGGATCACAACCTGACCGTTTCAATGGAGCTGTTTTACTTCGGCCGGCCCATCTTTCAGCTCCTTGTTCCTGCCGGAATAACCTGTAAGGAGTCCCTGGTCGGTTTGTCTCTTAACTTTAACAGTCTTTGACTATTTTACTGGTGAAAGACAGAAATTTGTTGGATAATTCTTGATTTTGATTAAAAAATATACTTTGCCATAAATGGTTAAATGATTATTTGTGTTCATCGATGTAAATCAAGAGGGTACCTGTTCTGTCAGTGCCCTGTCTGGATTTTTGTCATTGCATTAACGTGGCCTGGAGGAAGTTGTGGATTCAATGAGTAAAAAACTCTTAAAAGAGTTAGAGGAAATGCAGCAACAGACCGGACGTATGCTCCGTAACATGTCTATTTCGAGGATGATGATGCTTGAATCCGGAATCTGGCAGCCGCCTGTTGATATCTATGAATCAGAGGATGAATTTTACGTCTATTTTGATCTGGCAGGCGTTGCTGGTGATTCGTTTTCCGTTATAGCCGGAGAAAACCAGCTCAGGGTTTATGGCCAGAGACAGTTGCCTGGCCGTAAAACGATTGCATGTGTGCATCAGTTGGAGATAGAACTTGGGTCATTTGACCGGACACTGACACTGCCGGCCTATGTCGATGTCGAACGCGTTACCTCATCCTACAGTAATGGAATTTTAACTGTTGTCCTGCCTAAAAAACAGAAAAAAGGCAAGGTTCATATAACAATTTTTACCGGAGACGAATAATGGAGAATCAGCAGCCAGCTCAGGGGAAAAATATTGACCCGCAGACCTTGCCAGTGCCTGAAACTCTGCCCATCCTGCCGCTTCACGGATTCGTTTTTTTTCCAGGGATGGGTTTCCCTCTGCAGGTGTCGAGTGATTCATCAAAGAAGCTCATTGACGAGGCCCTTCTCGGCGACAGGATGATCGGTCTGGTTTCAAGTCAGCAAGAAAGTGTTACCAAGGATACACCGGTCGAAGTGGATGATCTCTTCCAGATCGGTGTTGTCGGCTATATCCATAAATTGACCAAAAACGATGAGGGCTATTACCAGGTACTGGTCAGTGGTCTTAAAAAGATCAAAACTGTTGAATATACGGAAAGAGAGCCATATTTCAAGGCCAAGATTCTTGAAATATCGATGGAACAGGAGGAAGACCAGAAAATTGATGCCCTTGTCCTGAATATTCGCAATCAGTTTAAAAAACTTGTCCAGTTGACTCAACTGCCACAGGAAATGCTGATGACAGTCAATTCACTGACAAATTATTTCCACACGGCATACATGGTCATCTCCCAGCTTAACCTCAGCGCAGCAGAAGAGCAGGAACTGCTTGAAATTCGTCCGCTGGTGGAATTACTGCACCAGACTGCCAGGGAGTTGAACAAGCGGGTTGAAACCGCTGAGATGAGCAAAGAGCTGCAGGAATCCTTTAAAAAGGACATGGACGACAAACAGCGGAAGTTTTACCTTCGTCAACAGCTGGATGCCATTAAAAAAGAACTGGGTGAAGGTGAAGACGACAAGATCGAAATAAAGGAACTGCGCAGTCGGGCTGATGAAACCGGATTGAGCGAAGAGGCGAGGGAAGCGATTAATAAGGAACTGGGCCGCCTTGAACGTATACCGCCTTCATCCCCGGAATACACAGTATCGAGGAATTATGTAGACTCGATACTTGATCTGCCCTGGACCATTTCCAGTAAAGACACCATTGATCTTGATAAGGCACAGAATGATCTTGACCATGATCACTATGGGCTGAAAAAAATCAAAAAAAGGATTTTAGAGTTTCTTGCCGTCCGAAAGCTGAAAGATGACATTCACGGACCGATACTCTGTTTTGCCGGTCCTCCCGGTGTTGGTAAAACATCGCTCGGGCAGTCCATTGCCAGGACCATGGGGCGTAAATTCATCCGAATTGCCTTGGGTGGATTGCGGGATGAGGCAGAAATAAGGGGCCACCGCCGGACCTATATCGGGGCCTTGCCCGGCCGGATTATCCAGAGTCTGAAAAAGGCCGGCACCAATAACCCGGTTTTCCTGCTGGATGAGATAGACAAACTCGGCAGTGATTTTCGAGGCGACCCTTCGTCCGCGTTGCTTGAAGTGCTCGATCCGGAACAGAATTCAACCTTCACCGATCATTACCTGGATATTGAGTTTGACTTGTCAAAAGTTATGTTTATTGCCACGGCCAATGTTCTCGATACAATTCCCGGCCCCCTCAGGGACAGGATGGAAGTGGTTGAACTGTCAGGCTACACTGAGCATGAAAAGGTAGTCATTGCCATCAGGCATTTGATTGCAAAACAACTGGAGGCCCATGCATTACGAGCTGATGACCTGGAGATTGACGAGGAGGTTATCAGCCAACTGATTCGGTCCTACACCAGAGAGGCGGGTGTGCGAAATCTTGAGCGTGAAATTGCCGCAATCTGCCGGGGTGCTGCAAGTGAAATTGTCCGCGGCAGAACAGACAAGATAACAGTAACAACCGACAACCTCTACGATTTCCTGGGGCCAATACGATATTTTCCTGAAATGAAAGCTAGAACATGGGGACCCGGGTTGGCAACCGGTTTGGCCTGGACGCCGGTGGGCGGTGTAATTCTATTTATCGAAACCTCGCTTATGAAGGGGAGGGGCGGCCTGACCTTGACCGGTAAACTCGGTGATGTGATGAAGGAGTCTGCAACAGCGGCCTTGACATATATTCGCTCCCATGCTGCAGAACTGGATATACAGGAAGACAGGTTCGCAGAAATAGATCTGCATGTTCATGTTCCTGAGGGAGCTATTCCTAAAGACGGACCCTCCGCCGGTGTTGCTATGGTTTCGTCCCTGGTATCGGTCATTACCGGGGGAACGGTCAGGAGAGACGTGGCGATGACAGGAGAAATAACACTGCGCGGTGATGTGCTTCCGGTCGGCGGTATTGGTGAAAAGGTACTGGCAGCACTTCGGGCCGGTATCAAGGAGCTGATACTTCCAGTGTTAAATGAAAAGGACGTTCTGGAAATCCCTGAAGATGTGCGAGAGGGTGTGACCTTTCATTATGCGCATACCATTAGTGAAGTTCTTGGAATTTCCCTGGAGAAAAAGGTGAATGGATAATGCTAGGGTGGTTCAAGAGTAAGTTAAAAAAGAAAAAAGACGAACCGGTTACATCAGGTGCTGTTCAGGATGAGCCGGATGATGTTCAACAGGTATTGTCTGAAGAAGGCACTTCGGAGGCCTATACGGCAGGCGGGGGCGACAGGGGAGATGAGGCAGCTTCCCGGAAAGAAGTTGAAGAAAATGAAGCTGTAGCAGAGCCTGTTCAAGCAGTCGTCGACTCCACAAATACTGCTTTTGAGCAGCAGGAAAAACTTGAGAACAAAGAAGTTGATCAACCGGCAGCTTCCCGGAAAGAAGTTGAAGAAAATGAAGCTGTAGCAGAGCCTGTTCAAGCAGTCGTCGACTCCACAGATACTGCTTTTGAGCAGCAGGAAAAACTTGAGAACAAAGAAGTTGATCAACCCGCAACGACAGACAAAAAGCCTGGGCGGAAATCGTTTTTCAAGAGACTGCAGAATCGTTTAAGCAATACAAGATCATCTTTTGTTTACCGTCTTGATACGTTATTTCTCGGCAAAAAAGAGATAGACCAGGAACTTTTCGATGATTTGGAAGAAATATTAATAACTGCTGATTTGGGCGTTATGACCTCTCAGGAACTTCTTGATGGGGTCAGGCGGGAAGTCAAACGTAAAGAGCTGAAAGACCCCCTGGCTCTTAAATCTATGCTGCGGGACAAGCTTCTCGCTTATCTCCTCGAATCAGAAAAACCGGCTGAGATGGTTCTGCCTGAGTCCGGCCCCTTTGTCATCATGGTTATAGGTGTGAATGGAGTCGGTAAAACCACCAGCATAGGGAAGATTGCCGCTAAATTTGTCCGTTCCGGCCAGTCGGTACTGCTCGTTGCAGGTGATACCTTCAGGGCGGCTGCAATAGATCAGCTGAAAATCTGGGGTGAGCGGACAGGCGTGGAGGTTGTTGCTCAGAAGCCGGGAACCGACCCTTCTTCTGTTGTTTTTGATGGGATTGAATACGGAACGGCCAGGAAATTTGATGTCATAATCATTGATACGGCAGGCCGTCTCCATACCCAGGTCAACCTGATGGAGGAACTCAAGAAAATCAAACGTGTTATCGGTAAAAAACTGGATGGCGCGCCTCATGAGGTAATGCTTATCCTGGATGCGACAACAGGTCAGAATGGAATTTCTCAAGCCAAGCTTTTTAACGAGGCAGTTACAATTTCCGGTGTGACCATGACCAAACTGGACGGTACCGCAAAAGGCGGAATCGTCGTAAATGTCTGTCGTGAGCTGAAAATTCCTGTTCGCTTTATAGGTATTGGCGAACAGATTGACGACCTTCGGGATTTTGATGCCAGGGAGTTTGTCGATGCCTTGTTTCAGGAAGTTGAACCTGAAAACCGGAAAATTGAGATCTAGCACTGGATTTTTTGTTTAATTAAATTTGCCCTTGTTCTTACTTGTTCTAATCAACCATGCAATATCGACATCATAACCAACCCGGCTGCGGGGGATGCCTGCTCATTATCTGCCTTGTCCTGCTGGTAACGGGAGGAGCTCCGGCCCTGCTCAATTTTCTGGGTTTTCTTTTCTTTTCCGGTTTGTTTGGGATACTCCTTCTGGTCGCGGCTTTCTGGGCATTCAGCTATTACGTACAAAGCCGGATCAGTACATATGAGGCATCTCAGACCGAATCACATAAGCGTTTTGTATACTTACTGGTTAACATCCTGGTGAAGATAGCGCAGTCGGACGGTCATTTTACCAAGGCCGAGCTTCAGACAATGCTGAATTTTTTCCAGTATAACTTGCGGTACAATCAGGACCAGATGTACTGGATCAAGCAGCTGATCAAGGAAGCGCAGGACGAAGAGATTGTCATGAATGACCTGCTGCTGGAATTTCGAAACACCTTTGCCTATGAACCAAGGCTGATCCTGCTCGAGCTTGTTTATCAGATTATCCATACTAAACAGCCTGCACTTGGAATCGAGCTCCAGCAGGCAAGAAACGTTGCGGCTTTTCTTCAGATTTCCGCTTATGATCAACGGACTATCGAAGCAAAATATATGTATCAGCAGCAGAGAGATGCTGCCACCGGTACACAGGCTGAAGAGCAGTTTTACGCAGTACTAGGCCTGGAGCCCGGAGCAGATTTTGCTACTATTAAAAAAGCATACCGCAAGCTCAGCATGCAGTATCATCCTGACAAGGTAAGCCATCTTGGCGAGGAGTTTCAGAGGATAGCTGAAGAAAAGATGAAGGAAATAAATCAAGCATATGATTATTTTAAGAAAAAATATAATAACACGTATTAAAACAATTATCAGAAAGGAATGAACTATGTCTATTGCTCAAAAGATGACTCAGTTTGCGGAGCAATCTTCCTGGATTCGCAAAATGTTTGAGGAAGGGGCTGGAATGAAGGCTGAATATGGTGCTGAAAACGTCTTTGACTTCAGCCTTGGCAACCCGGATGTACCCCCGCCTGCAATGTTCAGCAAGGTCCTCCGGGAACTTGCCAACAACGATAAACCTGGTGCACATGCCTATATGCCGAATGGTGGCTACCCTTTTGTCCGTGAAGCCCTCGCACATCGATTATCAGAGGAACAGGGGGCACATATCGATCAGGGAGACGTTTTGATGACCTGTGGTGCCGCCGGAGCCATAAATGTGATGTTCAAGGCACTGCTTGATCCCGGTGACGAGGTCATTGTTTTTTCTCCGTTTTTTGTCGAGTATAAGTTTTACGTCGATAATTATGGTGGTGTGAGCAGGGTAGTTCCGACAGATGATGAGTTCAATCTCGACTTTGCTGCCATTGAGGAGGCAATAAACGAAAAAACAAAGGTTGTCCTCATCAACAGTCCGAACAACCCGACAGGTCAGATTTATTCCCGTGAATCAATTATGCGTCTCGGTCAGATGCTCGACAGTGCTGCTGACAGGTTCTGTAAGACCATATACCTCGTTTCCGATGAACCGTACCGGAAAATCGTTTATGACGGCCATGAGGTACCGTCTATCATGGCTGCAACCAGAAATTCGATTGTCATCTCTTCCTATTCCAAGGACCTGTCTCTTCCAGGTGAGAGGATTGGATATCTGGCAGTACATCCTGAGATTAAAAACAAGAACATTCTTCTCGACGCCATGACCCTGGCAACCCGAATTCTTGGCTTTGTCAACGCTCCGGCTTTGATGCAAAGGGTCGTTGAGCAGCTCCAGGACGTGAGTGTCGATACCTCAATTTATGAGCGTCGCCGGGAGAAATTCTGCGCGATACTGGATGAGGCAGGCTTTGAATATGTTAAGCCTAAGGGGGCCTTTTACTTTTTTCCGAAATCACCGATAGATGATGTTGAATTTTGTAAAATACTGCAGAAGTATAAAATCCTGGCCGTGCCCGGCTGCGGATTCGGCGCTCCTGGTTTCTTCAGGCTTGCCTTCTGTGTGGACGATGAGGTAATCGGACGCTCCGCCAACGCATTTAAAGCCGCCATGGCAGAGGCGAGGGAGCTGTAGGTCAAGGAGTTGAATCAGGCCGTGATTGCTGACAATACCTTATTGCAGCTCCGCGGCCTTCTTTTCTAATGCTGCCGCCTTTCTACCGGCAGTTTCGGCCTCCTGGGAAACCTGCTCGACTTCCTGCTGAAGTTTATTGATATTTCTCGCGTTTCTTCTTCTTTTTCTTTTGGTCCCTTTTTTTGCTTCCCATGACTCTATTTCAGCAAGCAGCTCTTCTCTCCGCTTAACTGCAGAAGCTTCCTGGCCTCTCAGCTTGGTTGCACGAGAGAGTAATTCTTTTTTCTCCATGCTCATGGCTTTGGTTTTTTTAGCCGTTTTGCCCTTTTCATTTTTTTCGATTTTCCCCGGGGAAGTCTTTTTTTTCGGCGGAGTGTCTGCTGGTCTGATATCAATAATTTCTGCTCCCTCAGGCGGAGCCGTGTCAGTTATGTTCAGGGTTCCCTGATCGTCCTTCCAGGTATAAAGAGTGTTACCGCCATAACCGCTTGTCCAGAAAAAGACAGAGAGCGTGACAGCAAGTGCAATCCCGGTACGCATAATATTTACCTCATAAATTATCGCTTGAAAACGTAGTCAAACCATCCTGGGCGAAAGCCGCCGGACAATCCAATCCGACGAAAGACTATGCGAAAGACTATGCATGAGTACATATAATTATTATTATAAGGGAAGGGAGATGATTGGGCAAGAAACTTTCAGGCGTGTAGGGCGTCAACTCCGGTCCGCTCTTCTGATAACATCACTGAGTTCAAGGGCAAGGGTTGCTATTTCCTTTTCGTCTTCACCTTCAACCATAATGCGGATTACCGGTTCTGTGCCGGAAAGCCGAACCAGAATCCTGCCGCGTTCGCCAAGCTGGTTTTCCGCCTCTGCAAGCGCTTCAGGAAACCCATAAATTTGTTCCGGAGCAATTTTTGACGACATGCGGACATTTTCCAGAACCTGCGGGTAGGTTGACATAATTTGGGCCAGTTCGGAAAGAGGTTTTTTCTTTTTGATCATGACAGTAAGAAGCTGCAGGGCGGCCAGGATACCATCACCGGTGGTGTTATGGTCAAGAAAGACGAGGTGGCCGGACTGCTCACCGCCGAAGTTATAGTTTTTACTACGCATTGCCTCGACGACATAGCGATCACCTACCTGGGTGCGGATTATTTGCCCACCCATTTTCTTCATAGCCTCCTCGAGGCCCATGTTGCTCATAACCGTAGTGACAAGAGTCTTTTTTCTGAGTTTTCTGCTCTTAATAAGATCCTTGGCACAGATGGCCATGATATGATCGCCATCAACAATATTTCCATGCTCATCACAAACAATGAGACGGTCACCGTCACCATCAAGAGCAAGGCCAATATCGGCGCCAAGCTCCCTGACTTTTTCCGACATTATTTCCGGATGAAGGGCTCCGCAATCACGGTTTATGTTCTTGCCGTCAGGGTTTACTCCAATAGTCGTCACTCTGGCGCCAAGCTCGGTAAAAACATGCGGTGCAACCTTGTAGGTTGCTCCATGGGCGCAATCGAGAACAATATGGAAATCATCAAGGGTATACTTCTTGGGAAATGTATTTTTTAAAAAGACAATATAGCGGCCCTTTGCATCATCTATTCTGGAAGCCTTGCCGACTTCTTCGGCAACCGGTCTTAAAGCGGCCATTTTTTGGGAGAAAATAAGGTCTTCGATCTCCGCCTCCAGTTTATCGGGAAGTTTGAACCCGTTATTTGAAAATATTTTTATGCCATTGTCCTGAAACGGGTTGTGTGAGGCAGATATGACTACACCGGCATCTGCCCGCATAGAAGTTGTAATAAAAGCAATACCGGGAGTAGGGAGCGGACCGACAAGCAATACATTGACTCCCATGGAACAAATTCCTGCCGCCAGGGCATTTTCGATCATATAACCGGAAAGCCTTGTGTCCTTGCCAATGATTATACGGTGACCTTTGACCTGGTCCTTGACCAGAAAAGCAATTGCCCTGCCGATCTGCATGGCTATTTCGGTTGTCATGGGGTGTATGTTGGCAACACCCCGGATCCCGTCGGTCCCAAATAGTTTTCGTGTCGTTTCTTTCATTGTTGGCTCGAATAAATGTATGAAAAGGTCGATAGCATGAGAAATAAGGGGTATTGACAGACGATTTATGGAAGCTGTCTATTGAGAAGTGACAACCGGTGTTACAATGACTTGTTTAGGATTAACAGACAAAATCATGATTGGGTCGTGCCCGGGCACATTCACTCCGTTCACTATAACAGATATCTGCTGGGGTGCCGATATTTTGTTTATCGAGACAGAGGCGCGGAAGAGCATGGATAATTCAGGGGTATCTTTTATCAGGTTTTCCGGAATGCTCGCTTTAACTGTAATCGAATCCGGCTCTACGGTAACGGGCATGCTTAATTCCCGGACATTGACAGGGATGTTGTCAACGGTCTGGTCAGAATATTTTTCACGGACATCAAGTCGGGCTGATACCACAGTCTCGCCAATCAGGTCCAGAAATGCAGGGGCAAGGTTGAGATGAACCTGCAGGGTAGTTGAGTGGTCCAGTCCTTCAAGGTTTATGACGTAGGTTTCTAGGGCCAGATCTTTTTCCAGAAAATTTTTGGGCCCTGATATAACAAGGTGATCGGGATCCAGGTACAACTGTTGGAGGACATAACCCGGGGCCAGTTCACCTTCGACAACAGGATTGATTGAAAAGTTTTTCTGGACGAGTTCGTCAAGCAGGATGGTTATGTTGGTTGGTTGCAACCGCTGGACGGTGATGCCTTTTGGAAACGGAATAGAGTTTTCATCGTTTTTGATGACAATGGTTCCCGGTTGGGCATCGGAAAGATTGACGGGGCGGGATATATTCCGGTTCCTGAGTTCTGCAACCAAACTACGCGGGCCGCGGACAGCGACTTCAATGTCTTTTTTATATTGATTGGAAATAGTTAGATCGGGTGGCAGGTTGAGGACCTCGATGGGGATTTTGACCGTGACGTCAACCTGGTCTTCGCCTACAATAAAGTACCAGAGCATAACAGCCAGACTCAGGGATATCGCTTTGAGTATCCAGTTTTTAGGTTTATTTCTAACCAGTTTGAATTTTCTCATGAACTCTGTGCCTTGCCGAGCCAGCTCCGCCAGGAGTAGCCGGGAATATCCTGGGTTATAAACGTTTTATGCAGGTTGCTCGCCAGGGTTTCCTCGTCACGGGCAATCGTAATGGTCCCTTGCTGGGCGATAGATACCTCCTGGGTTTCCTCTGAGACAACTATAACAATAGCATCTGTTTCTTCGGAAAGGCCAAGTGCGGCCCGGTGTCTAGTTCCGTATCGCTTGTCAATATAGGCATTGTGCGTCAACGGAAGAAGACAGCCTGCTGAATGGATTCTACCGTTATGGATGACGACTGCGCCATCGTGAATTGGAGATGAAGGAAGGAAAATGGAGATAAGGAGTTCTCGGGTTAGTTTGGCATCAATTGAATGCCCGGATTCAATATAATCACGAAGGCCGGTTTCACGTTCAAGAACAATAAGGCATCCAATTCGACGCTTTGCCATGTGAAATGCGGCTTTAACGACCTCATTGAGTTCCTGGGCGACCATGTCATACTGTTTTTGGAAAGGCGTCTTGCCGACCTGGGTTAATACTCGGCGAATATCACGCTGGAATATAATGATGATAATAAGAAATATGGAATTGAGAAATGTACGGAGCAGCCAGTGCAGGGTAAGGAGGTCAAACTGGCGGGAAATAAAATAAACTATTGTAATGACAACGATTCCAGCCAGCATCTGTACAGCTCTTGTTCCTCGGATGAGAAGAATAATTCGATAAATGATGATGGTGACTATCATTATATCGACTATATCCTGCCATCTTAGGAAGCTGAGAAAATTAAGCATGAAAGTGGAGCTGAAAGGATTCCCGTCTATGCATTATGTTATTATTTTCTTTAAATTTAGCATGTTAATACCAAATTGAACAGAAAAATTAGGGAAATGATAAAAAAAAACCGTTTCCCGCATAAAATTTATTTATTTATATATAGTTATCATCCGTTTTGGTAAAGATGGGGCAAAACTAATTCAGTCGGATTATTGAGCAGAAAAAAGTGTCGGAAAGAATTGATAACATAAGAATAAAGCCGGAACCAGATGGTGATGCCTCTCAACAGGCAGGACTCGGCCATGATGCAAGGACAACCGGAGTGGAAATGTCTTCTCCTGTTTCCGCGGCTCAGTTGGATGACTTGCCGGGTGATATTTTTCCATCAAGACGGAATGGTCGCAGCGGAAAGAAGAGCAGAAAGGGATTTAAGCATGGCAAATTTCTTTTATGGGGTCTGGTCCCTGTCTTTTTTGCCCTGCTGTATATCGTCGGGAGCTATTTACTGGTTCCGGCAATACTCAAGGGACCGGTAGCCGGAAAACTGTCTGCAACCTTAAATAGGCCTGTGACTGTGAGCAGGGTTATTTTTTCTCCATTTTCACTCCAGCTTTTTTTGTCTGGTATATACATCGGTGGAATGTATGGGGATAAATCTGAACGCAACCTTCTTGAATGCAAAAACCTGCAGGCCCGACTCGGCCTCCAGAGGATATTCGGGCGGCAGCTTATTGTACGTCAGGTGGTAATTGACGGGCTTTCATTAAATATGGAGCGTACTGAACAGGGAGCGTTCAGCGTTGAACAGGTCGTTCAATTCCTTTCATTTTACCGGGACAGCAACAGACAGGATTTATGGCCTGACTGGTTGGTTCTGGACGGTATTAACGTGAATGACGGCCAGATACTTCTAGATGATCGCAGGACAAAAAAACATCACAGAATAGAGCAGATCAGATTTTATCTGCCGTCAGTTGACAATGGATTAGATTCGCAATCTGTCCTGCCGCGCTTGAATGCGGTATTCAATTCAAGCCCTGTTCAGATTGATGGTCATCGAAGTCGAAACAATAAAGGTATAATGGAAACCCGTTTTCATTTTACCCTCAGCCAGGTTGTTTTAGGGAGCTACCTGGAATATATTCCGTTTATCTCCGAAAGCGGGATGAAATTGACCGACGGACAGGCCGATATTCACCTGAACCTCATAATACCCGAAATAAGCGGCTTTTCTCAAAACATACTTTTAGGCGGTACTGCCGACGTTGAAGCAGTGAGATTCCAGGACAATCAGAATCATACGGTATTTAAAGTGCCCAAGGCGTATGTGGATTTCAGCATTTCACCGGTTGCCAGGCAATTTCATTTTAACACAATCGTTCTGGAATCTCCTGAATTAAACATATCTGTGACTGGTGGCATAAAGGGTGAAAAAGAACAAAATTTTTCGTTCAATGATTTAGGCCGTTTGTTGACAGTGGTTGGGAAATCACCCAACAGCTTTTCCTGTGACCGTCTCCTGTGGAAAAACGGAACGGTTTTGTTGCTGCAGAAAAAAAGTGCCTCGTCAGAGTTTGTTTGGAAAAATGTAGAGTTTTCGCTGGAAGGATTTTCAAGTAAAATTTCCGGCAGTGCCGACGGCAAAGATAAACAGACTGCTTCCTTCATTATGAGTGGTCAGGGTAACCCTGAGGAAACTCCAATGAAGTTCTCAACTAACGGGAATCTTTTTTCTGATTATTCTGTGCAGGGAAAAGTATCAGTCAGCAACCTGGATTTGAAAAAGTATTCTGCTTTACTGCCTCCTTCAATACGGATCAAGAGTGGCAGGGCTTACTTTGACGGTCTCTATGAATATGGCAGTTTTGAAAAAAAAGAAAAATTTTTCAAACTGTATGACGGGCATTTTAGAGCCAATGGTTTTTCGATTCTTGGACCGAAGAAAAAAAATATCCTAGCCGGGCAACAACTTTCTTGCCGTAAGCTAGAGGCGGATTTCAACGAAAAAGTACTCTCCTGTGAACGCTTAGAAGCTGATAAGACGGAAATATATGCTGACCGGGTGAAACTTGGGAACCGGAAGCAGGAGCCGGATACAAGCACATGGAAGGTCCTGGTTGATGGAATGCATATCCAGGGTTCGACTCTCCATAAGAGTGTCGCCAACCCGTTCGACAGGCAAAAGGATATACGATTGAAACTGGAGAATTTTTCCCTGGAGGCCAGCGAGTTGGGAAGGACCAGTCATGCAAGGGACAATATCAGCGCGTCAGGGACGTTTTCCAATGGTGGGACCTTGACTGTTGCAGGAGTGTACTCGTTGCCGGAAAACACAGGACGCCTGCAGGCGGTACTGAAAGATGTTGGTCCTGGTTTGTTGAAACCGTTTCTGTCACCATGGTTTTCTCCGGTTATACGGGATGGCCTTGTCCATGCTCAAGGCATCTACCTTGTCGAGAAAAAACAATTTGATGGTTCAATCGTCTTGGATCGTTTTGTTGCAGGTCACCGGAAAGAATCATACGTCAGCTTGAAAAAAGTTTCTTCAGAGAGTGTTCACATCGGTTTTAAACCGTTTGTTATGGAAATCGATAAAATACTGGTGGATGGACCGGTCGTTGTGCCAGGGGTAAGTAATGCCGGAAAAACGGTAGAAATTTTTCTCAGACCGTCAAAAAAGAGCTCGGGCAAAAGTAAAAGAACGATCAAGATCAACACAGTCCGTCTTATAAATGGACGATACCGGTTATCCGAACCTGTTCTTTTCCCAGGGTATCAGCCTGAAATCAGCAGTATCAGGGGAACAATATCATCAATAGGGGGGCAATCCGAACCTGTTTCTTATTCCTTCGAGGGGCTGTTGGAAGATCAGGCATTGTTCAAGATGAACGGTATTACAGAAATCGGCGAGTTGAGCAATTACAGCTTGAATGTGACTGATTTTCCATTGGAAAAGTTTGGTACTGTGTTTCAGGTAGATGCCGGCCTCAACACCAGCCATGGGCGTGGGAACTGGCACCAGATAATGTTGAGAGAAGATGAAGTATACAAAGTATCGAGCCGGGTGATTTTGAAGGATATTCGTCCGGAAATGAATTCAAGATATGCAAGAATTGCCTCTTTGTATACTGATGATGAACATAGCATCAGGATCGATACAAAAGAGATTGTCGCTGAAGGCGAAGATCTGCCTTTCCTGTTACAGTCTATTATCCGTTATTTGCAGCGTGATTCCGTTAAGGCTGAAATTGCCCAGAAACTTGTACTGGAGAGACTGCTTCCGGACCTGAAACTTGAGGAAAGGGTTCTCTTTGCGCCGGGCACAACCATACTTGTTGATCCCTCAAAACTTGGAGCGTATGGGGAGTTGCTCAAAAAAAGACCGTACCTGCTTCTGGAGTTACAAGGTGGAATTGATCCGGAATTGGACGGGACATCCCTGCAAAATATACTGCAGCAGGAGGAGAACATGAAACGGGAGGCTGAGAATAAGCGACGTGCGTTGAAGAGGGTAAAAATCCTTGAACAGGAAAAGGCAAAACTTGCAGAAATGAACGTTAAGCAGGGTCAGGTTGTCGAGGAAACAATACAGTCCAGGGAACTTGTCGATTTACAACCTTTGCCTCCTGCACTCGTCCGGGTTTCGGATGAAATGCTTGCTGCTCTTGCCCGAAATCGAGCCGATGCCCTCCGGAAATACTGTATCAACCAGTTGTCATTAACCCCGGAAAGGGTTGTTTCTTCAGACGAAACCGGTAACAGTGGTGCCTTTGTGCAGATTATACTACAGCCATATTTGAACAAAGAGTTAACTCTTGATGAAGTGAAACAGAATGATACAAAAGGTGATAGAAAAAACGAGAACCGTCCGGAGTTTTAAAGATGACGAACGTATAAGGTTCTTCTCGTCCTGGCACTGGGATTTCCAGCAGAACAGGTTGTGCTGGAAAAACTCGGCGAAGATGGTGATATCAAATACTGGCGGGACAGTGAAGGTGTTCATCATGTGCCCAAGAGAAGCCTTGAGGATATTCTACTCCCTGTCAGAGTACCCGACATGGAGTAAACAACCAGCTACTGCAAGCAGGTGGGTTTGAACTCGCTGGCTGAAAGTCCAGCAATACCGGCATTAGCCGGTTTTCCGGGTTACGTGAATCTACATAATGAACATTGAACATCGAACGTTCAACATCGAACATCGAATAAAAAAAACGAATATTGAACCTTGAATGACTAACTTCAACAGATAGGGTTATGGCAGTAAATAATAAGTTTGCCATTTTCTCCTAATTCACCATTCGATGTTTAACGTTCGATGTTCGACGTTAAAAAAAATCAACCACCAGCAAAATTCTGCCCTTCTAAAAAGCGGGGATTTTACATTTTACATAAACAAAAAATTATCGTTATTAAATATGCTGCGTCCTCCTCATACCAGATATAATCGTCTCTTTGTCTATTATTTTGACCGCCTGGATCTCCCGGAGCTAGACGATCCTGACTTGATAGGCACCTGGGTTGAAGACGACAGTGCCATTTTATTTTTTCACAGCAAGAAGGATGAACTGATTGCGGATATATGTACCAGGACAGGAGCACGGATAATTTACCAGGCTGATCTTGATTACCAGGATTGGGAGTCCGGCACTGTCATCGGATCATTTTCGATAAAATCGCTCTCAATCCGTCCGGTATGGGAACAGGAGAAACCAATCGATGCTGTTCAGGAAATTATCCTTGATCCAAGCGTTATTTTTGGCAGTGGTTTTCATGCAACGACCCGGTTATGCCTGGAGACTCTGGAGCATGTTCTGCTTGAGTCCGGTGTGACGGTGGACTCCATGGTTGATCTCGGTACCGGGACCGGGCTGCTGGCTCTCGCTGCAGCAAAGCTTGGTGTCGGTCATGTTACAGCCGTTGATAACAATCCAATGGCCTGCGAGGTTGCCAGGCGAAATGTTGCCTTCAATGACTGTGCGTCACGGGTCGAAGTAAGACAACTTGATCTGATGACTGAACTTCCTGAACTTGGTCAATACGACCTGGTGATCGCCAACCTTTATAAGGGATTATTGCTGAATCTTTTCGAACAGGAAAGGTTCTGGCATGCGAAAATGTACTTGATATCAGGTTTTATAGCCGGGATGGAAGGAGATCTGCTTGCAGCCTTGCCGGGAGAGGGTATTCAGGTTCTTCATCGCGGCAACAGGGAAATGTGGCGTCTCTGGCTGTTGAAAAATAGTAAAGCAGGTTCGTGACAGATGCCATGGTTTAAAGAATACCACCTGGTTCTCGAATGGCTTGGTCTGCTGTCGGTTATGACCTTTGTTGGCAGCTTGATCGCCGTGCCATGGATAATAGGAAAACTGTCTGTTGATTATTTTATCCAGCATCGCAAACGTGTTGCCGAACGTCATGAGAGACATCCGGTCGCCGCCAGAATGATCTTTATCACCAGGAACCTCGTTGGGTTTATTTTATTTCTGGCCGGAATCGCCATGCTCGTTTTACCCGGACAGGGAATTCTTACTATTCTGATCGGGATATCCTTTATGGATTTTCCCAAGAAACATGTGGTTGTCGATTACCTCATTTGCCGGCCAAGGGTCATCAGGATTCTGAACTGGATTCGAAAGAAGGAAAAGAAGCCGCCTTTTGAGTTTGTGCCATAAGGTGGGTTTTTATTTCTGA
>Ga0209013_10001559_pt1 | contig 21122 bp, 17 predicted proteins | sample Cruoilmetagenom2_FD_187291 | JGI IMG/M metagenome (GOLD analysis project Ga0209013, IMG submission 187291) | Oil polluted marine microbial communities from Coal Oil Point, Santa Barbara, California, USA - Sample 2 (SPAdes) (version 2) | ecosystem: Environmental > Aquatic > Marine > Oil seeps ...
ACAGGGATGTAGATGAGGGGCGTGAGCATATGTCCATGGACGGACGGTAGTAGAGCAATGCAGGAGCAATTGCCGAGGACGCGGAAGCTTTGCGGGCGAGCATTCAGGACATCAAGGGATAAATATCTTGCCGATCGGCCGCAAGCGACCTCTTACAGATTAAGTTGCTGAACCCTGGTTTGGCCGGTAATCTGGCTCACGTTCAGGCAACTTCGAGCAAATCTCGCAGAGAGTGAATCGGGTTTTTATGAAACTAATTTTCTTCTGGCCCTACCAGTTATATGCCTGGCTGATACTCTGGCCATTAGCGGCGATCCTTACCCTGCTTTTCAGCACACTGGCCGTAATTTTTTCCGTCCTGGTCAGTCCACGTTTTGCGAGCCGGGTGGTTGCTTCAATGTGGGGCAGGCTACTTGCCTGGCTGACACCGGTCATTGTGTCTGTGGAAGGCGGCGAGAATGCTCAAAAGGAGCGCAGTTACGTTGTGGTGTGTAACCACCAGAGTATGGTTGATATCCTGGTAGTTTATGGCTGGTTAAAGCTTGATTTGAAATGGGTGATGAAACAGGAGTTGCGGAAAGTTCCCGGAATTGGAATCGGTTGTGAAAAAGTGGGCCATATATTTATTGACCGAAAGAATCCCAAACACGCCCGCCGGGCTATCGAAGAAGCGTTGGAGCGTCTGGGCGACGGCATTGGAATTCTTTTTTTTGCAGAAGGAACCCGCAGCCCGGATGGCAGACTGCTGCCGCTCAAGAAAGGTGCTTTCCGCACAGGGATTGAGCAGCAGTTGCCCGTGCTGCCGGTGACCTTGATCGGTACCCGGGACATTTTGCCTCCAAAGTCACTCAAGCCCTTTCCGGGCCGTGTCCGGATGGTTATCCATCCAGCCATTGAGACTGATGGTATGAGCCCGGCGCAAATGGAAGATTTAATGAACAGGACGAAAAAGACGATTTCATCGGCACTGCCGCAAAAATTGCAATAATCTGGATATTCAGATGGCATTGGGAAAACCGGATCCGAGATACACCCAGGGGAAAAAGGCCCAGGCAAATTTTCGCCTGGCCCTGAAGGTAGCATTCCTCTTCCTGGCGGCGCTTTGGCTGGTGTTTCTGCTGGATGCGTTTCTTGGCTTGAAGCTGAATCGTTTTGGACTGCGCCCCGGCTCTGTATCCGGCTTGATTGGTGTCGTGACTGCGCCGTTGCTGCATGGCGGCCTGTCACATATTTTTTCCAACAGCATGTCCCTGGTCGTATCCCTGACCGCCATTTTGTATCTATACCCGAACTCTTCAGCCAGGGTCATTCCAATGATTTGGCTGGGGTCGGGTTTACTGGCCTGGCTGATTGGCCGCCCCAGCATGCATTTCGGGGCGAGTGGTTTTATCTATGGCTTGCTGGCCTATGTGTTTTTCAGCGGTATCCTGCGCAGGGACATGCGTTCTGTTTCCGTGTCGCTGCTGGTTGGTTTTCTCTATGGTTCCATGATTTGGGGGGTGCTTCCCATTCGGCCCCACATGTCCTGGGAATTACATTTGTCCGGAGGGCTCATGGGTGTTCTGCTCGCCTATATATACCGAAAATGGGACAGGGTGCCGGTTATCCGTTATGACTGGGAGGAGGATGATTCCATACCCGAGTGGTATCCTGATGGCGAACCCAAAGACATTGATTTGCCGGATGATCACCGCTAACGATTCAAATTCATGTTTAGAAAAATACTATTCATAATTGGCATTATATTTATAGTATTTCTTTTAGGTGGCATGTTACTGCCCCGGTACGTACACGTTGAACGGAGCATTGAAATTGAAAGGCCGGCTTCGACAGTATTCGTTTTGTTGAATGGTTACGGCATGTTTACTTCCTGGTCTCCTTGGGCGGCAAGGGATCCCGATGCCGAATATGAGTACAGTGGGCCGGACTCAGGCGTTGGCGCCCGCATGAACTGGTCCGGCGATCCCCGCCTGGTGGGGAATGGCTGGCAGGAGATTACCGGGAGTGAGCCATATTCAATGGTTCGCACTCACCTTGATTTTGACCAGCAAGGCCAGGCAGACGCCTATTTTCAGATAAGTGAAGCCAGTTCAGGCGTACATCTGACCTGGGGCTTCGATACCGATCTCCTCAAGGGGCAGAGTCTCCTTGGAGGCATAATTGCAAAGTATTTCGGCCTGTTTTTTAACCAGTGGATCGGTTCCGATTACGAACAGGGCCTGGCCAACCTGAAAGTGTTCGCGGAATCTCTCCCGGGAGAGGATTTTTCAGATCTGAAGGTCGAGATGCTGGATGCAGAGGCGCTGAATATTCTCTACATTTCCAGTGGCGTGGGCCAGAATCCGGGGGGTATTGCGGATTTGCTCGACGCCGCCTACAAGGAATTATCGGCGTTCATCCAGGAAAATGAACTGGAAACATACGGCGGGCGAATGGCAATTACGCGTGCCTGGGATGAGAAGGGGTACCGGTTTGACGCGGCGATACCGGTGATCATGAAGCCGGTTGAGCTCACGGGAAACGTGCGCTCGGGTCAGTCTCCGTCTGGGCCATCGGTTCGTGTCGTTCACCGGGGGCCGTATGAACGCATGACACCAAACTACGAGAAACTGGCTGCTTACATGGCGGCACATGGCCTCAGGGAAGGCCCGGTGTCCTGGGAACACTATATTTCCGATCCTTTGCAGATCTCCGGCGACGATCTGATCACCCACATCTATTTCCAGATTGCAAAGTGACCCGTATTAATATCATTGGTTGCGGCCGGGCTGCCAGCAGCCTGGCCCGGCTCTGGGGGCAGGCCGGATCGGTTCACATTGGCGGGGTTTGTAATCGCAGCCTGCACAGTTCCCGCAAAGCTGTTGAGATTCTTGGGGCTGGTAAGGCAGTCGCTTCATTCGATCAGTTCGAAGCGGCTGATTTCTGGTTGATCGGGACCAGCGACGAGCAGATTGCACCTGCTGCTCAAAAAATTTGCAAAGCGCGGGCGGACCTGGCGGGCAGTATTGTCTTTCACCTGTGCGGCAGGCACGGCACGGACATTCTGGTTCCTTTGGCAGATAGTGGATGGCGGGTTGCTGCAGTCCATCCCGTGCGTTCCCTGACCCTTGAGCGAATCTCGCTTGCAGAATTCGAAGGCACAGCCATTGTCGCTGAAGGAAACAATGAAACACTGGATGCACTCAGACCCTTGTTCGTTTCGATTGGCGGTGTCTGGCTACCAGTAAAGAATATCGACCGGGGTTTGTACCATGCGGCGCTGAGTATTATCAGCAACATCACCAAGGGCGTGACCTGGAAAGCACAAAACTGGTTGGAGGACTCGGGAATTCCTCCTCAAATGGCTGCTGCAGTAGCGCAAAAACTATTGGCGATCACGGTTGAGGATATTGCACGCTCCGGAGCAAAACATTCCATTACCGGCCCTATTGTCCGCGGTGATACCAGCACGGTGGAAGCGCATCTCAAAGCCCTGGAGGATGGGCGCTCAGCTGACGTTGATATCTACCGCGTCCTTGCCCGTACCGTCTTCGAACTGGCAATGGAGAGGGGAGATCTGGACGAAACTACGCTCGAGCGCTTCGATTTCCTGCTGGGCAAGCAGAACCGTGCTTAAATGCCATTGTAAGAGGTCCCTCGGAGCCGAAGTCTACTGTAAGAGGTCCCTTGGGGCCGAAATTTACCCTTTACTTATCGGCCGCAAGCGATCTCTACAGCCTGAATTCCAGCGTGGGGCGGGGTTGAAGACTTTAGTCCATACACCGGCGGGGCGAGTTTTGGAACCTCCTTCAGCCAGCCGTTGTTCGAATTCCCGGCGAGAGATTTCCACAGCGCCCATGCGCATCAGGTGAGGATTGCTGAGCTGGCAGTCCAGCATACCAAATGACCAGCACTCAAGTTGCTTGCACAGTGCTATCAGCGCTATTTTTCCAGCGTCGGTCTGCCGGGTAAACATGGACTCGCCAAAAAAAACAGAGCCGATGGCCAGTCCGTAAATTCCACCGGCGAGCTGGCCGTTCTGCCAGGCCTCAATGGAATGGGCGTGTCCCAGGTAGTGCAAATCGGAATACGCGTCGAGCATCCCGCTTGTGATCCAGGTGCCTCCCCTGTCACCACGGTCTTCGGCACAGGCTTGAATCACTCCCGCGAAATCTTTGTCCGCGGTAAGTGTGTACTGGCTGCTGTTGTATCTGCGGCGTGTCCGTTTTGAAACGTGGGCGTCAGCCGGAAAAATCACGCAACGGGGTGCAGGGCTCCACCACAGCAGGGGTTGATTTTCCGTGTACCAGGGGAATATCCCGGCGCGATAGGCGTTCAACAGTCGTTCGCTTTGCAGATCTCCGCCCCAGGCGAGCAAGCCGTTTGGTTCCCGAAGCGCTTGTATTGATGCAGGGAAGGGGGACTTGGGATCTGCCCCCAGTTGAGGTATATCCAGGATGCTTTTCATCCGGAATCTCTTCGAAAAGGATCGTGTGTGGCCAGTTGCGCGCGATATTCATTTAGCCCCTGGTTTTCTCTGCTCAGGAATTCTGCAATAGCTTGCCGAAAAGCTTCATTTCGAACCAGGTGAAAAGAGCGGGTTTCAGATGGCACAAAACCCCGGCTGATCTTGTGCTCTCCCTGTGCTCCTGACTCAAAAACCGGGATGCCGTGTTCAATACAAAATTCGATGCCCTGGTAGTAAGCGGCCTCGAAATGAAGCCCCGGCACTTCTTCCATACAACCCCAGTAACGGCCATAAAGCCGCCCTCCGCCAGACAGGAAAAAGCTCATGGCTATAGCCTGGTCATCTCGGTTCGCCAGCAGGACATGTACGCGGTCCGGCATGTTCTGTGCGATATCGCGGAAAAACCCGGCTTGCAGGGCAGGGTGGTTGCCATAGGCCATGAAGGTATTGAGGTAACAGCTGTAAACGAATTCGTGGTCCCGGCGGGAGAGTTCTGCACCGGTTTTCCATTCGAATTGAATACCCGATTCACTTACCTGCCTGCGCTCCCGCCGGATATTTTTCCGTTTTCTGGAACGCAGTTGGGCGAGAAAATCATTGAAGGAACGATAATCCTGGTTGAACCAGTGATACTGCCAGTCCCTACGGGCCAGCAGGGGCTCATTGTCCAGGGCTGCGGTATCCGTCTCGTGGCAGAAATTGCAATGCCAGGATGAGAGATCCCGGGTCCTGCATTCTGCGATGGCCAGGTCGATCAGGGCTTGTCTCAGTTTGCCGGCATCAGGGTGTCCCATTTTGACCAGGAGGCGCGGGCTGGTAACCGGCGAGTACGGGATGGCGGTCAGCAGTTTGGGATAGTAAGGCAAGTGGTGGCGTTGATAAGCAGCGGCCCACGCCCAGTCAAACACGAATTCACCGTGTGAATGAGACTTGATGTAAGTGGGTGCGAAGGCCACCAATTGCCCACCCTGGTACAGCCCCAGGTGATGCGGCTGCCAGCCTGAACCTGCGCTGATGGAAGCGGAGGTCTCCAGGGCATGGAGGAAAGCGTGGGAGAGAAACGGGTTGTCCCCGTGATTCAGTTGATCCCAGTCCCGCTCATCGATCCTGGAAAAATCCGTGATGATACAGGAGACTGTTTTCACTTTCCGTTGTGGTTGCTAATGCTTGTGGGCTTCGTGAGCCATCCAACGCTCCGCGTCCAATGCCGCCATGCAGCCAAAACCGGCCGAAGTAATGGCCTGGCGGTAAACGTGGTCACACACGTCACCGGCAGCGAAAACACCGGGTATGCTGGTGATGGTGGCATTACCATAGTTGCCGCTCTTGATGTGCAGGTAGCCACCGGTCATATCCAACTGGCCCTGGAAAAGTTCCGTATTGGGTGCGTGGCCAACGGCAATGAATACCCCGGCCAATTCGATATTGGTTTTTTCTTCCGACTTGACATTTTTTACCCGCATTCCGGTCACACCGCTGTCGTCTCCTAACACCTCATCCAGCACGTGGTTCCAAAGGATGTTTATGTTTCCTTCTTTTTCCTTCTTAAGAATGCGATCCCGAAGTATTGCTTCTGCGCGTAGTTCATCACGCCGGTGAACGAGGGTGACTTCATCGGCTATATTGGATAGATACAGGGCCTCTTCAACCGCGGTATTGCCGCCGCCGATAACCGCGACTTTTTGTCCCCGGTAGAAAAAGCCGTCACAGGTGGCGCAGGCTGAAACACCCTTGCCCTTGAAGGCTTCTTCGGAGGGCAGGCCGAGGTACATGGCGCTGGCGCCGGTTGCAATAATCAGTGCATCGGCGGTATAAACGCCGCTGTCGCCTTCGAGCCGGAAGGGGCGTTGTTGCAGATCTGCCGTGTGAATGTGGTCAAAGATGATTTCAGTCTCGAAACGCTGGGAGTGTTCAAGCATTCGCTGCATCAGGTCGGGTCCCTGCAAACCCTCAACATCACCAGGCCAGTTATCCACGTCCGTGGTCGTGGTCAGTTGGCCGCCCTGTTCCATACCTGTGATGAGAACAGGGTTCAGGTTGGCCCGTGCGGCGTAAATAGACGCAGTGTACCCGGCCGGTCCCGATCCCAGAATCAGGAGTCGGCAGTGCTTAACATCGCTCATGTATAATCGCTCCTTGAAAGAGCTTGCCTGCAGGCGAAAAGGCATGAAAAAATAACGCGCAGGCACGCTCTGATAATGTTGTGTTCTGAGTAAGTCTGAGGCTCATTATGCTTTGAAATTCAATGCGGATTCCACACAAAGTGGGTGCCTACTTCGGAATGTCAAGACGGAAGCTTTTGAAGTCATAATTTTTTTTGAACAAAAAGTAATAATAATATACACTTAAAATAAAAACATAATAAGGAACATTAACTTGCCGCAAGCCCGTAAAAAAGCCCATAAAACGGAGACCGTCAGCAGTCACATTGCCCTTCGGCTCAGTGAGAGTTTTTTCATACTCACCATCCTGTTAGCTGTCTACCTGCTTGCATGCCTGGGCAGTTACGATCCCACCGACCCGGGGCCGTTTAACTCCGTGGCCTCCGACCAGGTGCATAACATCGGTCGATTGCTCGGCGCCTGGATGGCGAATTTCTTCCTTTTTCTTACCGGATATCTCGCATACACCCTTCCTGTCCTGTTGGTCTACACCGGCTGGCTGGTTTATGCCAAGGCAGGCAAACCGGGAGAAATATCTGGCGCAATCGAGTGGCTGGCCCGTCTAACCGGTCTGTTGCTGTTTATCCTGTCTGCTACCGGGCTCACTCACATCCATGCCTCACCTCCCGCGGGATCCATGCCTGCCGGTGGGGGCGGCGTGATTGGGCTGCAGATTTCCACCCCTCTGCTGGAATGGTCCGGCTTGCTGGGTTCAACACTTTTCCTGTTGGCACTGCTGCTGGTTGGACTGACCCTTTTCGCCGGTATTTCATGGTTCCGGGTGATGGACGTGATCGGCAAATACACACTTGCGGGCCTGGCATGGTTGGCAGACTCCGTTGCCGGTATGCGTGTCTGGTTTGCAGGACGCAAGGCCAAGGCGAAGCGGGTTGAGGTCAGGAGGGCGGATTCGGTGCGTCAAAAGGGCAAGCCGAAGCGGAAGATTGAACCCCAGATGACCTCGTTTGAGGCTCAGCCAAGCAAGCGCGCTGCGCGTGAAAAGCAGCAAGTGCTTTTCAAGAACCTGCCTGCCGGCTCATTACCACCGCTTGAATTGTTGGATGATCCGCCGGAACAAGCGGATGGGTACAGTACCGAGGTGCTTGAAGCCCTGTCGCGTCAGGTCGAACTCAAGCTGGCGGATTTCGGCGTACAGGTTGATGTTGTCGAGGTGCATCCGGGTCCTGTTATTACGCGTTTCGAGTTACAACCGGCGCCCGGTATCAAGTCTGCCCAGATCTCCAACCTGGCCAAGGATCTGGCACGCGGCCTGAGCGTGATATCGGTGCGCGTGGTTGAAGTGATTCCCGGAAAATCGACGATCGGGCTGGAAATTCCCAACGCAGTCCGCCACACGGTATACCTTTCTGAGATACTGCGGTCAGAGATTTTCGACCGCTCCTCTTCACCGCTTACCATTGCCCTGGGCAAGAGTATCGGCGGCAGCCCGAGGATAGCGGACATTACCCGTATGCCACACGTGCTGGTGGCCGGGACCACCGGTTCGGGTAAGTCGGTGGCCTTGAATGCAATGATCCTCAGCCTGGTGTACAAGGCAACGCCAGAGCAGGTACGTTTGGTGATGGTTGATCCCAAGATGCTGGAATTGTCCGTGTACGAGGGCATACCCCATTTACTGGCGCCAGTCGTGACCGATATGAAAGAAGCGGCCAATGCCTTGCGCTGGTGCGTTGCCGAGATGGAGCGGCGCTACCGCCTGATGGCTTCACTGGGTGTGCGCAACCTTGCTGGTTACAACAAGAAGATCAAGGAAGCGGCCGACAAGGGCCAGCCCCTGACTGACCCGCTGTGGAAACCCGCATTGCCTGACGTGGAAGAGGAAGCTCCGGAACTCGAGGCGCTTCCTTACATCGTCGTGGTTATCGACGAATTTGCCGACCTGATGATGATCGTCGGCAAAAAGATTGAAGAGTTGATTGCACGTTTGGCGCAAAAAGCCAGGGCGGCTGGTGTCCACCTGATTCTTGCCACCCAGCGACCTTCGGTGGACGTGATTACCGGCCTGATCAAGGCAAATATTCCGGCCCGCATGTCTTTCCAGGTGTCTTCCCGGGTGGATTCGCGCACCATTCTTGATCAAATGGGCGCCGAGCAACTGCTGGGGCATGGCGACATGCTCTACCTTCCACCGGGGTTCGCTTTGCCGGAGAGAATTCACGGCGCCTTTGTCGGCGACCGCGAAGTGCACGCTGTCACCAGGTATCTGAAACAGTTTGGGGAACCGAATTACGTTGATGAGGTTTTAAATGAAATGCAATTGACCACCGATGGCATGACAATCGGTGCAACGGGCCTGCCTGAAGCAGTGGGCGGCGAACAGGACGAACTCTATGACCAGGCAGTGGCTTTTGTGACCCAATCACGGCGAGCCTCGATCTCCAGCGTACAGCGGCAGTTGCGAGTCGGTTATAACCGCGCAGCCCGGCTGGTCGAGGATATGGAGGCAGCCGGTGTGGTGAGTCCTCCCGAACATAATGGCCAGCGGGAAGTCCTTGCGCCGCCACCTCCAAGCGATTGATCACGTGATTTCACTAACTGTAAGAGCCCGCTTGCGCGTGACTATTCCAGAGCAGTCGGCCCCAAGGGACCTCTTTCATGTAATAACGTGCTTGCGCGCGACCTTCCAGAGCATTTACGAATAAATATGGATGCTGAACTTTAATATGAACCGTCTGGCATTCTCATTCCTGGCCGCTTTGCTTATCCTTGCAATCCCCCCTGCCGTCACCGCCCAATCCGGACCTGCCAGGGTTCAGCTGGAAAGGTTTACCGAAGGGCTCGAGTCACTGCATACGCGCTTCGACCAGCAGATAATCAACGCTGATGGCCTGGTCGAAGAAAAAAGCAGCGGCCAGTTATGGATCGCCCACCCGAACCGGTTCCGCTGGGAATACGGGGGCGATTTTCCGGAACTGGTGGTCGCGGACGGTGAAAAAGTCTGGCTCTACGATGAAATGCTGGAACAGGTGACAATCAGGCAGCAGAGCAGTCTCACGGCAGATTCGCCGTTAACCCTGCTGACAGATCTCAGTCAGCTCGATGTGCAGTTCGATGTCCGGGAACTGGGGGGTGACAGCGGAATGAAGCTGCTTGAACTACGGGCTCACAACCCGGAAAGCCAGTTTGAGCGGATCCTGCTGGGCCTGGTTGACGACAAAGTGCTGCTAATGGCCATGGAAGACGCGTTCGGGCTGCGTACTGAAATTCGCTTTAAGGACATCAAGCGCAATCCACCGCTGAACGAAGAACTGTTCCAATTCACCCCACCCGAAGGCGTAGACGTCATCGGCGATTTTTAGAAGCTCGCTCCCCGGGGAACTGTAAGCGATCGTTTCCCAGGGAACTGTAAGAGGTCGCTTGCGGCCGACCGGTCAAGAATAACCACCCGCCAGCAAGCCCCTGCATACCCCAAATCATTCCCGGCATTTATTACTACAGCACTGGAATCACCCAAACGGTACAATAGCTCGTTTAAACTACAGTATCGGCACATGCTTGATCCACAATTATTAAGAACCGACCCGGAGGCCGTGGCAGAAGCCCTGAAGCCACGAAGTTACGAACTCGACGTAGATGCATGGCGCGAATTGGAATCGCGCCGGAAAGAGCTGCAAATCCGGGTCCAGGAACTGCAGAATCAGAAAAATCAGAGTGCGAAATCCATCGGCCAGGCCAAGGCCAGGGGTGAGGATATCCAGCCCCTGCTCGACGAGGTCAGGCACCTGGGTGAAGAGTTGGGTCAAGGTGAATCGGAATTCAACGAAGTCCGCACACGCCAGCAGGCATGGTTACTGGAAATGCCAAACCTGGCCCTGCCGGACGTACCCCAGGGCGCAGACGAAAACGACAACGTTGAGATCCGCAAATGGGGAGAGCCAAACCAATTCGATTTCGAACCCCGCGGCCATGTCGAATTGGGGGAGGGAAGCGGCATGCTCGATGCTCCAGCTGCCGCAAAACTGGCGGGATCCCGCTTTGTCGTGCTCAAGGGTGACTTGTCTCGAATGCACAGGGCATTGGCCCAGTTTATGCTGGATGTGCACACGCAGGATCACGGTTACATGGAAGTGTATCTGCCTTACCTGGTCAATGCGGAGACCATGACGGGCACCGGGCAGTTGCCAAAATTCGAGGATGACGCATTTGCCACCACGGATGTTCCGCCGCGTTACCTGATTCCGACGGCTGAAGTACCGATGACCAACCTCGTGGCCGGTGAAATCATTGATGCAGACGATTTACCCTTGCGATTCACTTCACAAACCCCTTGTTTCAGACGCGAAGCCGGTTCCTATGGAAAGGACACGCGAGGAATCATCCGCCAGCACCAGTTTGAAAAAGTTGAAATGGTGCAGATTGTCCGGCCGGATAATTCCGATGCAGCACTGGACGACCTGACCGGGCACGCGGAATCCATCTTGCAACGCCTGGGCGTTCCTTACCGCGTGATTATTCTTTGTACCGGCGATATGGGATTTGCTTCCGCCAGGACTTTTGACATCGAAGCCTGGCTGCCTGGTCAGGACACGTACCGTGAAATCTCATCTTGCAGTGTCTGTACCGATTTTCAGGCTCGGCGCATGAAAGCACGCTGGCGTAATCCGGAAACCGATAAACCCGAACTCGTACACACATTAAACGGTTCAGGCCTGGCGGTGGGCAGAACCCTGATCGCAGTAATGGAAAACTACCAGCAGCAGGACGGCTCAATAAAGGTCCCGGAAGTACTGCGCCCCTACATGGCCGGCCAGGAATTTATCCTGTAAGAGGTCACTCGCGGCCGACTATTCCAGAGCAATTCCGCACAGAACCGCTACAACAAAAAAGCCCGCAAATCGCGGGCTTTTCATCATTTTCCTGACTCAGTTCAATCTTCACCAAACCCAAACCCAAGCAGCGCCAGCAGGTGGTTGAACAAGATGAAAATGTCAGCCATCAGATTCGTGGCAGCCAGGATATAGTTGGTCTGCCCGTTGCGCACGATCTGCTGCGTTTGCCAGATAATCCAGCCAGAGGCAAGCAGGATGACCATCGTGGAAAGTGCCAGCGCCAGCGCTGGAATCTGCATGAAGTAGTTCAGAATGAAAGCACCCAGGATGGCAATCGTTCCGACGCCCAGGAAGGCGATCATGCCGCTGAAGTCACGCTTGGTCGTCATCGCATATGCAGACAAGCCAAAGAAAATTCCAGCGGTCAGTCCAAATGCCGCCGTAACCAGTTGGCCGCCATTGCTGTATTGGGCCAGGGCCATGTCCACATTTGCGCCCGTGACTATACCCAGCAGTCCTGCAAAGCCAAAAGAGATGACCAGCCCCCAAACACTGTTGCGCGTTTTAGCAATTGCGTAGGAGAAACCAAAAATTGCAATCAGGAAAGGCCAGAAGCCAATCCGCCAGTGCATTGCTTGCGCCACCCAGGCGGTGCCGGCGCCAAACACAAACAGCATGCCCAGCAGGGCGTAGGTGTTGCGCAATACCTTGTTGACCGTGGCAACAGGGAGCCGTGAAGTAGTTGAGACGGAATAGACCTGATTATTCATGGACAGCATTAACTCCTTAGTATCTCGCCTGCTCAGCAGGCATAAAATTCATAATAACAGACAGGAAGTTTGGGTTTCAGTTCCTGACTTCAAGTAGTGCACTCTAAATCAAATGCCCTGATGTGTCATATGCTCATCGTCAGGGCTGGAGCATCAGCCCATTTTCAGGTATTCTTGCGCGCCTCGGTATCATCCATCTGTAAGAGCCCGCTTGCGGGTAAAAGCAGGATGCCCGGGCGCATATCAGGAGAGGTGGCAGAGCGGTTGAATGCACTGGTCTTGAAAACCAGCAAGGGTTAATAGCCCTTCGTGGGTTCGAATCCCACCCTCTCCGCCATTTATTCTTGTAAGTAATTGTTTTAAAAGAATATATACCAATCAAGGTAAGTTTGTACCATACTTATTAGCATACCTGCATCTTGCTGCCCTTGGTTTTTGGTTACGCCCAGGTTCTGAACGTATCCGAACACAAGGCAAAGGCTTACAGATGTTCGGGTGATTTTCCTTGTACCTTAATCCCAGTGCCTGATACCAGCTGATAAGCTGGTTTTGGACCCCGGGGAGAATCCGCAAATTCCTGAAGGCATTGACCTTGATCTGTAGAGTGGTTCCCCCGCCTTAATTGCCTACGCCGGAGAGTATCCGAGACCTCGAGTCTGTGTCACAAGGTATGCAGGATGGCGATCAGATTACGTTCAACCTGCTCAAGCCCACCAATTCTTGCGGCATATCTGGCAACTCAAGTAATTCTGAAAGCTCAGCTACGTACTCACGACACCAAGGTGGTTACGAGGGCCTGATCACCAATACGATCGTTAAAGTCATGAAATTCAGCGGTTGCATACAGGCTAACACCCTCCTTTTATAGGGGGCTCCCCATTTCGGGGGGGGTACTGCTGCATGCAGTCTCCTAGAATGTAGGTCATCAAAAAGCGGCAAATTTTATGGGAGAGTGACAATGCGTAGCAGCAAACCCGTGGTTGTATATGGCGCCAGCGGATACACCGGCATGCTGGTGATTGAAGAACTGATCAACCTGGGAATCCCCTTCATCGCAGCAGGGCGTGATGCAGACCGTATAGCCCAAATGATGAAAGAGCGGGTGATGGGTCTGGAATCGGCAGACTATGAAATCGTGGCTGTAGCGCATGAAACAGCTGCATTGGCAGAGCTGTTCAGCGGCGCCAGCGTTATCTGCAATACGGTTGGCCCGTTTCATCGTTTTTACAAAGAAGTGCTGGAGGCAGCACTGACAACCGGATGCCATTACATGGATACCACCGGCGAACAGGCATACATACTGCAGGCGCTCGAGGAAGGCTACGGTGATCGATTTGCCGAAAAGGGGCTCCTGTTTGCACCGTCTGTGTCCTATATGTACACGATGGCTGAGATTGCCTCGGAACTTTGCCTCGAAACACCCGGTATCGACACGCTGAGTGTTGCCGTTATCCCGACCGGAACACCAACGGTGGGTTCAACCAATACCATTTTTGGAATGCTTTCCGAGCAGCCCTACAAGCTGGAGAACAACACCCTGGCACCCATGCCGAAAGGAATAGGCTGTGAGGTCAGCGTACCTGGCCATATCCGCAACATTTTGTGCCATCACTGGACCGGGACTTGCCTGCCTGTCAGTTACCAAAAGGATCCCCGTGTGCGCAATTGTGAAGCCATGGTCGGCTTCAGTAACCGCGAACTGATGGAGCAGGTCATCGGCATGGAGAAGTACTGGCTGGAAAACCTCAAGGACCTGCCCCCCGAACAACAAATGGAGGCCCTGGCAAAAGTAGCCGGTGACGTGATGCCGGGTATGCCACCCAGGGAGCTGCCCGCCCGGGCACGAAATATAGACCACGTCGAAGCCCGCGGTGACACGGCTTATGCCAGTTGCACCATCATCAGTTACAACGCATATGTGCTCACTGGTGCGCTGCAGGCATGGGGTGCTGAATACCTCTTATGCGACGGACATAGCCGGACCGGCTATGCATCTGCCTGCCAGGCTTTCGGCCACCGTAACCTGCTCGCACGACTTCAGGATCGCGGTTTCGTCAATTACAAGCTCAACTGAGGAACAACATCATGCAATTTGCACAATCAACCAGCGATCTCCAATTGGCATTCAGCGGCCTGGATGCCGACCTGAGTGAAGAAGAACAGGCTGTTCAGGAAAATGTGCATCGCTTTGCCGAGGAAGTCATGCGGCCGCTGGCGGCCAGGATGGACCGGCTCAGCGCCGAGGAAGCCGTGGCGCCCGGCTCACCGGTGTATGAGTTTCACGAGCAGTACGATCAGCTGGGAATCGATTTCACTGACCTGCTCGACATGGATCCGCTGGAGGGTGCACGACTTCGGTCAATTTTACTCGAGGAACTGGCCTGGGGCGACGTGGGCTTGACCACGATTGCGTTGGTAGAGTCCTTTCCTGGTTGGGTGGCCAAGCTTACCGGTGACCAGAACCTGATGGACCGCTTTTTAGGCACGCGGGGTTGCTGGTTGATCACGCAACCGGACCGGGGCAGCGACTGCACGGATACCACCGGTGATTTGCTGCCTGAAGGCAGCCGACAGAACAGGCCCAACCTGATCGCCGAGGTTAAAGACGGCGTAGCCATCCTCAACGGTCAGAGTTCCGCCTGGGTTTCTGCAGCGCCGCTGGCCGAAACCGCACTGGCAATGGTTCCGGCCGATTACGGCGATGGCCTGTACCGGGAAAACGGGACCACCAACGGCATTACCCTGCTGATTCCGCTGGACCTGGAAGGCATCAGCAAGGGCAAACCGCTCGAAAAGCTGGGTCAGCGCACGTTGCCACAGGGCGAAGTCTTTTTCGATAACGTCAAAGTGCCACTCGAATACGCCATCGCCGGGCAAGACCAGTACTACAATAGTGTCTTCTCGCTGCTGGTCGAGGCCAACCAGAGCATGGGGTCCATGTGGCTGGGCGCCGCTCGGGCCGCATTCGAGCATGCGATCATTTACTGCCACGAGCGCCGCCAGGGTGGCAGGCCGATCATCGAGCACCAGTCGGTCATGCACCGCCTGTTCGAAATGTTCCGCAAGATCGAGGCGGCACGTGCACTAAATCGCCGTGTCTCGATTTACAATGTGAAAGCCCCCTATCCGCACAAAGCAGCCTCCATCCTGACCAAGATTACGTCCACCGAGACAGCCGCGGAAGTGGCAGCTGAAGCATTACAGCTATTCGGCGGTAATGGCCTCACCCTTGAATACCCGGTGGAAAAACTGATGCGCGACGCACAGTCTTCATTAATTGAAGATGGAGAAAACAACATCCTGGGCTTGCATGCCTTTGAATACATCGCCCGCGCCTACGACCCCCGCTAGCAGGAGAAACGCCATGCGAATCATCGATTTTTTTGACAAAGGTGCGGCGCTGTATCCGAAAAACAGGGCTTTTGTAGATGGTGACGAGGTATTGACCTACCGGGAAGCGGAAAGTCAAACACATCACATTGCGTCCGCCATCCGCGGCCATGGTTACGGCAGGGGATCGAAAATTGGCATCCTGGCGCCCAACAGTAACGTTGCTTTCGTGGCACTGCTCGGATTGTTCCGGTCAGAGAGCGTGTGGCTGCCGATCAATCCTCGCAATCCGGCTGCCGTCAATATCGATCTACTGAGTCGTTTTGAAGGTGAGTTGCTGTTTTATCATCCCCTATATGAAAAGGAGGCACAACAGATCCGGGCGGAAGTACCCGGCATCCGTGAGATCGTCTGTCTCGAAAAATCAGGAGAATGCCAGACCCACCTGGCCGCCTGGACCCGGGACTTTCATGAGACTTTCACCATGGGGCCGGAAGACCCTGAAGGGCTGATGGCAATTTTCCCCACCGGGGGCACGACGGGCGAGCCGAAAGGTGTGATGCTGGTACACCGGATTTTCGAAACCATGTTCGCCAACTTCTTCGCTCACTTCGATTATTATGACGGCACCCGCCACCTGGTGGTTGCGCCCATGACCCACACGGCAGGGGTCCTGGGATGCCTGCATTTTCCCCGCGGCGGTTCAAACCATATGATGACCGTGGCCGATCCTGAGGGCATTATGAAGGCCATTCAAGACCAGCGCATCACGCATCTTTTCCTGCCGCCCACGGTCCTCTACATGATGCTGGCCCACCCCAATGTCCGTGATTACGATTACTCGTCACTGAGTCACTTTCTGATCGGCGCGGCGCCCAGTTCACTCGAGAAACTCAAGGAAGCAATCGACGTTTTTGGGCCGGTCATGACCGAAGCATTCGGACAAACGGAATGTCCTGCCATCGTGTGCGCCAAGGCGCCCTGGGACTACATAGACGAGGAAGGAAATATAAACGAGTCGCGCTTGCGCACCGTCGGCCGGCCAGCCTGCTTCAACCAGGTCAGTCTGCTTGATGACGGGGGCAATGCCGTACCTGCCGGTGATGCCGGTGAAATCTGCGTCAGGGGCCGCCTGGTCATGCCTGGCTACTTCAAAAACCCGGAGGAAACCACTAAGGTGAGCGAGTTTGGATGGCACCACACCGGTGATGTCGGCGTGATGGACGAAGATGGTTTCGTCACCATTGTCGATCGCAAGAAAGACATGATCATTACCGGTGGGTTCAACGTGTATCCCAATGAAATCGAGCAGGTGCTCAGCGCACACCCGCAAGTCCAGGATTGTGCAGTGTTTGGTATTCCAGATGAAAAATGGGGTGAATCGGTTAAGGGAGTGGTGCAGCTCAAACCCGGGACTGAAGCGAGCGAGGCCGATCTCATTGCCATCGTGAAAAAGGAACTTGGCTCCGTCAAGGCGCCGAAGTCTATCGACATTATGGCTGAGTTGCCCAGGAGTCCGGTTGGCAAGGTTTTGAAAACAGAACTGCGCAAAACGTACTGGGAAGATGCGGACCGGGCGGTGAACTGATGACCAATATCTACATCGCCGGCATCAGTATGACCAAGTTTGGCCCGCGCCCCAATGCAAACATCAAGAGTATGTCCCGCGAGGCGGTAACAGCGGCACTGGCGGATGCGAATGCCACTGCAGCAGACATTGAAGCGGCTTTTTTTGCAAACGTGGCCCAGGACGTGATCGAAGACCAGGTCACCATAGCCGGGCAGATAGCGCTGCGCTCCTGCGGCATTAGCGGCATTCCGGTGGCCAATGTCGAAAATGCCTGTGCTTCGGGTAGCACGGCCGTCTGGCTGGGAATCAACCAACTCAAGGCCGGCACCGCGGACATTGTGCTGGCGCTGGGAGCAGAGAAACTGGTTTTCGAAGACAAGTTGCTTAGCGCTCGTTCGATGAAAGCCTTCGAAGGCGGTGTGGATGTAACAGAAATGGATTCGACCCAGGAACGCTTGGCTGCGCTGGGCAAGGGTGTCGAAAGACCAGGTGGTTCAGGACACCGGTCATTTTTCATGGATATTTACGCCAATCTGGCAAAAGCCCATATGAATGCCTTCGGCACTACGCAACGGCAAATGGCCGTGGTTGCATCCAAGAACCACCAACACTCGACACTGAACGACAAGTGCCACTACAACAAGCCAATGACCGTGGACGAAGTGCTTGCAGGCCGACCGCTGGCTTATCCGTTGACGGTACCCATGTGTTCTCCTTTCAGCGATGGCGCCGCCGCGGCTGTGCTGGTCAATGATGAGGGCCTGAAAAAACTGGGCACCGACCGAGCAGTCAGGATCATGGCCTGCGAACTCACCTCGGCGACCGAACGTGAATGGGATGACCTAGAGCAGCACACCTGCCGCCGCGCAGCGCGTGCAGCCTACGAGGAGGCAGGTATTGGCCCGGACGATATTGACGTGGCAGAGGTCCATGACGCCGCGTCCTTCGGTGAAATCATGCAGACTGAACTTCTCGGGTTTTGTGAGTTTGGCGGGGGAGGTGCACTGGCGGAAAGCAGGGCCACCCGCCTTGGCGGGCACATCCCGGTCAACGTATCAGGTGGACTGGAATGTAAAGGACATCCACTGGGCGCCACAGGAATCGGACAGCTCTACGAATTAACAACACAGTTACGCGGTGAGGGCGGCAGCCGCCAGGTTGAGAACGCGCGTTTTGCGATCCAGGAGAACGGTGGCGGGCTGCTGGGAATTGAAGAAGCATCAGCCGTGGTCACCATACTAGGCCAGATTTGATCAAGGGTGCTGACGGCTGTCTTGATTACGGTGGCTTCAGAAAAAACTGAACTCGATCGAAATTCATTGGAAAATATTAGGAGAACTGCATTATGAAAATACTCGCTTTAGGTGGTTGTGGACAACAGGGCAGCCTTGCTGTGAGGACACTGGTTCAGGCTGACGATGTGGAAAAAGTGATCGTTGCAGATATCAATCTGGCAGCAGCGGAAGCCTTCAAGGCAAAAACGGGTAGCGACAAGATCGAAGTACAGCAACTTGATGTTTTGGATGAACAGGCGCTGCGGGCTGCGATGCTCGAAGTGGACGTGGTGGCCAATTTTGTCGGACCTTTTTTTCGCTTTGCAGAGCCAGTGGTAAAGGCGGCGATAGAAAGCAGTGTCAACTATGTCGATATCTGTGATGATACTGCGCCCACGGTCAAGCTGCTGGACAATTATCACGCTGCCGCAACCGAAGCCGGCGTATCAGTGCTGTTGGGTATGGGAGCCAGTCCCGGATTGTCGAATATGATGGTGCGCAAAGCCGCAGATCAACTGGATAAGGTCAATGAAGCCCTTATTTACTGGTCCGTATCGGCCAACGATATTGAAACTGACATTACAGCAAACATTGACAATGCTGCAATTTACGAACACGCAATTGAATTGATGGCCGGCACGGCTTTGCAGTACATCGATGGTGAATTCTGCGTTCTGCCGGGAGGATCTGGTCTCGAGCAAGCCCAATTTTCTTCTTTGGGGCAGCAGAATGCTTACTATGTTTCGCACCCGGAACCAGCCACTATCCCCCGTTATATCAATGCGAAGAAAGTCACCAACAAGGGCTGTGTCCCAGGTTTGGATGAAGTGTTGTTTGGCCTGCGCGATCTTGGCCTGGCATCACACGACACGATGACCGTAAAAGGTAATCAAATGCAGGCATCCGACGTGGCCATAGCTGTGCTGGCCCGCCTTGACGAGATATCCGAGCCAGTGCCAGAAAGTGAATTACCCGCCTGTAGTGATATATTCACCGAGGTCACCGGCCGGCGTGATGGTGAAACGATTTGTATTAGACTGGATGCACTCAGCAGTGAGGGCTTGCCCAGAATGGACCAGCTGACAGGTATTAGCGCCGTCGTGGGAGTCCTGATGATGGGGCGCGGTCAGGTCACCGCCAGGGGGGTTTATGCACCAGAGGGCTGTATCAACCCGATGATTTTTTTCGAGGAACTGGCTACATTAGGCGCGATTATCGAGGAGAGGGTTACATCGGTACCAGATAAGGTCAAATGAGCATAATGCGCATACCTTCTCCCAAGCTGGACGGGATACTCCCCAGAACTGGTGCTTTATATTCAGTCTCGACTATAATTGGTCGGGAACCGCAAACCATGCGGGTGATGTGAAGTTTTGGTGCCTCGTACACTTCAACGGTATAAACCAATGGTGGTAACGAAGCTAAAGATACCAGCCATGGCATTTACAGCCAGTGTGTGGCTGATACTGATCATGTTTTCCAATCCGGCCAGTGCCCAGATCCTGGGCCACAACTTGCTCGGTGACTTCGGCCTGACGTCGGGGACTCAACCAGCACCCGGCACCTACAGCTCGGCACTATACTATGGCTACAAAGGCGACACGATCAGGGACGAAGATGGCAATGTTCTTGGGTTAAACCGGGGAGAACTGGACGTGAACGGCTACGCCCTTGGTCTCTGGCACGTCACGGACCGAAAAATCTTCGGCGGGAACTACAGTTTCTCTATCTGGCCCTCGGCCACCGACAATGCACTTGAGGCCCCGGTCCTGGGCCTGGCTCAGAGTACCGATCTGGGATTTGGTGACCTCTATGTTCAACCAGTCAACCTGGGCTGGCACACCGGTAGAGCAGACTACATTGCCGGCATCGGGTTTTATGCGCCGACGGGGAGATACGAGGACGGCGCCCCCGACAACGTCGGCCTCGGCATGTGGAGTTTCGAACTGTTTGCCGGTACGACAATTTATCTGGATTCTGAACACACCTGGAACTTTGCTGCCACGGCATTCTACGAGACCCACAGTGAGAAGGAAGGCTCCGACGTCAAGGTGGGCGACATATTGACGTTGGAAGGTGGACTGGGAAAGTCTTTCAAGGGCGGTCTGGTCAATGCAGGTCTGGCCTATTACGCGCAGTGGAAGGTCACTGCTGATGACTTTGGTTCAGAAGGCCTTCCGCCTGGTGTGTCACCGGGCAGGCACAGAGGTTACGGCGTGGGCCCGGAAATCACCATCCCGATTGCCAGCAAGAGCACGCTGTACGGTTTCTTTAATGCGCGCTATTTTTGGGAGTCAGGAGTACGGAGCTCGGTGGAAGGGAAATCATTAGTGTTGACCCTTACCCTGCCCATCCCAAGTGTACCCCTTCAGTAGCATCGAGGATTTTGATGATGGTGCGAAATGGCATCAAGCAGTAACAGTCTCGATTTCGGCGGACCTGTTGTCTATCACATCGTCGCTCAATGGTAATCGGGCCAACCAATTAACCAATAACGCCTTTAAAGTGAGGAGCAAAGCATGAATACCAAGTTCAAGAACGTACTGATACGTATTTCCATTTCCCTGGTCACATTGGCAATCTTTTTTGTCTTGCCCGCACATGCGCAGGACACAGCCAAACCGAATATCGTCCTCGTGTTCATGGACAACTTTGGGTATGGGGAACTCGGGGTTTACGGCGGCGGAATAACGCGTGGCGCGCCAACGCCCAGGATTGATTCATTGGCGGCAGATGGTTTGCGGCTGACCAATTTTAACGTGGAAGCCCAGTGTACACC